>ERZ841120.451-NODE-451-length-28795-cov-45.749826_pt1 | contig 28795 bp, 28 predicted proteins | sample MGYA00519572_ERZ841120 | MGnify/ENA primary metagenome ERZ841120 (study PRJEB31850, sample SAMEA3708890) | human gut metagenome | biome: human gut; feature: human-associated habitat; material: faeces | place: China | collected 2014 ...
TCTGTCTTTTGGACGTGAGCATTTTTTTATATTAAGACTTTTTCAGTAACCTCCCCTATGGGACGGCCCCTACGGATGCCGCTGTGCGGTGACCAATTCCTGGTAACAACATCGTCTCGAGTAACTCTCGGCTCGTAAAAAAAATGTCCCCGGCTGGGGATTCGTATTATAACTCAAATACATATTGAGAAACTACGGTACGTACCTTTGGATTTCATATCATCGTGCCTGGCAGAGAACCGTTTACTTTTGACACTCTTTCCAGTGGCTATGCAGCCGTTCTAGATATCGTCGTCGATTTGATGGTGCGGATGGAAAAGAAAGCGGGTAAACTGTCGATGTCGAAGGGGTTATATTAAAAATCTTCGCTGATTCCTATATGAACAGTTTGTTTATGAGATGAAAGTTTTTATTAATGGGAGAAATATATGCCTTATAAGAAAAGCGATTTATTCAAAACTCCAGATGACAAACAAGTGATTTGGCGATATATGAATTATGATAAATTTATCGATTTATTGGAAAAGCAGGCATTATACTTTTTCAATTTATTGAAATATAGAAACTTAGGTGATCCCCAGGAAGGCGATTTACCTGAATATAATAAAAATAATTTGGGTAGTGGCTATTTTTTGGTCAATAGGCATCAAGCAACTCCTGAAGATAAGCAAAAAGCAATACGCTTATTGGAGAATATCCTTTGCGTGAATTGTTGGGGAATGGACAAGAAAGAGGTAAAAAGAAAGTGGACAGAATATGCAAATTCGACGCATAGTATAGCTATTAAAACTAGTGTTGGAAATTTGAAAAAGGCATTGGAAAAATGCCAATATGAAATTTTTATGGGGAAAATTTCATATATCGATTATCAGACAGATATATATCATTATCCAGATCCATTTGGATATTCCTTCTTAAAAAATAAATTTAAGTTTGATTGGGAGCATGAATTAAGATTGGCGTGTCTTGCTACTGACTATATACGAGGTGGGAATATCAATTTAGGGACATATGATCTTTTCCGAAAGAGCAGCGTCGACCAGTTTCCTATGGCGGACTATGCATATGTATCCTGTGATTTAGATTTCCTAATAGAAGAAGTTATTATTTCACCATGGGCTGATGATTGTTTTCTGGTTGGGGTACAAAATAAACTGAAGTCAGTTGGACTTAATAAAGTCGTAAAGAAATCCTACTATACTGGAAAACTTAATGAATTTATTCGTCAGTAACATTATCTTATTCAGCTATATGTAAAACAAACAGAATGTATTCAAGCAGAGTTCATTGAGGAGGTTGAATGACATGCTCAGCAAAGAATATAAAGAAAGTGTAATGGAACGCTTGGGAGATATGAATACAAAAGAATTAGTCAATTTGTTGGAAAAAGTAGGCTCGACTAGGGTTATGTATAGTTCACAGTTTGATGTTTCTACACAAAGCGTAAACTATACTTTTACACCACCCGAAATGTTGGAAAAGTAGACAGATATTTAAATTTTAGCTATAATTAAAATCATAGATGTCTGCATGGGAAGAGTGGCTTATATGCTATTTTCTGCCTTTGGGCAAGATCCCTATTTCTTTTAGCTAACGACGTAGAAAGGGACTGTCGTACGGAGACTTCTACCATCATGCGTGGTCCCTTTTTAAAACTCAAAAGAGGCTGTCGCACATGTTGCGACAGCTTCTTTTGCTATGACTTATTATCAGAGGAGGAGCTGTTTTGGAGACGCTATCGACGAAAGGGTCTATTTCTATTAAAAATAAATACAGCAATGAGCTCCTGCCGATTGTTTTAGTTATTGCCGATTATATCGCCATCTGGCTGGCCGAGTATGCATCTTATGGATTGCGGGATTTTCTCGTTCCGGAAACGCATTTCCATTTATCCTGGCTCAGTATCCATGTCATCGTGCCGGTCGTATACATCCTTTTTTTACAACTACATCATCTTTATACGCGACGTATGCAGTTCTGGCAGGTCATTTCCGGCCTTTTTAAATCCGTCTTTTATGCCGTCGCCTTACTGATTTTTTTCATTTATATCGCCCAGACGGCAGCTTCGACGTCGCGGCTCTTTGTGGCCTTACTGTGGCTGACCTCTTTCTTTTTCCTGATAGCCGAACGATACCTCGTCAAACATATCCTGGGGCATTTCAAACTGCTCCAGCTGCCGGTCCTCATCATGGGAGCCGGTAAGACAGCAGCCATCGTATTGGATTATTTTAAGCATGATACGGGTGTCAGCTATGATTTCATCGGCTATCTGGAGGACTATACGCCAGAAGCGAAGGTAGCGGCCATGATGCCGCATTTAGGCCGTTTTGAAGATGCCGAAGATGTCATCCGCCAAACCGGTGTCCAGCACGTTATGGTCATCGCACCGGGCCTCAGCAGTGATGCTGTCCAGGAAATCATTTACCGCGTCCAGCCTTTGGTCAAGAAAGTCGCTTTTATCCCCGATATGGGCAGCCTGCCGTTGGCGACGCTCGATACGGAGAGCCTCATCGACGGCCATATCGTTTCCTTCAGTTTCCGCAACAACCTGGCTCTCTGGTACAATCGGGCTGTTAAACGCGTTTTCGATGTCATCTGTACCAGCCTGGGGATTATCTGTCTTTCGCCGTTCTTTTTGGCCATCGCTCTATGGATCTATAAAGACTCGCCCGGACCTATCATCTTTAAGCACCGCCGCGTCGGCCGGAACGGCAAAGAATTCAACTGCTATAAATTCCGCAGCATGTGTGTCGATGCTGACGTCAAACTGAAAGAACTCTTGGCACGGGATCCGCAGGCCCGGAAAGAATGGGAAACCGAATTCAAACTGAAAAATGACCCGCGTATCACCAAGAGTGGGGCCTTCCTGCGCAAGACCAGCTTAGACGAATTGCCGCAGCTGTTCAACGTCCTCAAAGGTGAAATGAGCCTCGTCGGGCCACGGCCCATCATCCAGGCCGAAGTCCCGAAATACGGCCCGTACATCAAGGACTTTTACATGGTCCGCCCTGGCGTCACCGGCATGTGGCAGACCAGCGGCCGCAGCGATACGACCTACGAAGAACGCGTCCAGATGGACACCTGGTACGTCCGCAACTGGAACGTCTGGTTCGACATTGTCCTCATTTGGCGCACCATCGCCGTTGTCCTGAAACACAAAGGAGCGTATTAACAATAAGCCTCCCCTTATAGGGGAGGTGGCCCGAAGGGTCGGAGAGGTTGCTCTTGATTTCGCAGTTCGCAGACCGCCTCGGAATCAGATACCGGTGCGTGGCAACAAACTCAAACTGACAACGACGTTCCAGGAAGTCGCCAGCGTGTGAAATAACCTCTCTTGGCCGGAGACTTGCAGAGTAGTCACGTAGCAAAAAAGCAAAAAATATGGTAAAATAAAGAGTCTTTTCATATCGGGATATAGAATGCATTTAACATATGGAGACTGATGTGATGATAAGTAAAAGAAAAATTGAAGTAGTGATTCCTACTTATAATGGTGGTAAAAAGTTTTGTCAAGTGGCTGAGATGCTAAAGCAGCAGGTTGGCATTACGCCCAATGATGTTTTGATTATTGACTCTTCTTCAAGTGATCAAACTGTACAGGTTGCTAGAAATGCTGGTTTCCGCGTACAGATCATCAATAAAAAAGATTTTGGACATGGAAAAACGCGGCGCATGGCCGCTGAACAATCGACTGCCGAGTATATCGTTTTCATGACTCAGGATGCTATTCCGGCTTCGGACGATTCCATCATTCAATTGTGTAAGCCCTTAATGGAGAATCAGAATATTGGTGTTACTTATGGAAGGCAACTTCCAACTCCCGAAGCAGGAGCCATTGGGAATCACGCAAGATTATTTAACTATCCAGCACACAGCCGAATGAAGACAAAAGCTGATATTCCTGTATTAGGAATTAAAACTATTTTTTGTTCAGATTCTTTTGCGGCATACAATAGAGAATCATTAATTAACATAGGGAACTTTATGGACGTTAATTTTGGAGAAGATACATTAGTTGCAGCAAAATACATTGACGCTGGTTATGTCGTATATTATAATAGTACCGTTTGTGTGTATCATGCTCATCGTCTGTCTTTGTTGAATGAGATGAAAAGATACATTGTTATTGGGGAATTTCATAAAAAATACAAGATGGTGTTTGATTCTTATAGAAAAGTTAGCATGGAAGGATTTAGTTTTATAAAATCAGAATTGATATATTTATTAAAAGAAAAAAGAATAGTTTTAATCCCGTATGCTCTTATCAGAAATATTTTAAAATTAGTGGGATATAAGTATGGGATGATGATTAGCTCAAATTAAATTGTTGCAGAATTAAGGATGATGAATTTGGCACATGATAAACAAAATTAATCTAATAAGTACTATGCTTACCGGGTGCTTTTTTAAATTTAGATATAGAAAATGTTCTTATCCAAGAAAAAATATTATAATTTATTTTCCACAACAGATAGGTGATGTAATTTTATTTTTAGCCACATTAAATAAGATATCCCAAAAGTATAGCGATAACTATAATCTTTACTTTTTAGCGAGACAATCTGTGATTTCTTTTTTAAAAGATAATATGGATTTTGATTCGAAAGTTAATTTGATTGAAATTGATGTTGAAAGAATAAAGTATGATTGCAAATATGTAAATACATTGAGCTTGAATTATATGACGCAAATAGATAAATTTATTGTTCCCAATTATAGTATGACTGGTTTACTATTTGCATTGAGGTTATCATGTGAGAAAGTGTGTATGATTTCTGATCTTAGTTATAAGTCTTCATGGTTTATTCGATTTATTTACTGCAATGTATTTAATAATGTTGTTTTTGTTTCACAGGATATGATGGAACTTGTTAGATATAAATTTTTGCTTCAAGCATTGAATATTGTTCCTGATTCAATAAAAATGCCGACGATTATGGCTAAAAATAGGCATTCAAATATTTCTCTAATAAAATCAAGATATTGTGTGGTAAGTATAGGAGCAAGTTTACCAGAAAAAATATGGCCAATGAAGCGATTTTCCGAAATTATTTTTTATATAACAACAAAAAAAATAGATGTCTATGTGTGTGGAAATAAAGCGGAAGTAAATTTACAGAAAAAACTAGAACAGTATATTAATGGCAATACTAATCATATTAAGCTATGTGTTGGACAAACTTCTATGAACGAATGGGTGGATTTGATTCAAAACGCAGAATTTGTTATAGGTAATGATAGTGCAAGTATTCATATTGCTGCTGCTTGTAAAATTCCAAGTATTTGTTTATGTGGTAGCTATGATAAAAATCAGTTTTTTCCATATGTTGTTGAAGAGGAGTCTACTGTTCTACCTATCGTAATACGGAAAAATATGCCTTGTGAATATTGCAGAGCAAAAGGAAACTATTTTGGCTATGGTAATAAAAAGTGTCAAAAATATATACGTGAAAATACAAGCTCATTATGTATGGCTAAAATTTCAGTGACTGATGTTATTTGTGAAATTGATAATTTATTAAAATACAAATTAAATATTAATTTAATGGAGGGATAACATGGAAAAATGGATTCAAAATATCATTGATGAAAAGAAAAACTTGTTAGATGTTCTTGTGGAAGTTAAATATTTTGAGAAAGTTGAAAAAGCAGGAAATCTTTTGCTAGCAGCATTGAAAAAGGGAAATAAAATTCTTTTAGCTGGTAATGGCGGAAGTGCAGCTGATGCTCAACATTTTGCAGGTGAAATCGTTGGACGCTTTACTATGGAACGGCCATCGCTGCCAGCATTATCGTTATGTGTGGATCCGTCGGTTACGACTTGTATCGGTAATGATTATGGCTATGACAATGTTTTTGCTCGTCAAGTAGCTGGTTTGGGAAATGCAGGAGATGTATTTATAGCTATTTCGACTAGTGGCAATTCGGCGAATATTATTCGGGCTATTGCAATGGCTCGTAAAAAGCAAATGTTAGTTATTGGTTATGTGGGAAAGGATGGTGGCAAAATGCAAAGCTTATGTGATATTAGTTTAGTTGTACCATCAAATAGTACACCTAGAATACAAGAGATACATACGTTAACTACGCATATTTTATGTGAAATGATTGAAAAAGGGATGTTTGCATAATGAAAATGGTAGAGGCACAAAAAAAACTATATGATAGACTTGCGGATAAGGTGAAAAATGAGTTTGGAAAAAAGCATATATTAGTTATAGGAGATTTGATGGTTGATGAATATGTTACGGGTAAAGTTTCTCGTATATCGCCAGAAGCGCCTGTACCAGTATTGAACTTTAAATCTGAAAAACGAGAAGCTGGCGGAGCTTCAAATGTAGCTAATAATATAAATGCACTTGGTTGTACTGCATATATTGCTGGGATAGCTGCCAATGATATTCCTGGAAGTTGGATGAGACGGTATTTTGAAAATAAAGGAATTAAAACTGATGGTATTGTTCCCGAAGAAGGGCGAGCTACTATCATCAAAACACGCTTTGCTACAAAAGGGCAGCAATTATTGCGAGTTGATCAAGAAACAACTGAACCTATTATTTCAAGCAGTGAGTCAAAGATTTTTAATTATATTTCTTCGCAGAAAGATATATTGGATGCAGTCATTATTTCCGATTATAAAAAAGGAGTATTAAATACACCTTCTTTTGTTGAAAAAATCATTCACTTTTGTAATAAAATGGGGATTTTAGTATCCATTGATTCTAAAAGCAGACATATTGAGGCTTTTCATGGTGCAGACTTCGTTAAACCCAATAATTTAGAATTGGAAGAAGCCGTAGGAGTTTCGATTTATGATGAGGAGAGCTTTAATACTGCAGGCGAAGCATATTTAAATAAATCTCAAGCGAAAGCATTGATTGTAACAAGAGGGCCTTTAGGAATTTCTGTTTTTCGCAAGAATCAGAGAAGACAAGATTTTCCAGCTGAAGAAGTGCAAGTTTTTGATGTAACCGGAGCTGGAGACACGGTAATTAGCACGATTACATTAGGGCTTGTTAGCGGATTAAAGTTAGAAGAATCTATTATATTGGCTAATTTGGCAGCGGGTCTTGTTATTAGCTCAGTAGGAACTGTAACTGTTTCTAGAAATAAATTGTATGAAAAAATACTAGAAAAGAAATGTTTGGAAGGAGAATATTTATGATTATTGTAACTGGTGGCGCAGGTTTTATTGGTAGTTGCGTAGTGAGAACTTTAAATGATATGGGGATTGATGATATTATTATTGTTGATCATATTGTGAAAACTGATAAATGGATGAATATGAGAAATAAGCGTTACATTGAATATATTAATCGTGATGAATTTTTACAAAAATTGGATTCTTTCGATGGAAAAGTTAGCCACGTTATCCATATGGGAGCATGTTCGGCAACGACAGAAAAAGATTTTGACTTTTTATATAAAAATAATTTTGAATATACTAAAGCGCTTTATAAATTCTGCACAAAAAATCAGATTAGTTTCATTTATGCTAGCAGTGCAGCAACTTACGGTAATGGTGAAAATGGGTTTGATGATAAGAATGATATAAAAATATTAATGCCTTTGAATGGGTATGGGTATTCTAAGCAGTTATTTGACCTTTGGGAGGAAAAACAAGCTTTAAAGCCTAAGCAACATGTTGGATTTAAATTTTTTAACGTATATGGCCCTAATGAATATTTTAAAGGCAATATGGCTAGCGTTATTTTGCATACTTTTAAACAAATTAAAGAAAAGGGATACATGGGACTTTTCAAATCTTATAAAGAAGGTATTCAGGATGGAAAGCAACGACGTGATTTTGTATATGTAAAAGATATTTGCAATGTCATAAAGTTCATGTTAAATAATCCTGAAGTTAACGGTTTGTTTAATTTAGGAACAGGGAAAGCACGTACATTTTATGATTTAGCGGTTGCCACGTTTCAAGCGATGAAGATAGAACCGGACATTAGATTTATTGATATGCCAGACTCATTAAGAGAAAAATATCAGTATTATACTCAGGCGAACATCACAAAGCTCCGTGACGTTGGATATCATGATGATTTTTATCCCCTTGAAGATGGGGCTAAAGATTATGTACAGAATTATTTAATGAAAGATTATGAGGTATATTGATGTTGGAGATAGTAATATATTATACGAGTCTAGTCTTATTTTTTATTTGTATGGTTGAATCTGGTTTATTAATTCGTCGTAAATTGCCGTATATTAAATTCGTCATTCAACGTTCAAGATATATTATTCATCATCATGGGATAATATATTGGGGAAAATTAAGTGGTGCTAGAGTTATTTCTAAACTTACAGGCCGAATGATACATGCATTTTCTTATGGATATGAGAGTGCTTTTTCAGATCAATTTTTGCATATTGCATTTCGTCCTACTGGTGGTTTAGGTGATTATATTATTAGTGCTAAAATTTTAGAAGAGTTGCAAGGATATGGGCCTTGTAAAATAACCGTTTATGCGGAAAAAATGGCTTTTGGTAAAGCTATCTACGCAAAACGTGAGAATGTCGCAGTTGAGTCTTTAGATAAATTTGATTGGGAACGTATTAAATATGATGTAGCTTTAGAAGTTGAACATTTTGTTCATATATTGAATTGGGATCGTGCTAGAACTTATAAGTTGGCTCCTGAAATATATAAAAGGCTATATTATATTGAAAAAAAATGGAATAAGCTATACGTTGATATTCCGCAACAGTATTGGAGAGAACGTATTCAGTTTGAAAGATGCCGAGTCTTAGGCCTAAATAGGTGGACTGAGTTGCGAATGGGGAATGCTTTTAAAGTAATTGATCAAAAAGTCTTTATTCCAATAGATTTTCAATTTAAAAAACAATGGGAAGAGTTAGGCTTGCAACAGACAAAATATATTACCATAAATTTTGGTGCTGATGTGATGCGGATAGGCCAGACTCAATTAAAACTTTGGCCTAAGGAAAATCTAGAAAAATTTGTCAATATATTTAAAAATGCTTATCCCGATTATCAGGTTGTACAATTAGGGAGTGCTGATGCTACAAGAATAAAGAATGTTGACATATATGTCTTAGGAAAAAGTATTGAACTGACAAAGTGGATATTAAAAAAATCTTCATGTCATGTTGACTGCGAAGGAGGATTGGTACATTTAGCTACACAATTTGGAACAAAATGTATTGTTATCTTTGGCCCTACGCCTGTCCATATGTATGGGTATAAAGATAATATCAATATTTGTAATGAAAAATGCAATAATTGCATGGGAATACACGAGGATTGGGCATATAAATGTTATCGGAATAAAACAGGTGCTTTCTGTATGAAGAGTATTTCACCAGAGTATGTACTGAAACATGCTGAGAAGGTTTTAAATTGATTTTTAACTTATATTTTACTTTATTAGCATTTGATAATAGGTTGATGATATGAATAATACTGAAAATAATAATTTCTTTTTTGAAATCAAGAAATATTCGAATTTATTGCGAGAATTGGTTATACGTGATGTCAAAAAAAAATATCGCAGATCTGTTTTAGGAATTTTGTGGAGTATGCTTAATCCCATCATGATTATGCTGATTATGTCGTTTGTTTTTTCGCATTTATTCCGCTTTGACATTGCTAATTATCCAATGTATTTAATTGTTGGACAAGTTTTTTTTAATTTTTATGCCGAAGCAACTAATTTTTCGATGGGGTCGATTATTGAGAATGGCGCTTTGATAAAAAAAACTTATGTGCCTAAATATCTTTTTACAATATCGAGAGTTATGTCAAGCTTGGTTAATTTAGCGTTTACTATGCCAGCTATCCTTTTTATTGCTATTGTGACTGGTAATCCTCTATCTTGGCATTTTTTGTTTTCCATTGTTCCTATTTTTTTACTTTTTATTTTTTGTATGGGAGTTGGGTTGTTTTTGGCTGCAGCAGCAGTTTATTTTAGAGATATGATCCATTTATATGGAGTTATTATTGCTGCTTTAAATTACGCAACGCCTACGTTTTATCCTATTACTATAATTCCAGAAAAATATAGATATGTAATGTATTTCAATCCATTGACGCATTATTTAGATGCGTTTAGAGATTGCATTTATCTAGATAAATTGCCCTCGTTTATGAACATAAGTATGTGTACTTTGATGGCTGGTATTATGTTATTGATAGGGGCATATGTGTTTAAAAAATGTCAAGATAATTTTATTTTATATATATAAGATGGTGAACATATGGAAAATAAAACTATGATTGAGGTTAATCATGTAACGATAAAATTTAATCTTATGGAAGAAAAAGTGGATTCTTTAAAGGAATATATTATTCGATTATTGCATGGAAAACTATTTTTTAATGAGTTTATTGCTCTTGATAATGTTTCTTTCTCTATTAATAAGGGGGACATTGTGGGGATTATAGGATATAATGGTGCTGGAAAAAGTACTTTGCTAAAAATAATTGCTGGAGTATTAAAACCTACAAATGGAACTGTTATTACAAATGGAACAATTGCTCCACTGATTGAAGTTGGGGTAGGTTTTGATATGGATTTAACTGCAAGGGAAAATATTTTTTTAAATGGAGCGCTGTTAGGATATTCTAGAAAATTCATTCAAAGTAAATTTGACGAAATTGTAGATTTTGCTGAACTTCGAAATTTTTTAGATGTACCAGTTAAAAATTTTTCTAGTGGCATGTATGCAAGATTAGGATTTTCGATTGCAACAGCAGTTAACCCTGATATTTTGATTGTAGATGAAATTTTATCGGTCGGTGATTTTAAATTTCAACAAAAAAGTAGAAAACGCATTGATGAAATGATAAGACAAGGTGTGACTGTTGTATTGGTATCTCATGAAATAGAAATGATTGAAGAACTATGTCATAAAGTTATATGGCTAGAGCATGGAAAAATGAAGGCTTATGGCAATACAAAGGAAATATGTGATCAATATAAACGTTCATAAGGGGTTAATAAGGTGACGAGAGAAAGAATCCAATCCTTGGATAGTTTGAAGGGAATTGCTTGTTGTATAATTGCTTTTTTTTGGCATTACCAAAATTTGCAGAGTAAATCTTTAGGAATACCTTTTTATACAATATTTCAACCGCTATTTGATTATGGTCAATATGCAGTAGAACTTTTTTTTATTTTATCTGGATTTGGCATAGCATATGCATATAAACCAAAGATAAAAGAAAATTTGTCATTTATCCAGTATATGAAAAGGAGATATAAAAAATTATACCCTTTACATTTTGTTACATTATTAGCTGTAACTGTTTTTGGGAGTTTTTTCTATTTTATGATGGGAACTACTTTTTTTAATGCTGATGTTTTTGATTTATATCATTTCGTATTAAATGTTTTATGTGTGCAAGTGGGGTGGTTTACTACAGATCAATCCTTTAACCGGCCTGCTTGGTGCATTAGTGTTGAAATATTTTTATATACGATATTTTTCTTAACGACAAAGTTCTCTTTTTACTTAACTGAAAGGTATACTAAATTTAGAAAAAATAATGGCTATTTATTGATTAATTTTATGTTTTTTTTGATTTTCTTATTTATTATTTATAGATATCCATCCATAAATTATCCTATTCTAAATCTATTTATGATAAGGGGGGGGGCCTGCTTTTATTTAGGAACTATATTAGTTGAGATATTTGAAAAAATAAGCACTCGTAATATTGATTATATCAGTTATTTTTTTATGTTTTTATTATTTATTTCTGTATGTATTATTTATTTTTATGAATTCCCTTATTGGAATAATGAAAATAATGGTCGAATTGGGCTAATTGTTTTTTATTATCCCTGTGTTATTTTTCTTGCCATTAAATGTAATTTATTAAAAAAAGTCTTAGAAAATAGAATATTTTTATTTTTAGGGACCTTATCAATGACGATATTTTTTTGGCATGTCCCATTACAGTTAATGTTAAGAGATATTGATTTATTTTTTAGCCTCCATATTAATTACGGATTACCGATTATTTTTATGTTATATGTGCTAGGAGTAGTTTTTTTCTGTACGATTTATCATAAATATATTGAATCTAAAAAAATTAATTATAAAATATGTATATCATTAATGATGATGGCCTTTGTTGGCGGATATGGTGTGATTTATGCTGCAAACATTTATGTGTCCCATGTATTGAATTCTAGCTTAAAATTTTCTGATAAAAGTGAATGCGTTGAGTTAAAAAATAGTATTATTTTGAGTGAAAATATTAGGTTAAATAAGGCTTGCAAGCTACGGACAATGCGCTTTTATACAATAACTTGGAATAAAAAATATGATAAAAATCAATATTTAGAAATTATTATACGAAACAATGATACAGAAAAAGTGTTTTTAGATAAAAAAATTTCGGCTAACCAATTACATGATGGAGATATTTTTAGCTTTAACGAAAATATAGCTTTGAATAAAGGTAACTATACTATAATATTTTCTACTAATCCTAAGATTTTGGGAAATTCTATTGGAATTTTAACAACAACTAAAGGTAAAAATGATGTGGGCAATGCTTGGATTAATGAACGAAAAACTAATGCCCACATTGCTACTGATATAATTGTAAAATATAGTATTAAGGGAGACTGGACTGAACCTATAAATATGATAAATATTCCCAGCATAAAAATGAATTCTAAAGTATAAACCTATTCTTGTCAAAACTAGATATGGCCAGTATTCCTCGATGCTGCTATGCTATGTTTTAGCTCCTATAAAATTGCCCTAATGAAAAAAAGATTTCCTATTTTCTTTCAGATTTCAGGTAATCCGTTATTTCGTGCTTGCAGTGGTGATAAAGCTAAGTTTTTTGCTGTGAATGCTGTGAATGATGATATATAAGTGAGCCATTTAAAGCATTCGTGATCACGAAAAGTGAGCCACCTCACTTTTCTATCCTGTATCATTTGATTAGAACAATCAAATGGGAAGGGATGGCAACAAGGTGATTATCACTATGGACGACTATAAAAAATCCGGCATATATTCCTCGTAGAAGGAAAAAGGTAGCGGCAGATTGCCCGAACACTCGGAATCTCCCACAATACCGTTGGCAATGGTAATATCTATTCCGACATTCGTGTCGACTATCATCGTGACGCCAGCGTGGTCACGCCAGACGTCATCCGTTTCATTTTGCAGTGCCTGCAGGAAGATGCACTCGAACCCAACCAGAAGCAGCACCATACGGTCAAGCGAATCTACGATCGGCTGGTGATAGAAATGGGATTCAAAGGATCCGAAAGTAATATCCGCAAGACGGTTCGGACACTGCGTGGATGCAGCCAGGACGTTTATGTTCCGCTGTCTTTTGCTGTTGGCGATGCCATGCAGATTGACTGGGGTGAAGCTTATGCTTACATAGATGGCGTCAGAACTAAGCTCAACGTTTTCTGTGCCAGACTCGGTTATAGCTGCGCTCCTTTTGCCGTATGTTTTCACAAACAGAACACCGAATCGTTCCTGAAAGGACTTATATTAGCTTTTGAATTCTTTGGGGGTGTTGCCCGTCGTGTACTTTTCGACAATGCCAAAGTCGCTGTGAAAAGGGGGGCTGGCCGCAAGGCTGTCTCACAGGAATCATATGCAGCACTGGCAGCTCATTACTGTTTCGACCCCGTCTTCTGCAATACATGCAGTGGCAACGAGAAAGGACTTGTGGAAAACCTCGTCGGTTGGACTAGAAGAAATATATTTGTTCCCGTCCCTCGTGTTACCTGCCTTACAGAACTCAACAAGAGGCTCTCTGCACGGTGCCAGGACTACATCGACACGCACCGTGTCTCTGGACGCCCGGTCCCGGTAAAAGACCTGTTACAAACAGACAAACAGGAACTATTGCCACTTCCCGGCCGTCGATTCGATACCAGTGACACCACGGAATGCCGCGTTTCCCAGTACGCTACGATTCGTTATGCTTCCAACGAGTATTCCGTACCCGTAGCGATGGCTGGCAGAAACGTTACGGTGAAGGCTTTTGCTGAAACCATTCAAGTTTTCGAAGATGCTCAGCTCGTAGCAACCCATGAACGTTGTTGCGGGAAACGGCAGAAATGCTTGCAGCTTGCCCATTATCTGCCATTGCTCGAAAAGAGGCCACGCAGCATCCTGCAAGCCAAGCCAGTGGAACAGGCACTGAGCCCGGATCTCCTGCACTTATTAAAGAATACAAATTTCTCCGCCAAAGAGCTCATGGAAATTCTCCGGCTTTGCACCGAAGAAGGCGAAAAGGTCTTTTGGCGCAGGAAAGTGGAATTCCTTGAACACCATGCACGGCCAGGAAAAATACAGGATCCGGTCTCAGTCCTAACCATTGACCTTTCCATTTACGATCAATTGATACAGAAAGGGGATAGTCCATGCAAGATACAGGTATAAAGGAGTCACTCCGCTGTTATGCCAAGCTACTGAAATTGCCGACATTCAGCGACCTCAGTGAGGAAAAAGCCAAGTATAAGGCCGGTGAGAGCCTGGAAGAATTTGTTCTCCGTCTCATGAAAAGGGAATACGATGCCAGACAAGAAAAACAACGGCAACGCCGCATAAAGAGGGCAAACTTTCCCATTCTGAAGACCTTAGAGGAGTTCGACCTGAGCCGGCTGGAGCATGTAAAACCAGAATATGTAAAGCAGCTGGTTAGCTGCGATTTCATCCGCCGGCATGAGAACCTGGTGATGATTGGGAATCCCGGAACCGGGAAGACGCATCTGATGACAGCCCTTGGCTTGAAGGCCTGTCTGCTTAGCTATAAGGTTCTTTTCAAAAATGCGACTACGTTGGCCGCTGAACTGCGTAAAGCATGTGACAATTACCAGCTGCGCAAAATGGAAAAGGCCATTGCCGGTACAGACCTGTTGCTCCTTGATGAACTGAGTTATGCTAGCTTCACGCAGAAGGAATCCGAACTACTTTTTAAGGTGATTGCGGAACAGACTGAAAGGACAAGTACTGTGATTACGACGAATCTGGAATTTTCTAGATGGACGGAGATGTTTTCCAACGACACATTGGTTGCAGCCCTTGTAGACCGCTTAACGTATCATTCCAGCGTCCTAAATATGAATGGAACATCCTACCGTCTGTAAAGCCAGATAAAGAATTAAACTGGCCCACTTATTCATGAGTACAGTGGCTCACTTTTTCATGATCATGGTGGCTCAAAAATTCGTAATCACGTGGCTCACTTTTTCATTGACATTTACACTTTTGGAAATTTCATAAACAACAGGAATTATCCATCACCTTGCAAGAAAAACAAGAAAAAGCACAAAAAGAACTCGAAACTTATAAAAATGAATTAGGGCAACAAAATGAGAAAATCAAACATCTTAATGAAATGCAGATGGCTAATTATACATTATTTGCTCAGAAAAAGAACGAAACCTGCATTGCTTTATTTGAGGCCCTTAATCAAGCATTAGAATGTTTGGCCAGTTCAGCAAGTTTGCTTCACCAAGATAATACATTTAGAGATTTTGATGAAAGTGATATTAGAAATTTTCTTGCTGAAATTGGACTTACTCATGGGAAAAAGAAAGAGGTATTAACACTTTGGAAAAATGATTCAATTGCCACTATAAAAAACTACAATATTTGCAACGCAAAAATAGAGACATAAAAGCAGTCAATGCAATAACGGAAGCTGCTACCATCTTTAGAAGAAGTCAATTATATTTGACACAAGCATTGATTAATGATATGAAATGCTTTATTGATGATTGTGCTTTTTTTGCGAATGGAATTAAAGCACATAACGAGCTTATGGAAAGAGGCATTTTTGATCAACCAGGAGAAGTAACTGATAGGCCTAAAAAAATGAATGCATTATGGGATAGAATGGATAAAATCACTGTTGAACTCAAAGAAGAGTTGAAAAATTGTGAATCCTGATTGAAGTATGGTTGCATACCCATACATAACTTTTTTCATTTAAAGAGAGTGGAAAGGAATCTGTAATGGAAGGATTTATTGATAAAAAATATATATACTGATATATATATATACAAACAGCACTTTACAACTTTTACGCCACCTCGGAAGTTGACGAAGCTAGTTTACACAAGACCTGAACTAAGTCCGTTGGATTTTTGCGGTTTGGGCCTTAGAGACCAAAGTGCCAAAAAATATTTCACGCTGTATTTGCCAGCTTATATGGTTTCGCAGCTCCTGCGGACTGGCGTTTTGGTACCAAAATATTCGTTCAGATACGGCAGCATTTTCAGGCTACTGGAAATAAGGGACATTAGGGTCACCATAAGTTCAATGCCTTTTAGATGAATCAGTTCCACCCATTTCCTGGGACAAGAATTCCGGTGAAGAAAGCGAAAAATGGAAAATTTTATTTTTGACATAATATTAGTGGTTTGTCCGTTATCAGACTGTTTGTAGTTGCTTTTGCTGAAAATTGGCGGATATTATAGCTGTTTGATGGCATTTGGAGGTTATGTATCGTGGATGCTGTTTATGCTTTTATTGTGGAAATAAATCATGGATTTGGAGCGATAATTGTCGCTGTTATTACGCTTTTGGGTACTTGGATAATCAATAAATATAATAACAACAAAAGTTACGAAGTTGCCTATAAAAAAATCTTAATCAATAAGCAAATTAAAACGATTGAAGATATGTATAAGTTCCTTCAGAATTTTATGACTGTTACTGAACCGTATGGGTGGTTTCCTTGGATGATAGATTTTAGAGAACTGGGCCTTATTCTTAAAGATCTGGATATGATAGAGAGGGAACTTTTGTGGTTTCCAAACGATGTTCGAAATATGATAATTTCTTTAGGAAATGAATTAAATAATTATAGGAGTAGTTCTTTAAGCCAGAATATAGATTTGAAAGATGAAGTAGCCGTACAACAGCGCAATGAGTATACTGACCGGTTAATCAAAAAGAGAAATGCTATTGAAATCGAATTATACGAGTTATTAATTCATCCTGATCATATGAAAAAAATATTTGATAAAAATAAGAAAACATTAGAAGAAATTCCATGGATGAAAAATAAAACATAGTTAGAAAATCGTAACGAAATTACTGTAGGAAAGGTTTTGGCTTTGATTCTCATAATAAGTTGACACCATCCTAAAATCCTACTGGATTGACGATAGATAATGATTCGCGTATAATAATAGCAAAAATATCAGTTCTCATCATATAATGTGAATGACGGAGGGAGGGGTGTATATGTGTCGTGTGCTTAAAATGAAAGATAAGATGAAGATTTTTCTCGGTGGAATGTCAAAGACATTTGATTCAAAAAATACGAAATCTTTATATGGAAGAAAGCGTTCTTTTTCCCCTGACATGATGTATGGCAATCAAAAGACCGGTACAGAACGACTCTCAGAAGACTGGCTTGCACTAGGTAACTGGTGTTGTGAATCGAATTTTGATCAAGTTTGAGCAACAGGATTAGTCTGGTTGCTATTGGTTGCGATGCGTATATGATTATAGCTACAGATTATGAAATTTTGAGATACTATTCAACGGTGCCGGTTTTGCTCCTTTAGTAGGAAATTTTCTTCGCGATACGCGTAGCCATCATAATGAATCGAAATCTTGATGGTAATTTATTGGTGTATAAATCTATTTTCTACAAATAATACTGCGCCAGTTGCCAAGCCATCTGCACTTGCGAAATTCAAGAAAAACGCTATGATAAAGTTGACGGAACCAGTTTATATAAGATGTGAACTAAGTCCGTTGTTTTTTTGTATAATGAATTCATCGTATGACTTTTGGGTGCGGATTTGTTTGAGCGGATTCATTATACTTTAAAGTGTAGTTGCAGGATATTTATTTGTCCCAAAAGTTGGGAACTGCTGTAGATAATTTACGAAATATCTATTTTTGTAGGAAGTTATAAATTGTTGAAAGGATAAGCGATTATGAATACTTCAGAATTACAATCAGAAATTGACAAGATGAGAAAAAGAATTAAAACTGATAACTATCCAATGTCCATTGGCGAATTAGCCAATTTGTATCGAGATGGAGATTTGAATATTAATCCAATCTATCAACGATTGTTTAGATGGGATATTGCACAGCAGTCAGCTTTAATTGAATCTATTCTTTTAGGTATTCCAGTTCCGCCTATCTATGTTTATCAGGATAGTGAAGGTAAGTGGAATTTAATCGATGGGTTACAGCGTTTGTCTACCATTTTTAAATTTATGGGGATTTTAAAGTGTAATAAAGATGATGAAGAAGAAAGTGCAGATAATAATGCTAAACCAGAACCTTTGATTGCGACTAAATTTCTGCAATCTCTAGATCATAAAGTGTGGAATTCAGAAGATATATCCAACTCTTTTACAGAAGTACAGCGGCGTCTAGTAAAAAGGGCTAAGCTACCGATAATCATTATAGATCAGAGTAGCGATGACTTTGCACAATATGAAATGTTCCAGCGATTGAATACCGGAGGAAGTCATTTAAGTCCACAAGAAATTCGAAATTGCATTTTAATTGTAAAAAATGAGAAGGTCTATAAGATATTTAAGCGGTTAAGTGAGATGAACATATTTCGTCAAACATTGCCACTTTCTGAAAAAGACGAAAAAGAACAGGGGTATATTGAATTAGTGGTTAAATACTTTGTGCTAAAGTATGCATCTCTAACGGATGTGAGCGATTCGGAAAATTATAATACAATGATTACCAATAAAATCCTCCAAATAATTGAAGAACATCAACTAGATTCGGATGAAAATCAAAAAATTTTTCAACGTGTTTTTTCTCTCCTAAATGAAGTATTGGGTGAGTGCACTTTTAAAAGGTATGATACTGAAAAAAAACAGCATTCCGGAGTTGCTTTAGTTGGGGCTTATGAAGCGATTATATCAGGTATGACACAAGACGTTCAGTATTATGAACAACATCATGATGTATTAAAAGCGAAACTGGAGGGTCTTTATGCGCAAGATGCTTATTGTAAAGCAACTAAAAGGGGAACACGTCCAGTTTCTAGAATGAAACAGCTGATTGCTTTTGGAAGGAAGTATTTTCAGAAACATGAAGATTAAAACACTGGAAGAGTTAGAGGATTCACTGAATAAACATCTTGCTTGGAGAAAAAAGGAAATGATGACGTTAAAGCTTTTGATTGAAAGTGGAGATGAAGCTCGCATTACTTTAATCCGCGCAGGGATTGCTTTACTATGTGCACATTTTGAAGGATTTATTAGAGATGCGTCAAACGATTATCTATTATTTGTTTCCAATCAGAATATTATTTATAAAGAACTTCAATCTGTTTTTTCTGTTATGAAAATGCACTCTTTAATAGATGAATGTGCAAAAAGTTCTAAATATAGTGTACAGAATAGAATTCTGAAAGAGTATGACAGATTATCAACAGAAATTTTTCACGTTGGAAATAGTTCTATAGTAGATACACATTCAAATCCTAGCACGAAGGTACTTAAAGAAATATTATTGACCCTGGGTTTGGATACAGATATTTTTGACACTAAAGCAAAGTATATCGATGCTAGTTTGCTATCAAAGCGGCATAAAATAGTACATGGTGAAAGATTTGAATTAGAATATAATGATTTTTCAGTAACATTTGATATTATCATGAAACTTCTAGATGAATATAAAGATTTTTTGATAAATGCCGCAACAGAAGAAGTTTATAAGAAACAGGAGTAATGATGGAACAGTTTTATGGCCGGTGCCAAATACCAACACCTATATCATATGTTGAACAGATGCTGGACCGGGTAGGATACCGGTCTGATTTGTTTGGGAAAAAAGTACTAGAAAATTCTTTTGGACAAGGAAATATTTTATGTAAAATTGTAGATAGATATATTCAAGATGGATTGAAAAAAAAACTATCTCAAGAACAGATAAGGGATGGTTTAGAGAAAGATATTATAGGTTATGAGATTGATTCGGATTGTGTTAAAATTTGTAAAAAAAAGTTAGATATTCTGACCAGCTATTATGGCATTGATAATGTGAAATGGAATTTAAATAATAGGGATTTCTTAAAAGATAAGATTGGGAAGGTCGATTTCATTATAGGCAATCCACCATATATTACCTATCATAATTTACAAGAGACAGAAAAGAAGTTTTTGAAAAAAAATTTCTTTTCTTGTAAAAACGGACGATTCGATTATTATTATGCGTTTATTGAAAGATCATTATTATGGTTACAGCCAAAAGGTCGGCTTATCTATTTAGTGCCATATGGCTTGTTGACAAATAAATTTGCTAAAAATACGCGCCAGATGCTTAGTAAATTTTTAAAAGAAATTATTGACCTCCGTTATATGAATGTGTTTGATCAGATTGGATGTACCCCGATTGTTATTGTTTGTCAGAATAAGACGTCGAAAAATATTATTAATTTGGTAGAGAAAAAGACCGGAATAAAACGGTATCTTAATAGAACTGATTTTATCGAACATGATTATCTAATTAAATCGCCTATTACATTAAGCGAGAAAATAAATTCAACGCTTTCTAATTATGTTATCAAAGTAAATAATAGTGTAGCAACGTTAAATAATAACATCTTTATTTTTCCTATTATGCGACAGGATGAAAAATTTTATTATATTAACGAATTCAAAATTGAAAAGGGTATTACTAAACCTGCGGTTAGCCCTAAATCAATTAACTTGAGTAAAGAGATGCAGGCGATTTTTCCTTATCAATATGTTGCAGATAAAATCAGACCAATTTTAGAAGATGACTTGAAAAAAATATATCCATATGCTTATCAGTATTTATTGTGGCATAAAGACGTGTTATTAAAACGTAATTTGCAAAAAAATGTAAGTTGGTATGAATTTGGGCGTCGACAAGCATTAGAATTTGTTTTACAGCCTAAATTAATTATGCCTAATGTTATTACTAAAAAAAATCATATTCATTTGGTTTCTGCGAATACTATTCCTTATGCAGGATTGTGTATCACTGTAAAAGGAAATCAAGCAAATAATACTGATATACACCGTCAACTAAATTTGATAAAGTGTATTTTAGAACGGAAATCTTTTTTGGAGTTCTTGGCGAATAAGGGAACACCTACTATAGGTCAATCTCTCCGTATTTCTGTGAGAAATGTTCAAGAATATTTGTTGAATAGTCCTGAAGTCAGGAATGGTGTTACATTCCCTCCCGGATTTTATATCTAGAATTGTTTAGCTATAACAAATACTTTAGAAAAAGATTTAGCATTTTATTGTAGATCAATATGCAATAAGTTGTAATGATATAGACCGATATCCTGATTTGGGACAGCTTACTAATAGTTTTTCAGCTCCCCAACCTAAGTTGTCCGGCATACTTGAAGGGGAAACAGCATCTGATAAAGATATTATTGATCAGTTCGAAGAATAATCATAATTGTACTCTTAAACGATTTTTCGGAACATTGCGGGAGGTCATTGGATATCTTGCTAATTTGCCCTAGATATGATATATTGAATTTAGAATGTTTGTTCGTTTACTGCGTGGCGAAGCAGGTGAATAAAAATTCGTGATTTGGAGCGTGAATTATATGGATAATTTTGTGCATATACAAGGGTTGCATATTAAAAACTTTAAAGCCTTGGCAGATATTAAGATGGGGCGTTTATGGAATGAGCAGGCGGCAGAGCCGTTGACCCCGATTACTACGGTCATTGGCAAGAATGGGACAGGCAAGAGTTCCTTGATGGATGCTTTTGGATTTTTGGCGGATTGTTTGAAGTATGGGGTAGAAGCAGCTTGTGATGCCCAGAATCGGGGTGGCTATGAAAAAATTCATTCTTTAGGGAAAGAAGGGCCGATTTCTTTTGAAATCTATTATAAAGAAAGTCATAATGATCGGCCGATTACATATGAGCTAGCGATTGATCTGGACAAGGAAGGACGGCCTTTTGTTTTGAGTGAACGCTTGCGGCAGCGGCGTAAGGGACAACGATGGGGGCAACCCTATTCGTTTTTGATATTGGAGAATGGCGAAGGCCGAGTCTGGAAGGGAAATGCGGACGGAACGCAAAACGAATTCCTTGATTTAAAAGGGGAAGAATCACGGGATAGTGAAGTCATATCCATGGATGATAAGCGCAGATTAGGCATTGCCACTTTGGGGACTTTGAAAGCTCATCCACGTATCGCGGCTTTCCGGAAGTTTATTGAAGGGTGGTATTTGAGTTATTTTACGCCTGATGCGGCACGCAGTCTGCCCATGGCTGGGGCACAAGCGAAGTTAGCGCGGCATGGCGATAATTTGGGCAATGTCATTCAGTTCATGGAAAGAGAGTACCCGAAGAAGTTCAAAGAAATTTTGAATAAGATTTCTCAAAGAATACCAGGTATCCAGAAAATCGATACCATGAAGACGCCGGACGGCAGGCTGCTCATACGCTTCAATGACAGGGGATTCAAAGAGCCGTTCTATGCACAGCAAATGTCAGACGGCACGTTAAAGGTATTTGCATATATGATTTTACTGGCAGATCCCAACCCATCTCCGTTTATTTGTATCGAAGAACCGGAAAATGGGCTCTATCATAAGCTTTTGGAAGTGTTTGTGCGGGAATTGCGGGAAGAAACGAAGCGGAGCAAGAATGCGCCGCAGATTTTTGTGACGACTCACCAACCTTATTTAGTGGATGCTTTGCAGCCTAATGAAGTTTGGATTTTAAGGAAGCAGGAAGATGGTTTCTCGACGATACAAAGAGCCAGTGACATTGAGTTAGTTGATAATCTATGCAAAGAAGGACTGCCCTTAGGCGGGTTATGGTATAGTGATTATCTGGATGGAGATGATTCGTAATGCATCTTGATTTTTTAATTGAAGATGTTTCAGGTAAAATTATGTTGGAAATTTTATTGCCTAAAGTCTTGCCAGCAGGAGTTTCTTATACCATACATAGCTATAAAGGTGTTGGTCGGATTCCGGGAAAGATGCATTCTGCCAAAGCCATAAAAGGGAAACAGCTTTTGGATAATCTTCCCAGGTTATTGAATGGTTTTGGAAGAACTTACCACAATTGGGGTGAATTGTATAAAGGGCATGTCGTCGTGATTTTCGATTTGGATGATAAGTCCCTTGATGAATTCTTGGCACAGCTGCATCAATTGTTAGCGTGGTGTCAAGTGGCGCCAGAAACGTCATTTTGTATGGCTATTGAAGAAGGGGAAGCTTGGTTTTTGGGAGATGCCAATGCACTGTTTAAAGCGTATCCTCATGCGAAAAGACAAGTGTTGAAGACGTATAAGCAGGATTCGATTTGCGGCACATGGGAAAAGTTGGCAGACGTCGTTGGCTATGATTACAGGGATAAATCCTACCAGGAAGTAGGACTCAAAAAAAGAGAATGGGCTGAGAAGATAACGCCTTATATGGAGGCCGAGAATAATCAGTCACCGAGTTTTCAGTATTTGATGGACGAGCTGAAACGTATTGTTTGAAGAGGGCGCCTGCGTTTTTAGATTGAAGGGAGAGCGACATGTACAACCATTTTTCATTGAAACGATTTATTTTAGCAGGTTTTTTGTGCACTTCTTTATCCATTTTGGCGGTACAGGCCGCTGAGCCGGCTTCACTTGCAGGACAGGCGCATCGTGAGGTGCATACGACGACAGTGACGCAGACGGAGTCGCATTCGTCGACGTGTGAGTCGGCGTCTCATTCGGGCTGGAGTGTCAGCCGCCCTTCGTCGCTGGGGGATGTTGTCTTTCCGGCGATGGCCAGGCATTTGCCGCCGCCAGGGATGGAGACGATTTCTTCGCAGGTCAAAGCGGAATACGATGCCAATTATAAGGACGGTGTCCTGGCTGCGGTCAAGGACGGTACAGATAAGTGGGGCCTGATGGGCACGGATGGAAAATGGCGGACGTCAAAGGCTTCCGCAACGGCCTGACGCCGGTCAAGACAAAGACAGGCTGGGGTATCATGAATCATCAGGGCCAGTGGATCTTGGAGCCACAGTATAAAGACATTACCATGGTGTAGAGACGGTTCTAAATCCAGCCATTATCCTTGACGGGTAGGAAAATTATGCTATAATGAACGTAGGAAAAGAATGATATTGTTAGAAGTGTATATGTAACACGAAGACCCCCGGGGCGGCATCCTCGGGGGTCTTCTTATGTGTGACGTTCAGCAGGAACGCACTGGGGTTAGTTGCTCATACGAGTAATAATGGTGTCTAACCACTTGCAAATGCAGTAGGAGACTACACTCGCCATGACAGCCATAAAGAATTGAATGATATTGTTGCGCATATGTAACACCCCCTTCCGCGCTCGGTGTAGGGGATGAGCAACACTAATATTATATCATATTAAGCGACAAGAAATGGCAGGGAAAGAAGGACTACAGTTATTTTTATTTTTTTGAGCAGTATGTTAAGTAAGAAAAATGAACCTGTTATATAAAGTTATTCATAACTTTGTATGTCAGGTTCTTTTTTTGGTATAATTAGGTGTTGAATTTTACTGTGAGGAGTGATTTTTTTGAAAGGGATTGTATTAGCTGGGGGCAGCGGGACGCGGTTGTATCCGCTGACAATGGTGACGTCTAAGCAATTGTTGCCGGTATATGATAAGCCGATGATTTATTATCCTTTGTCGACGTTGATGTTGGCTGGGATTCGGGATATTTTGATTATTTCGACGCCGACGGATTTGCCGAATTTTGAACGGCTCCTGGGGGATGGGTCGCGCTATGGTATCCATCTGAGTTATAAGGTGCAGCCGTCACCGGATGGATTGGCCCAGGCTTTTATTTTGGGCGAAGAATTCATAAATGGGGAATCGTGTGCCATGGTTTTGGGCGATAATATTTTCTATGGCGCTGGTCTGACCCGCCATTTGCAGCAGGCTGCGGCCAACACGGAAGGGGCCACGGTATTCGGTTATTACGTCGATGATCCGGAACGGTTCGGCGTCATTGAATTCGATGAGCATGGCAAGGCGATTTCTATTGAAGAAAAACCGGCACAGCCTAAGACGAATTATGCCGTTACGGGGTTGTATTTTTATGATAAGCATGTCTGTGAATATGCCAAACAAGTGAAGCCATCGGCGCGGGGCGAACTGGAAATAACGGATTTGAATCAGATGTACTTAGAACAAGGGAATCTCAACGTCGTCACCCTCGGACGGGGCTACGCCTGGCTCGATACGGGAACAGTCAACAGCCTGAGTGAAGCCTCGAATTTCGTCAAAGCCGTAGAAACCAGAGCCGGCATCCAGATTGCCGCCTTAGAAGACATCGCCTATGGCCACGGCTGGATCGACAAAGCCACCCTCATGGAAAGCGCCATCAAATATGGCAAGAGCCCGTACGGACAGTATCTGAAGAAAGTCGCAGAAGGACGATTTTTGAAGGATGCTTTTTAAAGGACTAAAAAGCAGCAGTTAGGGATTAGCAGTTAGTATTAGTGGCTAGTGGCTCGTGGTTCGTGGCTAGTAATTAAGGGTGTGTATTTGGCATAACATTTATTCTTGTCTTTTTGAACGAAAGGAGTAGGTGGTATGTCTGTAAAATATTATCAGGAGCTTATTGTTTGGCAAAAAGCGATGCGTTTGGCTCGTGAGGTTTATACTATCGCGAGGCAGTTGCCAGCAGAAGAAAAGTTTGCATTAGCTGATCAAATACGAAGGTCAGCCGTGTCTATTCCTTCCAATATTGCAGAAGGGCAATCAAGGGGAACGAGTAAGGATTTTATCCATTTTTTGCATATTGCTCGTGGGTCTAATGCTGAATTGATGACTCAAATCCTGTTGTGTGTTGATTTTGGATATATCAATGACGAAACTGCACGCAGTGTCAAAAATTTGAGCAATGACGTTGGCCGGCTGATAAATGCCCTGATTGCACGGTTGAAATCCCTTTGAATGAATAGATAAAATAGCAAACCTAGCTAGCCACGAGCCACGAACTACTAGCCACTTATCGTATAAAGATAGTTCGTATAAAAGGAGGAACCCTAGAATGACTATAATAATAACCGGCGGTGCCGGTTTCATTGGGTCGAATTTTGTGTTTCATATGTTGAAGGAGCATCCGCAGGACCGGGTGATTTGTTTGGATAAGTTGACGTATGCTGGGAATTTGTCTACGTTGGCACCGGTTATGGATCAGGATAATTTCCGTTTTGTCAAGGCTGATATTTGTGACCGCAATGCGGTTTATCGATTGTTTGAAGAGGAGCATCCTGATGTAATCGTCAATTTTGCGGCGGAATCGCATGTCGACCGGTCTATTGAGAATCCGGCGATTTTCTTGGAAACGAATATCATGGGGACGGCTGTCCTCATGGATGCCTGCCGCAAGTACGGTATTCAGCGGTATCATCAGGTATCGACGGATGAAGTTTATGGCGATTTGCCCTTGGACCGGCCGGATTTGTTCTTTACGGAAACGACGCCGATCCACACGTCCAGTCCGTATAGTTCCTCCAAGGCTTCGGCTGACCTCCTGGTTCTGGCTTATCATCGGACCTATGGGTTGCCAGTGACTATCAGCCGCTGCTCCAATAACTATGGCCCTTATCATTTTCCGGAAAAGCTGATTCCCCTCATGATCATCAATGCCCTGCATGACAAGCCGCTGCCTGTCTATGGGGACGGCCTCAATGTCCGCGACTGGCTCTATGTCGAAGACCATTGCCGGGCCATCGACCTCATCCTCCAGAAGGGCCGTGTCGGCGAGGTCTATAACGTCGGCGGCCACAATGAAATGAGGAATATCGACATCGTCAAATTGATTTGCAAAGAACTGGGCAAACCGGAAAGCCTCATCCATCATGTCACGGACCGCAAAGGCCATGACCGCCGCTATGCCATCGACCCGACGAAAATCCATAAAGAATTGGGCTGGCTGCCGGAAACGAAATTCGCCGACGGCATCAAGAAGACTATCCAGTGGTACTTGGACCATGAAGATTGGTGGCAGCCCATCATTTCCGGGGAATACCAGCAGTATTACCAGAAGATGTATGGGAGTCGAGGCTAGGAGCCTCGACGCAGGCCGCAGTTTGCCTCGGACTCAGATGCCGCTGAGCGGCGACAGACTCAAAGTGACAACGACGCTTCGGGATACCTTCAGCGCGTAGCGGGCCGCCTTATCAGGACGGCCCGTTGCGAACAGTTGGCATATACTCGTGTAGGCAATGTTGACATGTAGTATGTTGTGCATTGTTATTCCGAACGGGCGTACATGTGGTCGCCTTTATAGTTGATTTGCTTTTGATGCATAATCAACGGATCCACAGAAGTCACGGCTTACCATTATACCAGAGTAGGCTGTGTACGAAATTCACGGTGGGACGCCCGCCGCTGCTGTAACTGCCCTGCATCTCTCGATAGTACCTGGCGGGCTAGAAAGGCTCTGGGCGTCCCCTACGAAATCGCATTCAGGCGATAAAAAAATTATGCGGCTACAAGCCGCATCTGTAGGGGCCGTCCCAAAGGGCGGCCCGCTGTGAACAGTTGGGAATATTTCCAAACTGTTAATATGGCATGCAGTACGTTATACATCGCTATTCTGAACGGACGCCCCGCGTGGCGCCCCTACAAAATCGCATAGAGGCGATGGTGTTACTTTGAATTTTTTGCCGCGTAGCGGCATCTGAATCCGAAGCGGCCTGCGAACTGCGGTCTGCGTTTATTTGATAATGACGATGGAATAAGATAGTATGAAGGGAGAAAACCACTCTATGAAAATATTTGTAACAGGTGTGAATGGCCAGTTGGGTCATGATGTGATGAATGAGCTGGCTTTGCGGGGGCATGTCGGTATCGGCAGTGATTTGGCTCCGGCTTATAGCGGTATGGCTGATGGGACGGCGGTGACGACGGCACCGTATGTGTCTTTGGATATTACCGACGCGGATGCGGTACGGCGTGTCATTTCGGACGTCCAGCCCGATGCGGTCATTCACTGTGCGGCTTGGACGGCTGTCGATATGGCCGAAGATGACGACAAAGTGGCTCAGGTCCGGGCGGTCAATGCCGGTGGGACGCAGCATATTGCTGATGTCTGCAAGGAATTGGACTGCAAGATGCTCTATCTCAGTACGGATTATGTGTTCAACGGGCAGGGGACGGAGCCGTGGCAGCCGGACTGCAAGGATTACCAGCCCCTCAACGTTTATGGCCAGACCAAGCTTGAAGGGGAATTGGCCGTTTCGCAGACGCTGGAAAAATATTTCATCGTTCGCATTGCCTGGGTATTCGGACAGAACGGTAAGAATTTCGTCAAGACTATGCTCAATGTCGGCAAGACCCACGATACGGTCCGCGTCGTCAATGACCAGATCGGGACACCGACGTATACTTTTGATTTGGCCCGGCTGTTAGTCGATATGATTGAAAGCGATAAATACGGCTATTACCATGCGACTAACGAAGGCGGCTATATTTCCTGGTATGATTTTACCTGCGAAATCTACCGCCAGGCCGGTTATACGACGAAAGTCATCCCCGTCACGACGGAAGAATACGGCCTGTCGAAAGCCAAACGACCCTTTAATTCCCGATTAGATAAAAGTAAACTCGCCGCCAACGGATTCCGGCCGCTGCCCGACTGGAAAGACGCCTTGCGGAGGTATTTGGAGGATTTAGTGGCTCGTGGCTAGTGGTTCGTGGCTCGTTGCGGACTCAGATGCCGCTGCGCGGCGATGGACTCAAAGTGACAACGACGCTTCGGGATACCCTCAGCGCGTAGCGGGACGCCTTATCAGGGAAGCCACTGAAAAAGTCCCTAAAAGCGTCTGTCCTTTATAAGGCTATCCATATT
>ERZ841120.456-NODE-456-length-28647-cov-8.114647_pt1 | contig 28647 bp, 22 predicted proteins | sample MGYA00519572_ERZ841120 | MGnify/ENA primary metagenome ERZ841120 (study PRJEB31850, sample SAMEA3708890) | human gut metagenome | biome: human gut; feature: human-associated habitat; material: faeces | place: China | collected 2014 ...
GCTTGAACAATTTTTACTTCAAAATATTGTCTAACTTTTGGGGGTCACTTCATTTCCTCCGGGGGAGAGTACATTTGTCTTACAGACCGGCCAACTTCTTCAGGTCTTGAGCCAGGTCGTCCCGCTCCCAGGGATAGCCCGCCACGCCGAAGTGGCCGTCCCGGGCGGTGGCGCTGTAAATGGGCCGCCGCAGGTCCAGCCTCCGGATGATGCCGCCGGGGGTCAGGTCGCAGGTCTTGCGGAGCAGGTCCGTCATGGCTTCGTCGGAAATTTTGCCGGTGCCGAAGGAGTCCACACGCACGGACACAGGCTCCGCCACGCCGATGGCATAGGCCAGCTGAATCTGGACCTTATCGGCCAGACCGGCATCCACCAGGTTCTTTGCCAGGTAACGGGCCATGTACGCAGCGCTCCGGTCCACCTTGGTGGGGTCCTTGCCGGAGAAAGCGCCGCCGCCGTGGGGGAAGTAGCCGCCGTAGGTGTCCACGATGATCTTCCGGCCGGTGAGGCCGGTGTCGCCGTTGGGGCCACCGATCACAAACTTGCCGGTGGGGTTGATATAGATATGCTCCACGTCCTCCACCTTGAAGCCGTACTGGGCCAGCACGGGGGCAATGACGTTGTCATGAACGTAGGAGCGGACCTGCTCCACGGTGTAATCCTCCCGGTGCATCACGGAGACAACCACGGTGTCGATGCCGGTGATCTTGCCGTTCTCATCATAAGCCACGCTGACCTGGGTCTTGCCGTCGGGCCGCAGGCCGGGGTTCTCGGCGATGCAGGCGGTAAGCCGGTTCACCAGCGCCCGGGACAGGGCGGCAGACAGGGGCATTTTCTCCGGGGTCTCGTTGCAGGCACCGCCGAACATCATGCCCTGATCGCCGGCTCCGCCCACTTCATCATTGGTGCCCAGAGCGATGTCCGCAGACTGGGTGTGGATGTGGCACTCCACAGCGGCGGTATCGGCGCAGAAGCCCTCGTCGTTCATGGTGTAGCCGATGGAGCGGATGACGTCACGGGCCACCTGCTCATAGTTCACGGTGGCCTTGGTGGTGATCTCGCCGCAGATGATAACCCGGTCGGTAGTCACCATGGTCTCGCAGGCCACCCGGGAGCCGGGGTCCTGGGCCAGACAGGCATCGAGAATGCCGTCGGAAATGGCGTCGGCCACCTTATCGGGATGACCCTTGGTCACGCACTCAGAAGTAAACAGTCTTTTTTCCATTTATATTTCGTCCTTTCAGAATATGAAAAAACCGCACACCGAAGGATTCGATGCACGGTCTATCGAATCCTCATCTTTCGTTGCCGCCGGATTTAGCACCACATCAGTCTGACAGGTTGCCGGGTTTCACAGGGCCGTTCCCTCCACCGCTCTCGATAAGGCATTTATGCAGTTTTTCTTATAATACTACGGTTTTCCCCAAATGTCAATCCTTTTTTTCGGGGACGGTGTACCCGGCGGGGATCGCCCCCTGGTACACGGCGATGTCATAGTGCCGCTCCTCGTCATAGAGGGTGCGAATCTTATTGAAGAAGCCGGTATTCTCGATGGGTTCCGGGTAGCGGGGCCGGTAGTACATGATCATAATTTCCCGCCCGGCGCACTGGGTGCAGATTTTGTCAATGACGGTCTGCATGATGTCGCCCTTGAAGGGGTTGAAGAAATAGAACACGTCGTAATCGCCGTAATTCTCGAATTCCCGTGCATCGGTGCAGGTGACGGTCATGGAATCGGTCAGCTTCAGCCGCTTCATGTTCTTGTTGCAGATTTCCGTCAGCTTCTCGTCATATTCCACGCCGCCGATCTTCTTGAAGCCGCTCTGGTAGGCCTTCCACAGAATGAAGCCCTTGCCGCAGCCCACGTCCAGGAAACCGGGGTACTTCTGCTTATCCACCATTCCCATCAGCTCGCTGACGATCTTCTCGGAGCTGACCAGGTACATTCCGCCGTCGTTGCGCTTGCGGTCATACATTCTGTCCGGCATGGTAAAATCCAAACCCCGCAGCCATTCATGAAAGCTGTCCAGCACCACACGGATGCGATGCTTATTGGGGATAATGGTCTCTAAAGGGATCATGTTCCAAACACCTCTGTTTTTCCGCCGGGTCTCCCGGCACATTCCCTATAATAATAGCAGATTCTCCCGAAATGTCAATCTTTTTCCGGGATGGCCCGAAGAAAAGGGCCTTTGTTGCCAGAATGTTCACAATTCCCCTATGGACAATCCCAGCAGAAGCTGGTAAAATACAGAATAAGAATCGATGCAAATTGGAGTTGACGAGCCTTGCGTAAAAAAATGGAACGGTTTTTCTATCAGAACCGGAAAAAGGGCATCCCCAATCTCATGCTCTATCTGGTGCTGGGGACCGCCGTGGTGTATCTTTCCAGTGCCATCGGGCGGAACTATGTGCTCTACGACCTGCTGTGCTTTGACCGGGACAGCATTCTCCACGGGCAGGTCTGGCGACTGCTGACCTATCCCCTGACCTTTGACGCCGGTGGCCTTCTGTTCACCGCCATCAGCCTGCTGTGCTATTATTCCATCGGCCGGGCCATGGAAAACATCTGGGGCACCTGCAAATTCAACATTTTCTATCTGACGGGCATCGTAATGATGGACATTTACTGTCTGCTTTTCGGCGGGCAAGCGGACGTGTACTATCTGAACATGGGTCTGTTCCTGTCCTACGCCACCCTGTACCCGGACGCACAGTTCCTGCTGATGTTCATTATCCCCGTGCGGGCCTGGATCTTCGCCCTGCTGGACCTGGTGCTGATCATCTACGGCCTGTTCGTCTATTCCTTCCCGGCCAATCTGTTCCCGGTGGTGGCCCTGGCCAATTACTTCCTGTTCTTCGGAAAAGACGTACTGAACGTGATCCCCATGAGCTGGCGGGCCAACGCCCGGCGGCTTTTCAGGAAGAAGCCCTCCAAAAAGTCTGCCCCTAAGGCCAAGCCCATCCCCTTCCCCTCCGCCGGGTCCTACGAGGCCACCGTGGCCCAGCCCAAGGCCCCCTATACCCACAAATGCACGGTCTGTGGCCGGACGGACGTGAGCAACCCGGAGCTGGAATTCCGGTACTGCTCCAAGTGCCGGGGGTATTACTGCTATTGCCAGGACCACATCAACAACCACGTTCATATCCAGTAACATTCCGTCGAAAAGCGCATACGATGAAATTGCGGAGGCCCTCCTCCGCAATTTTTTCCTGTAAGGGAGGATCTGTATGGCTCGATTTACCAATTTCGCCACCCTGACCTACACCGGCGGTGCGACCAATTCCAACACCGTCACCGGCGAGGTCCTGGAAGTGCTGACCCTGACCAAGGAAGCCGCCACCGCCGCCTATGCAGCCAACGGGCGCATTCCCTATGTGCTGTCCCTGGTGAACAGCGGCACCACCGCCATCACCAACCTGACCCTCACCGACGACCTGGGGGCCTACACCCTGAACGGCGTGACCCGGTATCCTCTGGCCTATGTGGCCGGGACGATGCGGTATTATGTCAACGGCGTCCTGCAAACGACTCCCACGGTAGAAGCCGGTCCCCCGCTGGTCATTTCCGGCCTGACGGTCCCCGCCGGGGGCAACGCCATGGTGTTCTATGAGGCCCAGGTCACGGCTTATGCGCCCCCGGACGTGGAAGGCGAGATCGTCAACACCGTCACCCTCACCGGCGGCGGGCTGCCTGCGCCCCTGACCGCCACAGCCACGGTGACGGCGGCCATCCGGCCTGCGCTGACCATCAGCAAGGCTCTGTGTCCGGCCACGGTCCAGGAAAACGGCCGCATCACCTACACCTTTGTGGTGGAGAACACGGGCAACGCCCCGGCGGAGGCCGAGGACGCTCTGGTGCTGACGGATGTGTTCGACCCCATCCTCCGGGACCTGACGGTGACGCTGAACGGCACAGCCCTGACGGAGGGAACCCAGTACGCCTACAACCAGGCCACTGGGGCCTTCGCCACTACCGTTGGGGTGCTGACCGTCCCCGCCGCCACCTATACCCGTGCGGAAAACGGGACCTACGTGGTGACCCCCGGCACCGCCGTGCTGACCATCCAGGGGACGATCTAAGAATCTCAAGAAAACAAAAGAACCGGGCGGCCACCAGCCGCCCGGGATTTTTATGTGTATGGGAAGGGAGAAAATCCAGCGAAGTAATGGCTCCCCCTACACAGGGGAGGCCTGCGCCTCGCCGGGAGTGTTTACTGCCCTCCAACCGCTTCGGATTCCAACTGGTCCTCTTGTCCCAACAGCTTATGATAGATATGCAGGAAATACACCGTCTCCAGAATGGCTGTAATGGTCCAGGAGCAGACGTACAGGCTGTACAGGGAGAAGATCGTATGGAACTGAGCAAAAATCGTGTAGACCCAGAAAATCCGGAACACGCAAGAGCCCAGAATCACCACGATGGTCGGCACAATTGTCTTGCCCAAGCCCCGGGAGGCGGCAATGGCGCTGTCCATGAAGGCCGACACGCAGTAGGAAAAGGCCATGATGCGAAGCCGCTTCATACCCGCCTCGATGACCAGCACATCCGTAGCGAACAGAGACAGGAACTGCTTGCCGAACAGGAGCAGCAGTGCCCCCACCACGGCAGCGGACACGAAGGCATAGCTCAGGCAAATGAGATAGCTTTTCATTACCCGGTCCTTTTTGTGGGCGCCGTAATTCTGGCCCATAAAGGTGGTGCAGGCCAGATAGAAGCCCGCCATCATGTCATAAACAAGTGCGTCGGCGTTGGCGGCGGCGGAATTGCCCTCCACCATCACCGTATCAAAGGAATTCACGGCGGATTGGATGAACAGATTCGCCACAGCGAAAATGGCATTCTGCAAGCCTGCCGGGATGCCCAGCATCAGCAGATCTCTTGTCACACGGCCGTCCGCCTTCATTTTCTTTTCGGACAGGGCATAATGCTCCCCGCAGGTGAACAGCCGCCGCAGGATCAGCGCCGAAGAAATGTACTGGGAAATGATGCTGGCCAGAGCCACGCCCAACACGCTCAGGTGGAACACGATCACGAAGATCAGGTTCAGGCAGATATTCACCACACCGGCAGTGGCCAGATAGTACAATGGCCGCTTGGAATCTCCCTCGGCACTAAGGACACCGTTGCCGAAATTATAAATGGCCAGGGCCGGAGTCCCCAGCAGGTACACCCGCATATAGAGGACCGCCCCGTCCAGCAGCTCGTCCTTGGTTTTCAGCAGCACCAGAAGCGGCTCCGCAATGGCAAGGCCCAGGGCCATGACCAACAGACCGTACAGGGTGGTGACGATCAGTGCCGAATGGACACTTCGGCTCAGGCGATCATAGTCCCTGGCCCCCTCGCACCGGGCAATAATGGCGTTGACGCCATTGCCCATGCCGATGAGCAGGCCCGTGAACAGCGACACCATAATGGTGCAGGAACCCACACTGCCCAGGGCGTGAGAACCGGCGAACCGGCCCACAACGGCCACATCGGACATATTGAAAAGGACCTGCAAAATGTTGGATAAAATCAGCGGTACGCTGAAGATCCAGATATTTTTCGGTAATGACCCTGAGGTCATGGAGATGGCCTTCGACTTCATATTTTTTCTCCTATTTTTATGCTGCGGCTATAAGAATACTCCATTTTCCGCCAAAAAGCAAGGGATTTTCCAACAGTTTTCGCAGCTTTGAAATAGCCATGGCATTTCTCGATTCTCAGAAACTTTTTATCGTAATTCTAAATTTCTTATTGACTTTCAATAATATCCGTGATACAATCGCGCCAGAAGGAGGGGTTTTCCATGCCCGACTATAAAAAAAGTGCCCTTTTGTGCATCCGCATTACCCGTGTGCTGCTTCTGGTGCTGGCGGCGACGCTGTTCGCCATGCCGCCGTTCGTCAAATGGTACGCCGCCCTGCGGCTCCTGAGCAAGACCGCTTCCACGGTGCTGCTGGCGGCCTTTTACCTCTGCACCGTCCCGGCAGGGCTGGCCCTGTGCGCCATCCATAAGCTGCTGACCAACATCTGCGCCGACCGGGTGTTCCTGACGGACAACGCCCGTCTGGTGAGCCGGGTGGGCTGGTGCTGCGCCGCCGTGTGCGTCATCACCGCCGTGGCCGGGTGCTTCTACCCTGCCCTGCTGTTCATCTGCCTCATCATGCTGTTCCTGTGGCTGCTGATGCAGGTGGTGGCCAGCGTTCTTTCCGCCGCTGCGGCGCTGCGGGAAGAAAACGACCTGACCATCTGAGGAGGCCGCCATGGGAATTCTCGTGAATCTGGACGTGATGCTGGCCAGGCGGAAAATGTCCAGCGGCGAACTGGCCGAGCGGGTGGGCATCACCCCCGCAAACCTGTCCATACTGAAAACCGGCAAGGCCAAGGCCGTGCGGTTTTCCACCCTGGCCGCCATTTGCCGGGAGCTGCAATGCCAGCCCGGCGACTTATTGGAATACAAGGAGGATAAAGACGATGGATAACGAACAACAAGCGCAGAATCCTTACGGAAGCTGGCCGCCCCCGGCCCCAACGGCTTCCCCGGCTCCCATGCTCCCCGGCGGAAAGCGGGAGCGCATCTTTGCCCCGATTTTGCTCATTCTTTCCCTCATCATCGGCAACACCGGTCCCTACGCAGGTTTGGGCTTCGCCATTCCCTATATGCTGATAGGGGCCGTGACCATTTGGTATGTGTGGAAAAAGGAGACCTTCTCCGCCTACGGCCTGGCCTGCATCCTGCTGTCCATGGTCCTGGCCGCCGCCTATGGCCGGACCTCGGACCCGCTTGTTTTGATCCTCTTTGCGCCGCTGACCCTGGGTGCCTATTTCCTGGGGCTGGTGGCCATGACCGGGGCCAACGCCCGGCCCCTGGGCCGGTTTTCCAGTCTGCTGGATATGTTTTACGCCGCCTTTAACCGGACATTTACCCAGGTATTTCCCGCCCTCCGAGGCCTGTTCCGGCGGCGGGAGCAGGGCAAGAAGGTCAGTCCCGCCTTCTGGGGCGTGCTGATCGCCATTCCGGTGCTGTTTCTGGTGGTCCCATTGCTCAGCTCTGCGGATGCGGCCTTTGAGGGGCTGCTATCCGGCTTCACGAAGCATATCCCCAAAAATTCCGAGCTTATCACCGGCCTGTTCTGGGGGCTCATCGTGTTCGTTCTGGCCTACGCCCAGGCGGTGAGCCTCCGGGCCAACGGCCCACGGCCCGCCCGGAAGGTCCGGGAGGGGAACATCCCCGCCGCCGGGGTCAACGGCTTCCTGGGAGTCATTTCGGCGGTGTATCTTCTCTATCTTCTGAGCCAGACCGCCTACTTTTTCAGCGCTTTCCGGGGTATTTTGCCGAAAAATTTCACGGCAGCGGACTATGCCCGCCGGGGCTTCTTCGAAATGGCCGTCCTCGTGGTCCTGAATCTCGGCATGGTGGGCATTTCCAACGTTCTGGTGCGGAAAAATGGAAAAGCACCCCTGTCCATCCGGCTTTTCAGCCTGTTTCTGCTTCTGTTCTCTCTGGTCCTCATCGCTACGTCCTTCTCCAAGATGATCCTGTATGTGGGGTCCTTCGGCCTGACCCAGCTGCGGGTGATAACCAGCCTGTTCATGCTCTGGCTGGCGCTGTGGGTACTTTCTGCGGTGGTGACGCTGTTCCGTCCCCGGTTCCCCCACATGAAGGTGGCCGTGCTGGCTGCCCTTGTCCTGGCCTGCGCCGCCAGCTGGGCGGACGTGAACACCGTCGTTGCCCGGTACAATGTGACCGCCTACCAGACCGGCAAGCTGGAGACTGTGGACGTTGAAACCTTCTACTTTTTGGGGGATGCCGCCGTACCCTATGCGGTCCAGCTCACGGAGGATAAAAACGAGTTGGTGGCTCAGGATGCCGATGCGTTTCTGATCGATTGGGCCAAAGCCCATTCCGACTGGTACACCGACGAAAAAGGCGTGGAGCGGTTTACCTTTGACGACGTGGACTGGCGCAGCTGGACCTACGCCGAAGCCCAGGCCCGGGAAGTGGTCATTGACTACCTCTGCGCCCGGCACATCCCCATTTCCGCACCGGAACTGCGAAAGCCCCAGTAAAATACGCAAAAAATCGGAGACACAGCTTTGTGTCTCCGGTTTTTCTTTTTACGCATCCAGCTTGCCGATGGCCTCGACCAATTCTTTCTGGTCCTCCTGGACTTTTTTCAAAAGAGCCATATCCGTCAGGGGCTTGTCTCCCCGCAGGGCCTCGGTCAGCTCCGAAGCGGACCGCTGGAGCTTGTCAAAGCCCAGGTTCTGGGCCACGCCCTTCAGGGTATGGGCCGCCAGGAAAGCACCCTTCCAGTCCTGGGCCGCCACGGCGGATTCCAGATTGCCGAAGGTGGGGTCGGCCAGGTACTTGCCCACAAATTTCCGCAGCATCTTCTCGCTGGGGATACGCTTCAAAACTTCCCCGGCGCTGCCGCCTACCTGCTTGTAAAGTGCTTCCAAATCCATAATCGATGCTTCCTTTCCTATACTTCCCGCCGTTTCCGGGCGTACATATTTTCATCGGCAATGCGAATGGCCTCGCTGAGGGGCCGGACCTGATAGGCCCCGCCTACGTCCACCCCCAGAGGGACCTCCGGGTGGCCGGGGATATGCTCCTTGGCCACGGCTTCTTCGATTTTCCGGATACGGTCCTCAAAGACCGGCTTGCTGATTTTCTCAAAGAGCAGGATAAATTCGTCGCCGCCGTAGCGGATGAGCGTGTCCGAAGAACGGACACAGGAAAGAATGGTCTGGACGATCTTCACCAGCACCTGATCTCCCACAGGGTGGCCATAGGTGTCGTTGATCTTCTTGAACCGGTGGATGTCGATGAAGGCCACGCCGTCACAGCCTTCCAGATTCGTTGCGAAATTATCCAGATACAGTCGGGTATAGGCTTTCGTCAGGGGGTCCCTGTAGAAGTTCAGCAGCATCAGGCCCCCTTCGCCCTGGACCTGGACCTCGCCGTTGCCGTCGCCGGTAATCCGGGAGGCCACCTCCAGTACACATTCCTTACCGGAGATGTTCTGGAACCGGGACAGCACGAAATACATCTGCCCGTTGCGGATTTCCAGCTTGCTGAGCCAATCGTGCTCGTGAAGGGTCCGGCAGGAGGTGCAGTTCTGGCACCGGGCGCCCCGGTTCCAGATGTCGAAGCAGTGCTTGGGGGTCTCATCCAGCTTGCCGTCCTCGTCCAGGGCGAGGATTTTTGCGTTTTCCGGGTCCACCAGCCGCACCACCTCAAAGATGGCCCGGAGGCCCCGGATGGAGCCGGCGGTCTTGACCGCATCCAGCGTCTGCTGTTCCATGGCCTTCAGGCCCTTGTCCATGATCTCCTCATGAATATCCCGGAACTGGCCCAGGGTGCCGCAGTATTCCTTCTCCGCCTGGGTCCAGACGGTCTGGGCGGTGAGCCGGTGCCAGCGGTATTCGCTGCCGCAGTCCACCAGCAGGTCCATATGGATTTCCGGGTTTTCCGGAGTTGCGCTGCGTACGGCCGTCAAAACCCTCTGCTGGTCGTTCTCGGAGAGCAGCCGGATATTTTTCCAATCGTTCAGGGTACCGTGAATCTCCCGCTCCCGGCCGGTCTTGCTCCAATCCACCAGAGTGACCTTGTTGGTCCACCGGTCGAACTCGAACTGAATGCCGCCGCAGAGCCTGGCGAAAAATTTCTTCTTGCGGCGTTCGTATTCCAGTATCCGCTGGCTGTGATCGTCGTCACCGGGCAGGTCCTTCTGCTCCAGCATTTCCATGGACAGCCGCCGGGCCTCCTGCTGATAATCGAAATCTTCCGGGTTCTGCTGCATCCGGGTCTGACGTTGATCGGCAATGGCCTTCAGACACTCCATCAGCAGCGGATTAAATGCCCCGCACTCCCCGTTCAGGATCATGTTTATAGCCGTCTCATGCGTATAGGCCTTTTTATAGCAGCGGACGCTGGTCAGGGCATCATATACATCCGCCAGAGCTACCACCTGAGCGGAAATGGGGATCGCATCTCCCTTCAGGCCGTCCGGGTAGCCCTTTCCGTCCCAGCGCTCATGGTGCCAGCGGCATATCTCATGGGCCGTACGCTTCATGCCCAGGTCCTGATTATCCGGCACATCCCGGAGCATTTCGTCGCCAATGACCGTGTGGGCCTTCATTCGCTCCCACTCGGCCGGGGTCAGCTTGCCGGGCTTGTTCAGAATTTCCTCCGGAACACCCATTTTGCCGATGTCGTGGAGGGCGGACAGGGTGGAAATGGAGGAAATGTCCGCTTCCGTCAGGGGATATTTGTCGGTGATCTTGATGAGCTGCCGCAGCATCAGATTGGTGACCACCCGCACATGGAGGATATGGGTGCCGGACTCGTGGTTCCGGGACTCTACCACATGGGAAAGGATGTTCACCATGGTGCTGTTGACCTTTTCCCGCTCATAGACCTGCTGCTCCACCAGGTGGACCAGGTGCTTCTGCCGGGCGTAAAGCATCAGGGTATTGGAAACACGCCGCCGGACCACTGCCATATCAAAGGGACGGCTGATATAGTCCGAGGCCCCCATGTCGTAGGCCCGGCGGATAAAGCTGATGTCATTTTCCGAGGAAATAATAATAACAGGGATCTCGTCGATCCAATGCCACTTTTTCATGAACTCCAAAACGCCGAAGCCGTCCATTTCCGGCATATTGATGTCCAGCATGATGAGGTCGATGTTCGGGTCCTCCTGCATCAGCTCCACAGCCTGCACGCCGTTTTCCGCCATGCTGTACACATAGGTATCCCCCAGAATGTCGGACAGAATCTCCCGGTTCATATAGGAATCGTCCGCAATGAGGATCTTTGGTTTCTTATCCATTCTTCACCAATCCTTCTATCCGCTTCAAAGGGAAGCGGATACGCCGCCGCAGCATCAGCCTCCCTGATTCAGGAGCTTCACTTCAAATGAATTGTTCGTCAGTTCACGGGAATCCTCCCGGTCGTAAATGGAAAGGGTCACGGTAAAGCAGTATTCCGACGGGTCATACTGGATGGCCAGTCTGGCCCGGGCCCCATAGGCGTAGGCCTTGGAGGGGATGAGCTTGTTGCCGGAGAGCAAAATCTGGCCGTCGGAATTGACGGTAAAGGCCGCATTGTCTCCGTAACGCTGGCTGAAAAAAGAAAACTGGGTCATGTCGTAGGTCTTGCTCTCCCCCGTCAGATGGACTGTACCCGCATAGCGCAGTTCGTCGCTGATGGCTGTGGTCAGGGTGGAGCAGAGGACCTGGGCCTCCGAGTCGGAAACGGAACGGTGGTAGCTCTTGACCCCCAGCTGCACACCGGTGACCACCAGGGCGCTGATGAGCAGGATAATAACGATGGTGCAGAGCATCTCCACCAGGGTGAAACCCTTGTTCATGGGGTCACCCCCTTCTGAAGAACGTAGAAGGTGTATTGGTTGTCCGCATAGCGGTCCACCTGGGCCGTGTAGGTCTCCGCATCGCCGGTGATGGTCAGGGTGTCCGTGGCGGGGTCCGTGGCACGGGAATATTGGAAGGAAAGATCATATTCCGACACTTTTTTGTTGACCTTAGCCGCCGTGACCACGGCGGTAGTCAGGAACAGGAACACCAGCACCGCCACCAGAATGGCCACGAGGCTTTCGACCAATGTCTCGCCGGAGCGGGAAAGCAATTTCTTTTTCATAGGCTCAGCCTCCTGTCTGGGTCCGGGGGCGGGTGATGGTCGCACCAGTCCATTTGATCTCAGTGGTGGTGGCTTTGTAGAGCAAGTCGCTGCCGTACCATTCGGTGGGGGTCTTGGTGGTCTCCCCGGTAAAGGTCACGGTCATCCGGCAGGGATGATCCCCTTCCGGGTCATTATAAAAAACCGCCGTCAGTATAAACTGACTGTTGTCCTCCTGCTTTGGCTGAATGGTCAACTCCATGGTCACATCCTCCAGGCCGGTCATGGACAGGGTGTATGTTTTCCGGAAGGTGGTCGGGCTGGTCAGCAGGGTCGGGATAACATTGTTGAAAATCTCACTGAACGGGCCGGAAGCATTTTGCTTCTCCGTTTTGCTTTCAGTCAGGTATGACCCCCAATAAGTATAGACATAGGTTTTCGTCACAATTTCCCGATACCCGCCGCTGCCGGATCGGATGGCATCCCGGAACAGCTCCGCTGCGGAGCTGACGGTCAGATAAGCCTGCTGCTCCTCCCGGGCGGCTTTGGCGTCGGATTCGGCGCTGATGGCCGCCGCCAGAATGACGGCACTGACCATCACGCCCACCAGAAACAGAAGGAGCGCCATGAGCATGGTCTCGCCCCGCTGGCTGTGGAGTTTTTTCAGGATTTTACCCATGTTCTGGTGCTCCTTTCTGCGAATTTAGGGATTTTCCGAATTTTCTCCGGCATTGCCGGTGCCGCCGGCTTCGCCGTTATCCCCGGTTTCCCCGGAGTTTCCGGTATCTCCGCCGTTTTCTTCCTGCTTTTCCCAGACGGCGTACAGGGTCACATTCTGGCCCCGCTGGTGAATCAGGTCCTCGGTAATTTCCGCCTGGTCGGCGTAAATCACCGCTCCGTCCGCCGTCAAGGCCCAACCCAGGAAGTCATAGCCCTCCCGGGTAAAGCCGTTTTGGGTAAGGGTAAAGGCTTCGTTGGTGGTGCAGGTCATGGGGGCCATGTTACCGGTCCCACCGTTGGGGTCGAAGGTCACGGTGTACGCTGCCTCCGGCAGGCGGAAGCGGAGATTCAGGGTGTAGGTCCGGCCGTCAGCGCTGCGCAGGGTCACGGACAGGGTCACTTCCCCGATATACTTGGATTTTTCGCTGTTCAGGGTCAGGGAACGGAAGTCGTAGGTTTTGTCTTCGGTTTCCACGTCTCCGACGGTCAGGACGTAGCCCTCCGTCACCCACTCGCCGTCCTCCAATTTGAATTCATGCAGGGCATTGTCCCGGATGGTCACGGTCTCGATGATCATACCGGAAAGGGCCGTGTAGTCCTTGGTGGCGTAGAGGTAGAGGCCCTCGTGAGCCGGGCCGGAAGCAGTGTCCCGTCCGGTGTAGCCGTCGGTCTGAGGGGTGTGGGGCACGGCGGCCTGGTTGAAGACCTCGCCGTTGGACAGGCCCAGAATGTCGCTGGCCTTGGTGGCAGCACTCAGATAGAGGGAGGTCTGGACGGTCTTGTCCCCTTCGTAGCGATAGGTGCAGGTAACACGGATGGCCGCTTCGCCTGCGGCGAAGCCCGTTACCGGCAGGGTGTATGTTCCGTTTTCGTTGCGGACCATTTCGCCGCACTCCACCACATCTCTGGTGGATGCGCCGTTGTCCACGGTCACTTCCCAGACCACGTCCTGCTCCGGGGCCTCAATGTCCTTGTTCTTGGAATCCCGCAGCCTAAGGACCGTCTGCGTTTCGTCGCCCTCGTAGACGGTCAGGGTGGCCGGGTCTGCAATCAGCTTCAATTCCGCCGTCACCCGGATGGTCAGCAGGGCTTCTGCGCCGCCCAAAACGGCCTTTGCCACCACGGTCCCCTCTTTTTCGCCGGTGAAGGTGATCTCATAGCACTTTTCCGTGGAATTATAGGCAGAGGACACGGCGCTCAGGCCGGAATCCGGCAGCTCCTGACCATTTTCATCCTGGAAGGTGATGGCCGGCGTCAAAAGGGTGTCCAGGCTGCTGTTCTGAACATAGAGCTTCACGGTGGTCTGGGCATTCGTTTCCGTGCCCACGCTTACCCGGTCCGCCAGCAGGTCCAGATCGGCGCCATTGGCCGCCCAGTAAATGCCGGACTTGGGCCAACGGCCATAGTGGACGTTGACGGTGTTGCCGAAAATGCCGGTCTGGGTCAGGATGGTCGGGAAGGGATAGTTCAGGCCCTTGAGCTGGGTGTCATTGCCGGGGAAACTGTACTTGCCGTCGATGGGCGCCCCCTGCTCGGTGACGGTGACTTTTCCGAAACCCGTCTGCCCGGTGGTCAGGCGGCTGTTCATCTGGTTCAGGAACGCCTCGCCGGACATATAATCGTAGTTTACGAACATATTGCTGTCGTTCTGGATATAGAAAGCACGGTCTGCATCATGGCCTCCATTCCAAGCGTTCAAATTCCATTTGCTCCAATCCGGTTCATAGCCCAGCTTCTTGTACCTTTTGTAATCTTCCGCATTGACGGATGTTGAATCCAGCGCATAGCAGTTCGTCATGTAAACGTTATTGTTCGTAATCAGCTTAAAATTCTGCTGAATCTCGCCGTTGGAAGCAACACTGTATGTACCCATGACCCAAGTGCTTGCATCCCATGCTGGCATCTGGATAGTACTATAGCAGTTTTCCACATAGAGTGTATCCGTTACCTGGCCCATCAAGGTCATCAATGTGCCACCGTCACGCAGCACAATACCGCCAACGATACCGCCCGCCCAGATACTGGTGCATTGACCAAAGTTCGTGTTATGGGTACGCTTTTTTGGGGTGCTGACAATGGATCCGCCTGCATAGCAATAAGATACCTTACCGCGACAGACACCGGCCACGCCGCCCACACGGAGATTCTTATAGCCAATCCAGTAACCAATGTCAAGTGTAATGTCCGTCACAGCTGTGCAGTGGGTAATGCTCATGTTGGTTGCACCCACCAGGCCGCCTACACATCCGCCGCCCCAGCCGGGGGTGTACGGATTGTTGTTATCGTTGTTCAGATGCTCATAGCCCTTGGACCGCTGATCGATGATCTTATAGCCGGACACCGTGCAGTTTTCAAAATAGCTGTCCGTACTGTTCCGAGTTCCAGCCAAGCCGACCAGGCCACCCATGGCATACCAGTTCCGGCCCGTGGGCAGGTTGATGATTTGATTACCCTTATCAGAATAGAGAATGACATTCTTCAGCTTTGCCCCGATGGTCACGCCAAACAGGCCGATACACTGGGTCTCGCTCCGAATCTCGATATTCTTAATGGAGTAAGCCTGTCCGTCATAAGAAGAATCGAAGAACGCCGCATAGGGGTTCGCATCCCGCTTACCCACAGATTCCACATCATACATACTACCGATGGGAGTAAACAGGCTGTTGGAGTTGTTTTCATAGTCGTGGCCCATTTCCGAATAGGCGTCCAAATCGTGGCTCTGCTTCCAGTTCAGCTTGACCGCCGCCGTTTCCTCAGTCTTGTAGTTGTAGACCAAGTAGGGGAAGGTCTTGTTGCTGGCTTGTCCCACGTTGCTGCTGTTGATGGAATACCGGGACGTCCGCTGGGAATAGTTCCAGTTGATATATTGCAGCTGGGTGACGGAACGGATCTGATAGGCGTTCTGCTCCGTGCCGGGTTTGGGGTCGTTGGTAGTCCGGTTAATGCGGTCCACATAAATGCTGTCCAGACTCATAGAGTCCGCAAAGAACGGGCAAATCGTATAGGTATAGTAAGCCGCACCGCCTCCGGAGCCATAGGCAAGCTGCCAAGTGCCGTTGGCCTTGTCGGAAGTCAGATACATATTGCTGCCGGTTTCATAGGCCACAAAGGTATAGCCGGGCATCTGGGCCTTCAATGCCGCTCCCGCCGCCGCATTTTCGGCTGCCCGGAAGCCGTCGTTAAAGCCCACAGCGGTCTCGATGGCGGTGGACTGCTGGTTGGTATCGGCGTAGAAGTAGCCATAGCCGAAGTGGGTGACCACGCCGCCGTCATCATGCTCCGTACACAGGGAGCTGCCCTTCAGGCCCAGGTCGTTTCCGGTGCCGGAGGAAATCTCCGTACCCTGACTGGTGCCCACATAACTGAAATGATAGCCGGAGTTGGAGCCGCCGTCCTCATATTCCCAATAGAATACGCCCAGCGTGCCCATATCCCGCTGATAGGGCCAGTTGCCAAAGTGAACCACCGTTCCGTCGCTGCGCTTCACCACACCGGGATACAGGTAGCTGCCGGAGGTATCGGGATGGTTCACGGACTCCCCGGCAGTCCCGAAGCCGGAAAGAATGAGACTGCGAAGCTGCTGGCCGGTAATGGCCGTACCGGCGGCGTTGGCGGCAAAATCGTTCTCCTTGGCGTTGTAGGCGTAGAGCTTGCCCACATAGGAGTAGGTGCCGCCGTCCAGATAGTAGGCCCGATCCGTCAGGCCGCCCAGAGGCGCAAAGCCGTAAGCCTCGGCGCTGCCTGCGGCGGTCAGGGCCGCTGCGGAGTAGCACCGGCGGATGACGCCGCTTTCATTATTGGCGGTAAAGCCCGCCAGAATAACGGTGCTGTTCCGGGCCTCCCGGATGGTCAGGGCACCCACGGCATAGGAAGCCGTGATAGCGCCGTGGTTCTGTCCGGCGAAGCCACCCACATAGGCGGTGGAGTTGGTGTTGCCGGTACGGATGGCCGGGGCATCCACCTGGGAATTGTAAATGGTTCCGTAATTGGTGCCCACCAGGCCGCCGATGGAGGCGGTGCTGGACAGGTAGCCGTAGGCCTCCATGGTATAGCCGGAGGCGGCGCAGTTGCGGATCGTTCCGGCGTTATAGCCCGCCAGGGCGCCCATGTGGAGCCGGGCGGCAGAGCCGGTGATGATGGAGGTGGTGCGGCTGCCGTAGGTGACGGCGTTCCCGCTGCCCACCAGATACAAATCATGGATGCTGCCGCTGCTGCCCACGTAGCCAAACATACCGGTCTGAAGGGTCTCAGAGCGGAAGCTCACGCCGGTGACGCTGTGATAGCCGCCGTCATATTCCGCTGCAAAGGGGGCGTTCCCCTTTGCGCCCACATAGCCGATGGGGCTTTGCTCGGAGATAGTACCGTAATTGGTATAGTTGCCCCACTGATAGCTGCCGTAGTCGATGTCCAGCTCCTGCCGGAAGGTAGACCTGGCCGTTGCAGCGGCATAATCCCCATAGTGACGGCTCAGGTCATACAGCTGCCGGGCCGTGCGGACGGCCACGGTGTCCGGGGCGGCAGGCTTGCTGTCGTTGACGGTGACGGTCCGGGCAAAGTGGGGATTATAATAGTAGCTGTTCTCCCCGATGGTAATTTTCTGGTAGAAGCTGTCCGGGCTGGATGCGTCAATATAATCCGTGCAGACCACGTTCACGGGCAGAGGCGCCAGGTAATAGGGGGTACTGGCGTCGTAGGTTTTCAGAATCTCGCCGGTGAAAGAAGCGGTCCGGCCATTGCCGTAGGTGATGGTAGGCAAACCGGTGGGCTTGTCCCGGTAGGCCAGGGCATAGCCGTCGCCCACCACATAATAGGTCCCGTTCAGGGACCGCCCGTTGCGGAGGGTTGCCACGTTGGCCCCGTAGAAGCCCACAAAGCCGTCGCTGTACACTTCATAGTAGACCAGTGCGCCGTCCTCGAATTCCGCCTGCCAGTCGCCGTAATGGTTCAGGCCGGTCAGACGCGGGTAGGTGTAGTAGGTCAGGCCCTGGTCCATCAGGTTATAGGGGAAGGTGGCGTCACCGGAGGACATGGTGAAGGCGCTGCCCAGATTTTCCCCGGCAAAGCTGGACGCACTGAGGGCCTTGTAGGTCTTGCCTACGGTCCCGTTCAGGTCATTTTGGATGGTACCCATGCTGGATAGATAATAAAGATTTGCAGGGGTGGTATCGGCGGAAACGGCGGTGGAATAGGGCTTCACGTCCTCCGGCGTGGTGAATACGCAGGCGGAATAGCCGTTTTTCGCCGTTCCCATGCGCCCGGCCACCAGTCCGGCGGCCATTTGCTCCGCCGCCTGGTAGCCTGCGGCATAGAAATTGTTCAAATCCACCTTAGCCCCGGTTTCCGTGCCGCTCACCAGGCCGCCGGTAACGGGAGAGAGCAGGTAAGCGTCCGCATAGGAGCCGCTGATGCTCAAATTGCCCGCAGCAATGCCCACCAGACCGCCGGAACGGGTCGTTCCCCGCTCCACAGTGGAGGCCAGAGAGCCGGTAATCACCGTATTGCCCTCGGTGCGGCCCACCAAACCGCCCACGATGTTGCCCAGGAGCCATGGCTGGACCTTCTCGGGGCTGTTGACGGCGGCCACGCCGGTCAGATCGCCCTTCCGCTGGCTCAGGTACACCCGGCAGTTGTCGATGGTAGTATTCGTGACCCAGCCCGCCAGGCCGCCCACATAGTCGCCGCCGTCGATTTTGGTGCCGGTCAGGTAAATGTTGGAAAGGGTCCCGGTGAAATGGTCGAAAAGCCCCGCATCCCGGTTGTCGGCCTCCACATGGAGGTTATAGATGGAGGACTGGACCTCCGCCTCGCCCAGGGTAGACTTGCCGTTATAGGCGGTCAAGGCGTCATTGCGGATGGGGATAAAGGTGTCCTTCTTGTAGACGCTGACCCAGTCCTCATCGTCGGTGGGGTCGTCCTGGAAGGAAATGTCGGTGATCTGGATGGCCTTGGTGACGGTGTCGGATACCTGAGAGGTAGGCTTGTCCAGATTCTGCAAATGCCGGGCGTAGGCGATGAGGGCCGTGTCGGCTCTGGTGCCCTTCCGGTAGGCAAACAGACTGTTGTCCGTCTCGGTGCAGGAGGCCTTGTCCACCATGGGGTCCTCAGAGAAAACCGTCAACGTCACGTCAATGTCTGTGCCGCCGGCCAGGCCCGTCTGGGCCACGAAGCCGGTCTTCGCATTTTCCAGGCTGTCCATGACCCAGGTGTAGGTAAAGGTCCGGCTGTTGATCTGGGTCAGCTGGTCATGGTTCACGGTGCGGGTGTAGGTCTTGCCGAAGCCGTCCTTCACGGTGATCTGGAAGGTCAGGGCATAGGCGCTGGGCCGGGTGCAGTAGAAGGTCGCCGTGAGCTTTTCTTTATTTTCGATGACGATGCGGGGCTCCAGATTGTCGGTGGAGTAGGTCAGCGTCACGTCGCCGCCATAGTAGCCGATCCTGGCCCCGTCGTTGAGCCGAGCCTGCTTTACCCGCATATTTTGCAGATAATTGGCAAGATTTTCCCCGGTAATGGGCTGTTCGCTGTAAAAAACCGAATAAATACTGCCGCTCAGGGGGTCATATTCGATGATCCAGTTGTTGTCCCACAGTTCCTTGTCCACGCTGTCGGCGCTCAGGAGCCAATAGGCGGCCTTGGTCTTGTCGTTCTTGTCGTTGGAGCGGACGTAGCAAATGGTGTCGGCGGTAATCATTGAATCCTGGGCAGCGTCCTGGGGAATTTGCCCCAGCTTCACCACTCCGGCGGTGCCGCCGTCGGAGTAGAGATAGCGGTCCTCAAAGCCCGCCGCCTGCAATTCGGAGATACGGTTCTGAGCGGCCATGTAGAGAATCTCCGCCTTGCTGTCCAGTTCCCGCTGGCGCAGGCTCTTTCTCAGCGCCGCAAGGCCCGTCACGCTCAGAGCGAACAGAATGACCAGAATGGCCACCACCACAATGGTCTCCATCAGGGTAAACCCCCGCTTGTCGGATGTTCTTTTCATGGTACTCACCTCGTTTTCAGCAGAAATACACAAAACCGGCAGCATTTTTCATCACTCCCGGTCTGTGTATTCCGTTATTTTTTCAATTCGTAGTAGGTCACGGTCATGCTGACCTGGACGCTGGCCTTGCCGTCGGTCTCCTGCATGGCCACCTGCACGTCGGAAATAAGATTGATGTTCCGGCTGTCGTGCAGGGCGTCAATGATGGCCCGGGCCTGGGCGTAAGTGTCCGTGCGGAAGGTCATGGTCACGGGACGGCGATAGATATAATCCCCTTCCAGCAGCGTCATATCCCCAAAGCGCAGGTCATAATCCGCCGCCGTGGACAATATAGCGTTCAACTCCGTGAGCATGGGGGCGTAATTGTTGTATTCCGGCACGGGAATCGGGTCCCCGGCGGCATAAATTTCCGCCAGTTCCTTTTTCATGTTGTTCATTTTGGTCAGCAGTGCGGTGTTGGCCACGATCTCATCCTGCTCAGCGGAGGCCTTCATCTGATAGTCCGCAATGGAATCGTTGATGGGCTCCAAAAGCAGCTTGAAGTAGCAGATGCACATAACCAGCACCACCAGCACCACCAGCAGCACCTTTTCACGGGTGGAAAACGGTCTGTTCATTGGCCATCCTCCTCTGCTTTCTGCACGGTAATGATGAAGGAGAAATCCAGATTCTCCGTGTTATCCAATTCGGGGGTCAGAGCGGTGGTCAGCCGGGCGTCGGCCACGATGGGCTGTTCCTTCAGCCGGTCGAACATATCGGAAATTTCCGTCAGGCTCATGCCGGACATGGTGACGATAACGGTGCTGTCCTGAATGGACACGTTCTTCACCGTGCCCCGGGGCATCACATAGCCCTCGATCAGGTCCAGAATGTCCTGCCGGTCCACCTTCACGAAGCCGTTGCCGTCCTCGTTCTTCATCCAGTTCCGGGAGTAGGTCCGGTACTCGGCTTCCACGTCCGGGTACTCGGCCACAGCCTGCTGCATGGCCACATACTGGCTGTGGACGGTGTAATACTCCGTCTCTGCCTTCTGCAGCCGGGCCAGCTGGTCGATCACGCCGAATTTTGCCACGCACAAGGACAACGCCAGAATGGCGGCAATGCCAATGACCAGCGTGGCCACGTTGCGGCTTTTCGGTTCTTTCTTGCAAAGATTGACCTTGGTTTTTGTGGGGATTTTCACGGTTTTTGCGGTCTTTTCCCCCATTTTCAGTTCCAGCGCCATAGGAACCTCCTTACATTTCCAGCCCGCAGCCCACGGCACGGGCAAAGAGCCAGGGTTCTTCCGAACCGGTATCGGGCAGCAGCTCCGTCACCGGATGCACGTCCAGATCGGTCATTTGCCGGATGGCCTCCTGCAGGGGGGCCACTGCAGTTCCACCGCCGCAGAGGTAAATTTCCCGGAGGCTCTGCTCCCGGTTGTTGTAATTGTAAAAATTGACAGCCTTCATAATTTCCACGGCCATCCGGTTGTAAAGCTCCCGGCTGGAATCCTCGGAAAGTACGTCCTGATAATCGGTCATCAGATGGGTGTGGGCCATGTGGATGTCCACGCCCTTTTCATCGGAAATCTTCTGTTCCAGGTCGAAAAGTCCCAATTCCACAATCCGTTTTGTTTGAAATTTACTGCCCCGGTACATATAGAGCCGGGTGCCCCGGTGGCCGATGTCCGCAATGCAGCGGTCGGCGGAGTCCGGATGGGACTTGCCGTAGTTTTCCAGCATGGCGGCGTAGGCGGCCTCCTCGGGAATGGCGCAGCGCAGCTTAAAGCCCGCCCGGCGGAACATCTCCCGGTACTCCTCGATGGTGTGCTTCAATGTAGCGCAGGCGAACAGGTCCATTTCCTCCGGGTCGCCAGACTCCTTCTTTTTCACGGAATCCACCGCATAATCGAAGAAATACTTGCTTTTTTCCTCGGTCAGGTAGTCCTTGAACTCGAAGGGCAGGTTATAGGCAAGCTGGGCGTCGGTCATGGGCGGAACGGTCACGTTCCGGGTAAACACAAGGGATCCGGGCAGGATGACCCCGGCATTGCCCCGGCCGATACCGTTTTTCCGGGCCACTTCCTTCAGGAAATCGCCCATGGCGTCCATGGAGAGAATCTCGCCCCCGGCCACCAGCCGGTCCGGCAACTCCTCGGACACCGCTTTTTTCACTTTTCCTCCGGCAAAGGACACGATCTTCACCTGTGCTTCGCCAATATCAAAGGCAACATATTGTCCGGCCATCGTAGGACCTCCTGATATATGAAAAATGATGGATGGAAATGAGGGGAGTTTGCGCCAAACTGCGTCCTTCTGAGGGTTGCCTTCCCCTGGGGGAAGGCTTTTTGGATGGTGCTTCGGCCTAGTGCCTACCGCCCCTCATCCGTCAGCCCTGACGGGCTGCCACCTTCCCCCAGGGGAAGGCTTTTCTCTGAGGTCTGTCTGCCTCTGCATCAATTCGGGCGCTCGGCCACGGCAGTAACAAGTTTGCGCTAAACTGCGTCCTTCTGAGGGTTGCCTTCCCCTGGGGGAAGGTGGCACGGGCCTCAAGCCCGTGACGGATGAGGGGCGGGATGCACTTCCGGCAAGGCCGCCAGCTTCCCTCACACAAACAGTCCCAAATAGGCGCTGATCAGCTCTCCTCCGCAGAGGGCGCTGATGATTGCACCGGCGGCAATGGAGGGTCCCCAGGGGAACAGCTTTTCCTCCCGCTTTTTCGCCGTGGCCAAGCCCACAACGATGCCGAGAATGCAGGCAAAAAACAGGCACAGAAGATTCCTCTGCCAGCCCAGGTACAGTCCCGTGAGGAACAGCAGCTTCAGGTCGCCGCCGCCCATGGCCTCTATCTTACGAATTTTCTCGTACACCAGGACAATGAGCAGCAGCCCGCCGCCAATGGCGAAGCCGCCGATGGCAGCGTCCAGCACTTGCCCCTTCCAGTCCGGCAGGAGAAAGAAAAAGGGAATTCTGAAAACGATTCCGGCCAGAATGAACCGGTCGGGGATCATATATCCCTCCAAATCCGCGAAAGCGCAGCCCAGAAGCAGGCTGGCAAATAGCAGATATTCAAGGGTTTGGAGCGATATATCATATTTCAGCAGCAGCGCCACGAAGGTGAGCGCCGACAGGATTTCTCCCCACAGGTGCCGCTTGGAGAGCTTTGCCCCGCAGTAGCGGCATTTGCCCCGGTGGGCCAGGAAGCTGACCACCGGCACCAGGTCGGCGGCGGAAAGCACATGGCCGCAGGCATCGCAGTGGGAGCGGCCCTTGGTGATGGGCTCCCCATGGACGATGCGCCAGGCCATGCAGTTCAGGAAGCTGCCCACGCAGGCCCCCAGCAGGGCGGCAAGCACGCAGAAATAGACGGTAATGGCCGGGCTCAGGTACAGCATGGCGAGGCTCCTTTTCGATAAGTTTCCCTCCCGCCTGCGGAAGCCGCAACCCTCCGGCTTCCGCAGTGCGGAAAAGGTGTAAAAGGGAAAACTGGGTTGTGGGATAAACTAACTACAAAGAATTACCTGCAGGTTATGCGTACTCAATGGTGACCTTGCCGTCAGCGACAGTATAGGTCACAGTGGCCGTACCATTAGCGGTGGGATTGCCAGTTGCAGTAATACCAGCAACGGCCTTCAAAGCATCAACAGTCTTCCAGCCAGCCTGCTTCTGGGTCAGCTTCACAGTGGCAGTGTAAGTGTACTCACCAGCATTATCACCAGAGCGGATGTAGGTCACAGTACCATTGTTGTATGCCGCAGGATCCTCCTCAGTCAGGCCGGCAACCAGCAGCTGAGCATAAGCGGAACGGGTGTTGGCCAGGTCGGCAGCCTCACGAGACTTCTCCAGAGCGGAGGTCATGGTGGGGATCATGACAGCCACGAGAACAGCGATGATGGCGACGACGATCAGCATCTCCATCAGGGTAAAGCCCTTGGAATTCTTCATTTTGCGCATAATGAATTTTTCTCCCTTCAAATGTTCATTTGGAATCTATATGTACCATCGCCCGGGGGTTGTGCCGGACGGGGATACCGAAAGAATATGGGGGACGGGGAAACGGCAGCTTGCTCCGCCCCTCATCCGACCTCGCTTGCGCTCGGCCACCTTCCCCCAGGGGAAGGCTTTTGGGATGGTGCTTCGGCTTCGTGCCTACCGCCCCTCATCCGGCCACTTCGTGGCCACCTTCCCCCAGGGGAAGGCATCCCTCAGAAGGACGCAGTTTGACGCAAACTTGTTACTGCCGTGACTGAACGCCAAAATCGACGCAGAGGCCGACAGGTTTCAGAGTAAAGCCTTCCCCTGGGGGAAGGTGGCACGGGCCACAGCCCGTGACGGATGAGGGGCGGTAGAAGCTCGGTTCATGCGCCCCGCCATTTTGTTCCCGCAGGAAGGTGGGACAGAATATCCTGGCATACGCCTCGGAAATTGCGGTTTATGTTGGAATTTGCATACCGCAGGACGGTATATCCGCTCTCCGCAAGGATCTTGTCCCGGAGGGTGTCCTCGGCAGCGCCGGTCTCCTCAAAGTGCTGGGAGCCGTCCAATTCTATGACCAATCCGGCGCTGTCGCAGAAGAAGTCCACAATATAGCACCCGATGGTTTTCTGTCGGTGAAATGGGATGCTCAGATGCTTCAGAAAATCATACCACAAATGCCGTTCTTCCTTCGTCATTTCCCGGCGGAGCTTCTGGGAACGGCCCGTTAAAGCGGGATTACTGGAATAAGCCACGGAGAACACCTCGTTTCGGAAGTGTTGGATGGAGGAGATTCGGCAGTGCCTACCGCCCCTCATCCGGCCACTTCGTGGCCACCTTCCCCCAGGGGAAGGCTTTTCTCAGAAGAACGGGGATTACATACTCCCGTACATACTGAACAGGGGCAGGTAGACACCCAGCAGGAGCGCCACAGTGAGGATCGCCAAACCGATGGTGATACACGGCTCCAGCAGGGACAGCAATCTTGTGGTGGTCACGTCCACCTCGTTATCGAAATACTCGGCAATGACGGTGAGCGTTTCTTCCAGATTGCCGGAATGCTCGCCCACGCCGGTCATTTCCGTGAGCATTTTCGGAAAATAGGGACTTTCGTCCATGCACTCGGCCAGCCCCCGGCCCTGCTCCACGCCCTGCCGGGTCTTGCGGGTAGCCACGGCAACCATATCGTTGCCGATGACGTTGGCAGTGACCTCCAGGCACTTCACCAGCGGCAGACCGGCGGTGAGCATGGTGGCCATGGTGGAGGCGAACTGAGAAGCCGCCGACATGGTATGCAATCGCTTCAGAGGCGAACGGGTCAGTTTATTTTTCGCCAGCCACATCCGGCCCTTGGGGTCCCGCTTCAAAAGCAGCCGCCCGATGAAGAAGGCCAGGGCCAGCAGAGCCAGCACCCACCAATAGCCCGTGAGGAAATCCGACACGGCGATCATGCCCTTGGTAATGGGAGGCAGGTCCGTGCCAAGTTCCCGGAAGGTGGAAACGAACATGGGCACCGCCACCACCATAATAATGATGAACACCACGATGGCCACGACGATGACCATAGCCGGGTAGGTCAGGGTAGAAATGATCTTGGCTTTTGTTTTGGCAGTTTTGTCATAGTATTTGTGCAATCTGTCAAAGCAAATTTCCAATGTACCGGCCTGTTCACCGGCCCGAACCGTCTCAATAAAGGTCGCCGGGAAGCTGGTGCCGTTGTTTTCAAAGCTCTGGGCCAGACTGTAGCCCCCGGCCACGTCCTCGGCCACCTTATAAAGCATGGTCCGCAGGTCCTTGTTCTGGGCCTGAGCGGCTACCATTTCCACGCACTTGACGATGGGCAGGCCGGAGGTCAGAATAATGGCAAACTGAGAGCAGATAATGGCCAGTTCCTTATCTTTGATGCGTTTTTTGCCCAGATCGGGGTTCAGGGATTTGGTTTCCTTGACTTCCTCGATCTTGGTAATGACGGAGCAGGTCTGCCGCAGCTGGGCCACCGCCTCGTACTCGTTATAGGCTTTGATGACGCCGGAGACCTTGGCTCCGTCCGGGGACAGGCCCCGATATTTATAGGTCGTCAAACCCGCTCACCTTCTTTCTTAATAGCGTCTCATTTTGTCCATGGCTTCCGGGTCCCGGGCATAGCTCCGGGCGGTCTCCATGGTGATGACGCCCTCCCGGACCATTTTCAGCAGGGCATTGTCCATGGTGATGCTGCCGTTCTGGGCGCTCATGGTGATAAAGCTGTCGATCTGGGGAGTCTTGCCCTCCCGGATCAGGTTCCGGATGGCAGAATTGACCACCATGACCTCGCAGGCGGCGGCCCGGCCATGTCCGCCCTTCCGGGGCAGCAGCTGCTGGGACACCACGGCCCGCAACGTGGTCGAAACCTGCAGGCGAATCTGCCGCTGCTGGCCCTCCGGAAACACATTGACCATCCGGTCGACGGAATCGGCAGCGGAGTTGGTGTGCAGGGTGGCAAAGACCAGGTGACCGGTTTCGGCGGCGGTCAGGGCCGTCTCGATGGTGTTCAGATCCCGCATCTCGCCGATCAGAATCACGTCCGGGTCCTCCCGGAGGATGGACCGGAGGCCGTCGGCATAGGAAGCGGTGTCCGCACCGATTTCCCGCTGGTTCACGATACACTTTTTCGGGGTGTACACGTACTCGATGGGGTCCTCCAGGGTGATGATGTGGCCGGGCCGGGTCTCGTTGATGCGGTCCAGCACAGCGGCCAGGGTGGTGGATTTACCGGAACCGGTCTCGCCGGTAACCAGCACGATGCCGCTGCGGTAATTGGAAAATTCCGACACCACCGGAGGCAAATGCAATTCCTCCAGGGCGGGAATGTGGTCGGCAAGGATACGAATGGCGGCGGAAACAGCCCCCTGCTGCCGGAACAGGTTCACACGGGTCCGGGCCCCGCAGGGAAAGCTTTTCGCCAGGTCCAGCTCGCCGATGCGCTCCATTTGGGCGTAATCCGCCCCGGCCCAAGCACGGGCATAGGCCTCGCAGGCCTCTGGGCTAAGAATTTCGTCGGTCAGGTCGGTGATATTGCCGTCGATCCGGCATTTGGGGGGCAGGCCCCGGACCAGATGAATATCGGAAGCCCCGTCTTTCCGGGCTTTTTCGATCAATGCGTCAATTTCCAGCATACAGGCTCCTTACCCCGCCGTGGAGTTGATGGCCTTGGCGGCCTCGGCTGCGGTGGTCTCCCCCCGCAGGACCAGGTCCCGGCAGTTCTCCCGCATGGACACGAAGCCCTCTTTCCGGATGCAGGCCAGAATCTGGTCGTCCCCGGCCCCGGCGGCGATGAGCCGGCGGACATTGGCGGAAACGGTCAGAATTTCAAAGACTGCCCGGCGGCCCCGGTAGCCGGTGTGATAACATTCCTGGCAGCCGGTACCCTTATAGAAGGAGACCTTGCTGGCGGGGTCCATGCCCAGGTCCAGCAGTTCCTCGGTGCTGGGCTGATAGGCCCGCTTGCAGTGGGGGCAGACCTTCCGGACCAGCCGCTGGGAGATAACACCCCGGAGGGCACTGGAGATGAGGTACGGCTCCACGCCGATGTCCTCCAGACGATGGATGGTGGAAACGGCATCGTTGGTGTGCAGGGTGGACAGAACCAGGTGGCCGGTAATGGCCGCCCGGACTGCGATCAGGCCGGTCTCGCCGTCCCGAATCTCGCCCACGGAGATAATATCCGGGTCCTGCCGCAGGATCGCCCGGAGACCGGCGGCAAAGGTCATGCCGGTCTTTTCGTTGATCTGACACTGGTTCACGCCGGGGATGTTGTACTCCACCGGGTCCTCCAATGTCATAATATTGGTATCCTCGCTATTCAGCTCGGAGATCATGGCGCTCATGGTGGTGGATTTACCGGAACCGGTGGGACCCACGATGAGGATGACGCCGCTGCTGTTTTTCAGCAGGGCATTGTATTTTTCCAGGTCCTTCCCTTCCAGGCCGATGGACTGCTTGCTGGCAGTACCGGCGGACCGGTCCAGCAGCCGGATGACCATTTTTTCGCCGTAGATCGTGGGAATGGAGGAAATACGCAGATCGATCTCGTGCCTGCGGACCTCCACCATGGCCCGGCCGTCCTGAGGGATCTTCCGCTCGGAAATGTTCATGCCGCCCATGACCTTCAGACGGGAAATAACGTTACTCTGCAAGTTGGTAGGTACGGTGAAAATGCGGCGCAGCACACCGTCAATGCGCATCCGGACCACCATTTCCTCTTCCTGAGGCTCCAAATGAATATCGCTGGCCCGTTCCAGCACCGCCCGTTCAATGACGGAGTTCACGAAACGGATGGTGGGGGCTTCGGAAGCGCTGGCCTCCTCGGTCTTGACCATCTGGGCGGGAACAATGTCCGTGCCGGTGTCCCCGGCCTCCCGCTTCATATCCTCGATGGCCCGGGCGGCGCCCTCGCTGCCGTAGAGGGTGTTGATGGCTTGCTCCACGGCCTTCCGGGTGGCGATCATAGGCACCACCTGCTTGTGGGCGGAATTCTTGATCTCCTCCTGGGCCACAAAGTTCAGGGGGTCGCTCATGGCCACATACAGTTCGTCCTTCACCAGCTTCACAGGCACCACGCAGTAGCGCCGGGCGATGGCACGGGGTACGAATTTGGCCATTTCCAGAGGAATGGACACGGTGGTCAGGTCAATATAATCCACGCCCAACTGCATTTGCAGGGCCTCGATGAGCTGCTTCTCCGTAATGAAGCCCTTCTCGATGAGCACATCGCCCAGACGGCCCTTGCTGCTCTTTTGAAGTTCCAGGGCCCGGTCCAGCTGCTCCGGGGTAATGGCTCCGGCGGTGATGAGCAGGTCGCCCAGACGCATATAAGCCATCGAATCTTCCTCCTCGAATTTTGTCGGTTTTGCAGGGGTTTTTGACAGCCGAAAATTCAGAAATGGCCGCAAAGACCCCATTCGTCTTTTTTCGTGGATATTCTACCACAGGCTTTTCGATTTTTCAACTTTTCCGAAAAGAAAATCTGCACAAACTTGTTGCCATTTTGACCAAAAGTTCAGATCAAAAACAGGTCGTGCAGATTTTATGAACGTATGAACCTCTTAACCAAGTTCCGGAGGCAGAAAAATGCAGAAACGAACGAGAGAAGAGCCTCCCCTGTGGAACCGCCCCGTACTTCTGAGGGGAGCCTTCCCCTGGGGGAAGGTGGCACGGGCCTTAGCCCGTGCCAGATGAGGGGCGGTAGGCACTACCGTTTTTGAGTGTAGGTGCGGCGGCATACCCCGATGCACACGAATTTCATACGCAGAACCCGGCGAGGCGAAAAAAGCCTTCCCCTGGAGGGGAAGGTGGTCCGGCTCAAGCCGGACCGGATGAGGTC
>ERZ841120.458-NODE-458-length-28570-cov-6.158233_pt1 | contig 28570 bp, 27 predicted proteins | sample MGYA00519572_ERZ841120 | MGnify/ENA primary metagenome ERZ841120 (study PRJEB31850, sample SAMEA3708890) | human gut metagenome | biome: human gut; feature: human-associated habitat; material: faeces | place: China | collected 2014 ...
AAATGCGTTCCCAGCGCTCTATAATTTTATGGTCGTTAATTCCAAATTCCTGCATTGCTGCATAGATACTCAGATGTTCTTTTTTCATGGTTTCTACAACCATTTTCTTGAACTCCGGCGTATATCGTTTGTTTGGTACTCCTCTTGACATAATAAATCACCCCATCTGTTAGATAGTATATCATACTGTCTAACAAATGGGGCGCTGTTCAGTTTCTGCGCAGGCAGGGGTAAAACTTATTATAACGTAAAGGTAATCAGCTGAACATGACCACATCCTGGGCGGGCTTTTCGGCAGGCTCCACAGACAGGGCGGTCAGCACCGGGCCGGTGGAATCAGGGGTCTGGCCCTTGTAGATGGGGTGGTACTTCACATTGATTTTAGCGGTAATGGTGATCCAGCTGCGCTGCTCCAGCGACTTATAGTCGTCGTACTTGCAGGGCATGCCGACGAACTGAATGTCCTGCACGCAGCAGGTCATGGCGAAGCGGCCGGGCACAAAGGCACCCTTGCCGGCCTGCGGGGTCTGGCAGACCTGGGCCAGGTATTTCACCGTCTTGCCGTCGTATTTCTTCGGGTCATCCATGCAATCCATGTACCACACGCCAAAGAACTCCTCCGGGATCTCAATGACCGGGGCATTGATGTCGAAGGGCAGCGGGTCGGGGATGTCATCGTAGGCTACGCTGCCATCCTTGAACTCATAGGCGATGTCGCAGCGACGGCTGGCCTGGCGCACCAGCTTGTGGATGAGCTGACGGCTCTCGTCGTCGTTCACGGCCTCGGCACGGTTGACCACCAGCAGCTCGCTGCCGCGCAGCTTGTCCAGCAGCAGGCCGCGCATGGCGTTGTCGCCGGCGTAGGTCTTGATGGTGGTGCCATCGGCGGTGGCCAGGCACTGGTACACCAGCCAGTTATCCGGCATGGCGTCGTACAGTTCCTGCACCAGCCACATGCCGTTGTACTCGATGATGACACGGCCGCAGCCGGACTTTTTCTCTAGCGCGGTCAGGTTTTCGGGGGTCAGCTCGCTCTTGTCCTCGATCTGGGCGACATGCACGCCGCCGAAAGCGAAGCGCGAGGGATCATATTCCAACTCGCCCTCCTCGCAGACAAGCAGCAGTGTCTTGTCGCCGGAGTCGAAGTTGGGGTCTTCCATCGTTTCCTGGATGAACTTGGTCTTGCCGCTTTCCAGCTGACCGACAAACAGGTAAACCGGGATCTGTTTTGCCATGGTGGAAATCCTTTCGATAAATCGTGAAGCATGCGGTCAAAGCAGGTCTGCCCGCACGGAGATAAATTGCGTTTGAATATCAGACGTGAAACAGCGCGGCGATCTCGTGCTCCTTCAGGTCAGAGCCGATGACGCACAGCTTGCCGGTGACATCAGGGCCGCAGGCGCGGATCTCATGCTCGCCGGGAACCATGTCGAATTCATACCAGGTGTCGCCGCCATCGACGATGCCCTTGGCGCGCAGGATCATGCCGTAAGCGCAGCTGTCCAGTTTTTCCAGGGCGCTGTCCAGATCCTCGCGGCTGTACTTGTGGGCGGTCTCTTTGCCCCAGCTGGTGAAGATCTCGTCGGCGTCGTGGTCATGATGATGGTGATGATGGCCGCAGCAGCAATGCTCGCCATGCTCGTGATGATGCTCATCATGGTCATCATCGTCGTCATGGTCGTGATCGTGTTCGTCGTGGTCATGGTGGCAGCAATGCTCGCCATGCTCATGATGGTGCTCGTGCTCATCGTCATCATCATCGTCGTCATGATGATGGTGGCAGCACTCATGCTCGTCGCCATCCTCGTCATGGTGGTGATGATGGTGGTGTTCGTGCTCGTCCTCATCGGCGTGGGCCTCGTTGGAAGCTTTGGCCTCGGCCAGCAGCTCAGCCACCAGATCGCGCTTGCCGTCCATGACGGAAACGATCTGGGCGCCGGTCAGGGCGGTCCAATCGGTAGTCACGATGGTAGCGGTGGGGTTCTTCTCGGCCAGCATGGCGACAGCGGCGGCGATCTTCTCCTCGCTGGCGTTGCCGGTGCGGCTCAGGATAATGCAGGAGGCATGGCTGACCTGGTCATCATAGAACTCGCCGAAGTTCTTCATATACATCTTGACCTTGTTCACATCGGCCACGGTGACAAAGCTGTTCAGCACGACAGGCAGGGTCTCGGCCACGCCCTCAACGGCGCGGGTCACATCAGACAGCTTGCCAACGCCGGAGGGCTCGATGAGGATGCGGTCGGGATGGTAGGTCTCGACGACCTTCTTCAGGGCCTCGCGGAAGTCTCCCACCAGGCTGCAGCAGATGCAGCCGGAGTTCAGCTCATTGACCTGGATGCCGGCCTCACGCATGAAGCCGCCGTCGATGCCGATCTCGCCGAACTCGTTCTCGATCAGGACGATCTTCTCACCCTTGAAAGCTTCCTGGATCAGCTTTTTGATCAGCGTGGTTTTACCGGCACCCAAAAAGCCGGAGAAAATGTCGATCTTGGTCTTGTTTTCTGCCATGATTGTTACCTCTATTCAAATGTTCACAGATGTTAGCAATATATGTGTTTAACTGCTAATATCATTATAACAAACGCGTCAAGGGGTTTCGGGCCTTTTTGCGCGGAAATTTTTGAATTTTTTGAAAATTTATCGCGAAAAAGTCTACCCTCTTTATTATTTCCTAAGAAAGTGGTATGATATTCTTAGCCTACATTAATAAAAAGGAGCGATCCGTTTTGACTACCAACGAAAAAATCGCCGCACTGCGCGCCGCTGCAAAAGCAGCCGGGGCCGACGGTGTGCTGCTGATGACCAGTGATCCCCATTGCAGTGAGTACCTGCCTGACTATTACAACGCCCTGCCCTGGTTCTCCGGCTTTACCGGCGAGAACTCCACCCTGGTGGTGAACCAGCACACCAGCGCCCTGTGGTGCGATGGCCGTTTCTATGTCCAGGCAGACAAGCAGCTGGCCGGCACCGAGATCCAGTGCATGCACGCTGGTTCTGCCGGTGTGCCTACTGTGGCCGAGTACCTGACCGCCAACTTCACGGCCGGCGAGACCCTGCTGCTGGACGGCAGCTGCGTGCCCGCCACTTTGGCTGAGGAGTACGCCGCCGCCCTGGCCAAAAGCGGCGCCGCCCTCAAGAGTCAGGATGTGGCCAGCTCCATCTGGGATGCTACCGGCGAGCGCAAGCCCTTGCCTGACACCGCCTGTGAGCTGCTGACCCCGGCCCAGACCGGTGCCACCGCTGCGGACCGCATCGCCCTGGTGCGCGCCGAACTGGAAAAGGCCGGTGCTACCGCCCTGGCCGTCACCGGCCTGGACTGCGTGGGCTGGCTGCTGAACCTGCGCGCCCGCGACCTACCCTGCACCCCGCTGGCCGTGGCTTACGCCCTGGTCACCCGTGAGGCCTGCACTCTGTTCTTGGCCGACGGCCGTCTAAACGCCGAGGATGCTGCCACCCTGGCTGCCAGCGGTGTATCCGTGCGCGGCTACAACGAGCTGGTGGATGCTGTTCACGCCCTGCCTGCCGACGAGGTGTTCCTGGTGGACGAGAAGGCCACTAACTACGACCTGTACACCGCCCTGACTGCCCATAAGACCGTGGCCGGTGCCGACCCCATCTTTGCGCTGAAGGGCATCAAGAACCCCACCGAGCTGGAGAATATCCGCGAGTGCCATGTCCGTGACGGTGTGGCTGTCGTCCGCTTCCAGATGGATCTGGAAAAGGCTATGGCCAACGGCGAGACCCTTTACGAGACGGACATCGAGACCATGCTGCAGAAGCGCCGCGCCGAGATGCCCGGCTACTTCGAGGACAGCTTCTCCACCATCGCCGCTTATGGCACCAACGCTGCCATGATGCACTACCATGCTGAGGGCGACGTCAACAGCAAGATCGAGCCGAAGGGCTTCCTGCTGGTGGACAACGGCGGCCAGTATGACTGCGGCACTACCGACATCACCCGTACTTACACCGTCGGCCCGCTGACCGACAACGAGCGCCGTTACTACACCTACGTGCTGCAGAGCCATATCGACATGGCCCGCGCGGTGTTCCTGGATTACTGCACCGGCTTTGCGCTGGATACCTTTGCCCGCGGCCCTGTTTGGGCACACCAGATCAACTACCGCTGCGGCACCGGCCACGGCGTCGGCTTTATCTCCGGCGTGCATGAAGGCCCCCAGAGCCTGCGTCCCAACAACCCCATCATCTTCAAGCCGGGCATGACCATCACCGACGAGCCGGGTATCTACGAGACCGACGAGGTAGGCATCCGCATCGAGAACGAGCTGGAGTGCATCGACCTGGGCGACAACCAGTACGGCCATTGGCTGGGCTTTGCTCCGCTGACCTTGGTGCCCATCGACACTACCCCCGTACTGGTGGACGAGCTGAGCCGCGACCAGATCACCTGGCTGAACAACTACCACGCCCACGTGTACGAAATGCTCAGCCCCCGCCTGACCGAGGACGAAAAGGTGTGGCTGAAGAATAAGTGCGCACCCATCGGCCGGTAATATAAAAACCATTTGGTGAACCCAAAAATCTTTGTGCAAAACCACCTTTGCATTTCCCGGGTGAAATTGGTACAATAAAAACAATAACGAGTGGCGTAACTGCGTAAATCCGGTTATCGCGCCACTCGTTATTTTTTTGTGCTTTTTTACAGGAGGAACGTATATGCAGCAAAACCAATCCCAAAACCCGATGGCGGTCGAGCCTGTACCCAAACTGATGGCCCGCATCGGCCTGCCCATCGTTTTATCCATGATCCTGCAGGCCGCTTACAACGTAGTGGACAGCGCCTACCTGGCCCGCATGGCAACCGGCGGCGAAACCGCCCTGACCGCCTTGAGCCTGGCTTTCCCGGTGCAGTTGTTTATGGTGGCGGTGTCCATCGGCACCGGCGTTGGCACCAACGCCCTGCTGGCCCAGCCGTTGGCGGGGCTGTTCTCGCTGTCGGCCACCACGCACACCATGTGTGTGGACTGCATGTGCATTGTCTCGCTGGGTTTTTTGTTTGCGGGGCTGTGCATTGCGTTCCAGGGGGTGTTCCAAGCATTGGAATGCGGCGTGGAATCGCTGATTATCTCGCTTTGCCGTCAGGTGGTGTTTGTGCTGCCGCCGGTCTGGCTGCTGACCCGGTTTGTCACCGGCCCGGAAAACGTATCCCTTGTCTGGTGGCCGCTGGCCCTGGGCGAGGTTGTCACGCTGATAGTGGCGCTGGTACTGTACAACAAACGCGCCAAAAAGCGCTTTGCCTTCAGTGAGCCTGTGCAGGACGAATAACAGTGCAATAAGCCAAAAGGCGCGGCCCATGTGGGCCGCGCCTTTTGGCTTACAAAGAGCAAGGGAGTTTGTTCGATAAACTGGAATTTTGGCAAGAAAAAAGCAGTCAATCCTAAAGACTAACTGCTTTGTGTGTAGGGATATGAAGTTGTGAACTGGAATTTACATTTTGACATTATTTAACAATAGTTGAGTCAATTCTTCTAACTCCCCAGTAGACAAATCATTTTTATCTATCAAAACCATTTTATTATCTTTTCGTTTAACATATATATACTGCCCCATAGTACCGTACTCTTTAAATGCAGTCCAATAATTTTTGCTATATCCCATCTGGGAAATTGTTTCTATCCCTTCAGCGTCAAAATGATACTCTACAATTCCAGTACGAAAAGACTTATCTAAGAGTAACTCCGCTTTTTTCAATACAAATTTTTGAAAAGACTTTGCATTAAACGCAAGAAGCAGACAAACTATTCCAAGCACCATATAGATATACCATAAAATAGCAGGAGAATTTATAATTAAAAATATGCTACTAAAAATAATGACGATACCCAAAATCATCAGAAGCGGAACCGCTATCTTACGCTTGCGAACATTTCCTTTACTTTCCAAAGCAATTTTAATTGCAGTTTCTTTTTTTTCATCACTTAAATTCATACAATATTTAACCACAAAATTACCACCTTTACTTTTCACAGTTCTATAAATTCCGATTTGGCAAATTCCTTACACCGTCACATCCCCCACCAGCATGCAGCCGGAGGTATCGATAAGGTAGACGGTGTACTTGCAGGGCGTTTCGCCGGATTCCAGCCGGATGCCGCCTGCCTCCGGCTCCACAAAGTGGAAGCTGCGGTGGGCCGTGGTGGCGTGGGGGTGGTCGTCCGGGGTGGTCCAGGCCAGCAGGCCGCCCAGGGCGCAGAAGTCATCAGGAATCGGGTGCTCCTCGCCGTTCACATACAGGCGGTAGATGCCGGGGGCGTCGGTGCCCACGGGGCGGATCCATGCGCTGCCGTGGGTGGGGGCCCAGGCGGGCTGCTCCTCAAGGCGGCGGCGCATCAGCAGGGCTACGTTGTCCCAAGCAACCAAAAAGTCATCCAGCGGCATGGCGGTCTCGGCGTCAAAATCGGTGCCGTCGGCCCAGGGGTCGCACAGCAGCACCTGCGGGGCGGAGGCCCCTGCCACAAAGCCGCGCACGGCGGCAAAGCGGCGGTCAGGCAGGCCGTGCTCTTTCTCGGCAGGGGTAGCCTGCAGGGCTACCACCGCGCCGTAACCTTTGCGCATTTCGTCCCGCAAAATGTTCAGCCCACCCCAGCACAGCCAGGCGGGGAAGCCCCAGCTTCCGGCGGCAGCGGCGGCAAAGCCTAAATTGCGGCAATCGCAGCCGTCGGGTTTGCGCCAGTCCCGCAAGGCCTGGGCAAATTCTTCAGGCAGGATGTCGGCGCCCCAGCGGTTGGTCAGGCTGACCAGGCTGATGGCCAGGTCCATCCAGGGGGCCAGGACCGGGGCGCGGCGCTTTTGCAGGTAGGGCATCAGGTGCAGGGTTCGGTTCACCGGCCGCCCGCCGGAGGGGATGACATCCACCATCCGCACGGTAGCGCCCAGCAGGTGTACGGCGGGGGTGGCCTTTTCGTTTTTGCTGTACAGGTAGATGCGCAGCTGCACCTGGGTGGCACACTTGCTGTCCAGCAGCAGGCAATCCGGCATCAGCTGCAGCGGGCCGCGCTCCCGGGGGGCAGCCCCCTCCCGCTTCAGGTAGAGGCTCCACTTGCCAAAGGCCATCCAGGCCGTCCAGTTGCCGTCCACCAGAACCCGCACCTGGGTCTCCACGGCGGTGCCCGGCGGAGTGGCGGCGTTCCAGCTGGGCCACAGGGCGTCAAACAGCGGCATCGGGATGGGCGCGCTGGTGTAGCAGCCGTAGGGCACATAGCTGCCCTGTACCAGATCCAGCACGATGCTGCCCCCCGCCACGGTTACGTTGTCCAGTTCGCCGCGCATAAAAGCCTCGGTGTCCTGCAATAAAAAGGTGTTTTTATCCATACAAATGCAGCCTTTCTGCGGCTGTTTTGGGCCGCTCTTATTTGTATGATACCCGCTTTAGCCCGGTTTTGCAAGGCGTTATCAGGGCGGCGTCAAAATAAGTTTACAATTCCCCCTTGCTTTATGTGTTATAATAAATAGAAATTTGGCTTTCAAGCCCCGAAGGAGCGTGCACCCCATGGCATGGGTCACCAAAGACAGCGTAGAACAGTACGATCATACCCCCGAACCGCCGAAGGAATACACCAAAAAGGAAAAGGCCCAGAACTGGTGGCACTATCATAAGTTCATCGTATTGGGCGTGGTGGTGGCCATTCTGGTGGTGACGTGGTTCATCAAGGATACTGTCTTCCAGACCCGGCCGGACGTGCAGATCGGCTACATCGGCCAGTACGACCTGCCCGCTGACACCGCGACTGCCCTGCAGGATGCGCTGACGCCCTACTGCACCGACCTGAACGGTGATGGCAAGGTTGTGGTGCAGGTCAACAGTTACACCGTGGATTTTAACGCCGAGAACGACAACACCGATGCCTACAACCAAATGGCGGGTGTCACCCGGCTGAGCGCCGACCTGAGCGATAGCGGCACGCTGTATGTGATGCTCATCGCGGACCCGGCGGGCTTCCAGAAATCCACCGGCGCACTGGCCTACCTGGACGGCACCCCGCCCGAGGATGACGCTGATGATTGGCAGAATATGGTCTACCGCTGGACCGATTGCCCGGTGCTGGCCGGGATGAATCTGGGCGATTATGACGGCTACACGCTGCTGGACGATGCCACCGACAGCAACCAGAGCGTGCTGTCCACCCTGTATGTGGGCCGCCGCGCTGTGCTGGATGAGGAACAGGCCGCCCACTACGCCGACGGCGAGGAACTGTGGCAGACGCTGACCGCGGGGGCTGTCTCGACAGCCGCGGCCGAATGAGCCGCCGCAAGCTGCGGGCCGCCCCGGCGCTGCGGGCGTATATCAAGCGTTTTGCCCCCAAGCCTGCCGCCCCCAAGGCACCGCCGGTGGATAACCCGTACCACCGATTTTTTACGAAGAATCGAAGTTTGGAAGAGCTGGCGAGACCGAATATAAATGAGAAGCAGTGAAAGGCTCTCTTTGTGAGGGCGCTGGCCGCGAAGCGGACTGAGGGAGAGAGCATATAAAATTGCTGTCTCTCCCCCACCATCTGTCGGCGGAGCCCCCTCGCAGAGGGGGCCTTTTCTATTTCTGTGGAGCAAAACAAACTGGTAAAATTTTCCATTTCCTCGCCAGCTTTCGGCAGGTTCGGCGGCGGGGGGCACATACAATAGTTCCGTAAAGAATTTTAAATCCACGGAGGGAACTGTTTTATGCTGCAAACACTCGAACGCAATGTCCACACTTTTGATGCCCAGGTGCTTACGCCCGCGGGGGCCGCGGCGCTGGCAGAACTTACCGGCCCGGCAGGGCTGCCATTTTTGCCGCCGGACCGTCAGCGCACCGCGCTGGAAAACGGCCAGATCATCGCGGATTATGCTGGCCAACCGGAGCTGCAGGCGGCCGCCGCCCTGATGCCCCTGTACGACGACGCACCGCTGCCCACCAGCCTGCGGGCCGCGGGCTACGGGGCCGACGGCCAGGGCGCGGTGCTGACCCCGCCGGTGCTGAACGAAAACTACACCCAGCTGCGCCATTTTTTGCGCATGGCGCTGCGCTGGGCCACCGAACGCTACGCCAGCTACCACATCTGGGCCGTGCAGCCCCTTACCATCGACAACCTGCCCTCTTGCGAGGATCTCTGCGCCCAGTACCTCTCGTCCGGGCTGACTCTGCGGGGGCTGCGGCCGATGGTGGGCACCGAGGGCATGCTCATCTTCTCGGCCCGGGGGCTGCCCCACTGGCAGGAGCCGTTCCGCCGCCTGCATCTGGACGACCCGGCGCTCTCCCGCGTGCTGGAACGCGGGTACGCGGCGGCGGATTTCGGCTGGGGTAAGCAAGGGATGGAACTGCTGCTGCGGGCCAGCGGTTGAGTGGAAATTTTCACAAATACCTATTATAATAAGGGCAGTACCGCAAGGAGGTTTGCCCTTATGTCCCAGATGACCAAGCGTGCGCTGGTAGCCTCGCTGAAAGAGCTGATGGCCGAAAAGCCGCTGGATAAAATTACCGTCACCGACCTGACCGAGCATTGCGGCGTCAACCGCATGACCTTTTACTACCATTTCAAAGACATCTACGACCTGGTGGAATGGGCCTGCGTGGAGGAAGCTACCCGCGCCCTGGCGGGCAAAAAGACCTACGATACCTGGCAGCAGGGCTTTTTGCAGATTTTGCAAAGCCTGCAAAAGGATAAGGTTTTTTACATCAATGTCTATCACTCCATCAGCCGCGAGTACATCGAGCAGTACCTGTATAAGCTGACCTATGATCTGATGATCGGCGTGGTGGAGGAGCGGGCCGCCGGTATGTCTGTGCGGGCCGAGGATAAGGAGTTTATCGCCCACTTTTATAAGTACGCCTTTGTGGGGCTTACGCTGGAATGGATACGCGGCGGCATGAAAGAGGCCCCTGCCGCCATCGTGGAGCGCGTCTCCACTGTGACCCACGGCGGCATTACCAACGCGCTGGAAGCATGTAGGATCGGAGACTGAGAAAGGCCTCCCCTGGGAGCAATGTCACTTAGTTAGTGCCAAAAAGAAATAGAAACCAGCCCGCAGAATTGCCCATCAAAGATTCTGCGGGCTGGTTTGTTTGTGTTTTCAAGCAAAATCACACGACGAAAAAGCGGATTGAAAAATCCAATCGTATCGTCAGAGATTTTATTCAGCCATTCAATGGCAGCGCGGTGCTCCTCCCGCGCATCTTTTACGATCCATACAATATACTTTGCATCTTTGCCGGACGCATAAGTAATCAGTTTTCCCAGATGCTCATGGTCTGATTGCTCGATTTGGTTTTCAATCGCGACCGCTTCGCGGAATCCTGGTCACGCGCCAATATGTCAAGCGAGAACGCCCCAACCGACGCCTCCCGCTCTTCCAGTTCTATTGTAATGCCCAACGCATCCCCCAGCACGTCCAAATGCTCGGCCAGCCACGGGGTAAACGCCTGCGCCTCGTTTGACCATACGGTCCGCAAATCGTGTTCCCGCGTAATTTTCCCAAGCTGTACAGCCATGGCTATTCCCTCTTTTCCTTTCAGCTCTCCGCCACAGCAACCAGGTATTTATAAATCTGCGGCTTATACTCTTCGTACAGCCCCAAATTCTCGTACAATTCCTTGTAATACGCAAACAACGTTGCACGGGTAGAAACGATATTGACAGGATTCAGCACCGTATGCACTGCACTGCCCGGCGTATTGTAGTAATTGTAAATCGGCGTAGACAATGCGTAGAACTTTTCAGCATAGCGGATATAGCTCAGGTTAAAATACAGATCCTCCGACCAATCCATGTCCTCGGCACAGATAATGTCATCGTGGGCGTGTACGATGTCGGCACGGTAGAGCTTATTCCACATAACACCGTAGTAAAAGCTGGCCGGTTCCTGCATCAGGCCGGCGGCAAACTCCTCTTTCGTCATGGCACCCTCCAGCAAAAAGCCGAAGGTCTGCACTTTGGTCGGGCGCTCGGGGCGGGCGCTGGCCTCGCTGCGCGGGCGCGGCGGCGTGATGCGGTTGTAGTGGGCGATCACCAGGTCTGCCCCGCTCTCCTCGGCACGAGCCACCAGCATTTCGGTGGCGTAGGGCTGAATGGTATCATCCGCATCCACAAACTGCAGATACTTGCCCTTGGCCTGGCGCAGCCCCAGGTTGCGGGTGGCCGCCACGCCGCTGTTGGCCTTATCGATCAGCACAATGCGGTCGTCCACCCGGGCGTACATCTCGCACACCTGCAGGCTAACGTCCTGGCTGCCGTCATTCAGCAGCAAAATCTCAATGTTTTTGTAAGTCTGGCGGCGGATGCTCTCTACGCAGCGGGCAATGTGATCCTGTGCGTTGTATATGGGGACAATAATACTGACAAGCGGCTGTTCCGGCATGGCGGCGGCCCTCCTACATTTTATAATATACCCACCATACCATAAATTTGCCCGGTTTTCAATGGAAAAAACCGCCGCTTTGTGGTATGATGAGAAAAAGTATTTGCAAGAAATGAGGTTTTGCTATGAAAGAAAGCATTATCCGCCTTCGTGCGCTGGAGAAGCAGCGCTTTGCCTACCGCTACGCCCTGAACGTGGTGGATTTTGACGCTGAAACCGTCGCCCCCGAGGGCAGCGCCGATGGCCGCGCCGAAGCCTGCGAGGTGCTGAGCCGCGCCGACTTCGACCTGCTGGTCAACGACAACACCGCCGCTTTGCTGCGCCAGGCAGCCCAGGATGCCGAGACCGAGCAGGAGCGCGCCGAGGTACGGGAATTGCAGCGTGCCTACGACCAGATCTCCAAGATCCCGGCTGACGAGTACGCCGCCTTTACCAAGCTGACCCAGCAGAGCATCCCCGCCTGGGTCAAGGCCAAGCGCACCAACGATTTCAGCGTATTTGCACCGTATCTGGAGAAGATTGTGGCTGCCCGCCGCGCCCAGGCCCACTACTTTGCCCCTGACCGCGATCCTTACGAGGTGCTGCTGGATCAGTACGAGCACGGCCTGACCATCGCCCAGTGCGATGAATTCTTCGCCACCTTGCGGGAGACCATCGTGCCGCTGCTGGCCGACATCCGCGACCACGGCACCCCCATCCGCACCGACTTCCTGGACCAGGATTGGCCCATCGGCGCCCAGCGCAAGGTCAGCGAGAAGATCATGCAGCTGTGGGGCCTGGACCCGGCCCACTGCTACCTGGCCGAGAGCGAACATCCCTTTACCACCGAGTTCTGGCGCGGCGATGTGCGCATCACCACCCATTACATGCCCCGCGATATGTTCAGTAACCTGTACAGCGTGGCCCACGAGGGCGGTCATGCCCTGTACGAGCTGAACATTGATCCCGCCTACGACTACACTGCCGTCACCGGCGGCGCCACCATGGGCATCCACGAGAGCCAGAGCCGCCTGTTTGAGAACTACGTCGGCCGCAGCCGCGCCTTTGTACACTGCCTGTACCCCACCCTGCGGGAGCTGTTCCCCACCCAGCTGGCCGATGTGACCGAGGAGGAGATCTGGCGCGCCGTCAACCGTGCCGAGCCGGGCCTGATCCGTACCGAGGCCGACGAGCTGACCTACGCGCTGCACATCATGGTGCGTTACGAGATCGAGAAAGCGCTGATCCAGGGCACGCTGGCCGTGGCCGACCTGCCCGCCGCCTGGAACGCCAAGTACAAGGAGTACCTGGGCGTGGACGTGCCTGACAACGCCCACGGCTGCCTGCAGGACATCCATTGGTCGATGGGCGACATTGGCTACTTCCCCAGCTATGCGCTGGGCAGCGCCTACGGTGCCCAGGCCATCGCCGACCTGCGCAAGACCATGGATCTGGACGCTCAGTGGGCTGCCGGCGACATGGAGCCGCTGAAGGCCGCGCTGAAAAAGCGTGTATGGCAGTGGGGCAGCATGAAGGAACCCCAGTGGCTGGTGCAAAGCCTGTGCGGCGGCAAGTTTGACCCGCACTATTTCACCCGCTACCTGAAAGAGAAATACACTGCCCTGTACCAGCTGTAAAAAAGAATTTCCCCACCACAAAAAAGGTTCCCGCTGCTTTCGCAGTGGGAACCTTTTTTAGCTTATTTACGCCAGGTTTAACCCTTGGCAGCGCCGGAGGTGATACCCTCGACGTAGAATTTCTGCATGATAACAAACAGCACCGAGATGGGGATAGCCACCAAAACACCGCCTGCGCAGAAACGGGAGAAGTAGTTGTTGATCAGAGCCTTTTGCAGCATGTTGTACAGGCCGATGGCAACCGTCCAGTCCGCGCTGACACCGGAGTTCAGGATCATCTTTGCCATAACAAAGTCGGTCCACGGGGTCAGGAAGGAGTTGATGATGGTGTACACCAAGATCGGGCGGGACATCGGGATGACGATCTGGAAGAAGATGCGCGCTTCGGATGCGCCGTCCAGCTTGGCGGCCTCACGCAGTGCCACAGGCACCGTATCAAAGAAGCCCTTGCAGATCAGGTAGCCCAGGCCGGAAGATCCCGCGTACACCATGATCAGACCGGCGTAAGAGTTGGTCAGGTTCATGTACTTCAAGACGAAGTAAACCGCGATCATGGCCAGAACGCCGGGGAACAGGTTGACCGTAACGGACAGGTTCTGCAGCAGCTTGCGGCCCTTGAAGCGGCAGCAGCTTATGGCGTAAGCCACCATCAGCACAAAGCAGGTGGAGATCACACAGTTAAAGCATGCCACAACCAAGGTGTTCATGAACCAGCGCGGGAACTGTGCAACAGAGTCCGGCTCTGTCATAATGCTGGTGTAGTTCCACAGGGTAAAACCTTCCGGCACAAAGCGGGTAAAGTTGATGCCCTTATCGGTGGAGAACGAGGTCAGCAACAGCCAGGCGATGGGTACCAGCCAGATAAAAGCCAGCAGTGCCAGCACCAGATGGCGGATGACGGAGAAGATGCCTTTTTTCACTTTGCCCTGCTTGAGCTGCTTTTGCACAGCGGCAGAGGATACAGCAGTGGTACTCAAGAGAACGTCGCCTCCTTCTTATTGATAAAGTGGAAGCACACAACGGTGAACACTGCGCAGACGATAAACACCATGATGCCCAGCACAGCGGCCATCTTGTAGTTGTAATACTCCTGCGTCAAGCGGAACAGCCAGGTAACCAGCAGGTCAATTTCCTTGGCGTTGGACTGGGCCAGCTGCTGGTTGTTCGTGACAAACACGTCCTGGGTCAGCAGGTAAATAACGTTGAAGTTGTTGACGTTCTTGACAAAGTCCGTGACGAGCGACGGTCCCTGCACGCTGAGCAGGTAGGGCAGCTTGATGCGGAAGAACATCTGAACCGGGTTCGCACCGTCGATGCGGGCGGCCTCGATCATGTCAGCGGGAATGTTCATTAACACGCCCGTGGCGATCAGCATCTGGTACGGCACGCCGATCCAGATATTGATCATGATGATGGTGAACATAGCCCAGCCAGGCTGGGTCAGGAACGGAATGTAGCTAAGGCCCTTGTCCAACAGGCCGATGTTATGCAGGAAATCCGTAACTCCGGCGTTGGCCATCATTGTGTTGCAGATGCCGTTGTTGGAGAAGAAGTTGCGTACCAGCAGCAGCGTAACGAACTGAGGCACGGCAATGGTCACCATGAACAGGGTACGCCAGAGCTTCGGGCATTTGGTCTTTTTGTCATTGATGAACATGGCCATCAGGATACCGCCGAAGAAGGTGGTAAAGGTGGCAAAGAACGCCCAGACCAGCGTCCAGGTCAACACCTTGGCAAAGGAGTAGCCGAAGGTCGAGGTCATACCGCCGCCGCCAAACAGCGTGAAGAAGTTGGACAGACCCACCCAGGTGAACAGGTCGTTCGGAGGCATGTGCTGCTGGTCGTAGTTGGTAAAGGCGACCGCAATCAGGATGAACAGCGGCACAATGGTGAACACCACAACGCCCAGCACAGGCAGCGTCAGCAGGGTGACGTAGAACTTTTCGTTCAGGTAGACGTTGACGTCCTGTAATAAGTTGTTCGTTTTTTTGCCCGCTGCGCGGATTTTTTGCAGCTGGTAGTTGGATGTGACCACCATCATGGCGGCCGCAATCAACGCAGCGATGACCACGAAGGAAATCATGCTTATCAGCAGGATCTCGAAAGAGTTATCGTAATCGTTCACGACGTTTTTCATCGTCGTAACGTCGAACACCATCTCCATTTTGACAGTGCCCAGCGTGCCGAATTTAGCAAGGTTCGGCGCACCGTAAAGTGCCAGGAAGTAAAGCCCCAGGCCCTCCACGAGGGTGACAAGGAGCGCTTTCATCAGCTGGCCATGACCGATATAGCCAAGACCCCATACCAGAAACGAAACTTTAGTAAAGATATCGCCTTTTGCAAAGGCTTCCCCAAAAGTCTGGAAGAAGTTCTTCTCGCCCGGCATGGCTTGCGTTGCAGTTTTCGCCACAGCGAAGTCCCCTTTCGTTCACACGATCTTCATAAATCATACGGATAAAACAGCCCGCTTGCATCAAGTGTTTTCTATCACAAGCGGGCTGTCTTATCAGATCATTTCATTATTATAGGTAGAAGCAGAGATTACTGGGTGACAGGAGCGGTGATACCGGCAACAGCGTCATCGACCAAAGTCTGGGTGTCCTTGCCATCGGGGTTGCCGTTGACGCAGATGGAACCGAGGGTCTCAGCGGAAGCCCAGAAGTTGCCGCCAACGCGCTGCAGGTTAGCGTACTCGGACTGGGCAACAACAGCGGTCAGAGCCGGAGAAGAAGCGGCTGCCAGAGCGTTGATGTTGGAGGGGCCCTGTGCGCGCTCCTTGAAGCGCAGTCCCTCGTTTTCTTCGTTGGTAACGAAGTCGGCCAGCAGCATAGCAGCACCGACGTTAGCGCTGTGGGGGTTGACACCGATCAGTTTGTAGCCGGAGAAGGAGGCCATCTGGACCTGCTCACCGTTCAGCGTGTAGGTAGGCAGCTTGCAGGCGGCGTAGTTGTCGCCCCAAACTTCAGCAGCGTCGTTTGCACGCCAGGTGCCGTTGACGCCAGCAACCAAAGTGCCGTCCTTCAGCTTACCGGTGAACTCCTCGTCCTTCAGGGCGATGAAGCCGGGGTTCTTGCAGATATCAATGACAGCCTGGGTAACGTCAGCGCCCGGTGCCTCATTCCAGTTGCAGACGGTATTCACGCCGTCATCAGCCAGGCTCAGGTTCAGGCCAGCGCCAGCATAGAAGCTGTACAGGTACCAGCCGTTCGCAACGTCCATAGAGACTTTCTTGCCTGCGTCGGCTGCCTTCTCCATCATCGTGTCAAGGCTCTTGACGTCGTCCTCGGTGAAGAAGCTCTTGTCGTAGAACATGAAGTAGCCGTTGTCAGCAGTCAGGGGGTAAGCATAGATCTTGCCATCGACCGTGGCAGCATCGACAGACGCGGGAGTGTTGCGGCTCTTGACATCGTCCGCATTCAGCTGCACTTCCTGCAGAGCGCCAGCCTTGACCAACTCGTTCAGCTGGTCATCGGCAAAAGCATAAACATCAGCAGCGGCGGTGGGGTCGGTCAGGACGGTATCCTTGGCCGTGGACTCGGACTGAGTTCCCAGATTGATGGTGATCTTGCCGCCGTAGTTGCCGTACTTCTCGATGAACTTGTCGCTGATTTCACGCAGCAGATCCTGATCTTCTTCAGCGCCCCACATGGTCAAGGTAACATCCTGAGCGAAGGCAGCGGCAGCAGCCTGGTCGAGAACGTCGCCCTCAGCAGCAGTGCTCTCTGCGGTGCTCTCGGCAGCGGAGGAAGCAGCCTCAGCGGTAGAGGTTGCTGCGCTGCTGGCAGAGCTGCCACCGCAGGCTGCCAGAGACAGGGCCATGACACCGGCCATGGCAAGGCTCAATTGCTTTTCATAATTGTGTTCTCCTTCTTCTTCTTGTTTTTGCTCGTTGCTCAAACAATTCGCAGTGCTGCGCAATCATGTTGCGCATCTGCTTTACAATACTTAGGATACAAGATTTTTGCGCTGGTGTCAATGCACATAATTGACGGTGTTTAGGATAACTTTTTGTAAGTTTTTACCCATAAATTTCGCGTTTTTCTACCATTCGGCACCGTTTTGCGCAATTTCTTGTTGCGCAAGTTGCCTTTTTTAACAGATTTATGCAAATTGTAGCATTACTTTGTCGATTCCCGCAGGATGACTTGATAGCCCTGCACCTGGCGCAACGGGATATCCTTGCCCGCCATCACGTCCAGCAGCATACGGCAGGCCGTAGAACCCAACCGCTCAGCGTCAAACTGCACGGCCGAGATGGCCGGGGTCGTACCAGCCAGCAGCTCGCTGTCGTACAGGCTGGCCAGCCGCAGCTGTTCCGGCACACGGATATGACGATTGCGCAGCTCGCGCATCAAATCAAAGGCAATGCGATCATCGCAGCACAGCAGGCAATCCGGGTGCTGCTCCAACACAGCCTCCAGCGCGTCGGTGCGCTGCTCGTCGGATTCAATGCCGGTGCGGATCAGCGACTGGTCGGCGGGAACACCAAATTCCGCCAGCCCGCGCAAATAGCCGCGCAGGCGGTCGGCGTTGACGGTGTAGGTGCCGCTGCCGCCCAAATAAGCGATGCGGCGCGCTCCCATCTGGAACAGCACCCGCGTCATCTCGCTGGCGGCGCCCAGCTGATCGTTATCAGCCTGCGGTATATCGTCATTTTCGATGCGGCCGATGGCAACAAAGGGCACACCGTACTGCTGCAGCAGGTCAATGCTGGGGTCATCGTTCATCGTGCGGGAGAGGATGACGCCGTCCACTTTATGGCTGGCCAGCTGGCGCTCCAGCTGGACGGTATCGGTATCGCTGACGTAACAGAGCAGCAGATCGTACCCGCGCTGCGCCGCCATGGTGCAGACACCGCCCATACACTTGCGCAAAAACGGCAGGTCCAACTGCATGAAGTGCTTGGGGATCACCAGCGAAAGATTGTGTGTTGCACCGGGATCCTGCCTGCGCACTGGGGTGCTGCTATCAACCCCCGGGCGGCCCACATAGGCAAACACCTTGGCGCGGGTCTCCTCGCTCACACGTCCTTTGCCTGACAATGCACGTGATACTGTTGTTTTTGATACGCCAAGTGCCTGTGCGATTTCCTCGATCGGCGGACGTCCATCCCGTCCCTGCCCCGTAGCCATGGGCTGTACTCCCCTTTTCTTTTGCGCAACTTCTTAGCGAAAAGCCGCGCAAATTGATTGTGCTTTTCTTCAAGCATACGCACCTGCGCAATTTTTGTCAAGCCGCAGAACTGCCAAAAAGCCGGGCCAAATTTCGGCACAATGTACACTTGTCTTATTTTTAATTCATAGTATTTTAATATGTTATCTATTGCTTTTTGGCGGTTTATCGTGTAAGATAGTGGTATAGTTCAGCCGGGCTCTGCCCATACTGACAAACACACGATAAAAGGAGGAATTTTCCTATGGTACAGGAAGTTCATCATAACGATTTGACCGCTGCACTGGCCGCCCCCGTGGCCGTACTGGATTTTAACGCCACCTGGTGCGGCCCTTGCAAGATGCTGGGACCCGTGCTGGAAGAAGTAAGCAATGAGATGGCCGACAAGGCTGCCTTTTTCGGCATTGACTGCGACGAAAACCCGCAGCTGGCCGCGCAGTTTGGTGTGAGCAGCATCCCCTGTCTGGTGGTGCTGAAAAACGGCAAGATGGTTACCCATCAGGTAGGCTTCCAGCCGAAACCGGCGCTGGTTGCCTGGCTGAACGGCGTGCTTTGATTTTTTATACGGCTTCTGGCGTGGCTCACCACCTTGCGGTGAGCCACTTTTTTAACGGCATATCGCCGACAAGTGTTCCTTTTGGAAACCGAAAAGGAACCGAAAAGGCCCCCGCCACTTCCGATAGCGCGCGTTTGGCGGCTGCCCGCCGCCGATTCCTCTACAATGGCACACGGCTCCACCAAAGCTTTTTGGCTCCCCTAGAGGGGAGCTTCCTCACAGCGGGTGAGGAGTGGCTACTTTAGCAACATACTGCCTCAGGACCATCCCTCGCTCCCCTCAAGGGGAGCCAATACTCTTACTACATTTGTAGGGGGGGCGTTCCCCAGCGCCCCGTGTATGCCATTACAAAAGGGCGATGTCGTTTCCCGGCACCGCCCTTTTTTTATGGAAAATATTAAAAGTTTCTTTGCCTACTTTCTTTTCAAAGAAAGTAGGTCAGCTCTCGTCGTCCTCGTCCACAGGTTCCAGCTGGACCAAACGGGTGCTGTATTTCTCCAGCTCCACGCCATCGATGTCTACGCTGTGGTCGTTGCAGTTCTGCATAAATACGAAATCACCGCGGCGAGTGGCCAGCACACCGGCGGGCAGCTGCTCCGGCCAGGCAGGCTGCAGGCCTGCTTTCTCGCATACCTGCGCATAAAAGTCATTGTAAAAATCCGCATTGAAGCGGCTGGCCAGGTAATACGCCTGGCCCTTGCCAAAGGCATGCACAGCAACGGCGGGGCAGCCGGCGTAGTAATCCTCCGCATACAGCATCAGCGGGGTGGCGGGATCGGTGTCGTTCAGGGCAGCCACCTCGCACAGGATGCTGCCGTCCGCTTCCATCGCGCCATCGTCAGTGGCAGCACAGTGGCAGGTCTCACCATCGTACAGGGCGTCGATCTCCTCCCGGCGCAGGCCCAACAGATCGGTCAGACCGTAGGGGGTGTCGCCCAGGTAGCACAGATCGCTCTCATCCACCACGCCGGTCCAGTAGGTCACCACCACGGTGCCGCCCTGGGCCGTGTAATCGCAGAGTGCCTGCGCAAATTTGTTGCGCAGCAGGTACTGCATCGGCACAATGACCAGGCCGTAACCGGTCAGGTCGCTTTCCTGGTTAACGAAATCCACGGTGATGCCGCGACGGGCCAGGGCGTTGTAATGGCAAGCCAACTCTTTCCAGTAGCCCAGGCCGCAGTTGCGCGGTCCGCAGGAGCCTTCCAGCGCCCACTTGTTCTCCCAGTCATGCACGATGGCCGCCTGCTTGACGCGGCGGGTGTCCGCCACAAAGGCCAGCTGCTCCAAAGTCTCGCCGACTTCGGCGGTTTCGCGGAAGGGGCGGGCATCCTCGCGGCCGTCATGGCCGACCACTGCACCGTGAAGCTTCTCCTCGGCACCGCGGCTGGCACGCCACTGGAAGTAGCAAACGCTGTCCGCCCCATGGGCCACAGCCTGCAGGGCAGACAGCTCGGCGATACCGGGGCGCTTCTGCTTGCTGACAGGCTGCCAGTTGGTAAAGCTGGGGCTGGACTCCATCATCAGAAAAGGCTTGCCCTTCAGCGAATAGTACAGGTCGTGCATCATCGCCGTGTCCAGGGCAGTCTCCTCGACAGTCTCGGTGGGCTTGTGCCAGGTGGGGTAGTTGTCCCAGCTGGCCACGTCGATCTCTTTGGCAAAGTCAAAGTAGTTGATGTCGTTGAAGCGGTACATCATGTTGACGGTGAACTCCGCCTTGGGGGCCAGTTCCCGCACGCAATCGCGCTCCCACTTGTAAAAATCGATGCTCTGGTAGCTGACAAACCGCTTCCAGTCCAGGGCCAGACCCTGCACGGCGTTCTCTCCATGGGGCGCCGGGCTTTCGATCTGGCTCCATTCGGTGTAGTTGTGGCTCCAAAAGGTGGCATTCCAGGCTTTGTTCAGCGCGTCCAGGCTGCCGTAACGCTTCTGCAACCAGGCGCGGAAAGCGTTCTGGCACAGCTCGCAGTGGCACTCGCCTCCAAACTCGTTGCCGATGTGCCACAGGATCACGGCCGGGTCATCACCGAAGCGCTCGGCCAGTTTACGGTCGATGATGGCCACTTTTTCGCGGTAGATCGGCGAAGTGTAGCAGTGGTTCTGGCGGCGGTTGTACAGTTCGCGCACGCGGTCGCCGCGCACACGGCGCACCTCGGGGTACTTCCGGGCCAGCCAGGCCGGGCGTGCGGCGCTGGGCGTGGCCAGAATGGTGGAGATACCGTGGGCGTATAGGTTGTGGATGATGTCCGCCAGCCAATCCAAGTGAAACTCGCCCTCCTGCGGCTCGATGGTGGACCAGGAGAACACGCCCAGCGTAACTACGTTGACATGTGCTTTTTCCATCAGTTCCACATCTTTGGCCAGAATATCCGGGCGGTCCAGCCACTGTTCCGGGTTATAATCTCCGCCATGGAGAAGTTTATCTAACTGCATAGTTTTTCCTCCGCTTTGCGTTTGCATAAAAAGTAATGTGCGTCTTTGATGTTCAGTATAGCAACAAACCCCACGCGGTGCAAGCCGCCTGGGATAGATATTTGTTGCATCCAGCCGGAAAAAGGACGCAAAAAGGCCCTCCCGCACGGGGAGGGCCTGCCATAATTTTGCTTATTTTCCGTAACTGGCCAAAAATTTGCGGGTGCGTTCCTCCTGTGGGTGGTCGATGACCTGCTTGGCGTCGCCCTGTTCCACCACCACACCGCCATCCATAAACAGGATGCGGTCAGCCACATCGCGGGCAAACTTCATCTCATGCGTCACGATGATCATGGTGGTCTTGTGCTCGGCCAGATCGCGCAGGACCCGCAGCACCTCGCCCGTCAGTTCGGGGTCGAGGGCCGAGGTCGGCTCGTCAAAGCAGAGGATGTCCGGCTGCAGGGCCAGGGCGCGGGCAATGGCCACGCGCTGCTGCTGCCCGCCGGAAAGCTGGTGCGGGTAATGCCCCGCTCGGTCGGAAAGCCCCATCTGGGCCAGCAGTTCCCGGGCATGCGCTTCCAGCTCGTCGTGGATCTGCTTGCGGTTCTGCTTGTAGTCCGGGCGCTCTTTCGCCAGCAGTTCGCCCGCCAGCATCACATTTTGCAGCGCCGTATACTGCGGAAAAAGGTTGAAATTCTGGAACACCAGTCCGAAGTGCAGCCGCTTTTTGCGCAGCACGGCCTCGCTCTGGGTGCGGGCATCGTCCGCGCTCCACAGCGTTTCGCCCGCCACGGTGATAGCGCCCGTGTCGGCAGTCTCCAAAAAGTTCAAACAGCGCAGCAACGTTGTTTTACCGGAGCCGGAGGACCCGATAATGGCCAGCGCCTCACCTTTTTGCAAGTCAAACGAAATATCCCGCAGCACGGCGGTGCTGCCGAAGCTTTTGCCGATACCGGCAACTTCCAACAATGCCATAGCCGTGCCCCCTTAGCGGAAATAGTCCAGCCGTTTTTCCAGCCAGCCAAAAAACAGCGTCAGTACGCCAACAAATATCAGGAAGAATACAGCCGTGGAGAACAGCGGCCAGATCAGGCCCTTGGCACTGTACTCCTTGGCCATCATGATGATGTCCTTGTTGGCGATGACGTTGGCCAGGGAGGTATCCTTGACCAGGGTGATGATCTCGTTGCCCATGGGCGGCAAAATGCGCTTGACCACCTGCAGCAGCGTGACCTTGAAAAAGATCTGGCTGCGGGTCATGCCCAGCACCTGCCCGGCCTCGGTCTGGCCCTTGGGCACAGCCTCAATACCGCCGCGGTAAATTTCCGAGAAATAGCAGGCGTAGTTGATGGCAAAGGCCACCACAGCCGCCACCAGACGGCCGCTACTGCCCGATGGCCACGGGTTGGTAAAGCCCATCAGGCCGGGGCCTAAGTAGATGACCAGAATCTGCAGCATCAGCGGTGTGCCGCGGATCGCCCAGACAAAGGTTTTTACCACGCCGCGCAGCGGGGCAAAACGGCTCATCGAGCCGAACGCCACTACCAGGCCCAGCGGGATCGCAAACAGCAGCGTCAGCCCGAACAGCTGGCAGTTCAGCCAGAAAGATTCGGTCAGGCGTCCCCAAATAACAGCCGCCTCGCCCATCACTCGGCCAGGGTCAGGCTGTACTTGTCAGCCAATTTCTGCATGGTACCGTCAGCTTTCAATTCGTCAAACGCAGCGTTGACAGCCTCGGCTACGTCGCTGCCCTTACGGAAAGCCACACCGTATTCCTCGGCGTTCAGCTCGTCCTTGATGGCCAGGTTGGCGTAATCGGTGCCCTCACCGATCATGGCGGTAGCCAGGGTCAAATCCAGCACGGCGGCGTCGGCGGTGCCGGCGGCTACTTCCATCAGGCAATCGGTCTGGACGCTCTTGCTCACGTAGTCAGCCTGGGACAGGCTCTCGTCATCCTGGATGGCGCTCTCGCCGGCAGAACCAGCCTCGGCCACCACGGTCTTGCCCACCAGGTCAGCAGTGGAGCTGTAGTCAGAGTCGGACTTCATCACGACGACCTGCGCATTTTTGGCGTAAGCCTTGGTGCAGGCGGCGTTGGCCTGGATCTCATCGGTCAGGGTCATGCCGTTCCAGATGCAGTCGATGCTCTTGGCGTCCAGCTCGACGATCTTGGTATCCCAGTTGATTTCCACAAAGTCCGGCTCCACCCCCAGCTTTTCGCAGACGGCGGTGGCCAGCTCGGTGTCAAAGCCGGTAAAGTTGCCGTCGGCGTCGGTGTAGTTCATCGGCTCGTAGACGGTGTAACCAATGGTCATCTTGCCCTTCCCCTGGATGTAGGCCAGGTCGCTGTCGGCAGCGGCCTCGGTGGTGGAAGCAGCGGCGGAATCGGCTGCCGGGGCAGACGACGAAGCGGCACCGCCGCAAGCGGCCAGGCTGACCGCCATACCGGCAGCCAGCGCCATGCTGATGAGTTTTTTCATAGTTGTGACCTCCTCAAAATACTTTGCACAGTTCCCTCTCACGCTTGCTTTATCGATTCAAGGTGATAAAGCAAGCGTATGTTACAATTTTACCGCAAACTGTAATTTTATGCAAGTTTAAAATGCAAAAAGGTGGATAAATCGGCAGTTAATGCGCCCAAAATGCAATCAGACCCGTACCATATCCCGGGAAATATCCTTAAGTGCAGCCGCACCGCACAGCCGCATGGTGTCAGCCAGCTCGCTCCCCAGCTTCTCGGTCAGGCAGGCAACGCCCTCGGCACCGCCGCCATACACCGCCGTAACGTAGGGGCGGGCAACCAGCACGGCGTCTGCGCCCAGCGCCAGCGCCTTGAACACATCGCCGCCGGTGCGGATGCCGCCATCCACAAACACTTTGGCACGGCCTGCCACGGCTTCCACGATCTCCGGCAGCACTTCCTCGGTGGCTGGGCAATCGTCCAACACGCGGCCGCCGTGGTTAGACACCACGATGCCCGCCACACCGGCCTGCACAGCCTTTTCGGCGCCCTTGGCGGTCATGATGCCCTTCAAAATAAAGGGAACACCCGCCTCCCGGGCGATCTCCTGCAGCTGCTCCACGGTCTTGCTGCCCGCCGGCGGGGTCAGGTTCTGCAAAAAGGGCAAGCCCGCTGCATCAATGTCCATGGCCAGCGCAAAGCAGCCGGACTCGCGTGCCATCGACATTTTCTTTGCAACGGTGGCGTTATCCCAGGGCTTGACCGTGGGGATGCCGAAGCCGCCATTGGCCGCAATGGCCGCGGTGGCCCCCTCCATCACCTTGGGGTTGGTGCCGTCACCGGTAAAGGCGGCAATGCCCACTGCCGCACAGGCAGGGACCAGGATGGCATTATAATCCATGTCATTGTACTTGTCGCCGTAGTGCAGCGTCATCGCGCCCACCGGCCCGGCAAAAAATGGGTATTTAAATGTACGCCCAAACAGCTGCAAACTGGTATCGGGGGTAAAATTCTCGTGAATGGTGTCCATATTCAGCCGCACATTGCGCCAGGCGTCAAAGTTGCGGATGGCCACGGTGCCGCTGCCCTTGGCGCCGGGGCCGGGGATGTTGCCGCCGCAGGCACGGCCGTTGCACACGGGGCAGGCGCGGCAGGGGCCCATCTGCCCGCGGGCGGCCTGCAATAGTTCTGCGTAATTCATGATTTTGCCTCCTTTAAACAAAGGGCCTCCGGCTTTGCGCCAGAGGCCGCAGTCCCTTACAGAACCTTGCTCAAAAAGTCGATGGTACGTGGTTGTTTCGGGTGGTTGATGACCTCTTCGGGGGTGCCCTCCTCCACGATGTAGCCGCCCTCCATAAAGATCACGCGGCTGGCTACCTCGCGGGCAAAGCCGATCTCATGGGTGACGACGACCATCGTCATGCCGTCCGCCGCCAGCTGTTTCATAACCTGCAAAACCTCGCCGACCATCTCCGGGTCCAGCGCCGAGGTCGGCTCGTCAAACAGCATGATGTCGGGGTTCATCGCCAGCGCACGGGCGATCGCCACACGCTGCTTCTGGCCGCCGGAAAGCTGTGCCGGGTAGGCTTCGGCCTTTTCGGCCAGCCCCACGCGGTCCAGCAGGTGCAGCGCACGCTCCTTAGCCTCGGCTTTCGATGCCTTTTTCAGTTCCACCGGGGCCAGCATCATATTGCCCATGACGTTCAGGTTGTTGAACAGGTTGAAGTGCTGGAACACCATACCGACGTTCTCACGCACTTTATTCAGGTCAGTCTTTTTGTCGGTCAGGTCGTGGCCGTCCACGACGACCTCACCTCCGGTGATCTCTTCCAACCGGTTCAGGCAGCGCAAAAAGGTGGACTTACCGCTGCCGGAGGGACCGAGGATGACGACGACCTCACCCTCATAAATATCGGTCGAGACATCTTTCAGCACTTCCAGTTTGCCGAAGTTTTTCTTCAGATGCTCAACGTGAATTTTAACATTGTTTTTATTGACGCCCACGGTTGAGCCTCCTCTCTACCTTTTTGGCCAGACGGGACAGCAGCGTAATGACCACCAGGTACATCACAGCAACAATCGTCCATACCTGGAACGCGCTCATCGTGTTCGCAACCACGTTTTTGGCGGTGTTGACCAGCTCGGGGAAACCGATGACCGACAGGATCGAGGTGTCTTTCAGGGTAATGATAAACTGGTTGATGATCGAGGGAATCATCGTACGGATTGCCTGCGGCAGCACCACGCGGTACATGGCGCGCCAATAGGGCAGGCCCAGGCTGCGGGCTGCCTCCATCTGGCCTTTGTCCACACTTTCAATACCGGCACGGATGATCTCTGCCATATAAGCGCCGCAGTTCAGCGCCAGACAGATGGTGCCCGCCTGTAGTGCCGAGAAAGTGATCTGCCCTTTCATGCCCAGCATCGTATTCAGGTGCAGGATATTGTTCAGCAGCATCGGCACGGCAAAATATACATAAAACGCCAACACGATCATTGGCACACCGCGGATGATATCCACAAACACGGTGGCAATAATGTTGCAGGCCCGGTTTTTCAGCACGCTTAAAATGCCGAACACCAAGCCCAGAATACAGGCAAAGAACAGACCGCACAGCGCCAGCAGCAGGGTTTGCCCCATTGCCGCCAGCAGCAGTCCGCCATAGTTGGTAATGATTCTGGCCAAGTGGCAGCACGCTCCTTTTCCCTATCGAAAAAATGCGGGAACCTCCTGCGAAAACAGGCGTCCCCGCGCAAACCTGGTTCAGTTGTTTATGGCGCAGATCTTAGCCCAGGTACTTGGCCAGGATCTCGTCATACTTGCCGTTGGCCTTGATATCGGCCAGGCCAGCGTTGAACATATCCAGCAGTTCCTGGCTGTCTGCGCTGAAGATCGCAAAACCGTAGGGGGCGGGGTCACTGGCGGTATCGTCCAAAACCTTCAGGGCCAGGCCGCCGTCCTTGATGGAAGCCTTCATGATGGGGGTATCCTCGAAGCAAGCCACGCACTGGCCGCCCAGAACAGCCTGGTACATCGTGGGGGAATCCTCAAAGTAGGTGATATTGAAGCCGTACTCGTCCTTCAGGCTTTCGGCATAAGTAGCGCCCTGGGTCCCGGTCTTGACAGCAACGGTTTGGCCGTTCAGGTCAGCAAAGCCGGTAATGTCGGAGTTCTCCGCCACGGTCATGGTCTGGGTGGCATCGTAGTAGCCGTCAGAAAAAGTCCAGCCGGAAGCCTTGCGTTCATCGGTGATGGAAGCGCCAGCGATCATACCATCGGCCTGGCCAGCCTGGCAGGCAGCGATAGCAGCATCCCAGCCCAGGCTCTTCATCTCGTAGTCAAAGCCCTGGTCCTCGGCGATGGCCGCGACAATATCAACATCAATGCCGACAAAGTTGCCGGAGGCATCAGTGTACTCAAAGGGCTTAAAGACGGTGTCGGTAGCGATGACCCAGGTTTTGCCGGTGGCATCGGTGGACTCTGCAGCGGCTTCGCTGGAAGCAGCCTCAGAGGAAGCTTCGGAAGCGGCTTCAGACGGTGCAGCGCTGGAAGCAGCGCCGCCACATGCAGCCAGAGAGAGGGTCATGGCAGCAACCATGCCGAAAGCAAATAGTTTTTTCATGTTGATACGTTCCTTTCCACTCCATAAAATGCTCCACTGCCGCGCAGCGGGCAACCGCTTAAAAACAGAAAAGGGCAATAGGGCCCAACTGGTGCCGCTATCGCCCTTGATAGTTTTTAAACCGTATGTGAATATTATATCATCCTTTCCTTAAAAGTCAAGCCGAAGCCGCGTTATTAGGTTAATAAAATTAAGCCTTTTTGATTTCTTGCAAAAGAAAGTATGATTTTCGGCATAAAAATGCAAAAAGAGGGGCAGATACCCCTCTCCCGATCCACTCAAATCTCAAATATCCTTCGCCGCGCAAAGCAAAATTTCCAGCGCCTTATCAATGCCCAACTTGCTGGTGCACAGCGTCAAATCGTAGTTGCGGCTGTCGCCATACACACGGCCGGTATGCTTGACGCAGTAATTTTTGCGGGCGCGGTCGGCCTTGTCCATGTCAACCTCCAGCTGGTCAAAGGGGGTGTCCGGCATCAGCTTGCGCATGTGCAGCAGGCGCCAGTTACGGTCGGCATGCACAAACACGCGCAGGCAGTGGTCGAATTCGCGTAGGATGTAGTCCGCATTGCGGCCAACGATAACACAGCTTTCCTTGTCGGCAATCTCGCGGATGGCCCGCACCTGAGCGTCCCACAGTTCCTCGCTCAGCGGGCGCTCGTAAAAGTTGAACAGGCTTTGTGTAAAGCCGAACTCGTGAGGCACACGCTCGTCCCAGCGGCGCACCTGTTCCGGCGTCAAATGGGCGCTGGCCTTGGCCGTGCGCAGGATGATGTCGCGGTCATAGTAGGCGATACCCAGCTCCCGAGCCAGACGGCGTCCCAGTTCGCCGCCGCCTGCACCAAATTCTCGTCCGATCGTGATGATTTGTTTCATAAAGGGTTCCTCCTTCTGCGGGCTGCTCCACAAGCCACCCGTTCTGCTGCCTTTATTGTAACAAATCTACAGCGATTTGCAAGGGGCATAGCACGTTATTTTTGTACATGCGCCTGCGCAGGGTATAGCGCAATCATAACTATATGTAAAACGAACTATTTTTATGTAAACATCACATGTTGTACCTTTTTATAAGTAAGCAGCAAAAGATGCCCGCACTCAGTAAAAGGCTCTTTTTAGGCATCGGGGACTCTCCCGCGCTCTAAAAATGCCCCACTGGGGCATTTTTTCTGGCCGGGACATGCCGTTGGCCTACGGACTTGCGGTTACCGCTGCAGGCGGCGGTCGCCTCCGCAGCAAGCCATTCTCGTCCCCAATGGTGCACAAACGGCAGTTCCCTCAAAAACATACAATAAAAAAATACCCCGCAGCTTTGTGCGAGGTATTTTGTGGTGCACCATCGGGGACTCGAACCCAGGACCCACTGATTAAGAGTCAGTTGCTC
>ERZ841120.472-NODE-472-length-28069-cov-54.367816_pt1 | contig 28069 bp, 28 predicted proteins | sample MGYA00519572_ERZ841120 | MGnify/ENA primary metagenome ERZ841120 (study PRJEB31850, sample SAMEA3708890) | human gut metagenome | biome: human gut; feature: human-associated habitat; material: faeces | place: China | collected 2014 ...
CGCCGACGGAAAACGTCCCGGACAGTCACGATGAAAAACTGACCCGCCTCGATGTAGCCTGTACGTTGGACACAGGCGAACAAGTCGACATCGAAGTCCAGATTGTCAATCAGAAAAACATGCAGCGCCGAACCATGTGCTACTGGGCGCGTTTGTACTTGTTGTCGCTGCCGCCCGGTGGTGCTTATCAGGACTTGAAGCCCTGCATTACTATTAATCTGTTGCGTTTCAACCTGCTGCCGCAAGAAGAAGCGCACTCCATGTGGAGCATTTACAACGCTGAGACGGGCGACCGCCTCAATAAGGATTTAGTATTCCATTTCCTGGAAATCCCGAAATATACAAAATCGCCGAAGAAGCGAATCCGTGACATGACGAAAATGGAACGCTGGCTGGCGTACTTCGCTAACCAGCTCAGTGATGATGAAAAGGGGGAACTGATCATGAGCGATGAAGCCATCCATAAAGCCGTAGATGCCGCCCGGACCTTCCTTCAGAATGACGCCGAACGCCTGGCTTACATCAACCGCGAACTCGCTATCCTCGATTATAACTCGGACCATCGTGATGCCTTTGAGGAAGGTAAGGCTGAAGGACGTGAAGAAGGAGAAAAAAGATTGGGACTGTTGATGAACCTTTTATTTAAAGAAAATCGTTACGACGATGCGAACAAAGCGGCTACTAATGCTGATTTTCGTGAAAAACTTTTTAAAGAATATAACATTTAGCAGATAGTGAACAAGGACTGCCATATGAAGTTTTTTATCATCATAGGCAGTCCTTTTGAAATAAACACAGTTTGCAGACAGCAGATAGCAGGCCGCAAAAAAACAACCTGGGGCCATAAAACTTCTATACTATTTTTTTCAAAAGCATAACTATAGCCAATAATAGTGAATATTTAAGAAAATAAAACATCTCTTTCCGATGCTTTTTAATATGAATCTACATTATGAACATGCTTATCTAAGTTACTTTCAGCATAAGAAAATAACATAAATCCTAGTCCAAACAATACAAAAAAAATTTCACCACTAATCCCATCTAATATAATTGCTGCCGCAATACCCAATATAGATATTCCTGAAACCACCCCTCCTAATAAATAAGGAACACTATATTTATAATAGTATAAATAAGTTTTATTAATACTTTTTAGGAAAAGCCATATTATATACCCAAAAGTTACTGTAAATACGATAACATTTAAGATAGCCCTATGATTTAACATCACCTTATTCCTCCACAAATTAAGTGATTGATCTTTTAAAATTCTCATCCTTATTATGTTTCCATAATAAGACAACACAAATTGTCGTAGTGAATAAAAAAAGGAAAAAAATTGGAATTCCTAAAATAAAACGAGATAATATCCATAATATTATACAAGCATAGCCTAAACGTATTTTTTCCGACATGTAAAAACATCGCAACCACGAAGTTATTAATAAGATTTCAAATCCATAGCTAATGACGATTTGAAAAATCATTAAAATTCGGCTTAAAAACTCATTCTCCAAATATAAGTATCGAAAAAAATATATAGTTACATTCAAGAAACCCAATAAAAATACCATGAAGATAGATTTTACAAAATTTAGAAAAGTAATACTTTCATGAATATCAAAAATATTTCTCTTATATTGCATCAAAAAAATATTAAAAAAAATAACTAAATAGATACCCGTTTTTATTATTGTATATTGATTAATCGAAATCATATTTTCAACTTCCTTCAATGTGGCTAAAATGATTGCACATGCTATTTCCATCCCATCAGAGCATGATTGTAAAAAATGGTAACAGACTATGCCGCGGTTTTCATAATATCATGGAAATAAGGTGTAATTTTGCATATATCAATTTCCCAATTAATTTAATCAATCCCATACCTAAAAGATATTTTCCTACAAATGGGCTACCTATTCCTAGTAATGCCTTGCCATTTTTATTGCAATTATTATAAATAAGATAACCGCGTATTTTACAAACCTTATGGTTTCAGATTTAAAATAACTATACTTTTCCTCATTATTTGTATATTTAGCTAGATTGCTTTCACCTAAGAGAAAAAGTGCAAATCCAGCAACAAAGGAAGCGAAAAAAAAAGTTCCCCCAGTAATATCTATTGCAATATCGCATACTATCCCTATTGCAGAAATACTAATAACAATTCCGCCTATGATATAAGGAACGCTATACTTATAATAATGTAAATACACTTTGTTGATTCCTCTAAAAAAAACATTCCAAACAATATAAATAGATGTCGCCAAAAATACGCCTATTACAATAATATCTTTTTGATTCATATACTCAGCTCCCGATATTACACCTTAAAATTTTGGATTGATAGTTTGCAGGGATTAATTAGATATCTGTTTCTTTTCGTCTTCTTTTTTCTTTTTATCACTGTTTGTATCCCATACAGCTGTCCATACAGAAGATAAAAATTCAGAATTAATTTCAGCTTTTTTAAAATGAGAAACTATCTTTCCACTTGCCTTTCCAGTTCTTCCAAAAAATTCAGATCCCAAATTATCAAATACTATATTTTCTAATGATTCACCTTCCAGATAATCTTCGACAGAACCAGCCCCAGTGAATACGGCTTTTCCTAAATTCGGGAGTCCATAATATTTCTTTCCTATCAAATCCAATGCATATTCGCTTGTTGCCTTACTAAAGTTTTTACTATACAGATATGCCGTATCATCTGAATAATCTTCCTGATTTTTTGACTGATCCGGCATAGGGATTTCTAATGGATTTGGATTGTTTGGATTGGGCGGCATAGGCGCAATTTCTACTGACTTGGGTGCCCCATTTCGATATTCTCCAGTTCCATATTCTCCCATTCCATCAGTTACTAATATTTCTCCTGTTAACTTATTATCACGAAGATACCAAGCATGAATGCCATTCTTTATGATCCAGTCATTTAGCTTCACGGATTCCCCTGTATCGTTTGCTGTACCTATAAGATGTCCATATAAATCACGAATACCAGTGGATGTAGCAGTCCTATTACCTCCGATATTATATTGATTAGGGAAATATGCCCTTTGACCATCCGCACTGATTCCAAAGATTCGATTAAACTTGTCAATGCCCGCCATTGTATACTTTACTCCATTCAAAATCATATCATTTGTAATTTCATATTTTCCGTCTGAATAAGCAACAATGACCTGGCCCGTAGTCGGATCCGTTTCTAGGTGCTTCGTCACAGGAGGAGGTAATGGCGCTGGATTATAATTGTTGCCATTTTCAGGAATGCTTTCATCAGCGCCTCCAGTTTCTTCATTGGGGGAACTATCTTCAAGATTTGGATAAGGTAATACCGAATCAATGTCAAGTCCTACATGTGTACCTGATAAGTCCATATATGTAAGGCCGGTAACACTACCATCGCCAGATGTATCAACATAAATATAAGAATCATCTGTTAAATTATGATATATTCGATAAGCCTTATTTCCAATAAAACTAACTGCGGTAATAACTGCTCCCGCAGCTAATAAGGTGGATTCATAAGCCAACGGTGCAACAAGGACAACGTTCCATTTCGTCCCATACTGTGCTGTCGCACCGCCTGTCTGGATATTCTTGCCGGCAGCCGCATTGACAGTAGCACCCAGGGCCGCACTAATCCATTGGGCTTTGGCCGGGTCATTTCCTGCCCATTCTTTAATCTTATTAATGAGCAGTTCATTCGTCATGCCCGCGGCAAAGCCACTGCCGGCCTTATTTCCGGCAATCTGGCTCGTGATTTCGGCTACAAGGCCATGAGCCAGGGCTTTATCGAATTTGCCGTCGCGGTCATAGTAATGGAGTAGTTCATCTGCATTTTTCGCAAAGAGCCGGGCCAGTTCCTGCCGTTCTTCTACTTTCTGCTTATCAAAGATATGATCCAGCGTCTGTAGGGCATGGGCTGTATCGCGGTTAATTTTCGTCACATCCATAGCGCCCTGGGTGACTTGAATCGTTCCCTGGGAAATGGCTGACCGGGTGACTGAATGAGCATCTTTAGTGGTGCCTGGCAAAATATCCGGTGTGAGGCCGGTTTCATTGAAATGCTGGTTGCGTTCCTGGTCTGACGCATAGTGGTTATAAGCCACACCGGTATTTTTTACGTCATAAGCGGCCTTATTTTGGATGTCTTCCAGGTGCAGGGTTCCGGTCGTCAGGTGATTGCGGTTGGCATCAGCCGTGCTGGCGATGACAGCCCCTTTGAGTTGGGTATCCTTGTTCACATCCACCTCATATCCCTGGTCACCGGCATAGATACCGGCCTGTTCGGTCACGCTGGCGTAATCACTGGTCGTCTTTCCACGGCTGTACGAAGCGTTTCCACTTTTCGCCTCCAAACTAATTCCAGCCGACGAACGATTACCCCGGTAGGTCTCTGAATCCTGTACACTTTCGATATGCAGATTCCCGCCCGTCTTCACGGTCACAGATTGTCCCTGGAGCTGGGAACCGACGAGGGTTGTATCCTTGCCGGAACTCGTCATCAGGCTGTCTTGTGCCGTGACGTGGCTGCCCGTATGGGTAACGCGTGTCGTCGTCCCTTGGTCTTTCATCTTGCCATACGATGCGTCGATACTGGTCAGGCCGCCATGGAAGGACGCGCCGATTGAAGCGCCATGGCTCTGATAGTTGTCACGGATGGTTTCTTCATTCGTACCGGTCTGGAGGCGAACAGCTCCGCTGGCCGTGAGGGATACATTCTTCCCTTGAATAGATTCGCCAACCGCTGTCAGATTTCCTTTATTTTCCTGTGAACTTTCAGCCCGGACCGTCACGTCGCCGGCACTCATCATCCGGCCGCCGGCGTAGGTCTGCTGATTCACTTCTGATTCCTGTTTGAAGGAACTGGAGCCAATCCCGACATGCAGGCCAACTGACGCCACATCGGCAGGCGATTTGCCTTTCAGGTCCTTCCGGAGGTTCCGGCCGGCTTCTACCAGTTCCAAGCCCTGCAAGGTCTTATTGTCCCGCGACTGGGCCGTGCGGACGGCACCGCGGAAGGTTTCACCCGCCGAAATGGCCGAATTGCTCAGACTGAGGCTCAGGCCAGACCGGGATTCTTCATGGGTCCGTTTTTCGTGGGCTTCATTCGTCGCCCCATCGACGAGCACTTCCTGTCCCGTCAAGGTCACGCCCTGCCGGCCGAAGATATCGGCTGTCGTCAAATGGGCCGTATCGCCCGCAGCCAGGGTCAGGCTGCCGCCTGTCGATGCCAGGGTACTGCCGACCTGGGTTTTCCATTCTCCTTCATAATTATCCTTTGTCTGCTGGGTCCCAATGAGGACGCCCAGTCCGGCACCGAGGACGCCGGACGACTTGACCTTGGTATAGGCCGTCGCCTGGTCATATTGGACGGCCGTATCCGCCGTCAGATTCCGGCCAGCTGCGACGACTACATCGCCTTGTCCGGCCACCGTAGCCGCAGTCAGACGGACGTCCTGCCCAGCACCCAGATGGACCTGTTTCCCGGTCACTGTCGTCCCTAAGACGGTTTCATGGTCGTCATGAGTACGGACGGTCGTCGTCGTGCTGGACAAGAGGCCTTTTTCCTTATGTTTCAGACCGTAGTCATCCACAGCCACGGACCGGCCCGCCGTCAGGGCGAGATTCCGTCCTGCCATCAGCGAAACCGTGCCGTCATCGCTGTTCATATAGGCACTACGTGCCGTAATATCCCGGCCAGCTGCCAGGGATACGCCGCCATTGGCGTTGATGACGGTACCAGCTTCTGTCTGCCGCTGTGTCCGCAGGTAATTATCCTGATTTAGGGTCATATCTTTTTTGGCAGCCAATGTCAGCGTCGTCAGATTCACATCATTCCCAGCCTGAAGCAGGACAGCTCCCTGACGGCCTAAAGCCTGCAATGTCGCCCCAGCCAGGTTCAGATCCTGTCCCGCACTGATAATGGCGACCCCATCGGTACGGGTCACAGCAATCCCCGCTGTCCGGTCGAGGACATCCTGGTTTGCCAGGTGGGTGGCTGTGCTTTCTATCGTGATATTCCCCTTAGCCTGCATCTGGAGGCGGTCAGAAGCCGTAACCCGGCCTGTCTGGTGGATATCGTTTTCACTGACCATGGCTATTTTCTGGCCCTGGATATGGCCGGAATTATCCAAGCTGCCCGCCTGGATCTGAACGGTCTTCCCGAATAAGGTCCCGGCATTGCGGACGGCTTCCTTGGTCTGGATGACCAGCGTATTCGCACTGATAAGGCTGCCATCGGTGGTCAGCGTCAGGTCATCATGGCCCCGGAGATATACTTTCGGATAAATAACGGTTTCTTCCTTGCCATCTACGGTGACCGTCTTTGTTTCCAGCCATACCATGTCACTCGTCAATGCCGCAACCTGTTCTGGCGATAAGGACACGCCAGGGGCCAGCCCCGTCGCTTTGGCATAGGCCAGTCCTGCGTCCATGAGGGCCTTATATTGGGTCATGTCATCCGTATAGTCTCCCAGATACTGTCGTCCCGTCTGATTCAGGATCTGGCTGCGGATCAGGCTCTGTTCATAGAACCCATCGCCCAGTCTTTTCGGCACTTTGTCCGGGTCCCATTTCAACTGCTGATACATATAATCGGAAGACAAGAAATTATGTTTATTGGTAAAGGCCGGATCCGTTTCTACGAGATACTTCGCCGTCGTTTCTGGATGCAGGGTATATAACGAACTGGCCAAGTTTCCTGCGGTTGCTTTCCAAGCTGTCGTCGTGTCCGACGGATGCCGGGTATCCAGCGAAAAGGGATCCAAAAAAGAGGAGGCCTGTTCCCGCAGGGTATCCGTAATGTCTTTCCCTGCCGGAGTCGTTCCATGGTCGGCATACTCGGCTACCTTCAGAGACGAGGTATTACTGAGACCGACTTGCGGTGTCATGAAAACTTCGGAGTTATAGCCGCGGCGCCGGGATTTATGGGGCCATTTTCTTTTATAAGTGTAACTGCCCTGGGTCGTCCCAAAAGTCACGGTCCGTTCCTGGTTCTCTTTTGCAATATTATCGACACGACCTGTAGCCGTCAGCGTCGTCCCGGCGGTCAACTGGCTGTTCTCATTGGTCACGTCTCCCTTTACTATCATCGCCTGGCCGCTGCGGATGACGCCGGCATTAGTCGATGTTACCTCTTCATGTGACGTTTGGGAATGACTGCGGATAATGGTATAATTGTTGATTTTCTGAGAATCTGCCAGCCCTAAAGCCGCATTATGGGCTTCGGCTTCCTGATTATGAGTTGTAACCTTTTTGTCCAGCTCAGCCAGCAAGGCCTGGAACTGTGTATCCCAGGCAGTCTGGGCAGGGCCAGCGGCGGCCGGCCGCTCTGAGACCATCGGAGTCAGGCCGAACGTCTGAAAGATAGGGTCATTCCATTCATAATTCGAGATTGTCGTACCTTCCTTATAAGCCGGATCCGCTGTTTCTCCCGATTCGGGAGCGTCCACCGTATCATAGACCGGTTCGTAAACCGTCATCGCCTTCGGGTGGTGATAGGCGCCATAACCACTGGACAGGTTGGAAAATTCACTACGGTCAAAAGCCTGCCCTTGTTCGGCATGTCCTGCCTGGTCGATACGGATTTTTTCAGGATTCGTCATCCAGGTACTGCCAACCCGTTTCGCCGAAAAAGCATCATTTTCATTGCGAATCTGCCCGGCCTGAATCGTCAGATTCCCCATACTTTCAATGGAAGCGCCCTGATTGGTCAGCGTATCATCCGCCGTTAAATGCATGTCTCCACCACTGTACAAGGTCGCATTATGACGATTCTCAATGGCTTGGGCCTGTACCGTCAAGGTATTCCGGGCCGCAATCGTACCGGCTTTATGGGTATCCAGCTTGGCCAGGAGTCCCTGGACCACCGCCAGCTGTGCATCATAGGCTTTATCAGCCTGTTCGATAGCTGCTTTGTACTGGGACTCCTGCGCACTACTCGTATATTTCGTGACATCAGCCGAATAAGCAGCTTCCAGGGCAGCTTCTTTTTCCTGTAAAGTCTTCATCGCTGCGGCCAGTTTTTCTTCCAATTCAGCTTGACGGCGGTTTTCCAGCCGGTCCGCCTGAAGCGTCACGTCCTCTCCATAGATACGGCCATTTTCGTGATTGATGATATGTTTTGCCGTTACGGTGACGTGCTGTGTTCCATTAATCAGCCCCGTATTATCAAGGGTCGTCGTTTGCTGGACGACATCTTGTCCATTCAGTTCGCCGGTTGCGTTATTCTGGATTCCCTGTCCGGCTTCCACTTTCAAAGTCTTGCCGCTTTCTATCTTGCGGCTGTTTGTCAAGGTTCCATCGGTATGCAGGGTAAGATTCCCGTCCGCCGTAATCGTTCCCATTGAAGCGTCACTATCTTCATTTTGCAGGGATTGATGCGTTGTAATCGCCGTATCACCTCCGCTGGCGATGACCCCTTTCAAAGGCAGTTTATCCGCCTGAATCGTCAGATTCCCGGCTGCTGAAACTTTCCCTTTTTCCATTTCCAAGGTCTGCTGTACCTGAACGGCTGCATTCCCTTGCGCAGCGATAGAACCTTCTTTGACAGATACTTGATTCGCCTGTATATCCAAGTTTCCACCACTGACAATCTGTGCCTTATCGCTGGTCAAGGTGGTCGTCCGAACGGTCAGATTCCCGGCCTGATTCACCTGACCATCCCGGCTGATGCCAGCTCCGACAACGGCATGGTTCGTCATCCCTTGGTCCGCACGGATGACGGCATCTTTTCCACTGGCCAGGGTCTGTTCATTGGTCACAGCCCCCGTTGTATGCACCTGTAGGGTTCCATCGCTATAGGCAGTCCCGGTCTGAGTGATATGCAGGTCCCCGTTATTTTCCAAGGCTAGCGAGTCAGTAGCTGATAGCGTCCCACCCAGGTTGACACCCAGCCCTTTTTCCGTACCGACCAGATAAATCCGATTGGCATACATCCCGCCAATAGCTGCGACGTCTAAGGCTACTCCCGGTTCGTCAGCCACGTTCTGATTGCCCGTTTCCGATAGGGGCGTCACCTGTAATCCATCATAAGCAATCCGGTTACGCCCCGTCACGACATGGGCTTCTTTCGCCCAAATGCCGGCATTGACCTGAATAGCCTGCGCCAGCAAATCAACCTGGTCTGTTTGGGACGCATCAAGCCCCTTCCCTGCAACCTGAATCCGGCCACCGGCAACGGTGACATCCGTAACCCGGCCACTGGCATCATAAATAGGGCGGCCCGTCGTCAGCATGGCCCGGGACGTATTCAGGAATCCGCCGCCATTGACGGCAATCCCATTCGGATTGGCCACGATGACCCCGGCCCGGTCCCCGGCAACTTCCAGGAATCCGTTCATCGCCGTTCTTCCCGATCCCGTCACTTCATTGACAATAAGTTTAGCCGTTCCCCGGACCATATTCGGATTGGCCTGAACATATCCCGCCAGCTGCGTATTCGTTACTTTATGGGCATTGTTCAAGATAGCCCCTTTCTCCGGAACGTTAAAATGGGTATACAAATTGCGCGACACACCGCCTGCGGTCGGAGCCGTAATTTGTACCAGGGGAATCCCATTCGCTGTCTGTTGTACGAGTGGCTGCTGGGATGCCGGGGCTTTCGTATCCGGTAAAATGGGTGCGTCAGCGGCCAGGATTGCTGCCGGTTCGACGACAAAAAGTCCCATCAGCATCCATGCTGTAATCTGTCGTTTCAAATTTGTATATTTCATATCCGTCATCTCGTTTCTTCAGGGTAAGTATCTTTTAGAATCAATGGCCGTTAAAAGTGCCAGCTCAATGTCAATCCTGTAGTGACACGGTCTGTATGATAACCATCAGGTTTATATAAGGGGCAGCCGATAAAGGCATCATACGATATTCCCGATGGGAAATCTCCTCGCAGACCGAATACGGTCCCGACCAGCGTATGTCCGAGTAAATCTTCAACAGCCGGACCATAGACGGCCCCCACATCCAGGCCGACATAGACCTGACTATGCAGCTGGGCAATCTCTGAAGCCAGCTCATTCCGCCAATACCAGCCGCTTTCGGCCATGAGGGTCATCTCGCCGTCAAAGCCCCGAACGGTATAGCGGTTGCCCATACTGATCATATCGACACCGTAAAGGCGATCACCGCCAGCGGTCCACTGTCCATGAAAGGATGAAGTATAGACGGCCTGACGATGTCCCATCATAAAGGGATGGCGGTAATCTACATCCAGGAGCCACATATGGTAACGTGTCTTCGGGCCATCATCATAGGGATTTTCCGGCATAGCACCGAACCAGCCAACACCCATTCGATGACCGATACGGCCATACCACATATCGGCCCCACAGTATACCTGTTGGGACAGGCCAGCTTCCAGCGCCGTCGTATGCAGCGTTTGGACGGGGATTTCCAGGTCATTGATAAAATAATGCGAATTACGTTTCCGGACCTGAACATCGAAGCTGGTCTTGCGATGCTGATTGCGGCTGATGAGGTGGTCCCAAGAGAAACTGCTGATATCGCTTTTTCCACGGCTGAGAAAATCGTAGGGGGTACTGTATACGGTCTGATGATAGGTATAACGACTGTAAGCGATGGAAAACGTTTCTTTGCCATAAGGAATTCGATAGTAGATTTGCTGTCCCCGTGTACCTCGTTCATAACCATCGGCCATGACATCGCCATTAAGGTCGATTTGAAGATAATCATTACCGTAAAAAGGATTATCTATGCCGATATCGGCACTTAACTGCCAGCGCCCGGTATCTGTCAAACCGGAATCATCCAGCGAGAGGATGCCATGCACAGAGGTTGTCCGATGAATCGTCAATTCAATATCACTCTGCCCTGGTGTTTCAGCAGGAATTAATCGCAGGCTGACATCTTGCGATGACAGCTTCTTCATCTGTTCTACCCCTTGCTCGAGAAGATGTACGTTCAAAATATCACCTTCCCAGATGGGGAAGGCCGTCCTCCAAGGCAGCTGTGCGCTCCCTTCGCTATAACGGACCTGGTGAATCCGCCCGGCCTGGACTTGCAGCCGCAAAACACCATCAGCTATGTTCTGTTCTGGAATGATGACACGGCTGGTTGCATAGCCGCGGCGCAACAGTTCTTCATTCATATCATGAACTAACTGATTTATTTCCTTGACATTTACGTTCTTATTTTCACATTCGTGAGTATAAGAAGACAGAAATTGAAAAGATGAATCGTCCATATCCAATTGGACATGACGAATCCAAAAAGACGGGCCTGACTGCGGCGATTCTTCCGTGGGCACGGGTATGTCATGCACTGGAATTACAGAAAAAGGTCGTGACTGTAAACGGTCATCACGAAGAGTCGCCTGCTGCCGTGCTTGCTCCAGTTGTTCCTGCTGTAACACAGAATCTATAGCCAATACTTGCATAGGGAATACAGCCAGCATCATAGCCAGACTGTATAAGGGAATCCGGAATATCATGAATCCATTCACCTCTTTAAAAGAATACGGTTGATAATATGTTTGTATTTTGCAATAATTTTCACATAAATTCAATAAAATATAATCTTCAATATAGTGATTTACAAAATTATTAATTTATAAAAAATCATTAACCACCGTCATTATTACGTATACCATACTGTTTATATATCTAACCATGCAATCATTTAGCTTTTTAAGCAACAAATGTAGCGTATAATAATACAATAAAAGTATTTTTAGACAAGATAAAAAAGCCCCGCGCGTTCTGCACGGGGCTTTCCGGTCATTCGATACCGTATTCTTTATATAGTTTTTCTCTGGCATTCTTATCTTTGAGGGCGTCAGAGAAGTCCTGCAAGCGGCCGTCGGCTTTCATCCGTTTAAACAAGGCCGCCACTCGGTCTTCGCCTTCCTCCAGTCCTTTCTTGTATTCTTCCAGTAGCCATTGCTCCAATTCCGAACTCATGGCGAACACCTCCTCGCTATTGTATTATTTATTCTCCCAGTCCTTTGTCTAAATCGCTTTCCAGGTACAGGTGGCGATGCTTTGAAGGACGGTTCTTCTGATTCTTTGGATCTTTCAGCCATTCCTGGAATCCCTTCTGGATTTCCGGGTCGTTAGCTGCCCGGATAAACATATCCAGGAGTGGATTCAAATCAGCATCGTTTCCGACCGGAGCCGGTTCCGGGGTCCAGTTTTCCAGTTCTTTCATATCACTCATCGCTTTTTCCTAGCCTCCTTTTTGCACTATCCCTGGCGAATCGTCAGGGGGGGGATTGACTACGAACATTTGCTTCTGCTTCTGGCACGTGGTACACAGCCGAAGCCATTGCCTTAAGATGAGCTGCTCTTCACGCTGGTTTTGCAGTCATTCGATACCGTATTCTTTATAGAATTGTTCTCGAATTTTCTTATCTTCGACGGCTAAAACCCAATCTTTGAAATGGCCGTCGGCTTTCAGCCGTTCCAGCAATATTGTCAGCCTATCTTCTCCTGCTTCTCGTTCTTCCAGCAGCCATTGTTCCAATTCCCGACTCATGCGAACACCTCCTCGTTGTTCTATTTGAACGATAGCACAATCGCTATGGAAAGACAAGAGCGGAAAGACGGCGTAGATGGAGGCACAACTACACATACACATGTGTATGTGTAGTGCTATTAAAATTCGCTCTTACAAAAAAATACACAGCCTATAGCTTTGTGTGCAGGGGCTTTCACGTACTTTTTCAGCCAGTCAGGTCGTGACTGCAAGGAAGGGCAAGACGGCTGCCGAAACGGAATGCCGAGGGGAAGATGACTCTTTTCTTCTCAGAAAAAGGGAAATGGCTATGCCATAACGAAATATAGCATTAGGACTATTATTGATGGATAACCGTTGATGAGGCAGGTGGAGAGTATGGACGAAGCCGCAAAGGCCATGGCATTAAAAGCCCTGGAAGAATTACAAGAGAAAATGAGAGGCGAAGCTGAAAAAGCCGGCCTCCGGACAGAAGAAGACGTCATTCGATTGGTAAAAGAAATACGGCATGAAGATGATCCCAAACCAGAAGTAAATGACGAAAACCAATGACTACGGGGTTCATAAAGGAGGCATGAGGCGATGAAGGTAAGCTATCCCGCCATTTTCTATGAAGAAAAGATAGGCAATTACACCGTCTTCTTTCCTGATTTCCAGCAGGTCACCTGCGGTGATGATTTAGCGGATGCCGAGTTCATGGCAAAAGATTGTTTGTCCCTGCTTATCACCATCGAAAAAGAAGATCGGCACAAAATCCCGAAGCCGACGCCCATCGAAGACCTGGACATACACTGCATCGACTCCGAAGATTGGGAATATGTACGGTCTTTTGTCAAAATGATAGAAATCGACATATAGCATACTATTTTTTTCCACAGTTCAAACTACGAATAAAGCGCTCCAGACATTCAGCATCTGGAGCGCTTTATAGTATACGCGTCATGATTCGTAAATGATATAGATTGCTTCATCGTCCTTTACCTGTTCCCGTTCCTTGCATAGGCTCACTGGGGTTGCCGGCGGAAGAGACAGCTTATCCTGTCTCATTCCCGACAGATGCAGTGTCAGCGCTGTCTGGGCGGCTTCAATGGCCTGGGGGACGTCCCGGCCCCAGGATATACATCCCGGCAAATCGGGGAATGTCACATGGATTCCGTCTGATTCCTTCGTGAAGATGGCCGGATAATGCGCTTTCGTAAAGACTCGCTGGAACATCTTATACGTCTGCTGAATGGCAAGAATCGTGTTGATAATGTCTTCGCGTTTTTCCGTTACAGCCCGTTTGGGCATGGCGTCCCAGCCCATTTCACGACGGAATTCGTCGAACGGATAGGTTTGTGCGTTCTTCACGGCTTGCCATTCGTCTTCCATTTCTGCCAGGGCACGGTGATGTTCTTCCAAGGTAACGCCGCAAAAAGATATTTCGTATAACACGGCGGCTAAAAATTGCAACTTTTCGTCCTCTGAAAAATCGCACGGCCAGCAAATATCAACGGCCAGCATATTTTCCCAGGGTTCAAACGTATAGGCATAACTATCCGGCTGATGCTGTTGCTGCGTTTGGCGGATGGCTTTGAGTTCAGCCGTCGAAAAGTGCTGTAATTCCGCTTTCGTATAGCATCTTTTCAGCTGCCATTGGGCTAGAGCGGCCCGCACATCACTACACAAATATAATGCAGCGGTCATGAAAGGCCCATCGTTATCCGGCAGCAAGCATTGCTCGCCTTCCTTTTTGGGGGACAAAGTTAGCAGCCGTTGGATGAAATCATAATAGGCTTTCGTAACCCCATGACATCGCCTTTTATTATACACGGTTGGACCCGAATCCGCAGCGCGATGATATTCATACGTCGCCGCCGCCAATTTCTGTGCATCAGCCAGCCGCAAGGCTTCCTGTAAAATCATAGAATCACCTCCCTCAGTGCTTACTGGATGGTCCAGAGCATTTCGATTTGCGTCATTCTCTTCTTGACTTCGAGTATTTCCGTAACGACATATTGGCTCGACAAGGCATACTCCTTTACACTCTGCCGGATATAGTAGCGGATACGGAAAATATTTCCGCGGGTAATCTTTAGATTTTCCTGTTTGAGCCGGTCCAGGACATCTTTTTCGATATGGACTTCAAAGGTGCTGCTCCCATCGGTTACCTTCCACCTAGATTCATTTTGCCTTGCAACGATGGCTTTGACCCACATTTCCTGCTCCGGAAGTCGTTCATCCATGACGTCATCCATCCTATCACGTCCTTTCGGGGCATCATTTTTTCTCAATCGGTACGACGTCCTGATACATCCAGGCGGCCACGGAGTCGTCCCGGATGTAGTCGACATGGAAATGGCCGAAGTACCATTTCTTATAGGTCATCAGCTCTTCCAGGCCGCTCAGGAGTTGGGAGGTCTTGCAGCCATCGATCCAATGGCTCATATCCGCGACTTGGTCGACAAAGCGAGCCGGCGCCGTATGGGTGATGACGTAATCGACGGTGAAATCGTGGGCCGTCAGGTTCTTGGCGGCATTGTCGAAGTTTTCGGCCGACGCCTCTTCCTGGGGCCACCAGGACACACCAGGCCAGCGCTGTGCCTTGTCCGTCGACTTGGCCCCGCCGAAGGTGAAGAAGGTCTGGCCTTCGAGGGTGAAGACTTCGCCGCGCAGCAGGTGATAGAGATTGGGCCGCAGTTCATGGATCCGGCCGCCGGACCAGTTTTTCACCGGATAGCGGCAGAGCTGGTCAAAGTTCTCATGGTTCCCGTCGACGAACAGGACCGTATACGGCAGCTGGGCCAGCCATTCTAGCCACTTATGATCTGTTTCATCCGATTCCCCGATCCAGGGAATCCCGAAATCGCCGCAAACGATGACATAATCTTCCGGATTCATATGAATCCCGCGCTGGGCTAAGGCATCCATACCCAGCCTTTCCGGATTGGCATGAATGTCGCCGGTAATATAGATCATAAGAACACCTCCTCAATATAAAATAAAAGAGAGCAAGCCTGAAAACTCGCTCTCTTCTTATTTTGGCACCTTTTGTCTAAATAAAAGCAGATCAGGATTTCAACTCTCGACCCATTCACATACACGGATTGCAAGAACTTCGTGCTTCTCCACGAATACTTATACGCGATATTTCAACCCACTCATATACACGGATTGCAAGTCTTCTTCGATGAGCTGGTGGATGTATTCATTGAAAATTTCAACCCACTCATATACACGGATTGCAAGGGGGTGGTGGAAAACTCTAGCACCCATCTTATTCCGGTCTTTGGTTTTTGCGAACCTCATTGAAGAGTGTTACCAGAGTGGAGTCCCCTAGCAAGCTTCGCACAAATTGGGTGAGTTGCTGGACTTATTTTTTGCCAGGCTTTTGCCGAGCGGTACCGGTGATTTCGGCATCGGCCCTTCTCAGCTTAGGGAAAAGCAAACGAACCCAATTATGGTATGTACCCTATCCTTTGACGGGGCGTTTTTTTATTTCAACTCGCTCACGGTGAGTTGCTGGTCTTATTTTTTGCCAGGCTTTTACCGAGTGGTACCGGTGATTTCGACGCCGGCCCTTCTCGGCTTAGGGAAAAACAAACGAACCCAATAGGTGGTGCCATTGATGTACATTGCGGTACATCGATTACAGGTATTATTATAGGATACTTTTGCTTTATTGTCAATAAAATTATGCATATAAAACCAAATGGATTTTTATTAGCACGACCTTGACTCCTCTTTTTAAGCTATGAATTTATCTATGTAAAATGGCGTTATTTAGCCATTCCACTATTATACACATACACATGTGTATGTGTATGTATAGTTTCGCGTTAATTGTATTTTAGAATATTTATTCTCTATCATGAATAACAAACATGGCATTGGAATTATTATATGTAAAAGCAGGCCGCAAAATCCGCAGCCTGCTTCCAGAAATTGATTACGTACTTAACGTATTACCGAATTCTTTTCCGAGATTGGCTTTCCCACGCTCGTAAATGTTCCGGGCAGCGTTTTCGTCATCATCTACGATGGTATCGGCCCCATAGCCGCAGTTCCGGCAGACGAAGCGATGTTCATTCTGCAAGCGATTGGCTCTTTCTACATGACCACATACGGGGCAAGTTATGCTGGTATCGTGGGGAGAGCATGTATAGATCCATTGGCCGGACAATGCCGCAAAATAGGTCAGCATGTCTTCCAGATGCCTATACGGCCAGTTGCTGGGCCGTTCTTCATCTTTAAAGGTAAGGTCTTCTAAAACGAAAACGGTTCCCGCTGGTTCCTGGCTTACGATTTCTCGCGCGATTTTGATATTGGCGGCAAGCGCTTGCTCGCCTTTATCCTGGGGTGACGAAGAACCGCAATCCAGCAAATATTCTTTTCTGGAATACCGCTTGGCATTTCCTGGTGTATACGTAGTGGCAATATTGATGATACCTCTATCAACCCCGACAATGCGAGATACTTGTTTGAGAGATGTTATTTCCGGCTTCCTAAAGGCGATTCTCATCATCCACGTACCATGTTTGTACTCAAGAAAAGCCATCTTTGACTTCCAGGAACTCGGCGGTAAGGGAATGCCGGTGGGCAATGAGAATTTCACCGTTACCTTTTTGCCAATACGGAGTACACAGGTAAAAGAATCCGCGTCATTATCTGCCTGAAAATGGATATCGTACGAACGTCCTGGAATGAGCCGAACAGAAAGGTGTCGAGAATGCTCAAGGTTGAATTCCTTGTGCTGGTTCTTCGCTTGCCGATATGCTGACATCACGGTAGCTAATGGGTATTGGCCATACTTTATACGAAGTTTAAAACGTTGGTTCAGCCGGTAGCTTATCTGGTGACTGATTCTTTTTACCTGATTTATACTCTTATCTTCTTCTGAATGGATTTCCCCCTTATTTCTGTATTCCCAGTATTGTTTTTCGAACACGGCGATATCTATATTCCTTTCTTCAAAAAATTTCACAATATCCAGGCAGGCATCCCGGTATGTATCCTGCGTATGTTGCAACAGGTCCATGGCTGTCTGGTCTGGATGCAGGAGAATTGGTAAATGAAAATAGGAAGAGGTAGGATTGTCCTGTCTGGTATACGTATTGGTTGTTGTTGTCATGTGAACCCACTCCTTTGTTTAACACCACAATGGTTTGCTTTTTGCGCAAAATGAAAAAACGGACCTGGGCCAGAGGCAGGGGCAGCTTGCTGTACATTTTACCCTTGCCGGCGGCACAGGTCCGTTTAGAATGACGCGCGAAAAAGCACCCTGGGTTAGGTCACATTTTCGTTAGGACTTATCATGGCTTATGTTCCAGCGTGGTGTTGTGTAATACCACCAGTTTCCACTTGAATAACAAACAACGTATATATTATTCCCACAATCTGCTTTGACAAAAAAAGCTTCGGCGGGTTTGCCATAGACCCATTTACAAGAACGCTGATGTACTTTAACGAGCGAGGATAATCCAAAGTCGGATATTTCATCGACTACACGGTTATCTATTTGCACAATATCTTTCCCAAAGGGATACCATCCTACTACGTATTGAAAAATTTCCCCGTGCAAAATATCCAACAAAGTCCACATCAAGTAGCAAGGAGGCTGATGCTCATTAGATAGAATGTTATTTCTGCCGGGTATATGTGAAATACACAATGCATAATCGAAGCATGCCGAGAAAAGGTCTATTGGTTTTTTCCCCGAATGCGGAGCTAAATAGCACCCGACTTTTTTTGCACCTGTTGTTTCTTTTGTATTTTTTAGGAACTCGCAAAGTTCTTGCATGTCCTCTTTTTTATAGGTTTTACTCGCTATGCCCATATCTTTGCGCGAATACCGATTTAAAGAGTTCGCAACAAAATCCTCAGCGAATAGTCCTGCGTCTATAGCTTTCAATACCGTATCCGAGACATAGATTTCATCTTTTTGCTGCGAATTCGCATTCAATTTTACCCAATATGATTTTTTTCCCGTTGGATAGGCTTCTTCCCAAAGGGCTTCTTCCCAAAGTTTGCTCAATTTCATATTTTTAAAACCACCTTTCGTAGTCAATAGCCATAAAAAAATTTATGAATCTTACCTATAAAGTAATACAGTAATAAAACTCCCAGAAGTAGCATTACGCCAGCCAATACATAATCAGTGAGCGTCATGGATTTCATGAAGGCCCATATAGATTGGAAGGTCTGGGTAGTGGGGATGAAATAGGCTGTCATCCCAAGACTGTAAAGCAGCAAGCCTGTCAAGAGGAAGCTCCAGCGCATGGAAAATCCTTTCCCTTGACGGATCCGGTTATATCTATCTTTCCATGCCTTGGTTTCGGCTTTTCTTTGCGTTATTTCTCGTTGAAGAGAGATAGTGCTTTCGCTGATGAGCTCCAGGTCGTGATTCAGTTCGTCTTTCTCCTGACGAAGCTGTTGCTTCTCTTTCTCCAGTTCCTGAATCTCGGCTGTTTGTCTTTCTACCTTGTTCTGGAGTTCCGCAATCAGGCGTTGACGGGCTGATTCTTCCGCTTGTGCGGACGGTGGTTGGTATTTCATGCGAGGTCACCTCCTTTCCGGTCATAATAGAGGTTTGAGCAGCAATCTGTAGGGCTTCCTGGGTTGCCGCTTCTTGGTGCTGTTTTCGCCAGGAAGCAACGGTCTGCGTAATGGATTGCGTAAGTGATTTCCAGAACGACGCCTTTTCAGTTTTAGCTGATTCTTCTTGCAACTTCTTCAAGGCTTGGACATTCTTTGCGTTTTCAGCGAAATGGGCTTCCAAAGAGTCTTTGGAGCAGGGGATTTTCAAAGTCTTTTCAAAATTACTATCTCTTACCTTATGTCCTTCGGCATCAGCAAAAGTAATGTGCTTCCGCTTGTCTGTCCAAGTGACCTGGATCCCCTTTTCATCCATCAGCCGGACGAAGTCTGTCCGGCTTACGGATTGGCTTTGACATGTTGAGATGGCATCGGCCATCTCGAGGTAATAACTTTGATATTGGCCTGCTAAGGCCTTTGACAAGGCTTGCTGCTTGGGCATATTCCAAGCGGTGATATCCGGCCCTTTTTCGGGCACTGAGAGTCCCTGGGCCTGCGATAGGGTATTACAGCGTTCTTTCAGATCCGCCAGGTCCTGCTTGGACCATTGCAGCTTATACCCCGTTTCAGTATGGACGGAATTGACGACAATATGGGCGTGGATATGCTTCCGGTCCTGGTGCACAGCGATGAGGGCCTGATAGCCTTGCAGTGCCGGCGTTTCCGTCACGAGACGCTGTGCGTTTTCCAGCACCTGCTCTGGCGTAATGGCTTCCCCTGGCGGGAACGAATAGATGAAATGCTTGTACTGCCGACCGTTCGTCTTATGGAACAGTTCTTTCGTCAGCATCATGTCGTCATAGGCGTTTTGTGGGTCGCAATCAATGCCGGCCATTAAATGCTCTTCCGTCTTCTTGGGCTGTGTTACGTAATTAATAATACGCTTCAAAGATGCTCCTGATTGAGCTGCCTTAATGATTGCCATAGCTGACTCAGCTCCTTCCGCATAGCGACGATTTCAACATACGCTGGATGCTTTCCCTGGTTACAGCTGCGGGCCATCTGATTCAGGTTGTTGCCAATGCGCCGTATTTCCGGAAGCAGGGATTGCAGTCCGTAATTATTGATAATAGGTATCGACAAAAGTGCATGAAGAACGAAGTCTCTTTGCGACCTTCCCGATTCCTTGATGCGTTTTTGCACTGCCTTTCTTTCTTCGGCAGTCATGCGGATGGACAGACCGTAAGGCCGAGTCCGCTTACCTTTAGCCATTGGGAAAACCTCCTTATTTTGCATTTGGGGCCGGGGTTCGAAGGGGCAGCGCCCCTCGCAAGTTCTGTTTGACCAGCCGGTGGCTGGCCAAATAGGGAACTTGCCAAAGCTCCCCCCACGCCACTAATAAATAGAAATCCCCGGACTGCCACGACCGATGACGATATAGCAGGCCGGGGACCCTAAGACCACCTCCACACAGTGGCGTGGTGGGGAGCATCAGCCTCTACTTATTTTCCGATTCGTTTTCGGAATCAAAAAATCTGGAATTCCGTAAAATCTTATCTAAATAAGCCAGTGTATTGGTCGTGGCATGCTCCTGAGCATAGTTATAAGCATATTGAATCTGACTTTCAGTTAACTTTTTTATGTGAGTCAGTTTTATGAGCTGATTCACTTGTTCTTTAGTCATCCCCCATCCTGACATAATCTCAACCAGGCGGGCGACATGATACGTGTCTGGCGGTTGGACTTGTGCATCAGCTGCGACGACCTCATGGTTGTCACTAGGCGTGCTATGTGGTTGAACCGTAGACAGGCGAACTGGTTTCCCTGTAGGTTGACATACTTGCGAACCTGATGGTTCCCTCCCCGCATTGGCAGTAGAACCATTCATAGTGTCATTTTGCCAGGCTGATGAGTCCTCATTGGTAGCAGGATAGGTTCTCACTGGGGGACTATCAGGGTGCGCTACTGGAGCCACACTTGGTGATACACTGTCTCCATATTGTACCACATGATAACGCCTTCCCGGGTGCCACTCCAATTGCGCCAGTTCTGCCAGGCAGGTTGTCTCAATGAACCGGTCCCGGCGCACGGAATTGTGCACAGGCCAATCCAGAATAACGACCACCCCGCTGAAAAACTGGTACACATAGCCGGCTTGCAAGAGGACTTTCAGGTCTTTTTCCGGGGCGTCAATGGACCGGAGCAGACGTCGGGGAGACGGAATGAATCCCCGATCGTCGGCCCGCATGCCTAAATCGTAGTACAGCAATCTTGCCGAACGCGGCAAACTCAGAAATGAATCTGAATCCACCACACTCAGAGCAAAAGAACGTTTATTCCGCATTTCGCTCATCCTTCAGCCCCCCAATTATTCCCTAAATACTGGCCAATAGCATTAATAATATGATCTGTATCCCAAAACGCGACTTCCAACGTCTGAAAGATTTTTTCGTCAAAATCATCTGATGATTCTGTAATTTTCTTGGCCAACGTCACTGCCTGAACCAAATAAGTATTTTGGCAAAGCAGGCAAATCCGGCTATTTTCATATTCTTTTCGTACCATTAAATGCGTAAACAGATTATCTTGATTCTCCAATAAAGCAGTATAATCACGCAATAATCTGACCTGCTCTACCAAAATACCATTTTCTTGATGACTATGGATAAAATCATCCAAATAATCACACATCTGGTCATATGCAATTAATATCTGCGGGATTGCAATACATTTTTTCTGTTGCTGATTGTTATGCATAGTAATAGCCTCCTTTTTAAAACCACTGATTATTTGGCTAGCAGGGATGCTGCTTCGTGGTTGCCATATTTCATAAAATATGCCTCCTTTCGGCAGGTGAGATATGGATTCTCACCTGCCACCATGACAATACTAACTTTTCAAATCAATACGATTTAAAAGTAACTTCATTTTCCCACCAATCTCCGAGTGAGACTCATTAGTCATGAGTTGACGCAATGCCTCTACTGACTCTTTTCGGTCTGTATCTTGGGCGACAATCAATAAATAGGTGTCGCGAAACTGAGCACGCAAGATCTGTCCATCCCGGCTGGGAGCCAAACAAATATTTTGCCAGCCAATTCGTTTGACAGCTTCTTGCGCGTATTTATCAATAATCTTCGGATGACCACAGTGGCCAACACGGTGTACTTCCCTGACCACTTCTTGCCAAGCAATCGACCAGTCGGGGGGCACTGAGTGGTCAGCCATGCGTTGATACGAGCTTGCCTGTTTTCGGATTTCCGCAATCGCTGGCAAAAACGTACGGGTATTGATGATTTTTTGGACCGTTAGGGTTAAAATATAAGGAGGGATGTTCCTTAACTGTTTTACGTAAAACGTAAAACGGTCAGAATCAAGTGCTGAACCGTAAGCCAACAAAAGCGGCGACAAAGCGGCAACAATCTCTTTTTCAGACCAAGCCATCTGGAACCACCTCCTTATCACACCGGGATAGGGTATCGTGGAGGATTGTCCTGACATCGTTGCGGGAATGAGCTTTCCTAAATCGCAAATCATAACGCTCCCATTGCCGCACAGCAGCAGTCCAATCCTCGACCTCGTGCCAGCCCCTGGCTGTGTAATAATCGCAAAACTCCTCGGCATCCAGAGAGTTGCCCCGGGCCTGGCAATACATCCGAACGGACTGGATATCGGGCGGTATTTGGGTTGGCGCACACATGGTTTGTATATTTACCTCAGGCTCACTCCCTTCAGGGTCATTAAGATCAGGGTCATTAAGATCAGTCTCATTAGGGGGCATACCAGGCCCATCGGTTGGGTCCAGTTTGAGAGGCGGTGAATCCACTTCTGGCTCATCTGAATTCCCAGATTTGTCCAATGTGTAGGACAGATTTGGGTCAACGTCGGGCATGCAAACATATAGCTGGTTGGGTTTGCCGAGCCCTTGCCGTTCTGATTCCAGTAGTCCTGCATCTTTTAAATGCCTAAAAATACGATATACTGTTTTCCTTGACACGTTTAATAATTCAGCGAGATGTTCCGCCGAAAAATAAATATATAGTTCCCGATGCGCATTGACCCAGCCATTCTTGCGAGATAACTGTAGTCGATCGCTAAGGATAGCGTACACGACTCTGTCATCGTTTGTTAGTTGAGTATATTTGGATAGCAGTAAGGCCTTGGGGATTTGATAGTATCGGTATTTAACTGAATCACCAGAATTATAGCGATGTCCCATTTTACATCATCCTTTCTTGATTGGGTTTGCCAAAAAAGCAAAAAACTGATAAGATGATGACAGCGAATGTGTCCTAAGCATTAGTCGCTATCACCGAAGTCGGATTGTGTTCCAGCACAGTCCGATTTTTTGTTATCTGGGCCGGTTATCAGCCCGGCTAGTGTATCTGCGGCTTTAGCGTCATTCTCACTCAAAACATGAGCGTAGACCTTGAGCAGCATTGTGGCGTTGGAATGACCTAGGCGCTGGGCACAGGTCTTGATATCGACACCAGCTTGCAGCATCAACGTTGCCGCTGTGTGGCGCAAGGAATGAAGAGTACAGCCCTTCGGCAGGTCCGCGGCCCTACACATAGCCGCCCAGTGACGACATCGAAAATTGTCCGGATGGACGAAAGTCCCAAAGGCATTAGTCAGGACGAGCCGGTTGGGATTCCGAAACTGGTTGCCTAATAGGCTTGCATATGCTTTCTGATACTGATGCCAATCATTGAGCACTTGCATCGTTGTGTGATCCAGACTGATAGTACGTATCGACGTTTGGGTCTTGGGCGTGCCCAAGTAATAGCCTTTGTTCGGGATGTACTGCTCTTGGTAGCGGATGCTGATTGTATCGGTACCTACGCAAGGCCAAGTAAGACCGAGAAGCTCACCTCGACGCATTCCAGTGACCAATGCCAAGCGGATTAGGACCGCATAGCATCGCAAAAGATAGAGTTGACCAGGATCTGCGGTCGTCTTGTCGATGTAGTACGTTCCCTTTTCGGCGACGGCCAACAGCCTTTGTGCTTGCGCTGGGGAGAGGAACACCTTCTCCTTTCGGATGAGCCTGGGCGGTTTTGTTGCCTTGGCCGGATTAGTTGTTAGGAGACCGGCCTCTTTAGCAGCATCGAGGCAAGTAATCAGCGTGCTACGGATACTGCGTACGGTGCTGGTTGATAGCGGTCCGCCATTCTGCCGGCCATGGTCTAGTAAGTCCATGAGCATTGATTGGCACATCAGAGGCGTCAGCGTTGCCAGCGGCCTTTTTTGCATTTCGACCGGCACATAAGCCAGCATCCGACAGTAGTAGTCGATGGTATTGTCCTTCACGACGTTATCGACGTACACGGCCAGCCATTTCTGAATCCATTCCCCAAGCGTGATATCTGGGGCGACAGTGATATCCAATTTGGCGATGCGTTGCTCCAGCGCCGCTCTCGTCTTGGCTGTAATAGCCCGGCGATGCTTTTGACCATGGATATCGAGCTGTTGATACTGATACACCCAACGATTTCTGCGTTTGTCATGGATTATGCTGCCTGTCCCATTTGCCCGCTTAGCCATTGCGGCTCACCTTGATAGGACCATACAAGAAATCCTCAACATAATCAGCAGGGATGAGTGGCTTTTCGCCGAATCTTTTTGCCGGAATTCTGCCAATCTTGATTTGGTAGTAGATACTCTGTTTACTTACACATCCCGACAGAAGGTGGTACAACTCATCTACCGTGTAAAATAAACGTTTAGTCGCTTTTAAATTAGTCATATCCATATTCTCCTTTCTTCTTTTATGGTATAATATTATAAAAATTATAATATTATACTTTGTTTTCTATAAGAAACTTTTTACACTTATATTATAGGTTTTCCATGGAGAACTGTCAAGATGAATTATACAGATATTACCCTTTTTGCCAAAAATTTAAAGAAGTTGCGTATAGCGCATAATCTAAATGGTGAGTTAATGTCTAAGCTCATTGGAATGAATAGTAAAGGTTCATTTAGCAAATTAGAAAATGCAAAAAATCCACCTTCTTTTCAAACTTTAATCAATGTAGCGAAAGTCTTTGCTGTTGACTTAGACTGGTTAGTTGGCCGTATAGATAAACCCTACCAAGAAGAACTTATTGAATCAGAAGAACGAGACCTATTTCCACTTATAACTCAAATGCCTGATGGATATACACTCGAAATTGTACCGTATAAGCAGGTGGTAAGCATTCCAAAAGACTATACTGATTTGAATAGCCGTCGGCAAACATATTCTTTGCCTTTACGTGCTAATATCATTTATTTAGCACACTTACTCTCATATTTGATAAAGACAAATTCTGATACACTGGATTATCTTCAGTATCTTCCCAATATTCTTGTGAAAGATTCTTCAACAAAAAACAATTCTCTTATGCGTCCTCTTTTCTCTCAAACGCCTATGGGGAAAAGGGAACTTTTAAAACATTCACCCATTTTATATTGTTATTATTGTTTGGATAGATTATGGGGAAATGAAAAAGAAAAACCACTTGAACGACAAATTCCCATTTTTGATATTTTAAAAAAATGAATAAAAAAACGACAGTTTCCTTTTGGGATTACTGTCATTTTTTCAATTGCTAACCTTATTGCTAACCTTATTCGATTTTCCAAGAAATAAAAATAACCACGCGGCTCATAAACCGCGTGGTTATCGTATTCTTTATGGTGGAGATAAGGAGGATCGAACTCCTGACCTCTTGCATGCCATCTCCAAATTCCCGGAAAATAAGCTCAATTAGTCTCATATGTATCATTTAAATAGTACAAACAGTCCCATATGTCCAATGAGAAAAATACTTCTGGTAGTAATTGCTATACAAAAGCTAACCTACGATAGCCAACAATATCGTATGATAGAAATTAAAGAAATGGAGCATCTAATATTTACACGTCGTTAGCTAACGTATGTTTCGAGGCTTCTCCTTTTCCATTGCGCAGGGCTATTTGCAGGGTGTACGTAGGATAACTGACGCCACCTTCTACTTGTTTTGGCTCCAATACAATCCCATCGACCTTATAGCCATCGACAGCATCGTTGCCCTCATAAAGCATCTTGAAACGGAGTTCATAAGTACCGGATGGCAGATTTTCCATTTTAAAACTTCCGTGTTCACAAATCGTGAAAGCACGGATTGGATGAGCATCCTCACCGGTTGTCCAAAGGCGTGCGTACACGGGATTTTCATTATTGCTATTATCAATAACGAGTGCATGATACCCGTCATCATCTTCTACTGGCTGATCCGGTACATAAGCACTGACGACGCCTTCTTTCGGCTTTCCCTTGATGGTTTGAACGACCTTCGTCTTTTCAGCAGGCTGCCGATATTCCGCAACTAAAGGCTTTATGTGTGGATAAAGTAAGGCAACGGCTCCGACGGCAACAACGATAGCTATTAAATGCATTGATTTTTTCATTTTTATCACCTACTAGTATAAATTTATGATTTCTGTAATCCGAATAACAACACTGTTTCATGAAAATAAGATGTACATAATTATTCCCACTATCATTGCCCAATGACAATACTTATGCCGAATAATATCAGTAAAAAAGTTTTTCAATGGCGTCGCAATGTTTTGTATAAATAATCACTGTTTACTTGCATATGTCATTCCTCTAATTAATTTAATCAATCCCATACCTAAAAGATATCTTCCTACAAATGGGCTACCTAGTCCTAGTAATGCCTTGCCATTTTTATTGCAATTATTATAAATAAGATAACCGCGTATTTTACAAACCTTATGGTTTCAGATTTAAAATAACTATACTTTTCCTCATTATTTGTATATTTAGCTAGATTGCTTTCACCTAAGAGAAAAAGTGCAAATCCAGCAACAAAGGAAGCGAAAAAAAAAGTTCCCCCAGTAATATCTATTGCAATATCGCATACTATCCCTATTGCAGAAATACTAATAACAATTCCGCCTATGATATAAGGAACGCTATACTTATAATAATGTAAATACACTTTGTTGATTCCTCTAAAAAAAACATTCCAAACAATATAAATAGATGTCGCCAAAAATACGCCTATTACAATAATATCTTTTTGATTCATATACTCAGCTCCCGATATTACACCTTAAAATTTTGTATTGATAGTTTGCCGGGATTAGTAAGTGAGATTTTATAATAGATAGCGATAAAACAAAAAATTGCCATCAAATTAAACAATAATGCAACGAATACTCTGAGCCATATAAAAAAACTCATCCCATGCTGTACCTGAGTAAGTTGTTGAATTAATATAGGCCCTTCATTACTATCCAATATGCCAACTCCTAAAATCCAACCGATATAGGCTAAGTAGGGTATTTTTACAAGAATTTTATTCATTCTATCACCTTATAGTTTAACAAATTCTATTATCTTTTTATCCATTACAACAACAGCCATACCCTTAATAAAACATATACCAGCAATATGATAATAAATCTCTTATGAAGTTTACGTATTTCCGCCATGTCTTTATTTTCTTTGCGATAATATCGCCCTTTTGCTTGTATTCCTAAAAAAAGCCATAAGAATAACAAAGCCATCGTTATATCCCAGATAACAGATTGATAGAACCAAATACGAATTATCATTATTACATAAATTTCGCTCAATAGCCCCACTATCAGAAAATAATTTACCATAAAAAACAGTTTAGGTGGCGCATTATCTAATAATATTTTTCCTTTTTTTGAAGGCATTTTTAAAATAAAATTTTTAAAATCCCAAAGTGCAAAAACAAAACAACTTACGCAAAAAATCATATCTCTATCATTCATCATATCCTTCAATATCCTTTTCGCTGTTCTTTTTAACTCAGTTCCTGCTTCTATATTCTGAAAATTTTCTCACTGTCGATAAAGAAAACATTTATTCTTTAAAAGATTTCGCCAACAGCCGTCAAATTTCCTTTATTTTTTAGTAAACTTTTAGACTGAAACGTTAAATTATCAATGCTCATCATAAATTCCTGTGATATGCAGTATATGGGTCGTCCCCATGTTATCGCATACAGACGATAAAAAACAAAAATAGCCGCCCAGGACTCCCATCGTAAGC
>ERZ841120.477-NODE-477-length-28000-cov-6.151762_pt1 | contig 28000 bp, 28 predicted proteins | sample MGYA00519572_ERZ841120 | MGnify/ENA primary metagenome ERZ841120 (study PRJEB31850, sample SAMEA3708890) | human gut metagenome | biome: human gut; feature: human-associated habitat; material: faeces | place: China | collected 2014 ...
TGATTTATCAAATAAATTTTGAAATTCGTTACTTTCTATTATTTCTAATTTTTCACACTAGAACCTCCAAACTATCTATAATTGTCAGGTATTTTCTAAAATAGAAACATTCATTTTTCATCTGAACTCATGACTCATACCGAAATTATAACTTACCCCATGATTTTTCTCAATCAATTTTATGTATCAAAAATTTGCCAAAATAAAAAAGCAGGTAGCCAGCCATTGCAACCGACTACCCACTCGCTACCGCTATTCTTCTACCGCTTCTAATGAAATTTCCGCAAATTCCTTATCCGTCATGCCCTCCAACTTTCTCAACACCTGCCCAGAAAGTTCTTCCATATTGCTATCCTTTATGTGCGACATTACCCGTCTGATTTCTTCCATCATTATGAATCGTCCGGTGTTCTTGTTCGTCCGGATGATAGCATTTTAGATAGGACAGATAAGATTCAATATCATGTACCGAAAGCTGCTCTAAATGCGCAATTGTAATATCGCGTACCTGCATGTACTGTAGCGATGGATTTTTTGTTATGATATATCGGAAAAAAGTACGAAGGTCATTAAGAATTTTTCTCAAACGCAGATCATTTCTTAAAGATTCATTGATATGATAGGATTCATTTTGACTCATGATTTTTTCCTCCAAATACGATAATTTTTGAAAGAAAATCGGAATTTCTGAAAAACAGAATCGCTTAAAGCATCAAGAGGCGGATAAATACACATTTAACCGCCTCTTACCTGAATATATGCGAAGGAGTTTACCACTCTCCTGTCACATATAGAATAACCTGTAAAACGAAATATTCTCGTTGTGTAAAGGGGAACTCTGCGGGAAAGGTTGATCCACAAACAAGGTCATATTTTATTCTAAGGTCATTTCTAATATGGTTGATTCCTGTATGACATTTTCCATAATTGCTTCAGTTTATCCATTTTTAAGAAACGATAGATTCTTTTTTGAATGTCTGATTTTCTTTCAGGGAAATTATAATGGATTCTGAAAGACGTCGTAGTTTTGCATGCGGACAGATTTTATCACCTCCAGATAAGAAAAGCAGTCAATCGTGTAGACTGACTGCTTTGTAAATATCAGTATTAAATTGTAGAACCAGAAGCTGTCTGACTTTCGTAAAATGTTTTCAATACAATTTCATTAAATCGAGAAAATTCTGATTCAGCTTCAAAACCAACAGAATTAATATCCAACGATAATGTTTCTCCCTCAACATCGGAAGTTTCTATCACTTCACTTAAAAAACCTGTTCGTTGTAAACGCTTAAATACAGAATCTACATCTCTGTGTGGAAATTTTTTTCGAAATTCCGTACAAAATTTTCTCCAATTTTGATATACTAATCGCCCGTTGTATTCATTTGAAAACTCTTTAAAAAATGATAAATATTCTAATTCTCTATAGGAAAGCGTGTTTATTAATTCTATATATTCTTCAAACTCATCTGTTGATATTTTTTCTTTTCCATTCAAATATCCATTTGTTAGTAAATTTCCATAGAATTTTACCTTATCTCCATTCAACACTTTATTTACAGCATTCCTTGTTTTTGCAAAACTCATAATAAATTCTACATCATTTACCATGTCTGATGTAACTGACCCAACAGATGCATTATTAATAACTTCTAAAAGTTGTTGTTGCTTTCTATTTTGAAACTCTGTTAAAGTATATTCTAAAGAATCATCTATTAAATCACCGAGAAACGGAACGGTTTTTATTGATGAAACAAATGCTGAAATTACTGGGTTATGTTTTACATCTGTCATTGTATCTACATTTTGAAGATCGAGTTTTACATTTTCTATCTTTTCTTTTGGATCCATATTGTTATCCTCATTTTTTGAATTTTTGTTGTTATATCATACCATTTTAGATACAACCTCTAAAAATTTGACATGATTTTATAGTGCATTGAATAATTCTATTTACTGCTACAACTTCTTCTTTTCGTATTCTGTGTAGGCTTTGTGTAAATATCTACTAATCAGCCCAATTAGCAACAACCAGGTACCTACTGCACACAACTGCACTATATTTCCCGGAATCAAGTCACCTGCCGGCAAGAAACACTCTCTTAATATCGTAAGAGTATCTGTCAGCGTTGGTAAACCAAATAGTATAGTCCCGATCAATGCTACAAGTTCCACAATCAACGTTCGTTTCTGCAAAAAATTGTTTCTTTGGTAGTCTTCCATTTGCTTTATCCGTTCTATTCTGGTCTTGACATCTACAAATGAATTATTATTCATTTCATATATCATAGAGTAAAATCTTCTGGCATCATACGGAATCGTATCCAGAAATGTTTCAAAGAAATTGCAGTTGCTATTATACAATGCCAGTTGTTTTTCTACTTCATGAATATTTTCCTGTGACGTTTTCGCAAGATACATTTCCCCATCTTTCTGACACAAGGCCAGCACCAGATAAAAATCAAAGGTACGTTGTACCGATACATTCAGATAAGAGCCCAGTTCGCCAATCTCTCGTCCACGATGTCTTTTTTGCATTCTCGCTGCATCTGTAGTAATAATCAATCTACAATGCTGTCCTTTAATAAAATCAATTCCTACAAAATGTTGATGTGCATTCTCCCAAAATGCATACCATCGATCCATACTGAACACAGATGCAAATTCTTCCGGATTTGCAAGATGATACAAGTCTTCTTTCTCCGCAACAGATCCTTTCCCTGGAATCTCCCAGATTTGTTTTCTCTCTGTCTCCGCAATAACAAGTGTTTCAAAGCTACAGAATCGTTTTGCATCCAGTAGATTATTCTCAAATAGTCGGTATACACACTGTTGTAATAGATGTGAAATAAATGAAATATTTTCTTCATTCCCTGGCTCCTGAACAATCTTATATTCCTGGCGACCGCCCTGCTTAATAGCTGCCTCCCATACTTTTACATCCCAAAACCAGGTTTGCATCGGATATGTCGCCAGTGACCCCGCATCAATATCTTCCAACGGGATACTTGTTTTAATTACTGCATGACCATTTTCAAACAAATACATGTGAACCGGGCAAAATTCGTATGTAAAAGGATGAATTTCAATCTTTAAGGGCATCATAGCCAATATCAGCCAGCAATCCTTGCTGTTTTCATGTGTCATATCGATAACCGCTTTATTGCATTCACGGATCTCTGCCAATTCAGACCCATATGACTTTCTTAATTTATCAACATATCTGTTGCCTTCGTTTACGAAATCAAAATAGCATTCCGGAAGTTCATTATTCTTGTATTTTTCCTGCTCCGTTGATATGCTCCATCTCTCGATCTTTTTCTGCTCCAAATACGGTTTTACATCGTTCTCACGTTTCTCCAGATATTCAGAAATTATAGTAGTGTTTTGTAATAGCCCTTTTTCCAGTGCTATTCCGATGATAGAATCATTATATTCTTTATTTATGATATCCTGAAATAATTTTTTATTATCTTTGATTCTAAAAGACATGTAGTAATTCCAATAGCCTGACTTTATAATCATGAATTTATCCCCTGCAATAATTCTTATTCATTCTTTTATCACGTATTAATCTTACATGATTTTTCAAGAAATTATCTATATATGTTTCTCCTATAAAAATAGTCTTTTCTTTGGATGCAGCTCTTGTCTATCATGCTTCATCAATATATACTTTAAAGGGAGACTACAACACCGCAGTGCTGTACGTCTCCCTTTTTGACTGATTTTATCGTTGTCCGCCAACCCTCCAGCCCATATGTCTGGAATCATTATCAGGTTTTACCGTTGCCTGCCAATCATCCGATCTATGTACTCGAATTCAATATCGGATTTAAGGTGTCAGCCACACCAGCAGGATGTCGCCTGCTCTCCTATTAACAGAATACTTAACAAACAAACTTTTAGCAACTATTTTTTTATTTTTATCTTCCATAATAGTGCTAAAATGAATGTATTGGAATTTGTCGAATGATATTTTTTGTTGGACTCTATACATCATGATATGATATAAATGTGCTTTCAAAAGTTTTGCTTTTTTCATGAAAATGGTAGGCAGTACTGAGGGAACCTACTGACTACCATTTCTAAATAATCTTCTATCTTATTTTTCCCTCAATACATTCCTCATACGCTTTAAAATCGGAAGCACTTGACCAGCAGCAAATCTTCTTTTAAAAGAACCGTTTGAAAAATGATCTTCTCTCAACACCATAGTCAACAATGCTGCACATAAATCATAATCAGCATTAAATACCCTCTTTAATTCTTCAGAACAATTGATTGGTTCTGTAATCATATAATCTCTGTAATTGAGTTTCATATCGCCCATCGAAAGTAATAACTCTGCGTACAGACCTATGTATGGATCTTTTTTCTCAATTATTTCCTGAATCATTTCAATTTTCTCTTCTCTTTTCATTGTCGTCCACCACCTTGAAAATGTATCTTTATATATCGAATATATGTTCTTTTATTTTATCATATTGCGAACGTATATTCTAGTATTAAAAAATACGAATTTCCAATATCTCTTCTTAACAATTTTAACCGATCTTTAGAAAATTTCTCTTTATACGAAAACAAAGCTATCTATTACTAGATAGCTTTGCTCTGTTCCTAGGCTCTGTTTTATTTTCTTTCCATCTTTTCTGTTGATTACTCATGGAATATTCCGTACACACTTTGTATTTTTCCGTACACAATTTCTACTCAATTTTAATGAAATTTTATGGAAAAATACACTATTTTATGGTACTTTTAATCCCTGAATCTGTACACATTTTTTCCTGTTTTTTCTCGAAAAAGCCTATAAATAAAGGTTTTTTTCTATCGATTGTTGATAGCGGTGACTAAGGCATCGATAGATGCGCGGATGATATCGCTGTCGACGCCCGCGCCCCAGGAAAGGGATCCATCCGGTTTCTGGATACCCACGTATGCAATCGCCTTTGAACTTGTGCTCATTTCCAGTGCATGCTCGGTGTAAGAAACCAGTGTATACTGCATGTCATATGCTTTTTTCAGTGCATTGCTTACCGCATCCAGACGTCCGTTACCATCTGCCTCGGTAGTGATCACACGACCTTCAAAGGAAGACGTAACCTGTGTGGTGATGTGTCCGTTCTGCTGGAAATGTACTTTCTGAATATCCAGCGGTTTCTTGACATTTTCGAAAGTTTCTTTGAACAATTCGAAAATTTCATCAGGATGAAGTTCTTTATGCGTGTGATCGGATACCGCTTTCGCTGCGTAACCCATAGCTTCACGCATCTTCGGTGGCAGATTCAGACCGTATTTTGTTTCCAGAATATAACCTACGCCACCTTTACCGGACTGGCTGTTGATACGAATAACGTTGGCATCATAGCTTCTTCCCACATCTCTCGGGTCGATCGGCAGATACGGAACCGTCCAGTGATCCGGATCTTTTTCTTCGATCCAGTGCATTCCTTTTGCGATTGCATCCTGATGGGAACCGGAAAATGCGGCAAATACCAGAGATCCGCTGTACGGACTTCTTGGGTCAACGTTCATGCCGGTGAATTTTTCGTATTTTTCACAGATGCCTGGCATATCAGAGAAATCAAGTTCCGGATCCACACCCTGTGCATACATATTCATCGCCAGTGTGATTATATCTACATTACCGGTACGCTCACCATTTCCGAACAGAGTACCCTCGATACGGTCTGCACCTGCCAGAAGGCCCAGCTCAGAATCTGCAACACCACATCCCCTGTCGTTATGTGGGTGAAGAGATACAATAACATTTTCTCTGTAATTCAGGTTATCACACATATACTCAACCTGGCTTGCATATACGTGCGGCATGGAATGTTCTACTGTTACCGGCAAGTTAATGATTGCTTTCTGATCCGGTGTTGGTTTCCATACATCCAGAACTGCATTACACACCTCCAGTGCATATTCCGGCTCTGTTCCGGTAAAGCTTTCCGGGCTGTACTCAAACAGGAAATTTCCCTCTGTCTCATCTGCCAGTTTCTTTAACAGGGCAGCTCCATCTACAGCGATTTTTCTAATCTCTTCTTTTGATTTGCGGAACACCTGCTCTCTCTGGCTCAGCGATGTAGAATTATATACATGGATGATGGCTCTCGGTGCACCTTTTACCGCCTCAAAGGTCTTGCGGATAATATGCTCTCTTGCCTGTGTCAGTACCTGAATAGTTACATCTTCCGGAATCAGGTTCTGTTCGATCAAGGCTCTTAAGAATTCATATTCTGTTTCAGATGCTGCCGGGAAACCTACCTCGATTTCCTTGAATCCGATTTTTACCAAAAGTTTGAAGAACTCAATTTTCTGTTCCAGACTCATCGGGATCACAAGTGCCTGGTTACCGTCTCGCAGATCCACACTGCACCAGATCGGGGCTTTCTCTACATACTCTTTTTCTGCCCATTTCATACATTTTACCGGTGGCATAAAATACTGTCTCACATACTTTTTGTAATTCATCATGTTTCTTGTCCTCCTAAATTTGATTCCCTGCACATCTCTGGCATCTATCTTCTTTATGGATATGTAAAAATGCGTAAAAAAAACTCCGTCTCTCTTCTCAAGAGACGAAGGATTATCTCCTACGCGGTACCACTCTTTTTCATGAATAGCTTCATGCACTCTGCCAGATACGGGTCTACACCTTATATCCTCCCCCATGATAACGGTGGGGTACTCCGTCTGTTCCTACTGGAAATAGATTTCGTTCAGACAGCAGCTCCAAGGGCAGTTCCAAATTCTTCATTCACTGCTTCACACCATCCAGCAATTCTCTGAAAGCCGAATCCTCTGTACTCTTCCTCTTCTACGCCATTTACAAGTTAAATTCTACCATAGAAGCAGACAGATTGTCAACGGGTTTCTATGATAAAGTTTTATCAGAATGAATTTTATCGATTTTTAAAGCAATTTTAAAAATCAAATAATTATTGACAAAAGCCATTATAATGCATATAATAGTTTCTATCTTGTATAAATCAGTTTTGTCGGGGTATGGCGTAGCTTGGTAGCGCGCACGGCTGGGGGCCGTGAGGTCGCAGGTTCAAATCCTGTTGCCCCGATACTTTTCTTTTTCCAGGCAGTTTCTGCCGTTTTTCCAAAACACGATAATTTATAACAGAATAATTTCGATTGCTATCTTTTTGCAAAAGCAAGATAAAATACGCTTTGTGATTTTTACTCGTTGCATTGCATATCAATAATCGTTCCAGTGAATCAATTTTGATTATCGCGACAGTCGCCAGCGTCTCATGTAAGCATGCACTTTGACTCGTTGTTCGCATAAATAATACAGGCAGTCCGAAACTCTGCGACTGCCTGTACTATTTCTATTTATTTTCTTTTATTGTCAATGGGCAACCACAAATATCCTGAAATATGCAAAAATGTGTAATCTAACACATAAATCATAGGAAAAGACCTAGATTAGTGTAAAAATGCTGATCTAGGTCTTTTTTGATTTCATCGACCTCGAAAAAGCCCATAAAATAAGGCTTTTTTGAACGTATTTTCCGGATGAAATTGGGATTTCAAAAGGACTTAGACAGTAGTATAAAATATGTATTATAAATATTCGAGGATGCGTGATTTTACCCTTTTGAGGATAAAAGGGTTTGCCCCACGATATTTATTTTGTCGTATTGGCGTTAATATAATTTACCAGACCCTCGGCTTTGATAATCTTCTGCATGAACTCCGGAAACGCCTGTCCCTTGAACTCAGTTCCTTTTGTTTTATTGTAGATCATACCACTGTCAAAGTCCACTTCCACATCATCACCTGCATCGATTCCTTTTGCCGCTTCCGGGCACTCGATAATCGGAAGACCGATATTGATAGAATTTCTGTAAAAGATACGTGCGAACGTTTCTGCGATCACACAACTCACGCCCGCTGCCTTGATTGCAATCGGTGCATGTTCTCTGGAAGAACCACATCCAAAGTTCTTATTGGCAACGATGATGTCACCTTTCTGTACTTTATTTACAAACTCTTTGTCGATATCTTCCATACAGTGAGTAGCCAGCTCTGCCGGATCTGAAGAGTTCAGATAACGTGCAGGGATGATTACGTCTGTATCTACATTGTCACCATATTTAAATACTCTTCCTTCTGCTTTCATCCTTCTCTTCCTCCTATAAACCTAATTCTTCCGGTGAAGAAATCTTACCGGTAACAGCACTTGCTGCAGCAACAGCCGGGCTTGCCAGATAGATTTCAGAATCCACATGTCCCATACGACCTACAAAGTTACGGTTGGTTGTGGACACACAGCGCTCATTTTCTGCCAGAATGCCCATATAACCACCCAGACACGGTCCACAGGTCGGTGTGCTTACTACAGCTCCTGCCTCGATAAAGATCTTTAACAGACCTTCTTCCATTGCCTGCAAATATATCTTCTGTGTTGCCGGAATCACGATACAGCGGATACCCTTTTTCACTTTGTTGTCTGCCAGGATCTCTGCCGCAATACGCAGGTCATCGATACGTCCGTTGGTACAGGAACCGATAACTACCTGATCGATCTTCACATTTTCTGTGATCTCATCGATGGTTTTTGTGTTTTCCGGCAGATGTGGAAACGCGATGGTCGGACGCAGTGTGCTAAGATCAATGGTGTATTCCTCATCGTAAACTGCATCCTCGTCAGCTTCAAAAACTTTCCATTCCCGCTTGGAATGTTCTTTCATGTATGTCATAGCTACATCATCAACCGGGAAGATACCGTTCTTTCCACCGGCTTCAATTGCCATGTTGGCAATGGTAAAACGATCATCCATGGACAGATTTTTAATGCCTTCGCCTGTGAATTCCATAGATTTATACAGAGCCCCATCCACACCGATCATGCCGATGATGTGCAGGATCACATCTTTACCGCTCACCCATTTGGCAGGTTTTCCGACAATATTAAATTTGATAGCAGATGGAACTTTAAACCATGCTTTACCGGTTGCCATACCGGCTGCCATATCCGTACTTCCCACACCGGTAGAGAATGCACCCAGAGCACCATATGTACAGGTATGAGAATCTGCTCCGATAATCACATCGCCTGCTACTGTCAGACCTTTTTCCGGGAGAAGTGCATGCTCGATACCCATTTCTCCGACATCAAAATAATTAGTGATATCATGTTTACAGGCAAATTCTCTTACACACTTGCAGTGCTGTGCAGACTTGATATCTTTGTTCGGGATAAAGTGATCCATGACCAGTGCCACTTTATCTTTATCAAATACCGTATCTACTGTCATCTTATCCATCTCATGAATTGCTACCGGTGAGGTGATATCATTTCCCAGTACCAGATCCAGTTCTGCTTCGATCAGCTGTCCTGCTTCTACCTTCTCAAGACCCGCTGCCGCTGCCAGAATTTTCTGTGTCATCGTCATTCCCATGTTTCTGTTCCTCCTGTGTATATAATGTTGAGGGCAAACCTGTTTTACCCCTGGTATCATGAAATTGAGATTTTTTTTCATTTACTGTTTGCTATTGTAACATATCTTGCGATATAATAACAATACATATAAAATATATTCTCTATAACTACAGGTTATATTGTTTCATTTGTCACTGATATTCTATACACGGAGGTTTTACATGGAACAGAATCTTTCTCTTTATTATGTATTTCACACGGTCGCAAAAAAGGGCAGTATTTCTCACGCGGCCAAAGAACTATATATCAGCCAGCCCGCTATCAGCAAATCCATTCAAAAACTAGAAGACAATCTGAACACAACCCTGTTCAAACGAAGTTCCCGGGGTGTTACTCTTACCGCAGATGGGGAGATCCTTTTCCAGCATACCAGAGATGCTTTTGAGACTCTTGAAGAAGGAGAAGAGATTCTGGCACGCCATCATGCTCTTGGAGTAGACCAGCTTCGTATAGGTGTCAGCACTACTCTTTGCAAATATATCCTTCTGCCTCATCTGCAACGCTTTATAAAGGCGTACCCACATGTAAAAATATCCATCAGCTGTCAGTCCACTTACCAGACTCTGACATTACTGGAAGAAAATAAAATAGATATTGGTCTTGTCGGCGAACCGGCGATACAGAAAGGTTTTTATTTTCATCCACTGCAAAAGATTCATGATATTTTTGTAACAACAACTGCCTACCTGGAACATCTGGAACTGCGATCAGGTAACGGCGATCTTTTTCAGACCGCTACATTTATGATGCTCGATGAAGAAAATATTACCAGGCAATATATCAATCGTGTGTTTCTGGAACACGGTGTGGAGTTTTCCAATATTCTGGAAGTTTCAACAATGGATCTTCTGATCGAATTTGCAAAGATTGGAATGGGTGCCGCCTGTGTGATTCAGGAATTTGTTCAGGAAGAGTTGGATCGCGGAGATCTGATTACTCTTCCACTGGGACTTACATTTTCTCCAAGACAAATAGGATTCGCCTACCGTAAACACGAACAGGCGAATCCCGTTATTCAACACTTTCTGGATTTACGAGGAAACATTCTCCCGTAAATTTCAAAGTACTATTTTATCTTGCTTCCTGCAGGATCAGTACATCCCATTTTTTCAGTACCGTTCCTGCCGGAATGACTTCTCCACTGATCAAATCTGTTTTTCCGCTAAGGCTATCCGGCAGAACCTGATCCTCATCTTTGAAGTTCATGACATAATAATATCTGGTATCGTCAGAAGTTCTGCAGGTCACTTCCAGCCCGGTTACTTCCGGAATCACAGCTCTTACATTCACTTCATTTACCGCCTGATCCAGAATCTTTGCGAGTCCCGCATCATCCATCTGCGTTCCTACATAATACGTTGCACCTTTGCCAAAGGTATTTCTTGTGACTGCAGGCATATCTGCATAAAAATCTTTCTGGTACGTTGCCAGTGCTTCTGCACCTTCCAGATGCAGCAGATCACATAACAGGTTGCAGGATGCTGTAGCTCCATCCGTAAATTTCACTTCATTGACCTGTTCCGGTGCCAGCGCATCAATTTCTTCCACCCATACACCCGCCATGTCACGCAGCGGTCCCGGATATCCTCCAAGATGCACATTATCAGACTGGTCTACGATACCGCTCATATATGTGGTAATCAGAATACCGCCATTCTTTACAAAGGATTCCAAAGCTTCTTTCATTCCTTCTTTTACCATGTAAAGAACCGGTGCAACCACCATCTTGTACTGTGAGAAATCTGCATCTACCGGAATCATATCCACGCTGATGTTTCTGTCATAGAAATACTTATAATAGTTATGAATCTGATCCACATATTTCAGATCTTCCGATGGTCCGCTGGTATATTCCAGTGCCCAGTAGTTTTCCCAGTCAAAGATCACACCTACATCGGAAATATTTTCACTTCCCAGTGTCTTTGTTCCAAAACTTTCCAGTTCTTTACCGAGCTGTGCCACTTCACGGAACACTCTGGTGTCCTCGGTTCCCACATGTGCGATTACAGCACCATGGAATTTTTCGCAGGCTCCCACGCTTCTTCTCAGCTGGAAGAACTGGATGGTGTCTGCACCGTGAGCCATAGTCTGATAACTCTGGGCACGCATCTGTCCCGGACGTTTCAGAGAATTGTATTTCTGCCAGTTCTGCTGGCTTGGTGTCTGTTCCATCAACATAAACGGCTCGTTTTTCAATCCCCGCATCAGATCATGTTTCATGGCGATCATGCTCCACGGAGTATCATAAGCCGGATAGTTATCCCAGGATACGATATCCATCTCTTTTGCCCATTTGAAATAATCCAGATCTTTGAAAGTTCCCATCAGGTTTGTAGTGATCACTACATCCGCATTATGGCTGCGGATCGCATCTCTTTCCATTTTATAGCACTCCAGCACGCTGTCGGAGTTAAATCTACGATAATCGATAGAAATTCCTGCAAATGCAGTCTTTTCTGTTCCAATTCCCTCACTTAATGCATTTGGAACCACCACATCATCCCAGTCGTATACGGTGTGTCCCCAGAATTCCATATTCCAGGCTTTGTTCAGTGCATCAATGGTTTTATATTTATCTTTTAACCAGACGCGGAACGCATTCTGACAGTTATCGCAAAAACAGGTGATCCCATACTCGTTGTTCACATGCCAGCAGGTGACATGCGGATTCGACGCATAACGTTCTGCCAGTTTGTCTGCCAGTGCTCTTGCATATTTCCGGTAAACCAGAGAATTCGGGCAGGCATTGTGGCGCTGTCCAAAACGGTGTTGTCTTCCTTCATAATCGGTGTACATCACCTCCGGATATTTTTTCACCATCCATCCCGGAAGTGCTGCGGTAGAGGTGGCAAATACGATATCATAATTTTCTTCGGACAGCATCTCTACGACTTTGTCCAGTTCCGAAAAATTGTATTCGTTCTCTGATGGCTGGATCTTTGCCCATGAAAATACATTGATGGTCGCGCTGTTGATTCTGGCATCTTTAAAGATTCTCATATCTTCTTTCCAGATCTCCTCCGGCCACTGATTTGGGTTGTAATCGCCTCCGTAGAGGATTCTTTTGAATTTTGGCTGCATAATTTGCTCCTTTCTGTCTGTGTCATGCCTTCGTAACTGTTCTGCCTTTTCGTGCAGTGTGTTTGCCTGCACTTGTTAAGCTTATATAATTATCCGAATCTTTTCTGTTAGTTTCTGATAACTTCTACTTATCTGCATTATACTGCTTTTCTTTCTTGATTTGTATAACAGGGTACACCTCTTTCTATAATATTTTGAAACTAATTGTAAATATCTTTTTCCTATGGTACCATATGCCCATACAATATACTTTTTTAATCACTTTAGAATGTACGTTATCATTTGCTACAACTTTTTTCGAATATATTTTAAGCTTGCACGGAGGAAAACCATATGCCTATTTATTTTAATTCTTCCCCGGTGAATTTTCCCTTTCAATTTGATTCCATCGGAAATAACTGGGATCAGGAGCCTACCTTGCGGCCGGATGGTTTCCCGCTCTATCACTATCTGCAAACCCAGGAAGGATGCGGTATTCTGACCATCGACGGACGGGATTATACTATAGAAGAAAACCAGGGCGTTCTGCTGGCTCCCGGAGTTTCTCATGCCTATCGTTCCGCATCCGGGAAATGGATCACTTTATTTGCTACGTTCAGTGGTTCTATGAGCCCTTATTTTTCCACGCTATTCGGCTCCTCCCATCTGCTGTTTTTTGAAGCTGAAAAAGCTGCCATCCTCCGGAAACTGATCGACCAGGCTGTGCTTCACCACCAGGAAACCCCAGTCAATCCACAGCTGCTGTCCCTGGAGTGCTACCAGGTACTTTTACAATTCTCGGGTGGTCTTCAGACCAACCCTTCCCAACAGCCGGCCTGGGAAAAATATATCCGGCCGGTTCTTGCTATTATACATACCAGGTATATGGAGGATCTCACTGCCGAAGCGCTCAGCCAGGAAGTTTTTATCACACCGCAGTACCTGTCACGACTTTTTTCCAGATATTTGGGATGTTCTGTCTATGAATATCTGACCAAGTTCCGACTCAGCAAAGCCAAGGAGCTCCTGGTCAGCAATCGTGGAAGGCGGATACAGGATATCGCCCAGGATGTAGGATACACAGATGCCAGTCATTTTGTAGTGATGTTCCGTAAAATTACCGGCATGGCGCCATCGGAATTTCGAAGGATTAATTAGCAGATCAATTAAAAACGTTTTGAGAACACTTGTTCTTTTTTGCTTTCTGTGTTATTCTTGAACAAAACATGTCCGCGTGCGTTTGAAAAGTCATTCAGGCAAAATAAAATCTCTTACCAACTATAACGTGTGCAGATTGTAGAAATGATTTTTCACGCACGCTCTAAGATTAAAAAATATAATTCTTTACTATATATAACGGGAGAACATAACACATGGATGGCTATCAGTTCGAATATCAATGTGCTGAGATTTTAAAAAGAAATGGATTTTCCAGAGTTCAGGTTACCCAAAGCTCCGGCGACCAGGGGGTAGATATTATTGCCCATAAACATCGAAAAAAATACGGTATCCAATGCAAATACTATTCCTATCCGGTCGGAAATAAAGCGGTTCAGGAAGCCTACGCAGGTGCCAACTTTTATGACTGTGACAAAGCTATGGTAATGACCAATCTTACCTTCACCCGATCCGCAACGGAACTTGCCCAAAAACTTGAGGTGGAACTATGGGATCACTGTCCTACCACACGGTATTATAGTCTGCTCTTTAAATTGATGAGTCTGATGAATATTGTTTTTTTCTTATATGGAATCCTGCTTTTATTTCTTCTGCAAAACAAAAGTACCGTTCCTTTATCCCTTCCCGGTGATTTTCTCACCGGCACACTTCTGGTGGCCGCGTCTGTCTTTGGATTTTTGGGATGGCGCTTCGTTCTTTGTAATCTGGCTGCCGGCGGAATCTATCTGTATCTTTCATTACATACAGTTTTACTCCCGGCGATCAACAATGCCGCTTACTCAGATCTTCAGCTTCTGGTTCTGCTTCCAACTGTTGTCTATCTGCTACATGCCTGTTGGCTTGCAGGTCACAAACGCCACTGAATCTGATCATATCCAGAGCATGTTTGGCGCATTTAACGGCAACCAACAAGGTTTCACGCAAGCGTGGACTTTGTCTCGTTGTTTGCGTGAATCAAAATATGCAATATAGTAAAAACAGTTGTTATCTGAAAATCCTTTTTCTATCAGAATAATCTTCCAGATAACAACTGTTATTTCTTATTTATCTACCTGTCTTTTAAACATCAAACATTTTTTATTCCTTAACCTCTCTTTCAGACAAAGCCCTGCATGCTCATAATCCACATCAATCACAATCCATTGAGATATCTCCGGAATTCGTTTCAATGGTTAAGCTTCCTGTGGCCTTTTCGACTTTTTGTTCAAACGTCTGCAAATTATCTGTTTCATTTTCCATTACTTTTCCGTTCAGCCGCTCAGATACATCAATATCTCCCATATCGGTAGTTACCTGTATAGCAAGTTTGGTAAGCACTTCAGGCGTCCCTTCAATATCTACCGCTCCCATATCACTGATGATTTCCGTATTTTCTTTCCATGTAATACCGGTAAAATCAAAATCTCCGGAGCCGGAAGAAAAACTGCAGGTATCCAGATTACTTCTCTCAATTTCAACATCTCCCATATCTGTTTTCAGACCGAAATGCCGGATATCGCAATCATCTATAACCACATCTCCGCTATAAGTTTGCAGCGAACCGGATGTCACAGTTATAGAAGAAAGCCGGATATCACTCATATCACCGTCAATCTTCACATGATTGATCTTTGTACGCTCCGGAACGTAAAGGGTAATGAGATTTTTTTGCTGCCGTTCTTCTTTCCGATTTAATAAATCCGCAAGAAAATCAACATCAATATTTACATAATGGCCCTTGGTTTCTCTTTCGTTTACTGTCAGTGTATCATTTTCCACAGAGTATGTAACCGCAGGTTTTCCATTTTTGCTCTGCGCCTCATAACTGATATAAAAATGATCATCCTCTGAACGAACTACGTTCAGATCTAACATATCCAAATGAATATCCAGATTTCTATAATCATCTACCTGCGTTTTGGGTAATATAGAGGAAGCTGTTTGTTCAGACGCTCCGGAAGTACCAAAATGATTCAAATCAGCAGTTCGCACATAAGTTTTTCCACCGAAAACATAACCGGCTCCATAAAGAACCGCTCCGACGATCATACAGCTGAGACCGGTAACCATACACGCTTTCATCCATTTTTTCATACTCGTTTCTCCCTCTTTCTGTTAGAAATCCAATGTGCCAGTCTTACGAACAAAAAGCCGCACCATTTACAAAGATAAATCGTAAGTATCACAAGTAAAATACCAATTCCGAACGCAAACAAACCGCATCCGCTGACCATTGCAAATCCGGATACAGATGTTGTAATTGCAAACAATCCACGGATCCATAACTTTCCGCCTACAAGAAGCAAACAGATTGCAAAAATGAATACACACACAAGGGCAATTGCCACACAGACCAAAACACAAGCCAAAACTGCAAGTATGACAAGCAACAGCGGTGCGCCAACAGGTAACGCCAGAATCGCCAGACAGGCAACCCAGAAAGTTCCTCCTTTTGAAGATTGTTTTCCGGAAGTTCCCATCCTGTCATTATTTTCATCACTCATGTAAGTTTCATCCAGCTTCTTGTCCAGAAGATTCGCGATCAATTCACGGGCAGCTTCTTTCGGAGTTCCCATCTCCTCAATCAATTTTTGCGCTCCGGCTTCATCCGTTTCCTGAAAGTACTCTTCAAAGTAATCCATGGCATCGTCATAATCTTGTTTCGGAAGCTTTCGCAAATATTTGTGTAATTGATTCAAATATTCTTCTTTACTCAACTTCGGACCCTCCCCTCTATAATCCCATCAATAGTATCTCTGTAAGACAACCATTCTTTATTGAGATATTGCATCTGTTCTTTTCCACTTTCCGTAATGGAATAATATTTCCGCTTACGTCCCTGATACTCCTGCGTATATGTTGTGACGAAACCTGCCTTCTCCAGTTTCTTCAAAATCGGATACAGCGTGGATTCTTTAATATCAGCCACCATTTTGATCGTCTGGCTGATTTCATATCCATAGGAATCCTGGGTATCAACAATGGTTAATATCAGGTATTCGATAAGCAACGCTGATACTGGAAAATACATGACCTTCACTCCTTTCTGATATATAAAATATTTATATATTGAATTTTTATATATGTACTATAACATTGAGAAGTTCGGGTGTCAATAGATATATAAAAATTTTATATATCTATTGTTTTTATCATTGTCCCAAATGATGATTATCTTGGATACAATGAATAAATGCACTGTATTATGGACTTTATTAATCTCGAAATATTAATTGAACATTCTTATGAATTCTCGCGATTTTCCCAGATTTCTCTTCTACTTTTTATAATACTGTGTCTATTTTTAGAGATTTCAATGTTATGATCGAACTAGAAAAGCGAGGTAGATTAAACATATGAATGAACTAGAAGCGAATGTAAAAACTCTCATCATAGATAGATATGGAAGCATGAAGAAATTCTCTGAAAAAATCGAAATGTCTTGGACTGCATTGGACAGCATTCTAAAAAGAGAAATTGCGAATTCCAATATTACAAATGTATTAAAAATCACACGTGAATTAGGTCTTAATTCCGAAGAACTTGTTGATGGAAAAATTGTATTTGCATCCAATAAACCATCCACTTTCGCCGCCCATTTCGATTGTGATGATTATACCGATGATGAACTGGATGAGATAAAATAGTTCGCAGAATTCATAAAAGGAAAACGTGAGAAATAAACGGCAGATTTGCCAGATGTGGTCTTTGAAAATATAATATATTTACCCAGGCAACTGGGAGGGCGTTTCCCACCTGCTTTCTAGTCTTGTGGAAAGGGGTGGTTATTATGAGTACATACGAAGAGTTTATGATTATACTGGCGACAGTCAGCTTGATTATAGCCATTCTCAATTATACGCATAAAAAATAGACGCCCTGACTTTGGTAGAGTAGACGTCTATTTTTAGAAATACATTTTACTGAAGCAGATGGGGTACGACCATCACCCCAGTTGTCTTGTTAAGTATATTATATGCCACGCTGAAATATTTGTCAATTCCTTTGACTGGGGGTGAGTCCTTGAATACTTACGAAAAACTACAGGATGAGGCATCCAGCGACGGCGTTGAGGTGATCTCATATCCTTTCCGGACCGATTAGATTTACACTCATGTCGCTGTTTCGGAGCTGCTGTTGGAAATTAATAAAATTCCATGACTACATTTGCAGTTTGTTACCAACGCGTTACCAATTGACTGTTTTTAAGCATGTTTTCGTCATATTGCACAAACGTAAAAAAGCCCCGGAAAATAAGGCTTTCCGGGGCTTTTCGTATATATCTCGCGCTTACATACACAACTAATTCTTAGTTGTTGATCAGTTTGTCATCTTCGTTGTTCCAGCTGTACAGCTTACGGATCTCTTTACCAACTTTCTCTGACGGATGTTCAGCAGCCAGCTTACGCATAGCTTTGAAGTGAACCTGGCGTCCTGCCGGAGACATATCTAACAAGAATTCTTTTGCGAAAGAACCATCCTGGATATCTGTAAGGATCTGTTTCATAGCTTTCTTTGTTTCTGCTGTAACGATCTTTGGTCCTGTGATGTAATCACCGTATTCTGCTGTATTGGAGATAGAATATCTCATTCCTTCGAAACCTGACTGGTAGATCAGATCTACGATCAGTTTCATCTCATGGATACATTCGAAGTATGCATTTCTTGGATCGTAACCTGCTTCACACAGAGTTTCGAATCCTGCCTGCATCAGGGCACAAACGCCACCACACAGAACTGCCTGCTCACCAAACAGGTCTGTTTCTGTTTCTGTTCTGAAGGTTGTCTCCAGAAGACCGGCTCTTGCTCCACCGATTGCCAGACCATAAGCCAGTGCTCTTTCAAGAGCTTTTCCTGTAGCATCCTGTTCTACAGCTACCAGACAAGGAGTTCCTTTACCTGCCTGATATTCGCTTCTTACAGTATGTCCTGGTGCTTTCGGAGCGATCATTGTTACGTCTACGTTCTTTGGTGGTTTGATACATCCGAAATGAATGTTGAAACCATGAGCAAACATCAGCATGTTACCTTCTTCCAGGTTTGGCTCGATGTCTTTTTTGTACATATCAGCCTGCAGCTCGTCGTTGATCAGGATCATGATAATGTCAGCTCTTTTAGCTGCTTCTGCAGCTGTATATACTTCAAATCCCTGTGCTTCTGCTTTTGCCCAGGATTTGCTTCCTTCATACAGACCAATAATAACATTACATCCAGACTCTTTTGCGTTCAGAGCATGTGCATGTCCCTGGCTGCCGTAACCGATAACGGCAATTGTCTGTCCTTCCAGCATAGATAAGTTACAATCTTCCTGGTAATAAATTTTGTTTGCCATTTTTTGTTCCTCCTAAAATGGATATTTTTCTATTGTTAGGGGGTTTCCCCTCTAGCACACTATGTAATTGACAGCTTTTCGCTGTATCTTCTGACCGGGCTTTTCATCCGGTTTCACGTTTTTATAAAACTAATACGTAATCAGATCCACGTGACAGTCCGGATACTCCGGTTCTTGCCAGTTCCAGAATTTCATTACCATCTGCCAGAAGCTGGAGAAATGCCTCCAGTTTTGACTTTGAACCTGTCAGTTCCAATACCATGGAATCGACGGACACATCTACAACCTTCGCACGGAAAATCTCTGCGATAGATGTGACATTTTGTCTGTTTGCCTGAGATACTCTCACTTTTACAAGAATCAACTCTCTGATAACACTGGCATCCGGTTCCAGAATCTTGATATCTCTAACATCCACCAGCTTGTTCAGCTGCTTTGTAATCTGTTCGAGGACATCATCATCGCCGCTACAGACAACCGTCATACGGGAATATCTCGGATCTGCGGTTACACCTACTGTAAGGCTGTCTATATTGTAGCCTCTCCGGCTGAACATACCGGCGATTCTTCCTAAAACACCGGCTGTGTTATCTACTAAAATAGATAAAATTCTCTGTTTCATATTCTTTCCCACTTTCTCTTGGTAATGTGTAAAACAGCTTTGTTTTTCATTCTACCAACTCTACCCTTCTTTGTCAATGCATAATTAACTAAAAAACAACACCCTTTTTGTGTTTTTTATGCTATAATTCATTAGGAAAGTATCATAGTCAGAAGATATTGATCCGTACTTCGTACTTTCACAATCCCGGTACCATTGAGACGTCCGAAGTATTATGCATTTGCGGTTTTAACGAAAGGAGGCGTACAGGTATGTTTTGCTCAAATTGTGGTGCTGAACTAAAAGAAAGCGATGTCACCTGCCCCTACTGCGGTATGCTTCAGCCTTCCGCTGCTGAATCTGAATACATGCAAAAACTCGAACATCTGAAACAGGATGTACAAAATCTCAAAGCTGTTCCCACAAAGGAATACACCAGAGAACTGCGCCACCAGGGGATTTTTACTGCTAAGATTGTTCTTATTATTTTCTGTATCTTTCTTCTGCTCTTCGTAACAGGGGTATCTGTCTTTTACGGAAGCAGCTATCTGGAAAAGAAAGAACTCCGAAAAGAAAATGCATTTGCAAAAGAGTATTTTCCAAAATTAAATGAGTTATATGCTTCCGGGAATGATGAAGAAGTGTATACATATATCAACAGTTTGTATAACCTGGATGGAAGCACTGCTTTATATCGTTGGAAACATATGGATTACTACAATTATTACACTTTATATATGGATGTAAAGTTTTTAAACGATGCCATCGCTGACAACAGTTACAATGAATACGATATCAGTACAGGATTCTATTCTGCCATGGTTCTTACCAGAGAAGAATTTTCTTCGTATCACAAAAACAAACTGACGGATGCAGAACTTGTCAAATTGGACACATTTATTCAGGAGTCAGACTCTCTGTTGCTGGAACATTTTCATCTGACTTCTGATGAGGCTGATCAGGTGTATCAGGACTGTCTGGATGACGGGTATCTGAGTTATAAAAAATGTATGGATTATACAGCCAGCCATAAAAATCAATTTTCATAAGGAGGAATAACAGATGAAATGCCCTCATTGCGGCGCACAGATCGGTCTGGAGGAGAAATATTGTCCTTTCTGTGGCCTTCCAAACGAATTTGCCAGAAAACATCAGGAAGATATGGATCGATACGAGCAGGAATTTCAGCAGACTCAGTCTGAAGTTTATCAGAAGACCAGACATTTTACCAGTCTGACTGTACCTTTGACTGTCATTTTCGTTCTGATTTTATTAAATATAGTTTCTTTTGTTTTTGTAGCCAAAAGCTGGGATATCGGCTCCGGTCTTCAAAAGCAACAGATTCACAGCCATCTCAGCAAGCACCAGGAAAATATAGATACTTATATCCAAAATGGTGATTTCTGTGGACTTTCTTATTATTACAGCCAGAATTCTCTGTATTTTGAAGATGCATTTGACAAATACAACGCCCTGATCAGCGCATCTGATTCCTATCGTAATATGTATCGAATTCTTGTGGATACCAGCAGTTCCTGTAATAATTACTATTTTGATGCAGATGAGATTTCTCATACCATCACAACACTTGCGCGTGATATCCATGATATTTATAATCTCGAAGATAATTACTCTTATAACGCAGAAGAATATTTTACAGACGAAACCAATGCTGCTCTGACAGATCTGCGTACCCAGACAAAGGCTATTCTGGTGGCTTATGCAGGTCTTACTCCTGAAGAAGCGGAAGCACTTCCGGATCTCTCATCCAGAAAGCAAAAAGAATACCTGGAAAGGGGGCTTGAAAAACGATGAAACGATTTTCACCTGGAAAACTGATCTGTGGTATTATCACTATTATCCTGACCCTCTCCTGTCTTCTGATGATTGCCATCGGAATCTCAGAGATCAGAGATTCCGCTTCTGTTCCTTCTTATTATCTTGCTGAAGAAGATTATATTTCCACCCTGCAACAGGAAGATTACATGAATCTATATGATATGACCTGCAGGGACTGCATCCCTGATAAGAAATTGAGTTCCAATATCAAAGCCTGTCAGGCAGTAGCCAGATATTACCAGGCAGCTACTCTGTATAAAGCTTACGTACTGACAGGTGACAATCTTGCTATCACCCGTCAGGTACAGCAGATGGAACAATATGCGGCACAAACCGGTAATTACAGTGACTACGTCGAGAAGATCAATCAGTTACTGGAACTGGATTCTCTTCACACGGGAGAAACTGCCACCAATTAAATCGGAGGAAAGAACTGGAAAATTTTCCTGTTGCTGTCATTCGTCGGAAGTTCCGCTTCGATCCGGGATCCGTGGTATACGGGAAGGTTTGATGAGACATATGCCGATGTGGAACGCGGATGTGACGGGCTGCTGTATTATCTGCTGCATGGGGATAAATAGGGTTTTATTTGTTCTCGCCGGAATGAAAATTCGAATTGTATTTTTTTCATTTGTCAATTCAATTATATCATTTCCGTAGAAATGATATAATTGAATGTATAAAGTTTAACACTATATGTAAATCAAATTTGTTTCACCGAATCAATATAAGATATTGGCTAAAAATCATACCGAACAACCGCGCAGTTTTTCACACCCCATGCAGCATATTCTTCATTCGTCATATCGGTAAAATAAGACTGCACAACTCTGGCGATTCCGTTATGGGCAACCAGAATGTAAGTTTTTTCTTCCGATTCTTTCCTGATATCATCGAGAAGATTATAGATTCTCTGTGCCAGACGAAGTGTCGATTCTCCTCCCTCATGGCTGCAGGCGAAGAATTCTTTCGCCTTTTTAAAGTCCTCTCCATCCCGCGGCGTGGATTCCCATTTTCCGAAATTTTGCTCGATCAGTCTCGGTTCTACCCGACATGGGATTCCTGTCATCTCAGAAATCAACTGTGCCGTATCTTTTGCCCGGCTGAGCGGTGAACACAGAATCTCATCTGCCTGGATTCCTTCTGCAAGAATCTTTCTTCCGGTTTCTCTCGCCTGTTCCCGTCCGTATTCGGTCAGTGGACTGTCGGTGCAGCCGCAGATCTTATTTTCCACATTCCACACGGTCTGTCCGTGACGGACAAAGTAAAAGTGTCCCATTTATTATTCCTCCTAGTTTCTTTCGCAATACTTCTTCAATTCTTCTTTCAACTTCTCGTACCGCATCCGCTTCTCTTCCTTCGCAAAATGCACTTCCCGGAACTGTTCAGGATTCTCCTCATAGTCCAGTACTTCATCGCCGAACTGCTCACTGGTAAGATCAAACCTACAGTCTCTGATCACATTATAACAGTGATAATTTCCACCCGGTCTGAGGATTCCGTACACTTTACCGCCAAAGATATCCTGAGCTAGAAAAGCGGTGATCGAACACTGTCCAAGTGTCATATTTTCTTTTGTTCAGTTCTGCCTCATCCGCGGCGCACAGGTATCCGCACACCAGACATGTGATAATGCATCGTATAAATCAACAGGTGTCTCGATCCCTTTATATTCGGCTGTAATCGCTTTTGCATCTGCGTGTTCCCAGTTCCAAAATCTGTATTTCATAACACTGTATTCCCTCCAAATTTTAAAGCAAAAACAAAGCCATACAATTTACTGGAATCATTGTATAGCTTTGTCTGTTACTTATCTTATGTTATTATTTCACTTCCACCAGTTCAATCTCAAAGTTCAGTTCTTTTCCAGCCATCTCATGGTTTGCGTCAAATGTAATAGTTTTTTCATCTTTCGCGTTTACCTTTACCGGGAATGGCTGACCGTACTGGTTGGAAAGATACACCTGCTGACCTACAGTAAGGTCTTCAGAACCTGGAAGCTGGGCGATCTCCACAGTAAAAATCGCATTTGGATCCGACATGCCATAAGCTTCTTCCGGCATCAGATGAACGGTAACCTTCTCACCCACTTCCATAGTTGCTACTGCTTTATCAAAACCAAGGATCATCTGTCCGGCACCGCAGGTAAATTCCAGTGGTTCACCACGGTCATATGAGCTGTCGAACTGAGAACCATCGTTAAATGTTCCTCTGTAATGTGTCCGGCAGATCTTTCCTACATTTGGTCCTTCAAATGACGGCTGATGACTTCCGCAGCCACCACCGCAGCCGCTGCAGCCGCCGTCGCCACAGTTCGATCCGCAGGAATGTCCTTCCTCTTCTTCATGATGATGATCACAATTTACGCCGGTAGATATCAGTTCTCCTTTCAGGTATGCTTCCACTGCCTGGTCAGCATCACCTTCTGCTCCGGAACATACTTCGATTCCCGCTTCTGCCAGTGCTGCCTGTGCACCACCACCAAGACCTCCGCAGATCAGTACATTAACTCCCTGACCTTCTAACACTCCGGCAAGAGCTCCGTGACCTTCTCCGTTGGAACCGATCACTTCACTGGAAATTACTTTTCCCTCTTCCACTTCATATACTTTAAATGTTTCTGTCTTTCCAAAGTGCTGAAATACCTTTCCATTTTCATATGTTACCGCTATTTTCATTTATAAAAATCCTCCTACGTATTTTTCTTTTACAGCGCTTTGTTAAGTATAACACATTTGTCACTGAAATGACAAAGAAATAAATAACTTTTGTTACTACGCCTGTCTTAAAAACACGTTTTCGAGTTTTTATTCCTGATTTCCTGACAATGTAGTATCCAGTGTAAACCAGAATTCCACTCCATTATCATAATTTTTCACACCACACTGCTGATTCATAGACTCCATGATCGCTTTTACGATAGACAGACCGATACCGCTTCCGCCGTACTCTCTCGTCCTTGCTTTGTCTACTTTATAAAATTTGATCCAGATCTTATCCAGTTCTTCTTCCGGAATCGCATCTCCGGTATTGAAAACCGAGGTGCGGATCACACCATTCTCCTGGGTACATCGGATATCTATTTTCTTTTCATTTTTAGCATAATGAATCGCATTGGTGACATAGTTTGTGATGACCTCTTCCACCTTGAATTCATCTCCCCACACATGCAGAGGTTCTGTCTGGTGGAACATAATCTCAACTTCAGCCTGCTGTGCCAGAATCTGGGAAGACTGGATCACTCCCTGTATCAGAGATGTCAGATCAAAACGTTCCATATTCACCTGATCATTACCAAATTCCAGCTGATTCAGTGTCAGCAGTTTCTTCACCATCTGGTTCATCTTTCCCGCTTCATCTATAATCACATCACAATAGAACTGACGACTTTCTTCATCATCGTTAATATTATCCTGGAGACCTTCTGCATACCCCTGAATCAGTGCGATCGGCGTTTTCAGCTCATGGGAAACATTCGACAGAAATTCTTTTCGCATCTCATCAATTTCTTCTTTTTTTTCAATGTCTTTCTGCAGTTCATTATTTGCCGTCTTCAGTTCCGAAATCGTCTGTTCCAGGGTTTCTGACATCTGATTAAAATTATGTCCCAGCACACCGATTTCATCTTCTCCGCCACTGGTGTATTTTACATCAAAGTCAAGATTCGCCATTCGTCTGGAGATCTCTGTAAGTTCCGTCAGCGGTTTTGTCAGACGTTTTGCCAGAAAAGCGATAAATGCAGCACCGATCACACACACACCTAACGCCACCATCAGATAAAATCGATTGGACAATGCAATACTTTTCTGAATGCTTTCTATCGGTGATCGTACAATAAAATTCACACCGTCATCCAGCGTGCCCCAGATTTCCAGAAATTCCATGTTCAGACTGGTATCTTTGTTAAACTGAATCGTATAATTATTTGTTTTCTCAATGATCTTATCGCCCTTGGGCTCAAAATTATAAATATATCCGAATAATTTTGCTGCAAGTTTTTTTGATTCACTGTCCCGCAGATTGCTGTAACCTTCCGGTTCAGATCCATTCCAGTCAATGATAACAAACGACAGGTTATTGGTAGATGCAAACTTTAATGTGTCTGTCTTATCCACCGCGTCGTATTCTTTGGCTATCGTTTCATAACTGGTTTTCAATATTTCTTTTTTATTCTCCAGATAATACTGCTCCATGAATGTCATATTCAAAAAAATTATCAATCCCAGAGCGAGTACCAGAAAGCCAAGAAATGCTCCTGTTATCTGCCAGCGTATGGATTTTGATTTTTTCATTGGTCTACCTCGAACTTATATCCCATGCCCCAGATTGTTTTGATATAATCTCCTTTATCTCCCATTTTGCTTCGCAGTTTTTTTACATGGGTATCAATCGTTCGGGCATCTCCGAAATAATCATAATTCCATACATGATTCAAGATTTTTTCTCTGGATAATGCAATTCCCTGATTTTCCATAAAGTAGGTCAGCAGTTCAAATTCCTTGAAACTCAGTTCGATATTTTTTCCGTCCACGCTGACCATATGTGCTGTTTTGTTCAGTTCAATACCTCCGCATGTCAGCACATCTTCCTGTTCTCCGTGACCGGATCTTCGAAGGATTGCCTCTACTCTGGCAACCAGAATCTTTGGACTGAAGGGTTTGGAAATATACTCATCCACTCCCAGGTCGAAGCCCATCAGTTCATCCCGTTCATCACTTTTTGCTGTCAGCATAATGATCGGAACCCTGGAGTGTGCGCGAATCTCACGACATACCTGCCATCCGTCCATCTTTGGCATCATGACATCCAGAATAATCAAAGCGATGTCTTTCTCTTCAAAAAATATATCTACCGCCTGTTCTCCGTCACCGGCTTCCAGCACATCAAAATCTTTTTTCATCAGGAAATCTTTTACCAGTTTCCGCATTCTGCTCTCGTCATCCACAACCAGAATCTTCAGTTTTCCCATTCCTGTTCCTCCTCATAACCATGTGATCTGCTATCACGTTTTATGTGCTCAGTATATATGAAAAATATGTAGCTTTTGTGTTTTTTAACCTCTCTTTTACTTATGTGTGGTCATAAACTGAAAAAGTACTCCCGCCGGTACACAGACAGCCATAATAAGCAGCATCAGAATCCCTGAATCTTTCTGCAGGATCCCGCAGACACCGGTTGCCATGCTCATACCGCCACTGACAGCCATCAGCCAGATAATACATGGGCGGGCATATTTTACTACCAGGATCCCCACAAGAACACCAAAAAGTGTTCCTGCTGCCAAAATCAATATTTCCATTTTGGGTTCTATATCCAGCTGACGGACCACCATTAATATTCCATAAGTTGTGAGAACCCATCCCAGAAAAAATGCACCTACAAGGTACACCTCATATCCCAGAACCGCAGTTATGCCCCCTGCTGCCAGTGGCAGAATCCATTTTACATTTCCGGACAACTGCAGAATATACACAGCGGTCATGCCTATTCCGGTTCCCAGAAAAAAGCCACAGACTGAAATCCAGAACTTCAACATCCGATACCCCATAAAACAATTCAGAGCCCCAAAAGCAACACGGACAATCAAGAGTAATACAGATAACTGTGCCGCCACCTGTGTAAATTGATTAATTCCGGACAAATAATCCATTCTTCTCTCCCCTTTTGTTTTTATTTTCGTGTATTATACTCTTTTTTTCAAACTCCTGTCAAATATCACCAGAGCATGCTCGATCAGCAGTTCTGTATTGACACCAAACAATAGAATTCATAATTACTCAGTACCTTCACAGTTACGAATAAAGAATCTGCGAGAAATACCTCAACATTCCATCATTCTCCCAGCACAGCATCCCTGCGGCATCTGCCATTTTCTGCGCATCCACACAGTATGCCGACATACAGGAATTGTGTTTATATGGTCCGGCAGTCATAATTAAAATATCTTTTATCCCCTCTTCTTCCATCTTTCCGGCAATCTTTTCTGTCATTATATTATGTCGAAGCTTGTCTTTCTTATATTGAGCCGGATCTTTGCTATCTTCCAACGTAGTCTGCAGTACCAAAGTATTCTTATAACGGAATGCGCGCTGTTTCATTTCTTCTGCCGTTCCACAACTCGGTGGACATGCAGGATTTAAATTATAACAGCCACACCTGTTTTCTTCACAAAAGATTCGATATTCCGGCACAAAAACCAGTTTCTTTGTATCCATAACGGCAGCATTTGAAAATCCCAGATCTATTGCTTCTTTCACAAGATTCATGTTTTGTATCCCTCCATAATCTAAACGTTATCCTTTGATCTTTCATTTTTAATATCAATCGGTTTATAAATGTCATATATCACCAAAGATAGTATATCACTATTTCGCACCCCTAGTACAGCGTTTCATAAATAACTATACCATACACGCAGGATACTGTTATTTACGAAACGACGTTCCGGCCTGACATATCATTATATTCAGAAAGAAATATAGTGAAAATTTGTAACTATTCAGTAGCCACTGTCCCGCGAGGTGTTTTGACATGAATATGTCAA
>ERZ841120.480-NODE-480-length-27790-cov-17.310474_pt1 | contig 27790 bp, 20 predicted proteins | sample MGYA00519572_ERZ841120 | MGnify/ENA primary metagenome ERZ841120 (study PRJEB31850, sample SAMEA3708890) | human gut metagenome | biome: human gut; feature: human-associated habitat; material: faeces | place: China | collected 2014 ...
TTAACGCCCCCGCCCCTTCCTCCACCTTAAATTCGGGTGTTCCCCCGAACCCCCGATGCCGGAAACAGCAGTCCGTAGGGGCCGGGCATGCCCGGCCCGCAGCCTTGCGTCAGCTCCCGGTTTCGTTTTGCATCCCCTTTATCTTTTACATCGTAGGGAGGGGTTGCGGGGTTGCGAACAGGGGCCACGGTTGAGCGGAGCGAAACCGGGGTGTGAGCAATGTTTGCCCCTGCGGGGCAAACAACCGCACGAGCGTGTTTGCGAAGCAAACTGGCGGCGCTCGTTGTGCGCCGCCAAGCGTTGACCCCTCCGCCGCTTCACGCCAAATCCCGTCAATGTTCCGCCCGCAGGGAAAAATTCATCCCCCGCCGTCCACCTCCCGCCGCCGCGCTCCTACCCACAAAACAGCCAGCCCCTTCCGAATCCCACTTCGGAAGGGGCTGGCTTACTGACCTTTATACCTTATTATAATAGGGAGATGTTTACTCTACGTCCTGCAGCGCGGCGTAATCCTGTTCGCCGGTGCGGACCTTTACGACCTTTGCCACATTGTAGACAAAGATCTTGCCGTCGCCGATGTGGCCGGTGTACAGGGCCTTTGTGGCCGTGTCGATGATCTTATCCACGGGTATCTTGCTCACGACGACCTCGACCTTGACCTTCGGCAGGAGCGTGGCGTCAACCTCGGCGCCGCGGTACTTCTCGCCGCTGCCCTTCTGCAGGCCGCAGCCCATGACCTGGGTCACGGTCATGCCGGTAACGCCAATGTCGTTCAGCGCCTTCTTCAGGGTCTCAAACTTGGCCAGCTGCACGATGATGGAAACCTTGTGCATGCCGGAATCCAGCTCGGCGGGCAGCGGGGCGTCCTTGACGACCTTGACCGCGGCGGCGATCTTCTCGGGGCTGGCCATGGTGATGTCGTCCTCGCCCAGATCGGTGTTCTCGTTCACGTCCAGCTCGGCGTAGGTCGGATCATTGATGGCGAAGCCTGCATAGGCGCTGGCCAGGCCGTGCTCGTGGTAATCCAGGCCGTCGATCTCCTCCTTCTCGGAGACGCGCAGGCCGATGGTCTTTTTGATGACCGTGAAGATGATGAACATCGTGGCCAGCACCCAGGCCGCCACGCTGACAATGCCCAGCAGCTGGATGCCCAGCTTGGCAAAGCCGCCGCCGTAGAACAGGCCGCCCTCGGTGGCAAACAGGCCGACGGCGATGGTGCCCCACGCACCGTTCATGCAGTGCACCGAGACAGCGCCGACGGGGTCATCGATCTTGGCAATGTTGTCGAAGAACTCAACCGAGAAGATGCAGAGCACACCGGCGACGATGCCGATGATGGCCGCGCCGAACGGGTCAACGACGTCGCAGCCCGCGGTGATGGCGACCAGACCGGCCAGCGCACCGTTGAAGGTCAGGGAGACATCGGGCTTGCCGTAGCGCACCCAGGAGACGATCAGCGCCGCAACGGTAGCCAGCGCGGCGGCCAGGTTGGTGTTGAAGCAGATCAGACCTGCGGAAACCATCGTGTCATCGCCGGTCATGCTGACGGTGGAGCCGCCGTTGAAGCCGAACCAGCAGAACCACAGGATGAAAACGCCCAGAGCCATCGCGGTCAGGTTGTGGCCGGGGATAGCGCGGGCCTTACCGGCCTTGTTGTATTTGCCGATGCGGGGGCCGAGCATCCAGGCGCCCAGGCAGGCCGTGACGCCGCCGACGAAGTGAACTGCGGTGGAGCCGGCAAAATCATGGAAGCCGAGCTGTGCCAGCCAGCCGCCGCCCCAGATCCAGTGGCCGGAGATGGGGTAGACGATCAGGCTGATGGCGGCGGAGTAGCAGCAGTAGGCGCTGAACTTCGTGCGCTCGGCCATCGAGCCGGAGACGATGGTCGCGGCAGTGGCGCAGAACACAGTCTGGAACACCGCGTAGACCCAGACCGGCAGCGTGCCGAAGTCATAGCTGCCGCGGATGAACGGATCAAACCCGCCGATGAGCGCACCGGAACCGGCAAACATGATGCCGAAACCGACGAGCCAGTAGCACGGCGTACCGATACAAAAATCCATCATATTCTTCATCAGAATATTGCCGGTATTTTTTGCACGGGTCAGGCCAGCCTCGCACAAGGCAAAGCCCGCTTGCATGAAGAACACCAGAAACGCTCCAACCAGTGTCCATGTAACGTCTGCGGAATTGTACATAGAACAGAACCCCTCTCTTACTTTTCAAAACAGAAAGGCGCCGGACAGAATCACACTGTCCGGCGCCTTTGCCGCTCTTTCATTGCGCTTATGCTATCACAGAGTTGCGGCCTAGTCAAGAGGGTGAGGACATATTTTATTCATATTTGTAGAAAATGCTGTACAACCAGCCGAAAATACCGCTGAGAAATTGTGCATCCTGTAGGGGCCGGGTATGCCCGGCCCGCAGCTTACCGCCATATCCTTTTCACGGTTCAATTCGTAGGGGAGGGATCCATCCCTCCCGGACACCCTCCCACCGCCGCAAACGGCCACGGCGGCCAGAGGGATGGCCGCCCTACACCCCCACATCAAACCCGTGCGTAGGGCGGGGTGCCCTCACCCCGCCGAAGCTTACCGCCATATCCCGTTTCCCCATCGCCGCCCTGTAGGGGCCGGGCATGCCCGGCCCGCAGCTTATCGGCATATCCCTTTCACGGTTCAATTCGTAGGGGAGGGATTCATCCCTCCCGGGCACCCTCCCACCGCCGCAAACGGCCACGGCGGCCAGAGGGCTGGCCGCCCTACACCCCACTTAAAACCCGTGCGTAGGGCGGGGTGCCCTCACCCCGCCGAAACCTGCCGCCCCCTACATGCACCATCTGTACATTTCCCTAAATTTATTCATTTTTTTGTAAAAAAATCTACCCAAAAAATTTTCTTTGTGCTATAATATCATCAAATAGCCCTTTATCGGGGGCTGCTACCATTCAAAGGAGGATCATCCATGCCCAACCTAGCTCTTCTTGCCCTTGAAGCCAGTGACGGTACCGTTGTGCTGACCAGCATCACACTGGTTTTCGCGATGCTGGTGGCCCTGTGCCTCATCATCACGCTGGAAGGCAAGATCTTCGACAACATCAACAATAAGAAGAACGGCAAGCCTGCCGCGCCGAAGGCCCCTGCGGCCAAGGCTGCTCCTGCCCCCGTTGCCAAGCCCGCCGCCCCTGCGGCCAAGGCTGACAACGGCTCCATTCCCGGCGAGATCATCGCCGCCATCTCCGCTGCCGTGGCCACGGTCTGCGGCGGCAATGCCGTCATCCGCGGCATCAAGCGCGTTTCCAAGCCTGCCGCCGGTTCCCGCCGCGGTGCCTGGGGCGACGCCGGCGTGCGTGAGCACACGACGCCCTTTATGTAAGGAGGTACGGAAATGGGTGCGATTTTTACCAATATTGCGGAGATCTTCGCAAAGTCCGGCTGGGCACAGATCTTCTTCACCGAGGGCGGCTGGAAGTACGCCGTCATGCTGGCAGTGGCCTGCGTGCTGCTGTATCTGGCCATCGTCAAGCAGTTTGAGCCTCTGCTGCTGCTGCCCATCGGCTTCGGTATGCTGATGACCAACCTGCCCCTCGACGGCATCTTCCACATGGACATCTTCATCAACTCCACCAACCACATCGACTGGGCGCTGCTCGGCTCGTCCGGCGGCATGGTCGACTATATCTACTTAGGCGTTAAGCTGGGCATCTACCCGCCGCTGATTTTCCTCGGCATCGGCACGATGACCGACTTTGAGCCGCTGATCGCCCGCCCGTCCAGCCTGCTGCTGGGCGCTGCCGCACAGCTGGGCATCTTCTTCACCTTCGTCGGCGCTAAGATCCTGGGCTTTACGAACCAGGAGGCCGGTGCTATCGGCATCATCGGCGGCGCGGACGGCCCCACCGCTATCTACGTCACCACCAAGCTGGCCCCGCACCTGCTGGGCTCCATCGCGGTTGCCGCGTACTGCTACATGGCGCTGGTGCCGGTCATCCAGCCGCCCATCATGAAGGTCCTGACCACTGAAAAAGAGCGTCAGATCGTCATGACTGCCCCCCGCCGTGTCTCCAAGACCGAGAAGATCCTGTTCCCCATTATCGTCACCATCATCGTTGCCCTGACCCTGCCTGACGCCGCCATTCTGGTCGGCTGCCTGATGATGGGCAACCTGATGAAGGAGTCCGGCGTTGTTGAGCGTATCACCAAGACCGCCGGCAATGAGCTGATGAACATCATCACGATCTTCCTCGGCTTCTCCGTCGGCTGCACCACCAACGCCGCCACCTTCCTGAACATCCAGACCGTTGAGATCATCGTTCTGGGCATCGTCGCCTTCGGTGTCGGCACCGCCGGCGGTGTTCTCCTGGGCAAGGTCATGTGCGTTGTCACCCACGGCAAGATCAACCCGCTCATCGGCTCCGCCGGTGTTTCCGCCGTTCCCATGGCCGCCCGTGTTTCCCAGAAGGTCGGCCAGGAGTACAACCCCCGCAACTACCTGCTCATGCACGCCATGGGCCCCAACGTTGCCGGTGTTATCGGCTCCGCTGTTGCCGCTGGTATCCTGATCAATATGTTCGGCTGATATTGACATAAAAAGTAAACACCCGCATGGCTCGCGCCATGCGGGTGCTTTTTTGGTTTTTGTTTCTGTGAGGGGGCTTGCCCCCGCCGGTTCGTAGGGGCCGGGCACGCCCGGCCCGCACGTTATAAGCAAACGGCTGCTGCCGGGCAGTTTCCCCCTCATCCGGCCCTGCGGGGCCACCTTCCCCCAAGGGGGAAGGCTTTTGGAGGCCTGTAGGGAGGGGTCTTGACCCCTCCGCGTTTGCCTCTGAATGCCGCAAATCATCCGCCGGTTCGTAGGGGCGGCATATATGCCGCCCGGGCATTTCCCGCAAGCGTCATTTGCCGGGCAACCGCCGCAGGGCGTCGGGGACGCCGCCCCCCTACGGAGGCGAACCGGGAACGGCATATGGCCGCACGCTCTCGGCGGGGTGGGGGCACCCCGCCCTACGGATTGGCCATCAGCGGTTGCCCTGTAGGGGCCGGGAACGCCCGGCCCGGTGGTTTCCTGTAACCGTCCTTTCCCACTTATTCCACCTCAAACCTCTCCCCGTCGATCTCGACCCATGCCACGGCCTCGGGGTCGAGGATGTCGTAGCTGTCAACACGCAAGGTCATCTGTCCGGAATTTTTGTTCTCGCGGCCATAGGAACCCTTGTAAAATTCCCCGTCCCAGCCGTAGGTCAACTCGGTGCCGTCGGCGCGGAACAGCTTTACGCGGGACTGCACATCGTACCGCGAGGTATCGCCCAGCGGCAGACTGCCGTGATTCTTGCCGATGACGCTGACCGCCAGCGGTTCAATACGAACCTCTTGAATGTCAAACGTTGCGTCGGGATATTGCTCGGCTTCTTCGTCGGTCATATCATAATGGAACCAGTGTCCACCCTTCAGCGCGATGGTTTTCTTCACATCCACTGTCAGTGTTGGGGGCGCATCCGGCAGCGTGATTTTTACGCTTGCCTTGGCGCTATAGTTTGTCAGGTCGCCGATATACAGTGTTCGATTGTTGCCTTTCTCGTACAAAAGAGGTATATCCACAAAGCAGGATAGCGTGTCGTTCTCGCTTGCTTCATAACGGCCATCCCACGGGCCGACGGCATAGCCGCTGATCGGCCCGACATCGACGTTGCTTGCGCCGTAGTCCCACTTCCGCTCGCTGGCACCTTTGGGCTTGTACAGCGTAAAATTCGCGGTGTCCCACACCAAATCATCGCCTTCCATTCCGCGCGCATTATCCACATCGTACAATATCCGTAATGTGTACTGCCCGCGCAGCAGCGCCTTTACACTGACCGTGTGGCCGTTGATTTCGGCGGTCAGCGGTTCGTCCAGCACCTCGCCGTATTTCTGCACCAGTGCGTTCGTCTCGTTGGCGGCGCTCATGGGGTGGAAAAGCCCCAGCACCACCGCGCCCGCGGCCACTAAGCAGAGTGCTGCCGCCGCGGCTGCCAGCCGCCAGCCGCGCAAAACCCGGGGCTTCGGGCGGCGGGCCAGCACTTTTTGGCGCAGTGCCGCGGTTTCTTCCGCCGTCAGGGCGTCTGCCAGCGGCGGGTGGTCGTTCATCCAGCGTTCCAGTTCGGTCATAGGTCAGCCCTCCTTCAATAGCTTTTGCAGTGCCAGCCGTGCGCGGTGCAGCCGGGTGCGCACCGTTGCGGCAGGCATGTTGAAATGTACGCCCAGCTGGGCCGCGGTCTCGCCATACACGTACCTGCGCAGAAAAAGCTCCCCGTCGGGCGGCGGCAGTGCCATGATCTGCGCCATCAGCTCGCGGGTTTCCAGCTCACTTTCCAGCGCAACGGCCAGCTCGGCGTCGTCGCGGTCATCCAGCGGCAGCGTCTCGCCCCGGCGCAGCAGCGCACGGTAGCGGTCAATGGCGCACTGCCGCGCCGTCCGCACCACCAGCCGCCGCCGATGGGTCTCGTCTGCGGGCAGGTGCGCCCCGCGCCAGAGCTTGTAAAATGTGTCGGCCTCGGCCTCCTCGGCGTCCTGCGGGTGGCCGGGCAGAATGGCCCGGCAGACGGACCGCACTGCACCGCCGTAGTCCCGCAGCAGGGTGTCCAACTCGTGCTCTGTCATGGGCGTCGCCCCCTTTCATAAAGATTATACGACAAAATTGGGCGGGGTGTTTCAACTTTTTTTGGTTTTCCCCTCGGGGGAAGGCTTCCGCACCGCCCCTTTACCGCCCGCCCGATTTGTGCTATAATACGCTTGATAATGGGGAAGTATTGGAAAAGAGGTGCATACATGCTGAAAGTAACCCTGCTGGGCACGGGCGGCACGCAGCCGCTGCCGGACCGCGCACTGGCCGCCGCCGCGGTCACGGTGGGCGGGCGCAGCGTGCTGCTGGACTGCGGCGAGGGCACGCAGGTCGGCCTGCGGCGGTACGGCGTCAGCGCGTATCGGCTTTCGGCGGTGCTGCTGACCCACTACCACGGCGACCACATTCTGGGCCTGCCCGGTCTTTTGCAGACCTTGGGCAGCCTGAACCGCACCGAGCCGCTGACGATCTACGGCCCCAAGGGCATCGAGCCTGTGGCGCAGGCCGTCACGGCGCTGGCCGGGCCGCAGGCGTACCCGGTGCGCTGGCAGGTCGCAGACGAACCATTCCACATAGACACGCTGAAAATCACCCCGTTCCCGCTGACCCACCGCGTACCCTGCTGCGGCTATGTGCTTGCGCTGCCCCGCGCCGGGCGGTTCGACCCCGCAAGGGCGCGGGCTGCGGGCATCCCGATGCCCTACTGGAAAACGCTGCAAAGGGGCGAGGCCGTCGGCGGCTGCACGCCGGAGCAGGTGCTGGGTGCGCCGCGCCGCGGGCTGAAGGTGGTCTACGCCACCGACACCCGCCCCTGCGCCGCGCTGGAGGCCGCCGCCCGGGACGCCGACCTGCTCTGCATGGACGCGACCTACGCCGACGACGCCGACCTGCCCAAGGCGGAGCTGTACGGCCACGCCACCTGCCGGGAGACCGGCGCACTGGCCGCCGCGGCCAACGTGCGCCGCCTCTGGCTGACCCACTACAGCGCCGCCGTGACCGACCCCGCGCCGGGCCTGGCCGCCGCGCGCACCGCGTACCCCGCCGCCGTGGCCGGGTATGACGGCCTGACCGAAGAACTGGAATTTGACAGAGAGCCATGACCGAGAAACGAAAAAATCTGCTGTTTATCGCTGTAATTCTGGCGCTGGCCGCGGTGCTGTGGCTGGCCGCCCACCACGGCGGCACGGGCCGCACGGCGGTGCTGCGCTACGGCGACCCGCAGGTCGAGCAGCGCATTGATCTGCGTAAAAACGCCGAATATGACATTGACACCGGCCTGTACACGATCCACCTGCGGGTGGAAAACGGCGGCATCGCCTTTGTAGACAGCCCCTGCCCCGACCACCTGTGCGAGGGCTTCGGCACCCTGAAAAACGAGGGCGACTGGGCCGCGTGCATGCCGGCGAAGGCAAGCGTTACCATTGAATAAATGTAGGGGCGGATTCCATATCCGCCCGCGGCACCTGCCGTAAGCTGCACGGGCGCATATAGAATGCGCCCCTACGGCAGCATATGTTTAACAAAAGGAGTTACTATGAACCCGACATTTAAGCAAGTAACCAAGACCCGCTACGTCCAGCTGGTTTCCGAGCTGGCGCAGGAGATTTTCGTCCAGCATTACACCAAGCTGACGCCCAAGGTCGCCGCTGCACTGGCCGATAAGTACCAGAGCGACATCCTGACCGACGACGAGATCCACAGCGGCGTCATCAACTACTTTTTGATCTACCTCGGCACCGAACCGGTGGGCTATTTCGCGCTCGACCTCGGCCCCGCGGGTGCCATGTGCCTGAGCCGCCTTTTCTTAAAGGAAAAGGCCCGCGGGCAGGGTATTGGCCGCAGCATCGTGGCTTATGCGCAGAAGCTGGCCGAGGGCGATGGCCGCAGCCGCCTGTATATGCGGGTGTGGGCACGCGACCTGAAGGCCGAGGGCTTTGCCAAAAAGTGCCGCTTCCGCAAGGCCGAGACAGCCCCCGTGGAGGTCCTGCCCGGCACCACGCTGGACATCACGACCTGGGAGAAACTGTGGCGGTAAAGCTGTAGGGGCCGATGCAAGCATCGGTCCGCGGGGCGTCGAGGACGCCGCCCCCTACAGCGCGGTAAACGCAAAATCTGGAGATACACCATGAAATTTCTGCACCTTGCAGACCTGCACCTGGGCAAACGGGTCAACGGGTTTGATATGCTGGAGGATCAGCGGTTCATCCTTGAACAAATTCTGACCCTCTGTGAAAAACACGGCGTCGAGGCCGTCGTCATCGCGGGCGACATCTACGACACGCCGGTGCCGCCCGCCGCAGCCTGCACGCTGCTGGACTGGTTCCTGACCCAGCTGGCTGCCCGCCGCATCCCGGTGCTGGCCGTCTCCGGCAACCACGACAGCGCCGAGCGGCTCGACTTTGCCAGCAGTCTGCTGGCCGAACAAAACGTACACATTGCCGGGCGTTTCACCGGCTGCCCCAAGCAGGTCGTACTCAATGACCGCCACGGCCCCATCGAGTTCACGCTGCTGCCCTTTGTGCGGGCGGCCACGGTGCGCCACTACCTGCCCGACGCCGACATCACCGACTACGACTCCGCCGTCGGCGCGGCGCTGGCCGTCTGTGAGCCCGCCGCCCCGCGCCGGGTGCTCGTCGCCCACCAGATGGTGGTCTCCGGCGTCTGCCCGCCGCAGCTCTCCGGCAGCGAGACCGCGCCCCTGACTGTCGGCACGGTGGATTCCATCGATGCAGCGCGTTTTGCGGGCTTCTGCTATGCGGCGCTCGGCCATATCCACCGCGCCCAGCGCGTCGGCATCGACGCCGTGCGCTACGCGGGTGCGCCGCTCTGCTACCATCTGGACGAGTGCGGGATGCAGAAATCCGTCACCCTCGTGCGGGTCGGCAAGCGCGGCGTGGAAAAAATCGAGCAGCTGCCGCTGACGCCCCGCCGCGCCATGCGCCACCTGACCGGCCCGCTGGCCCGGCTGACCGCCCGGCCAACCGACACCGAGGACTACATCTGGGCGACCCTGACCGACCCGACGCCGCTGCCCGACGCCATGGCGCAGCTGCGCGCCGCCTATCCCAACGCCATGCGGCTCGACTACCTGCCCCAAGGTGAGGTCGCGCACCCGCTGGACATGACCCAGGCCGTGCGCGGCAAGCCCTTTGTCGAGCTGTTCCAGGACTTTTTCACCAAGATGAACGGACGCCCCCTGACAGTGGAGGAGACCGTGGCTGTGAAAAGATTGCGCGAGGAGGCGTCAAAAAGCGAATGAAACCCCAAAAGCTGATCCTGACCGCCTTCGGCCCCTACGCGGGCCGCACCGAGCTGGACTTCTCGGCGTTCGGCGGCAGCGGACTGTTTCTGATCGGCGGCGACACCGGCGCGGGCAAGACCGCCCTGTTTGACGCCATCACGTTTGCGCTCTACGGCGAGACCTCCGGTGAGAACAGAAAAACCACGATGCTGCGCAGTGATTTTGCTGCCCCCGACGCCGAGACGAGCGTCGAGCTGGCCTTTACCCACCGCGGGCGCAGCTACACCGTGCGCCGCTGGCCCGACCAGCAGCGCGCCGCCAAACGCGGCACCGGCATGGTCAAGGTGCCCGCCAAGGCCGAGCTGATCCGTGAGCCGGACGAGCCGGTCAGCGGTGCGTCAGCCGTGACCGACGCCGTGGTCAAGCTGCTGGGCATCGACGCCAAACAGTTTGCCCAGGTGTCGATGCTGGCGCAGAACGACTTTACCCGGCTGCTCAACGCGCCGTCCGCGGACCGCGCCGCCATCCTGCGCCGCATTTTTGACACCGCCGACCACCAGCGCCTGGGTCAGGCCGCCGTCGAGCACGCCCGTAAGGCCGACGAGGAATGCAAGCGTCTGGACGATGTACTTTTGATGCACGTCGGCGCGCTGATCGGTGACGGCGCCGACGAGGAGACCGCCGCCGACCTGGCCGAAATGCAGGCCGAACGCGACCCGTTTGCCGCAGGGGCTGCCGCCGAGCTGGGCAGGCTGCTGTTGGAGGCCGACGACGCCAACGAAAAACGACAGACCAGCGTTATGAACGAGCTGGACGAGAAGATCGCCCGCGGTGACGCCGGCCTGAAGATTGCCGAGGAACGCGCCGCCCGCCGCCGCCAGCTGGCCGGGCTGGTGGCCGAGGAGCAGCGCGCCGCCGATGTGGAGCACCAGACCGACCTCATTATGACCGATCTGGAAAAGCGCACGGCGAATGTGAAGGAAAATATTGCCAAAAACGAGGCGGACCGCGCCGCGCTGAGCCAGGCCGAGGCCGACCTGCTCAAGACCGACCACCGCATTGAGCTGGCCGAGGGGCTTTCCGCCGACTGCAGACAGCTCTTGCAAAATCTGGCGGACGCCGACAAGGCCGACGAGGACGCCGCCGCGCGTCAGGCAGAGTATGTGGCCGCACAGGCTGCACTGGACAGCGCCGAGGAAGAATACAGCACGATGCAGCGCCAATTAAACGCCAACCGTGCGGGCCTGCTGGCCAAGGACCTGCAAAAGGGCAAGCCCTGCCCGGTCTGCGGCTCCACCAAGCACCCGAAGATCGCCGCGCTGCCCAAGGACCACATCACCGAAAAGCAGCTGGAGGAGCAGGAGAAGGCGCTGACGGCCCAGCGCCGCAGCACTGCCGCGGCCAGCCGCACCGCCGGTGACGCCGCCGCCCACGCGCATGAGCTGCGGGCGGCTTTGCAGCGGGACGCGGATGGATTTTTCGCGCGCCGCGGGGACCGCTACACCGGCAAGCCCGCCGCCGAGCTGACGCCCGACGAGCTGAAAATTGCGTTGACCGCCCAGCAGACCAGCCTGACCGAGGGTCTGCGCGGCCTGCAGGCCGACCACCTGAAGCTGAAGCAAAAGACGGACCGCGCCCGCAGCCTGGCCAAGCAGGCCGACCTTTTGAACGGCCAGCTGGCCGACCTGGAAAAGCAGCGCTTTGCGGCCACCCGCCGCGCCGCCAACGCCAAGGCCGGGCACGCTGCCGCCAGCGCCCGCGTGCAGCAGATGCGCGAGACGATGCCCAAGCGCGACAACCCCGACGCACTGACCCAGCTGCAGGATGCGCTGGCCCGCCTGCGCCGGGACCGCGCTGCCGCCATGGCCGCCCGGGACGCCGCCGTGCACCGTCTGCACACGAACCGCGCCGCCATCGACGCGCTGCAAAAGACGATGCGGGAGAGCGCCGCCGCCCGCGAGAAGCGTGCCATGTGGGACAATCTGTCCAAAACAATCAACGGCAATTTGACCGGAAAAATCAAACTTCCGTTTGAACAGTACGTACAGGCGTTCTATTTTGACGGCGTGGTCGAGGCCGCAAACCTGCGCTTCACCCGCATGACCGACGGCCAGTACCGATTGCTGCGCCGCAAGAGCGAGGCCGTCGGCGGCAAGACCGCGCTGGACCTCGACGTGTTCGACGCCTACACCGGCAAGACCCGCCCCGTGGGCAGCCTGTCCGGCGGCGAGAGCTTCATGGCCGCGCTGAGCCTGGCACTGGGCATCAGCGACACGATCCAGCAGAACGCGGGCGGCGTCGTCATCGAGACGCTGTTCATCGACGAGGGCTTCGGCTCGCTGGACTCCGACAGCTTGGAAAAGGCCGTGGACACGCTGGCCGGGCTGGCCGGGGGCGATAAGCTCATCGGCGTCATCTCCCACGTCGAGGCGCTGCAGGACCGCCTGACGAGACAGATCCACGTGACCAAAACGCGGGCGGGCAGTAAGGCGGAAATTGAGATTTCGTAAAGGCTCCCCTTTGAGGGGAGCTCCGCCCGCAGGCGGTGAGGGGTGGCCGGGTGTAGACCTGTAAAGTGTGTGTCTCCCGCCCATCCCTCCGCCCCGCGGGCACCTCCCCTCAAAGGGGAGGCTTTTTAGCTTGCACTTATTTATAAAAAGTATAAAAATATGACAAAATCAACGCTGCAACAACAATTGGAAACCCTCTCCGCGGCGCGTTACCCGCTGCACATGCCCGGGCATAAGCGGCGGGTGCCGCCCGCACCGGGGCTGGGCTGCTATGCCTGGGACCTGACCGAGATCGACGGCGCGGACGACCTGCACGACGCGGACGGCATTCTGGCCGACGCCATGGCCCGCACGGCGGCGCTGTACGGCGCGCGGCGGTGCTGGTACCTCGTCGGCGGGTCCACCGTCGGCCTGCTGGCGGGCATCCGCGCACTGGCACCGTTCGGCAGCACGGTCATTGCGGCGCGCAACTGCCACAAGGCCGTCTACCACGCGATTGAGCTGGGGCAGCTGAAGGCCCGCTGGCTCACGCCGCCCGTGGACCCGCAGTTTGGCATCTACGGCAGTGTGCGCCCCGCCGATGTGGCCGCCGCGCTGGACGCTGCACCCGACGCCCGCTGCGTGATCCTGACCAGCCCGACTTATGAGGGCGTTTTGAGCGATATACGTACTATCGCGGAAATTTGCCACGCCCGCGGCGTGCCGCTGCTGGTGGACGAGGCCCACGGTGCGCACTACCTGCCCTTTGCCGCCCGGTACGGCTGGCGCGGCGGTGCCGTAGCCGCAGGGGCCGATCTGGTCGTGCAGAGCGCCCACAAGACGCTGCCCAGCCTGACCCAGACCGCGTTTTTGCAGCTGAACGGCGATCTGGCCGACCCTGCCGAGGTCGAGCGCCAGCTGGACGTGTTCGAGACGAGCTCACCGAGTTACCCGCTCATGGTCAGTCTGGACGGCTGCACCCGCTGGCTGGCCGACGAGGGAGAGGCTGCCTTTGCCGCGTGGCGCGCCCGGCTGGATGCCTTTGACGCGGCGGTGCGGGATCTGAAAAATACAAAAATACTGTGCTGCGGCGCGGACGCACTGACGGCGCACCATGACTTTTTTGCACATGACAGCGGCAAAATTTTGCTGCAAATCGGCGCGGCGGGGGCGGCGTACCTGCGGGCCGACGGCTTTGAGCCCGAGATGGTCTGCGGCCCGAACGTGCTGGCCATGACCAGCCCCTGCGACGACGCCGACGCGCTGGAACGGCTGGCCGATGTGCTGCACGCCTGGGACAAAACGGCGGCCCCGCCCGCGGCCCCGCGGCATATTCTGCCCGCCCCCGGCGCGGCCCGCTGCACGATTGCCGAGGCGCTGCTGCGCCCCGCGCGGGCCGTAAGGATGCGGGACGCGGTGGGGGAGACCGCCGCGGAGTATCTCTGGGCCTATCCCCCCGGCGTGCCGCTGGTGGCACCGGGCGAGGAAGTGACGGCAGAGCTGGTGACGGCCTGCCGTGCATTGGAGCAGGCCGGAACCGCGCTGAAGCATACGGGCGGCAGCGGGGCGGAGGAGATTGCGGTTTTGTTGTAAAGGGGTTCCGCCCCTATTGACAAACCCCGGATTTCCGTGTACAATAATAATAATTCTAAAATGTATAAAGGGGTGACTGTTTTATGAAGCACATCCAGACTCTCGAGACCCGCGACATGGCTAAGAGCCTGCTGAACGGCGGCTGCGGCGAGTGCCAGACTTCCTGCCAGAGCGCCTGCAAGACCAGCTGCGGCATTGCCAACCAGCCTTGCGAGAAGACCGACAAGTAATTTTTGCTGGCTTTGATGCCGGGATGCCGTGTGGCAGCCCGGCATTTTCTATGATACAAAGGGGTGCGGCGGGCGCATATAGAATGCGCCCCTGCAAGGGGAATGCCGTAGGGGCGGATTCCATATCCGCCCGTGGCCGTCCGCCGCATTGCACCATAACAAAACGGAGAAAACCATGATCCATCAATACAAATTAAGCGGTTACAACATTGTGCTGGATGTCTACAGCGGCAGCGTGCATGCGGTGGATGACGTCGCCTATGACGCCATCGCCCTGATCGACCAAGGCAGCAGCCGGGAGCAGGCTGCTGCAGCCCTCGCCAAAAAGTACGCGGACCGCGCCGATGTGACCGCCGCCGACATCAGCGACGTGCTCGACGACATCGACGAGCTGACCGCCGCGGGCCAGCTGTTTGCGCCCGACGCCTACGCCGACCACGCCTTTGACTTCAAAAACCGCTCCAACGTTGTCAAGGCGCTCTGCCTGCACGTCGCCCACACCTGCAACCTGAATTGCAGCTACTGCTTCGCCGCGCAGGGCAAGTTCCACGGCGAGGCCGGTCTCATGAGCTTCGAGACCGGCAAGCGCGCGCTGGATTTCCTCATCGAAAACTCCGGCACCCGCCGCAACCTCGAGGTCGATTTCTTCGGCGGCGAACCGCTGATGAACTTTGAGGTTTGCAAGCAGCTGGTCGCCTATGCACGCAGCATCGAGAAAAAGTACAACAAAAACTTCCGCTTCACGATGACGACCAACGGCATCGGCATCACGGACGAGGTCATCGACTGGTGCAATAAAGAATGCCACAACGTTGTTTTGTCGCTGGATGGCCGCAAGGAGGTCAATGACCGCTTCCGCGTCGACCTCGCGGGCAACGGCAGCTATGACCGCATCGTGCCCAAGTTCCAGAAGCTCGTCAAGGCGCGCGGCGGCCAGGGCTACTATATGCGCGGCACGTTTACGCATCACAACGTTGATTTTACGAAGGACCTGTTCCACATGGCCGACGACCTCGGCTTTACCGAGCTGTCCATGGAGCCGGTTGTCGCCCCGCCGGACTCCCCCGAGGCCCTGACCGAGGAGGACCTGCCCAAGCTGTTCGACCAGTATGAGCTGCTGGCCAACGACATGCTGCGCCGCCAGAAGGCCGGCAAGCCGATCACGTTCTATCATTATATTTTGGACCTCAAGCACGGCCCCTGCATCTACAAGCGCATTTCGGGCTGCGGCTCCGGCACCGAGTACATGGCCGTGACCCCCTGGGGCGACCTGTACCCCTGCCACCAGTTTGTCGGCGACCCGGCGTACAAGCTGGGCAACGTCTGGGACGGCGTGACCAACACCGCCCTGCGCGACGAGTTCAAGCTGTGCAACGTCTATGCCCGCCCCGACTGCAAGGATTGCTGGGCACGCCTGTACTGCGCGGGCGGCTGCGCGGCCAACGCCCTGCACGCTACCGGCGACATCCACGGCACGTATGAGTACGGCTGCAAGGTGTTCCGCAAGCGGATGGAGTGCGCCCTGATGATGCAGGTCGCCCAGCGCCTTGACCCCGAGCTGGCGAAGAACGCCGTCCGGTTTGAGAGTGACTGCGACGGGTGTGGTGAGGGCAACGACGGCGCGTGCGAGAAATAAATAGCCATTGAGTATGCCACTCTGTAGGGGCCGGGCATGCCCGGCCCGCAGCTTACCGGCAAGCACCTGCTTGCGGTTTATGTTGCGGGCCGGACATGTCCGGCCCCTACCGCGTCACAATGGCAAACGGCAGCTGCGGAGGGGTCAAGACCCCTCCCTACAGATCGAGGTCCACGGGTGCTTTGTAGGGAACGGTCTTGACCGTTCCGGGGACGTGTGCCGTTATTGCATGGTAAAACATTGTTGAGGCGTAGGGGCCGGGCATGCCCGGCCCGCAGCTTACCAGCAAGCACCTGCTTGCGGTTTATGTTGCGGGCCGGACATGTCCGGCCCCTACAGGAATATAAAAGATAAACACCTGTCAGCTGTTTATCTGCCAATCGCCGCGCACTTCTCCTTCAGCCAGACTTTCTCGTCCTCGTTCAGGCGGGGGCTGAGCATCTCGTAGACGTGGGCGTGGTAGTCGTTCAGCCAGTTGATCTGGTCGCGGCTCAGCTCGTCCACAAGGACCGGCTCGGTGGAGATGGGCACCAGCGTCAAAGGCGCAAAGCCCAGCCAGTGGCCGTACTGGTTCTCGCCCAGGTCGATGCACTCCAGCTCGTTCTCAATGCGGATGCCGACCTCGTCGGTCTCGTAGATGCCCGGCTCGTCGGTGATGGTCATGCCGGGCTTAAAAATCACGGGGTTGTTCGGGCGCAGGCTCTGCGGGCCCTCGTGCACGCCGGAGATAAAGCCGACGCCGTGGCCGGTGCCGCAGCGGTAGTTGACCTTGTGCGCCCAGACCGGGCCGCGGGCAAAGGTATCCAGTGCAAAGCCGGTGCAGTAGTCCAGGAACACCGCGCGAGCCATGTCGATGTGGCTCTGCAGCACCCAGGTGTAATAGCGGCGCTCGTTGTCGGTCAGCGGGCCGACGGGGTAGGTGCGGGTGATGTCGGTGGTGCCGCAGTCGTACTGGCCGCCGTTGTCCACCAGCAGGAAGCCGCGCGGCTCGATGACGCTGTTCACGTCGCCCTCGGCGTGGTAGTGCATCATGGCGGCGTTGGCGCCGTAGGCCGCAATCGTGGAGAAGCTGTCCTCAAAGTAGCCGGGCATCTCGGCGCGGCGCTTCTGCAGCATCGTGTCGATGTCGATCTCGGTCAGCTGCTTACCCTCGGCCAGCGCCTTTTCCAGATCCATCTGGAACCGCACCACGGCGACGCCGTCGCGGATATGGCACTCGCGGAGGTTCTTCAGCTCAGTCTCGTTTTTGATGCCCTTCAGGGCAAAAATCGGGTCGGCACCGGCCACGGTCTTGTGGGCGGTCAGGGCCTCGTACAGGGCGTAGTTGGTGGCCTTCTCGTCCACCAGGAACACCTCGTCGGCGGGCAGGGCGTGGACGGCGTCGATAATTTCCTCGTAGCCGCGCAGCGTCACGCCGCTCTCGGCCAACGTGGCGGTGTCAGCGTCGGACAGGCGGCCCGGCGCGATAAACAGCGTGCAGGCGTCCATCGTGACCAGCGCGTAGGCGACGGCCAGCGGGGTGCAGGGCAGGTCGCGGGCGCGCAGGTTCAGCAGCCAGCCCACGCAGTCCAGACCGGTCACGGCCAGCGCGGTGGCACCGGCCTTCTGCAGCTCGGCACGCACCATGGCGATGCGGTCCGCGGCAGTCGCGCCGGTCTGGGCCGGGGTCAGCAGCTCACAGGGGGTGTCGGGCAGGGCCGGGCGCTCGCCGGTGGCGTCCCAAATCGGGCTGGCCACGTCCTGACTCTTGAGGGCGGCACCCTTCTTGGCCAATGCGTCGATGTACTCCTTGGCAATCGTGGCGGGCACGCAGCTGCCGTCCAGCAGCAGGGTCTGGCCGTCCGCAAAGTGGCTCTCAAGGTACTCGGCCACGGTGGGCACGCCCGCGGAGCCCGCGTGCATACACTCGATCTCGCTGCCGGCCAGCTGCTTGTCGGCCTGCACGTAGAAGCGGCCATCGCACCACAGGGCGCTGCCGGTTTGGGTCACAACGAGGGTCGAGTTCTCGCCGATGAAGCCGGAGAACCACGGCAGAGCGTTATAATAGCCGGGCAGGTACTCGCTGCAATGGGGGTCGCTGGTCATGATGAGCACGCCGTCCGCGCCCGCCGCTTTGGCAGCGGCACGCAGCGCGGCGATTTTTTCATTGGTAGTCAAAATGGATCGCTCCTTTTTGTGATAGATATTGGGGTTAGGTATATCATACCACGAATGCTGCAAATAATAAATAGATAATAGATAATAAAAAAGGTGGAGTTTGCGCCCGGGGGCACAAACAAAAATGCGGCGCTTTGCAGGGGCCGGACGTGGCGGCATGTATGCCGCCCCTACGGGCCAACCCGCTAACGTCTGCCTACCCGGCGGAGCGGTCAAGACCGCTCCCTACAAAGCACCCGTGAACGATAGCCCGTAGGGAGGGGTCTTGACCCCTCCGAGGCAGCCGGTGGCAGCCGCGCGGTAGGGGCCGGGCATGCCCGGCCTGCAGCATTAAAGGCAATTGCCCATTAAAGGGTGTCCGCGCCGACCCCCGGGCCGGACTTGTCCGGCCCCTACAGTGCGGCCCCATCCAATAAATTTTGCAAAAAATTCAAAATTTCCCGCGCAAAATGGCGCAAAACCCCTTGACGTGTTTGTTATAATAGTATTAGCAGTTAGTGTAATAGATTGCCAACCAACTGAACATCTGAACACATCTTGAATAGAGGTACCCAACTATGGCTGAAAAGAAAACCAAAATCGACATTTTCTCCGGCTTCCTCGGCGCCGGCAAGACCACCCTTATCAAAAAGCTCATCAAGGAGGCCTTCGCCGGTGAGCAGATCGTCCTGATCGAGAACGAATTCGGCGAGATCGGCATCGACGGCGGCTTCATGCGCGAGGCCGGCATTCAGGTCAATGAGCTGAACTCCGGCTGCATCTGCTGCAGCCTGGTCGGCGATTTCCGCGAGGCACTGAAGAAGGTCGTCGAGACCTACCACCCGGACCGCATCCTCATTGAGCCGTCGGGCGTCGGCAAGCTGTCCGACGTGACCCGCGCCGTCGAGGGCGTCGCCGAGGATCTGCCCGTCATCCTGAACAGCTTTGTCACCGTCGCCGACGTGAACAAGGTCAAGATGTATATGAAGAACTTCGGTGAGTTCTATGACGACCAGGTCAGCCATGCGTCCTGCATCATCCTGAGCCGCACCGGCAACGCCAGTGAGGAGAAGGTCGCTGCCGCCGTCGCCCTGCTGGCCGAGAAGAACCCCACCGCCACCATCGTCACCACCGACTGGACCGTCCTGACCGGCGCACAGATCGTCTCCGTCATGGACGGCAAGCGCGACCTCGTCGCCGAGCTGCTGACCGAGGCCCGCGCCGCCAACGTGGCCCATGCCGACGAGGATGAGCACGAGCACCACCATCATCACCATCACGACCACGATGAGGACGAGCACGACCACGACTGCTGCTGCCATCATCATCACGACGAGGACGACGATGAGGACGAGCATCACCATCACGACCATGATGACGATGACCACGACCACGACTGCTGCCATCACCACGACGACGAGGACGAGCACGAGCACGAGCATCACCATGAGCACCACTACGACGAGCACGGTGTCTGCTCCTGCGGGCATCATCACCACCACGACCACGACGCCGACGAGGTGTTCACGAGCTGGGGCAAGGAGACGGCCCACAAATACAGCCGTGAGGATCTGGACAAGGCCCTGCACGCGCTGGACGAGGGCGCTTACGGCATGATCCTGCGCGCCAAGGGCATTGTGGACGGCGGCGACACCTGGTACGAGTTCGACATGGTCCCCGGCGAGCACGAGATCCGCCCCTGCGGCCCCGACGTCACCGGCAAGCTCTGCGTCATCGGCTCCCAGCTGAAGGAGCATGAGATCGCGGAATTGTTCCACGTTTGATAAGAATGCCTTCCCCCTTGGGGGAAGGTGCCCGAGGCCCCGACCGAGGGCGGATGAGGGGCGAGCCTGCCGCAGCAGCCCACGAATGACAGGCCGCGATCAGCTCTCCCCTCATCAGTCCGCTTCGCGGACAGCTTCTCCCCCGGGGGAGAAGCCTTTGACTGCTACTAACCGAAAGGACGTCCCCTATGCCTAAACAAATCCCCGTATATCTCTTCGTCGGCCAGCTGGAGAGCGGCAAGACGAAATTCATTCAGGAAACGATGGAGGACCCCAACTTCGACTCCGGCGACAAGACTCTGCTGCTGGTCTGCGAGGAGGGCGAGATCGAGTACGACCCGTCCAAGTTCGCCTTCGGCGGCGTGCACGTTGCCCAGATCGAGGATAAGAGCGAGCTGACCGCCGAGAACCTGACCGCGCTCGAAAAGAAGTCCGGCTGCGGCCGCGTCATCATCGAGTACAACGGTATGTGGCTCATTCAGGAGCTGTACGACGCCCTGCCCGACAACTGGCTCATCTACCAGAGCCTGGCCACCGCCGACGGTACGACCATCAAGACCTACGCGGGCGACAGCGCCATGCGCAGCCTGCTGCTGGACAAGCTGCGCGGCAGTGAGCTGCTGGTCGTCAACCGCGCCGAGGCTGTCAACGACGACGAGAGCCGCCAGCTCATCCACAAGCTGGTGCGCCAGGCCAGCCGCCGCTGCGACATTGCCTACGAGTTCAAGGACGGCAGCGTCGCCTATGACGACATCCCCGACCCGCTGCCCTTCGACGTGGACGCGCCGGTCATTGAGATCCCCGAGGAGTTCTTCGGTATATGGTACATGGACTGCATGGACGACCCGAAGAAATATGACGGCAAGACGGTCAAATATCTGGCTCAGGTCTGCCAGACCCCCCAGGCCGGCAAGGGCGCGTTTGTGCCCGGACGCTTTGCCATGACCTGCTGCGTGCAGGACATCCAGTTTGTGGGCATGCCCTGCAAGTACGACGATTACAAGTCGCTGGAGCAGCGCAGCTGGATCAACATTACGGCCAAGGTCAACGTCAAGTACCACCCCATCTACAAGGGCCAGACCCCCGATTCCACCGGCCCTGTCCTGACCGCCATCTCCGTCGAGCCGGGCGAAAAGCCCGCGCAGGACGTGGTGATGTTCAGCTGATATTGCAATAGAAAAGCACCTGCCTTCGATAAAAAGGCAGGTGCTTTTTGATTGACAGGCATTTTCCGAAACGTGCCGCGGAGCGGTCAAGACCGCTCCCTACGGGCTGACGTTCACGGGTGCTTTGTAGGGAGGGGTCTTGACCCCTCCGTCGGGTAGACAGGGCGCTGATGTGGCGTCTGCTAACGGAAAACCTCCGGGCCGGGCATGCCCGGCCCCTACGGCGCAAAAATTACCCTCTCGTCCCCGCAATCTTGGAATCGGTGCTCCAACCCTGCAAATCGGTGGGCGTCAGGCTGCTCATCCAATTTTCGCGCTCGGTCTCCCACTGGTCCCAGGCGGCCTGGCTGCGGATGGCGGTGCCGCTCTCAAAGGCATCGTCCCACGGGTTGGCCGGGTCGGGGTCGGTGGGGTCCCAGCCGCGCTTCTCGGTGTCGGCGGGGTCGGTGTAGATCGTGCCGGGCTTTCCCATCGGGCCGGGGTCGTCGGCGTCGTTGTAGATGATGACCGGCGTGCCCAGCGGGCAGTTGTCGTAGATCCACTTCACGTCCACCACGGCCAGCCGGATGCAGCCCAGACTGGCGCGGGTGCCCAGCAGGTTGAACTCGTCGTACTCCACATCGTCCTTGTGCTGGCTGTAGTAGGGCACGCTGTGGAACAGGTAGCTGTCATAGATGCGGGTCGCGTACTGGCCGTAGCTCGGGCCCATCAGCAGCCGCCAGCTGTAGTCCACCGGGGTCGAAAAATACCCGGTGGGGGTGTCCATGCCGCCGCTGCACACCATTGCCATGAACGGCACAGCGTACTTTTTTGTGGCAGAATCCACGGCGTAGACCGTGACCACGCCGCCTGCGTTGTTGACCGCCAGCAGGTAGGGGTAGCCCTCCTTCGCGTCCAGCGTCAGGCCGTAGGCGGCAAACTGCGTTTTCAGCCCGGCCAGCGTCTTGGCGGCGTTATCGTCCCAGGTCGTCGGGTCCTTGATCTGCGGCGCGTCCTTGGTGGCGTTGCTCGTGGCCGTCGCCATCGCGGGGGCCACTGTCGGCTCGGGCGTCGGCGTGGGGCTTGTCTCCGGCGTGGCGGTGGGGGCCGCCGTGTGCTGCGGCGTCGGGGCGGGCAGCACATCCTGTGGGGTGTTGGGCATCTGCACACAGGCACACAGCAGCGCAGCTGTCAGCAGAAACGGAAAAATGCGGCGTAGAATCGACATAAAATCTCCTTAGTGTTTGGTGACGCCGTACTCCTCGGCCACGAATTTCTCCAGCGCGGCAAAGCTGCGGCGGACTTTTTCGGTCTCGATGCAGTACGCCATGCGGAAGTAGCCGGGGCAGCCGAAGCTGTCACCGGGGACCAGCGCCAGGTCATATTTCAGCGCCTTTTGGCAGAACGCCTTTGCGTCGTCCTCCAGCGCCTTCGGGAAGATGTAGAACGTGCCGTCCGGCTTGACGACGGTGAAGCCCAGCGCGATCAGCTCGTCGTAGATCAGGTTCATGTTCGTCTCGTAGACGGACAGGTCGCTGGTCACGTCAAGGCAGCGCTCGACGGCCATCTGGATGAGGGACGACGGGCAGTTGTGGCCGGTCCCGCGGGAGATTTGGCCGCACATCGGCACGATGTACGCGGCGTCCTCGCACCGCGGGTTGGCGGCCACATAGCCGATACGCTCGCCCGGCACGCTCAGACTCTTGGAGAAGGAGTAGCAGGTGAGCGTATCATCGTAGAATTTGGCGGGGTAGGGCGTGACCCTGCCGCCGAACGAAATCTCGCGGTACGGCTCGTCGGAAATCAGGAAGATGTGGTGGCCGTATTTGGCGCTTGTCGCGGTCAAAAAGTCGGCCAGCTGCTGCAGGGTCTCCTCGCTGTAGGCGGTGCCGCTGGGGTTGTTGGGGCTGTTGATGAGCACGGCGGCGGTGTTCTCGTCCACGAGCTGCGCGAACGCCTCAAAGTCGATCTGAAAGTCCGCGCACCGCGGCGGCGTCACGCGCAGGGTAAGCCCCGCGCCCTCGATGTACGGCTTGTACTCGGGGAAGAACGGCGCAAACGTTACGATGTTCTGCCCAGGCACGCCGACGCAGCGCACAGCATGGGCCAGCGCACCCGCCGCGCCCGTCGTCATAAAGATATGGTCGGCGGTGTAGTCCATGCCGAACCGGCGGTTCAGGCTTTCGGCCACGGCCTTGCGGGCGGACGGCAGCGTCAGCGTCGGCGTATAGCCATGCAGCCTGACGGGGTCGGTGTGGGCCAGCAGGTCCGCGCAAGCCGCGGTGAACTGCGGCGGGCAGGGGACAGACGGATTGCCCAGCGAGTAATCGAACACGTTCTCATAGCCGATCTCCGCGCCGCGGGCGGTGCTCCATTCAGAGATCTGACGGATAACCGACTTGGAGCCCAGCATATCTTTATAGTGCTGTGCAATCATAATACCAGCTCCTTTTTGTGAAAAATGTTGTAATTTGACCCGTTCACAGCAGTCCGTAGGGGCCGGGCATGCCCGGCCCGCAGCCTTGCCATTGCCGCCCCTTTATCTTTTGCATCGTAGGGAGGGGTCTTGACCGCTTGACGGCGCACAACGAGCGCCGTCAGCCAGCAAAGCTGGCCCGCTCATGCGGTTGTTTGCCCTGCAGGGGCAAACATTGTTCGCTCCCCGATTTCGCTCCGCTCAACCGTGGGCCCACGCTCACAACCCCGCACCTCCACAGGGCGTCGAGGACGCCGCCCCCTACACCATTTGCCGCAAACCTTCCACCCATCCGTAGGGCGGGGTGCCTTCACCCCGCCGTAACCTTCCGCTGCCACCCGTCCCCGGGCAATCTACAACCAACCCCCACCGTAGGGGGCGGCGTCCTCGACGCCCCGCAGCCTCCCGTCACACCCCGTCCCCGGGCAACCAACACCCCGCCCCCACCAAAGGAGCTCTCTCATGCGATACTTCCAAAAACTGCTCTGCCTGCTGATCCTCGTCCTGGCCGCGTCGTTCGGTGTGGGCGGGTGCGTGCTGCTGTACAGCGATTTCTCCGTGCAGCGCAGCCGCATGGCCGCCGCCAACGCCGCCGCCCACGCCCAGGCGTGTACGCTGCTGCAAACCGAGATCCTCGACCTGCAGCGCCGCGGCATATCCACCGGGGATGCCGCGCTCACGGCCCGCGTGACGGCACAGAATGTCCCCGCGGCGCTCTGGCGGGGCGACACCCTTGTCTGCGCCACGCTGGAAGGGCTGCAAAACTTCCCCCTTGGCGACGCCGCCACTGTAACCGTCAGGACCGAAAATTCCATTTACGCCGTCTACGCCAGCGACCTGCAGGGCGGGCTGCGGCTCGTCACAGCCTACGACCTGACCGGCCTTTACCGGGACAGAAACGCCGCCCTGATGCGCTTTTTGCTGCTGGAGGCCGCCGTGCTGGCCGCGGCGTCCGCCGTCACGGCGCTGCTGGCCCGCCGCCTGACCCGCCCGCTGGCCGTCCTGACCGATGCCGGGGCGCAGATCGCAGCCGGGGACTACGCCCGCCGCACCGACCTGCACACCGGCGATGAAATCGAGGCGCTGAGCCGCAGCTTTGACAAAATGGCCGATGCTGTGCAGGAAAAGATCGCCGACCTCGAGGCCGACGTCCAGCGGCGGGAGGACTTCGTCGGCGCGTTCACCCACGAGCTGAAAACCCCGATGACCAGCATCATCGGCTATGCGGACATGCTCCACACCATGCAGACCGACCCCGACGAGCAGCGCGAGGCCGCCGCGGCCATCGTGCATGAGGGGCGGCGGCTCGAGGCGCTGAGCCGCAAGCTGCTGGCCCTGCTGGGCCTGAATGAGGAGGGCGTTGAACTGACCGCCGTGCCGCTGCCCGCGCTCTGGCCGCGGCTGCACGCGGCCTGCCCGGACGTCACCCTGCGCACACCCGCCGCCGCGCCGACCGTGCGCGGGGACGCCGACCTGCTGCTGGATCTGCTCTGCAATCTGGTGCAGAACGCCGCCAAGGCCAGTGCGCCCGGTGCGCCGGTGCTGGTGCTCTGTGCGCAGGCCGGGGACGCCGTCACGCTGACCGTGGCGGACCGCGGCTGCGGCATCCCGCCCGAGCTGATCCCCCGCGTGACCGAGCCGTTCTACATGGTCGATAAATCCCGCGCCCGCCGTCAGGGCGGCAGCGGCCTGGGGCTGGCGCTCTGCCAACGCATTGCCGCCGCCCACGGCAGTGCGCTGCGCATCGAAAGCGAACCCGGCAGGGGCACCCGGGTCAGTGTGACGCTGCCCGTCTGGAAGGAGGATGCACCGTGAGCCTTTGGAACCATCCGCGGCTGACCGCCGCGCTTTGCACCGTGGCCGTGCTGGGCTGCGCCGCCGCGCCCGCGGTGTTTCTGGCCGCAGCCGACGCCGCCAGCCTTGGCCGCGTCGAGACCGTGGCCGACCCCTACGTTGCCCCGACGCCCACGGCGGACGATTATTATATCCTGCGCCAGCTGGCCGCCCGCAGCCGGAACGCCGAGACTGAGCGGGAGCAGCGCCCCGCCGAGGTTCTGACAGCCCCGAAAATGTACATAGGTGCGTCCGCCAGCCTGCAATCCATGCAGTATGCGGATTCCGCCGCCGCCGAGGCCGCCGAGAACGCCCTGCGCCAGTTGGCCGAAACCGGCGCCGTGCCCGCCGCCTGGGCTGCCGAGGCGCTGGACACGGCCGAGACCGGCGAAAGCTACACCGACTGGGACGGCAGATATTACTACCTGGACGAGACCTACTGCGTCACCGACAGCCTCGGCTTTGTGACGGTGCGGCGGTTCGGCATGACGGACAATGCACTTTTTACGCGCTACAGCGTCACTATGGACAGCCGCACCGGCACAGTGGTCGAGGCATGGCTCTCGATGGCCGGGACCGACGCGGAAAACACCCCGCTGCCCACCGAGACCGCCCTGCGCAGCTTTGCCGCCCAGGCCGGACTGGAAAGCCTCGGCGACTGGGCCGCCCCCGCCGACAGCCCCTACGGCTGCGCCCTCTACAGCACGAACGGCGGTGCGCTCATCACCGCCTCGACCCACCCCTACACCTACCAGGATTACGTCGGTACAGCGCCGGTTTCGTCAGACCGCTGGTACTACAGCCTGACCCTCCAGCTCCGCACCGAGGACCAGCTGCCGGGGTAGGGGCAGGCTCCCGCCGCCGCCCATTCCCGGGCAACCCGTAGGGGGCGGCGTCCCCGCCGCCCCGCGGAGGCTTGCGCCGACGTCCTTCCCCGGGTTACCACCCGCGGAGACTCCCGCTGCCGCCAACACCCGCGGAGGGGTCAAGACCCCTCCCTACGGACCGAACCATTGACGGGGGCCTGCGTAACCCCCCGGGCCGGGCATGCCCGGCCCCTACCGCGTAATAATCCCACCCATCTCTACACTACTTAAAAAGGAGGCTCCTTCTATGCGCAACCGCCATCTTGCCGCCATTCCCCTTGCCGCGTTTCTGCTCACCGCCTGCACGTCCGCCACGGATACGGTACCCCTGACCACCCCCACGCCCGAACCCACCGCCACCGCCACCCCGACCCCCGCCGCCGGGGACTTCGCCTGGCTGAACCGCCACGACAGCAGCTTCAACAGCGGCGACGCCTACTATGAAATGGTCTACCGCAACCACGGCGGCCTGCTGCTCAAAACCGACTACGCCACCGCCGCACAGACCGTCGTCTGCACCGTGCCCGGCTGCACCCACGACAGCGCCGACTGCCCGGCCTGGTTCCCGGGGCGGTACAGGTACTACTGTCCCTTCACGGCGGACGGCGCGGTCTATGTGCTCAACGCGACGTTATTCCACACGGATCGGACCTGGGAGGAATACCGCGAAGAATACCTCACGCCCCGGCTGGACAGCACCGACCTCACGCCCGAGGAGCTGGAGGCCCACTACTACGGCCTGTGGCAGCAGCAAAGCGCCGCGCCGCAGGTGTACAGGCTGACCGACGACGGCAAGACCTGCATCGACCTGCCCGCCGAGAGTGTGGATTACGAGTTTGTTTTTTGCGACGACGCGGCCCTGTACGGGGTGATGACCTCCGGCAACAACGGCCAGAACACAAAGGCCGTCCGCGTTGACCTGACCACCGGTGCGCTGCAGTCCGTGCCGCTGGAGCCCACAGAGTACTTTGTGACCTGCTACGACGGCGCGCTGCTGACGGTGCGCTATGTGACCGACGCGCCCCTGCCCGACGACTTTGAGCAGTTCCGGGCCGCCGTGCAGAGCGCCACCGTTGAATTTGACCGCTACGACCCCCGCACCGGTGAGCGCCGCAAGCTGATCGAGCGCCCCTACAACATCGCGGACGAGCGGTTTTCCGGGTATCTGGGCACCCACAACGGCAAGCTCTACTTTGAGGAGCGCGAGGCCCTGCAGGGCGGCGGCTACAACCGCGGCGCCTTGCAGGAGTATGACCCCGCCGACGGCAGCACCGCCACGGTGTGGGACGCGCCCCCGACCGGCAACCTGTGGGATTACCGGGACACCGACACGAACGTCCTGCCCGCCCGGGGCAGCCGGGCCGAGGACTGGCTTTGGCTGTACGGCACCGACGGCGCAGTGGGCGGCAACCGCTGTTATTTGATGAACGCCGCCGCCTGCGAGCTGGTGCCCATCACCCAGCGGATGAAAAATTACGCCTACGACATACCCCCGTCCCTTCTGGCCCAGACCGCCGATGGCCGCTGGCTCCTCTGGACCGAATCCAACGACGAAAACGCGCATCTGGCCTATGGGCTGATCGCCCCCAACGATTTTGCCGCCGGCAGCACCGACTATACGCCGGTGGAGATGTGGGCAGGGTGAGGCGTGAGAGCCGCCCATTCCCGGGCAAACCGTAGGGGGCGGCGTCCCCGACGCCCCGCGAAACCTTGCGCCGACGTCCTTCCCCGGGTTACCACCCGCGGAGACTCCCGCTGCCGCCA
>ERZ841120.485-NODE-485-length-27542-cov-7.608433_pt1 | contig 27542 bp, 22 predicted proteins | sample MGYA00519572_ERZ841120 | MGnify/ENA primary metagenome ERZ841120 (study PRJEB31850, sample SAMEA3708890) | human gut metagenome | biome: human gut; feature: human-associated habitat; material: faeces | place: China | collected 2014 ...
CACCCCACTTGTTAGATAGTATATCATACTTGTCTAACAAATGGGGTGCTGTTCACAAGAGCGGTATCGGGGAAATGTTTTATTCTTCCATGGCTTTCAGCTTGGCCAGGCGGCGCACATGGCGCTCCTCCCCGGAGAAGGGGGTGGTCAGCCAGGTGTCGGCAATCTCAAAGGCCAGGTTCTCGCCCACCACACCGGCACCCATGGCCATCATGTTGGTGTCGTTGTGGAGCCGGGTCATCCGGGCGGACATGATGTCCGAAAGCAGGGCGCAGCGGATGCCCTTCACCTTATTGGCGGCAATGGACATTCCGATGCCGGTGGTGCAAAGCACGATGCCCCGGTCGCACTCGCCGCTGGCGACCGCCCGAGCGGCGGGACCGGCATAGTCGGGATAGTCGCAGCTGGCGGTGGTATCCGTACCGAAGTTGACGACCTCGTAGCCCTCCTTGCGGAGATGCTCCATGAGATGCTCTTTCAGGGTCACAGCCCCGTGATCGCAGGCAATGGCAATTTTCATTTCTGTTTCCTCCTAAAAATATCACAAAATATCAAATGACATAGCCGCCGTTGACGGCCAGTACCTCACCGGTAATAAACTCCGCCCCCGCCAGATATTCCATGGCACAGGCCACGTCCTCCGGTTTGCCGTTCCGGCCCACCGGGGTCTCCTCCGCCAGTCCGGCCAGCACTTCCGGGGCCACGCTGGCGCACATATCCGTTAAAATCACGCCGGGAGCCACACAGTTCACCCGGATGCCGCTGGGGCCGAGTTCCTTGGCCAGGGCCTTGGTCAGGGCAATGACCGCCCCCTTGGTGGCCGAGTAAGCCGCTTCGCAGGAGGCGCCCACCTGCCCCCACATGGAGCTGACGGTGACGATGCTGCCCTTCTGGGCCTGCAAAAAGGCAGGCATAGCTGCCTTCACGCAGGTATAAATGCCCTTCACGTTCACGGCAAAGATTCGGTCCCAGTCCTCCTCGCTCAGGTCCTGCAAAAGGCCGTAGCGGCAAATTCCGGCGCACAGGATGAGATTGTCCAGGTGTCCGATGGACGCAAAGGCCCGCCGGACCGCTTCCCCATCCGCCACATCGCAGCAGATAGCCTCCGCTCCCGTGGCCCGGGCCACTTTTCGGGCGGCTTCGTGGTCCTTTTCATAGAGGAACACCACCCGGTCCCCCCGGGCAGCGAACCGTGCCACCGTTGCAGCCCCGATGCCACGGGAGCCGCCGGTAATGACTGTTGTTTCCATAGTCAGCCCTCCGGGAAATAAAGATCGATGTCCGCTTCCCCGTCGATGCCAGGGACCGTACCGGTGCTGGTGTATTGCCACATATCGATCTGGTAGGGGTAGACCATGTTTCGGTACATGGCCAGCCAGAAGCCGTACTCCGTCAGTTCGGAAAGCTCCAGCAGATCGTCCCCCTGGGCCTGGCTGAAATAAAGCATGGGGGTATAGCCTGCGGCCTTGACAGCCTCGCAGAACACCCGTGTGGCGCTGGTCAGGGCGGTCTTGCCGATATTTGCCGTCCGGGCAGAGGAGGAAACGTATTCCCAGTCAAAGACCACCGGCATATCGATCTGCCAGTCCTTGATCTGCTCCAACGTGAAGGCTGCTTCGGCGGCAGCTTCCTCGTCGTTCAGGGCCTGAGAGAAGAAGTAAGCGCCGATCTTCAGTCCGGCGGCCTTGGCTCCCTCATAATGAATCTGGGCCTCGGTGTCGGCGTACAACTCTCCGGTCTCATAGCCCCGGTAGCCCACCCGGATGATGACGAACTCCACTCCGGAATCCTTCACCGCCTGCCAGTCCACGTTGACCTGATGCTCGGACACGTCCACACCCACCACGCTCTTTCCGGCGGTCAGGTGCAGATAGCCGTCCACACCGTAGGAAAAGTCCGTGGCAAAGTAGGGATTCGCAGGCGGAGGGGGCAGGGTCTCCTCCGTAGGCCGGGAAATATCCCCCTGGATAACGTCCGGCTCCGACGGCTCCCCGCCGGGCTGCAGGCCCCGGACGAAGGCAAGGACGATGCCGATGAGCACCAGCGCCGCCACGCCCACAGCAATGGCTTTTATCAAAAATATCTTTTTCTCTTTATCCATTTGACAACTCCAATCACCCCATGGGGCTTTTGATGCTTCTCTCAGTATAGCATATTTTCGCCTTCGGGGCAATGATTTTTTCCGAAAAGCGAAAATCCGGTTGGAAACAACTGTTTACCCCTTGCAAACAGGCTCGATTCGTGATATAGTAGCGGTGATTCGCCGATGCAACGAGGCGTTGAGGCCGATCCCAACGGCTTGTTGGGATGTAAGGTTCCTTTTCAACCGACGCTTTCTTGCATTTTCCGCCCTCTTGTGAGAAAATCCTTGCAGCGATTCCAAGCGGCGAATCGTCATCCAGGCAAACCCCGCTCCCGCCAGGGAGACATTCCAATAAAAGGAGAGCAGTTTATGATTTCAAGAGAAGTTTGCAGGCGTGTTCTGCAAAAGGCCGTATCCACCGGTGCGGACTACGCAGAGCTCTTCGCCGAAAACACCGTCAATCACTCCATCCGCATGATCGCCGATAAGGTGGACGCCATTCAGGACGCCGTGGTGGCCGGTGCCGCCGTGCGGGTCTATAAGGGCCTGCGGAGCGTCATGGCCTCCACTGTGGATACCAGCGAATCCGGTCTCCTCCGCTGCGCCGAGCAGGCCGCCGAGGCCCTGGGCCAGGGCAAGGCCGCAATCGACATCGTGCTCCATGAGCATCTCTTTGGGGACATTCACCCCGTGAAGATCGCCCCCACCAGCGTTTCCAACGCCGAGAAAATCGACGTGGTGAAGGCTTCCTACGCCGCCGCCAAGGAGTTTGACCCCTCCATCGCTCAGGTCACCAGCCAGCTGTTGGATGTGGACCACAATATTCTCATTGCCAACACCGAAGGCACCTACGCTCAGGACCGCCAGATTCGGACCCGGCTCTTTACCCAGGCCGTGGCCGAGAAAAACGGCGAGACCCAGGTAGGCTTTCATGCCCCCGGCCGCCGGATGGGCATGGAAATGTTTGACTTCATCGACCCCAAGGCCGTGGGCATTCATGCCGCCAAGCAGGCCGTCACCATGGCGGGGGCCGGTTACTGCCCCGCAGGCGTGATGACCGTGGCCATTGAGAACGGTTTCGGCGGCGTTATCTTCCACGAATCCTGCGGCCACTCTCTGGAGGCCAGCGCCGTGGCCTACGGCCAGAGCCAGTTCTGCGGCAAGCTGGGCCAGAAAATTGCCAATGAGAAGGTCACTGCCATCGACGACGGCACCATTCCCAACGCCTGGGGCTCCATCAACATCGACGATGAAGGCACCCCCGCCCAGCGGAAGGTCCTGATTGAAAACGGCATCCTGAAGAGCTACATGATCGACAAGTTCAACGGCCGCCGGATGGGCATGGCCTCCACCGGCTCCTCCCGCCGTCAGAGCTTCGCCTACACCCCCACCTCCCGGATGACCAACACCTACATCGCCGCAGGCAATGACAAGAACGAAGACATCATCGCCTCCATCGAGTACGGCCTCTACGCCAAGGAAATGGGCGGCGGCTCCGTGAACCCCGTCACCGGTGAATTCAACTTCGCCGTCAACGATGGCTACATCGTCCGCAACGGCAAGATCTGCGAGCCGGTCCGGGGTGCCAGCCTGGTGGGCAAGGGCTCCGAGATCCTGCAGAACATCGATATGGTGGGTACGGATATGGATATGGGCCAAGGTATGTGCGGCTCCTCCAGTGGCTCCGTCCCCACCAACGTGGGCCAGCCCCTGATCCGGGTGTCGTCCATCACCGTCGGCGGCAGATAAGGAGGAATTACCATGGAATTTACCGAATTCAAGAATGCGGTCATTGCCGAGGCCAAGGCCCTGGGTCTGACCGACTACGAACTGTACTATCAGAGCGGCTCCGACCTGTCCGTGTCCGCTTTCCAACATGAGATCAATGAGTTCAGCTCCTCCATCGACGGCGGCGTGTGCTTCCGCTGCCTGGTGAACGGAAAAATGGGCTACGCCTCCACCCAGGCTCTGAATGCCGACCAGGCCAAGAGCATCGTGGCTCACGCCATGGAGAACGCCGCTTCCCTGGAAGCCGAGGAGGAGGAATTCCTCTGCCCCGGCGGCAAGACCTATGCCCCTCTGGACCGGAAGCCCTACGCCCTGCCCTCCACGGAGGAACTCATCTCCGCCGTGCTGGACACTCAGGACAAGCTTTACGCCGCCGACCCCTCCGTCATTGACGGCACCAGCGCCCGTGGCCTGGCCCAGACCATGAACATTGCCATCTGCAACTCTAAGGGTCTGGACGTGTCCTATGAATCCAGCGTGGCCGGCCTCATCGCCATGCCCACCGTGTCCGACGGCACGGAAATGGAGAACGACTTCTCCGCCAAGCTGGGCAAGCTGGACACCATCGACGCCAAGGCTCTGGCCGATAAGGCCGTGGCCCGTGCCAAAGGCAATCTGGGCGGCGAAGTACCCACCACCCAGGCCTGCCCGGTGGTTTTTGACCCGGAGGCCATGTCCGACCTGCTGCAGACCTTCTCCGACATCTTCTCCTCCGAGAACGCCCAGAAGGGCCTGTCCCGGCTGGCCGGGCAGGAGGGCCAGGTCATTGCCGCTTCCTGCGTGACTCTGGTGGACGATCCCTTCCATAAGGACAACCCCATGCCCATCAACTTTGATGCCGAGGGCTGCCCCACCTACAAGAAGAACGTCATTGAAAACGGTGTGCTGACCACCCTGCTCTACAATATGAAGACCGCCGCCGTGGCCGGAAAAGAGACCACCGGCAACGCCTTCAAGGGCAGCTACACCTCCCCCGTGGGCATTGAGCCCTTCACCATGTACTTGGCAGGCGGCGACCTGACCGAGGAGGAACTGCTTTCCAAGGCCGGGAACGGCGTGTACATCACCTCTCTGGGGGGCCTCCATGCAGGTGCCAACGCCATCACCGGCGACTTCTCCCTGCAAAGCGCCGGGTTCCTCATCGAGAACGGCAAAAAGACCACCCATGTGAAGTCCTTCACCGTAGCCGGTAACTTCTACCAGCTGCTCAAGAACATCACCGCCCTGGCCAAAAACACCCAGCTGCCCACGCCCTTCGGCATGACCACTTTCGGTGCGCCCAGCGTGCTGGTGGAGGGTCTGTCCATCGCCGGTAAGTAAAATCTTTTTCAAGCCCACGTCCGGCTCCCTTCGGGGGGCCGGATTTTTGCGTCTCCCGGGACGAACGGCAGAATGCAGTGCCGTTCGTCCCGTTTTTTCTGCCGTTTATCCCCGGCAGGCCTTGTTTATCCCGGCATATCGCACGATTGGCACGAGTCCATTGTAACCATCTTTGGTGAATATTAGAATATTCCCAGGCAATGACCGGAGGCCTGGAAAACAAGAATGTAAAATTGGAGGTAAGAAAATGAAAAAGAACACCGGTATCCCCCGTGCGGCCGTTGCGGGATTGGCGCTGTGCGCCGTTCTGCTGACCGGCTGCACCAAGAGCCCCAGCGGCACGGAAACGACGCCCACCGCTTCCAGCTCCACGTCCCAGAGTGACGGCAATCTCAGCTTCGTGGCTGCGGACAAGAGCAACTGGGACAAGGAAGTCGCCATCGGCGACTATCAGTACACCCTGGCCGTGAACTTTGCCAAGGGCGGCACCCTGACCCTGACCGGCACCTGCACCGGCCGGAAGCAGGCGGAAGCCCAGCGTGGCGGCCCCGGCGGCAGCGGCAACAGTGACGAGGAGACCACCGAAGCCACCACCCAGCCGGAGCTCACCGACAGCGAAAAGGCTGCCCTGAACTTCACCCTCACCGGCACCTGGACCTACGACACCGGCTACGGCTACACCGTGACCATCGGCGACTACACCACCAAGACCGATTATGACAAGGCCAGCGCCCGTCAGGTCTTTTACGCACAGATCACCGCCAACGGCGCCACCTCGGACCTGATCCAGTTCCAGGGCAAGGACACCGCTTTCCGGAAAGAGATCGCCGCCGACTACGAGGACTTTGAGATCCGGGACGCAGCCTTCGTATTCGAGTATGTGCAGACCGGCTCCAACAACAACCCCAACTCCACCCACCTGTATCTGGAGAAGGACGGCAGCGCCAATGCCCTGACCTATCAGGGTTCCTCCCCCACCTATAAGCGGGGCAGCTGGAAGGAGAACGCCGACAAGTCCCTGACCCTGACCATGGACGGCAAGGACTACACCGCTGACTACTGCGACGTGTCCGGCAAGGAAGGCTACCGCATCACCTACAATTCCGACACCATGTACGCCAGCGTTTCCGGTGCGGAAATTTCCTACACCGACGAGGACTTCAACGGCAAGACCGTCATGACCCTCCAGTGCGCCGAGCAGGATTACACCGTGGCCCTGACCGAGAAGGGCTTCGCCGTAGTGATGAAGGACGGCCAGGTGGATTCCACTGGCAAGTACACCGAGCAGGACGGCGTGTATACCATCGTTCTGGGCGACGATACCTTCGTTTCCGAGAACGGCACCATCACGCTGGAGTTTGCCGATAACTCCCAGATGGCTTCCTCTGGTGGCGGAGATCCCGAGACCCGTACCTTTGCTCTGGACGGCAGCGTTCCCGCAGCGGCCCAGCCCGACGCTCCTGCCGGTGACGGCACACCTGCCGGGGATGCTTCCTCCGCAGGCGGCAACAACGCTCCCTCCGACGGCGCTCCCTCCGAGGGCGGCGAAGGCGCACCGGATGCTTCCTCCGGCGGTGGACAATAAACAAAGGAGCGAACCATGAACCAGGCAGAAATTCAAAACAAGCTGGACGGCATGAAAAAGACCCGCAAGACGCTTTCCGTTGTGACCATGGTCACGGCCATCGTGTGCATGGTTGTGCTGCTGGCCTACAACTTCATGTCCGTCACCTATCTGAAAAGCCCCGTGGGCACCGACTACGAGCAGGGCTTCGCCTTTCCCGGCTGGCAGATGATCTTCTACGGCTTCGGCCGTCAGTTCATCATGCAGGACCACCTGTTTGACCCCAACCCCTACACCATCGTGGGTATGCTGGGAACGCTGATTGTCCTCATCGTCTGCACCTGCCGCTATCAGAAGGGCCGCAACAGGCAGAAAGCCAACCGGGAATTCATTTCCGCCGCATTCCTGGTGTACAGTGCCATGGTGCTGGGTGCCTTCCTGCTGCCCGTCGCCACCACGGCCGCCACCTCCGGCGGTGTGTACGATTTCAAGAATCAGTACATCCTCAACAGCGCTTCCAGCTTCACCAAGCTGCCCTTTGCCAACATCACCTGCGTGGTGCTGCTGCTGGGCGCTCTGGTGAAGATCGGAAACGGCGCATTCCTGCTCTATCAGAAGCAGTTTGCCGCCAAATATGCCCCCAAAAAGCCGAAAGGAGATCAATAACAAATGGCATCCAAGAAAAAAGTCGTTTCTCTGAGTGTCGTGACCGCCATCGTGCTGGTGCTGGTCATCGCCCTCTCCATTGTTGCCAACAGCTTCTCCGTGTATCTGGATATGTGGCTGGGCCGTGGTTCCCAGACCGTGACCAGCACCTCCGGACTGGACGGCAAGTACATTGACTTCAACGCCACTACCAACGAAGAAGCACGGGACAACGCTGCTGCCGTCACCCTGAAAACCGCCGAGGAGGGCATGATCCTGCTCCGCAATGACGACAATAGCGCCCTGCCTCTGGCCGCAGACACCAAGCTGACCATCCTGGGCTACAAGGCCTGGCACAACAATATGTCCGGCGGCGAGGACCCCGCCACCACCGAGAACGCCGTGTCCCTGGGCAAGGGCCTGGAGAACGGCTTCCAGACCAATCAGGCCGTCAACGACCTGTACGCCACCGCCAGCGGCAACTTCGCTGACCCCGACGCCGCTTTCGCTTCCGTGGAGTCCTCCTTCAGCGAGTACAACACCGCCGTGGTGGTCATCTCCCGGAACTCCGGCGAAGGCTCCGACCAGGTCCGTTCCACCAACGACAACGGCGTGGAGCGCAACGGTCTGACCCTGACCACCGACGAGTACAAGCTCATCGACTACGCATCCCGCCACTGCTCCAAGGTCATCATCGTCATCAACGCCGCCAACACTATGGAACTGGGCTTCCTGGACCCCAACGATTCCAACTACAACGGTGGAATGTACACCGACCCCTACTCCGGCGCCACCTATGATTTCTCCGGCATCCAGGCCGCCATCTGGGCAGGCTGCTGCGGCTCTCAGGGCGGCACGGCCCTGGCCGAAATTCTCAAGGGCGAAGTGAACCCCTCCGGCCACACCCCCGACATCTACGCCCGGGTCCTGGCCAACGAACCCACCTATGTGAACTTCGGCAACTATGAGTACACCAACGGCACCAGTCTGAACACCTATCTGGGTGCCAGCGTTTACTTTGTGGAGTACGAGGAAGGCATCTATGTGGGCTACCGTTACCACGAGACCGCCGCTTACGAGGCTTCTCAGGGCAACTACGCCGGTTACGATTATGACCAGGCTGTTGTGTATCCCTTCGGCTACGGCCTGAGCTACACCACCTTCGACATGAAGTATGCCGACACCCCCAGCTACGATGCCGACACCGACCAGTACACCTTCCATGTGACCGTCACCAACACCGGCAGCGTGGCCGGTAAGGGCGTGGCCCAGATCTATGTGTCCCAGCCCTACGAGGTTGGCCAGGTGGAAAAGAGCCATGTGCAGCTGGTTGGCTTCGATAAGACCCAGCTTCTGCAGCCCGGCGAAAGCGAGACCCTGACCATCACCGCCAACCGGGATTACTTCACCAACTACGACTACAAGGACGCCAAGGCTTACACTCTGGACGCCGGTGACTACAAGTTCTACCTGTCCGAGAACAGTCACTCCTGGGCCTCCATTGCGGATTCCGACTCCTCCAAGGTCTGGACCCACACCCTGGACAAGAAGATCGTCTACTCTGAGGATGCCGACGGCAAGCGGACCACCGACCTGGTGGCTGCCACCAACGCCATGGACGACGAGACCAACTACAAGTTCGCCGCCTGGAACGAAGGCTCCACCGGCGACGGCTACATCCACACCATGAGCCGTGAAAACTTCGCAGCTTCCTTCCCCACCGCTCCCACCGGCAACGATCTGGTGATTACCGACGAGCGTGCCATCAAGCAGATTGAGGTCTACGACGTGTGGGCCGACGATCAGAACCCCATCACCGAAATGCCCGAAACCAACACCGACGAAACCAGCTACTCTCTGGTGGAGATGCGTGGTGTGGCCATTGACGATCCCAGGTGGGACGACTACATCAACCAGTTCACCGTGGAGTCCATGGCTAAGATGTTCTCCAACGGCGGCTGGAACGAGCTGGCCGACACCGACAACGGCGTGCCCATCAGCTACGACGCTGACTCCCCCTACGGCTTCTACGCCGGTATGCTGAAAATCAGCCAGTATGCCCATAACATCTGGTACTGCGGCGCTCCCATGGTCTCCGCCACCTGGAACCTGGAAATTGCCGACGAACTGGGCAACGCCTTCGCTGAGGAAGCCTGGCTCTTCAAGCAGGAGGACGGCCAGCCCGTCACCGGCCTGTACGGCTACGGCCTGAACACCCACCGCTCCGCTTTCGGCGGCCGGAACTACGAGTATTACTCCGAGGACCCGGTCCTGGCCGGTAAGTTCGCCGCCACCGAGGCTTCCTCCGCCTCTGAAAAGGGCCTGATCGTGTTTATGAAGCACTACGCCCTGAACGAGCAGGAGACCAACCGTCAGTCCAACGGCTACTGCGCCTGGGCCGACGAGCAGGCTTTCCGGGAAATCTACAACCGTGGCTTTGAAATTTACATTAAGGAAGCCAAGATGGACGTGAACTACTACGGCCTGGACGAGGACGGCGAAGTTGCCATGATGACCACCGAAATGTCCGCTGCCACCGGTATCATGACCTGCTACAACCGGATCGGCGGTATCTACGGCGGCGCTTCCAACGTCATCAACCAGATCCTTCGGGATGAGGAAGGCTTCACCGGCACCGTTCTGACCGACGCCGGCGGCGAGCCCAACACCTACATGACCACCGACCTGGCCCTGCGCCGTGGTCAGAACCTGACCCTGTCCAACAACGGCACCAACGGCCTCTACGACACCGAGAGCCCCACCGCCGTGTCTTGGCTGAAAACCTCCACCCGGTATCTGCTCTACAACAAGGCCAACTCCAACGCCGTCATGGGCATGACCCCCGGCACCGTGATCTCCTACGGGACCTCTCCCTGGCGCATCGTGATGTACTGCGTATGGGGCCTGACCGCTCTCTTTGTAGTGCTGAACGCCTGCCGCATCGTGGGCTTTGCCACCGGCAAGCTGCAGGCGAAAGAAAAGGCTTCCAAGAAGAAGCAGGATGACAGCGACGACGAATACTAAGCCAATTCTCTTTTCCTCCTTTTAATAGCGAGAGGGACATGCATTGCTGCGTGTCCCTTTCCATTTTTTACTTTTTCTCCCAAGCAGGGCCCGGCGGGTCTTTCCTTTTGGGATGTTTTATGCTATAATGTAAAAAATGTCAGGAAAGGAGCTTTGCCCCATGTTTGATTTCCTGTGGCTCCTCCGAGACCCCGCCAACTGGGTCCAATTTTTTTGCGCTGCGTTCTTCGCTTACTGTCTGCTGGATAATCCCAAAAAGGACCGGTCCAAGCTCTGGCGGTCTCTGGGGAAAGTTCTGTTTCTGTTTGGTGTGTTCCTGCTCACGGACCTGGTGCTGAATGCCCTGAGCCATCGTTTCTTCATTCTGGCCGGTGTTGGCTCCTGGCTGTCCTATCTGTTCGGCATTCTGCTCTATGCGGCCATTTTCCCGAAATACGACTGGAATGCCCGCATCGTCACCGGGGCCGCCGCCTTTTCCATCATCATTACCGCTTTCCGGCTGGGTGCGGTGTTCGGGCGGCTGCTGGAATTTTCCCAATGGCACTTCAATTCCCTGTACGCCAAGCTGGCGGCCAGTCTGGCCCTGGTGCTGGTGGGCTGGTTCCTGCGGAACTATCGAATCTACAAATATCACGTCAGCGTCCACGCCGTCCGGCTGAATCTGGCCACCTGTATCGCCAGCGCCGCCTGCGTCACCGTGTATGATACCTTCAGCGTCCATGTGTTCGGCATGACCAGCGAATCCGGAATTCCGGGGCTGATGAGCGCCATTCTCCTGGCCCTGTGCGTCATTGACATTCTGGTCTATCTGATGACCTATCACCTGTGCCGGGAGTACACCAACGTGGCCGACCTGACGGCGGAGACCCAGATGAACAAATCCGCCGCTTCCCTGATGGCCGTGACCAGCGAAAATCTGGCGGAGCTGCATAAAATCCAGCACGACATCAACAACCAGTACGCCTATATGCGGGCCATGCTGGACACCGGAGACCTGGCCGGGCTGAAAAACTACCTGGACGAACTGTCCAGCACCTTCTCGGAACCCATCGTCCCCCTGGTGGACTGCGGCAACCACACCCTGGACCTGATCCTGAACATGGAGACCTCCAAGGCCCGGAGCCAGGGGGTCACGCTGGACGTGAACGCCGTGCCGCCCCATGAACTGCCCTTCAGTGAACTGGATTTGGTAAAGCTCTACACCAACGTCATCGACAACGCCATCGAAGCCTGCGTATCTGAGCAGCCGGAGGACCCCACCGTGACCGTTTCCATCCGGGCCACAGAGGATTACCTGCTGACCAAGGTCCGGAACCCCACCCGGAAGGGCAGCGGTATTCTGGAAAAGGGCTTCCCCACCACCAAGGGGGACCGGACCCTCCACGGGAAAGGCACGGGCATCGTCCGCAGCATCGTGAAAAAGCACGGCGGCAGCATTCGGTACAACATCCAGGACGGACATTTCCTGGTGGAATTCATTCTTGATTTGAAGGGGGAAAGCGACCATGCGTGAGCGACTGAAAATTGCCGTCTGCGACGATGAGCCACGGGCGCTGACCATTGTCTCCTCCTCCATCGGCACTGTCTTTGCCGAAGCGGGCATGGACGTGTCCCTGGAGACGTTCCTGGGGCCGGAGGCTCTGCTGGAGGCCCTGTCCACCCGGTCCTTCCAGCTGGTGTTTCTGGACATTTCCATGCCGAAAATGGACGGCATCACCCTGGGCAAGACTATCCAGAAGCTGGGCAGCGGCACCAGCATCGTGTTCGTCTCCAACCGGACGGACCGGATGTTCGACACCTTTGCCGCCGAGCCCTTCGGCTTCGTGCGAAAGAATCACTTCATGGAGGACCTGAACCAGATCGTCACCCGCTATATGGAAAAACTGAAGATCAAGGACCAAGGGGACCTGGTGCGGTTCCAGGACGGGCGGAACACCGTGTCCATCGATGCCAGCCGGGTCACGTACATCGAGTGCATCCGCAATACCCAGGAGCTGCATTTTGAGGACCCGGAGACCCAGCGGAAAATCTATTCCCGGATGGAGACCCTGGAAGAAGCTCTGAAACCCTACGGATTTTTGCGAATTCATAAGGGCTACCTGGTAAACAGCCGCTTTATCACTAGCTTTGGGGTCAAATCTTTGACCCTCTCCGGCGGGGCGGAGCTGCCCATCGGCCGCAGCTATTACCACGACGCAAAGATCGAGTACCTGGACTATGTGACCCAGTCCGGCGCAGCCTATATCGGCCGCTCCGTGTTCCGCCAGGAAGATACGCCGTGAAATCGCCTTCCCCTGGAGGGGAAGGCATCCCTCAGAAGAATCGGTACCCTTCTACGACCTCCAACCGTACACCCCCTCCGTCACCTTCGGTGACACCTCCCCCTACACGTCGGGAGGCAACGCATCGCCGGAAGTTGATTCCTCTAGTTAAACCACGCCCCGGAGGGGAATTTTCTCCTCCGGGGCGTATTTTCTGAAATTTTGGCAATTTATTCCTGAATTCCCTGCTTTTCCAGCAGGTCCAGCACCTGCTGGCCCCGGTTGGTCAGGGCCACGGAACCCTTCACGGGATATTTTTCGTATCCGGCGTAGGAAAAGCCCTTCAGCGGGGCAGAATAGTCAATGGACACCAGGTTCTTTTTCTCCAGGCACAGGAGAATCAGGGCATACTCCCGCACCGTGGCGTCCATGGATTCCAGGTACACCGGCTCCTCCGAGTCCGCCCTCCGGGCCACCGGCAGGAACGGGATACGGGCCAACGTGTCCAGCATTTCCAGTTCCCCGGCATTCAGCTCCAAGGCTCCCCGGCAGCCGCCGCACCCGGCGCAGCCACCGGTGCATCCGCCGCAATTTCCGCAATCATGCGCCATTTGCTTTCACTCCTTACCCCTTGGATTATACGAAATTTCATCTTTTCTGTCAACCCCGTTGCGGTTTTCGCAAAATCGTGGTATAGTGAAGAAAAAAGGAGGATTTTATCCATGCTGCATTTGAACAAAGAGAATTTTGACGAGACCATCGCCTCCGGCACCGTGCTGGTGGACTTCTGGGCCAGCTGGTGCGGACCCTGCAAGATGATCGCCCCCATTGTGGAGGAGATCGCCGCCGAGCGGCCGGACATCACCGTCGGCAAGGTCAATGTGGACGAGGAGATGGACCTGGCCCGGCGCTTCGGCATTGCCAGTATTCCCACCATTCTGGTTTTCAAAAACGGAGAGCTGAGCAAGACCTCCATCGGCTACTGCTCCAAAGAAGAGCTACTTGCCCTGCTGTAAAAAAGTCGGTGTCGCCCGAGTTGGACGGCACCGATTTTTTAGTTTACGCTGAGATTCGAGCCGCCGGAGGAGGGATTCTCCACGCTCCAGGAGATGCTGTCGTCCCGGTCGATGACCGCCCACAGAAGCCAGGTGGCCATGTCCATGGTGCCCACGTCTCCGTTCATTTTCCTTGACAGGGTCACGGTCCCGGTGGACGGGTCGATGGACGCAAAGCCCACCTGAATGGAGCCGGAGCTTTCCGTATCCACCACCAGCAGCAGGGCGTGCTTCTCAAAAAATGCCGCATCGTAACCGGCCAGTTCCGCATAGTCCGGCAGCTGGTCCACGGAGTTCACATAGGTCAGGGAAGAACGGCTGCCGGTGTATTCCAGCCGCAGCTTGCCCCCCTCGATGCTGGCATCTGCCGTGGGCTGGGTGGCAAAGCCGCTGGTGGGCGGCACGGTGGCCCCATCCCTGGGCAGGGTCGTGGCCGCAGTCCCGGCGGTGACGGTCCCCACAGTGGTGCCGGGGGTGGTCGTATTGGCAGTCTTTCCGCCCTTGCACCCGGCCAGCAAAACACCGGCGGTGCAGACGGCAGGAACGGCAATTTTCCAGATTCGATTCATAAAAAAGCCTCCTTTTCTGGGGTTTGGCCTCATTATAGCCCAAGTTCGTCCGCTTGTCAAGCGAATCCGTCCGCCAGATAAGAACAGTTTGTTAATTTTCCTCGATCATCATGCGGATGATGGTCCGGTCCGTTTCCCGCATTCCCTCGCTGGCCAGGGTGGCCACATTGCGGATGGTATTCTCCACCCCCTTGACCACAATGCCCTCGCCGCCGAAGAATTGGGACTTATGCATCTGCATCTGCATACCCAGCAGCCCCGCCTCCACGGCGGAGGCGATTTTTGCAGCGCAGCTGGCCTTGGCACCGTCACAGATCATGCCGGAATCGATGGCCACAGCGTTGACGATGGTGTGGGCAATGTCCTTTTCGTCGCCGCCGTAGAGATACATGACTCCTGCGCCCGCACCGCACCCGGCGGCGGTGGCTCCACAATAGGCGGACAGGCTGCCGATGCCGGTTTTCAGATGGATGGTCACCAAATTAGAAACCACCAGCGCCCGGTAGAGAATTTCCTGGGAGACCCCCAGTTCTTTTGCATAGACGATGACAGGCAGACTGGCGGTAAGGCCCTGATTGCCGGATCCGGAATTGATGACCACAGGCTTCTCGCAGCCGTTCATCCGGGCATCAGACCCAGCGGCGGCGTAGGCCTTTGCCCGGTTGTGGACGCACATTCCGTAGGATTGCAGAAGGATCTTGCCAATATTGGCCCCATATTCCCCCCGGAGGCCCTCCTGGGCAATGTCCCAGTTGCAGTCGATCTGCCGCTGCAGGGTCTCGGCCACGTCCTCGATTTTCACCGTGTTGGCAAACTCCACAATGCGCTCCACGCTGAGCAGGCTCCGGTCCGTCTCGTGACGAATGGCCGCCTCGCTGTAATCCCGGTGGTGGACGATGACCCCGTTCCGCTCCACCTGAATGACGTTGGTGTGGAATCCTGCGATCTCGGCGCTGGCGGTATCCGCTCCGGCGAACAGCACCACCCGGATGTGGAACACATAGTCCTTCCCGGACCGCTCCACATGAAATTCGCCCTTTTCCAGGAAGTCGTCGATGGCCCGGACCTGGTCCTCCGTGACCTGAGACAGCACCTGCAGTCCCGTGTCGGCCCGGTCGGCGATGATGCCCGCCGCAGCGGCGGCCGCAATGCCCCGCTTGCCGCCGGTATGGGGCACCACCACGCTTTTCACGTTTTTGATGATGTTGGCGCTGGCCTCGATGCACACCCGCTCCGGCATGGCCCCCAGGGTTTTTCTTGCCAGAGCGGCGCAGTAAGCCACGGCGATGGGTTCCGTGCAGCCCATGGCGCATTGCAGTTCTTCCTTCAGAATGGAGACGTACTCCCGATAGATTTTTTCTTCCACGATATGTCCTCCGGGGAATTTTTCTTTCCATTATACCACGGTTTCCCGAAAAATCCAATCCTTTCCGGAAAATCTTGCTTTTTTCGACGTTTCGGCTTATAATGGCACCAAGAAACGAGGAGGAATTCCCATGACCTTTGCCCGAAAAGTCTATTTGCAGCTGCCCACCCCCTCCCCTGCCGACCTGCGTGCGGACCGGGAGCGGGTGCTGGAAGCCTTTCACGCCGATTCCATGACCCTGAGCGCCATGCAGACGCTCTACCCCACCCTGAAAAAGGCAAATTATGCGGTCACCGCCAGTCTGAGTCCCACTGACACCGGCTGGGAGATTCGGAACATCGAGGCCGGGGACACCCGGAGCCGGTCCTGCGCCCTGGCACTGGACCTGGGCAGCACCACCCTGGAAATGGAGCTGCTGGACCTGAACACCGGGGCCACCCTGGCCTCCGGCACGGCCACCAACGGCCAGACGGCCATTTCCGCCAATATTCTCGACCGCATTCTCTACGCCAAGGACCGGCCGGACCACCTGGCCCATTTGCAGGCCCTGGTGGTGGAAAACATCAACGATCTAATCACCCGCTGCTGCGCCCAGGCCCAGGTGGACCCGTCAGAAATTCTCCTGCTGGCCGTGGGCGGCAACACCACCATGATACACCTTCTTCTTGCCTGCGAACCCTGGCAGGTGTTTCAAATTCCCTACACCCCGGTCTTTTACGACCCCGGCATTCAGGAAGCACGGGACATTGGCTTGAATCTTTCTTGCAGTGTCTTTTGTATGCCTGCGGTGGCTAATTATCTGGGTGGGGACATCATCTCCGGCCTTTTGATGACGGACCTGGACACAAGAACGGACCCGGCGCTGTTTCTGGACATCGGCACCAACGGCGAAATTGCCTTCGGCTGCAAGGATTTCCTGCTGGTGGGTGCCGGTGCGGCCGGTCCTGCACTGGAAGGGGCCGTCAGCAAATCGGGAATGCGGGCGGAGCCGGGAGCGGTCTGCAACGTGACCATTGACGAAGGAGACCTAATCCATGTGAAAACCATCGGCGGCAAGCCCCCGGTGGGCATCTGCGGCTCCGGCATTCTGGACCTGATCGCCCAGGGCTTCCTGGCCGGGTGGATCAACGGCAACGGCACGCTGAACGTGGACGCCGCCCCAGCCATCCGCTGGACCTACGAGCCGGACACCCAGCGGCAGCTGCCCGCCATCTGCTACGCCCAAGGGCCGGAGGGTCCGCTGCTCTTTACCCAAGCGGACATTCAGGAATTCATCCGCTGCAAGGCCGCCGCCTTCACCATGGCCGCCACGCTGATGGAGGAATGTGGGGTGGCCCCGTCGGACCTGGGGGCTATGTACCTGGCCGGAGGGTTCGGGGAACACATGGACCTGGAATCCGCCATTACCGTGGGGATGTACCCGGATATTCCCCGGGAAAAGTTCAAAATTCTGGGGAACAGCTCCCTGAAAGGGGTCAAAAAGCTGCTGCTGGACGAAGCGCAGCTGCCCCGGCTGCGGAAATTCGCCCAGGATGCCCAATATGTGCAGTTCGGCGAAATGGCTCGGTTCCCGGAAAATATGGTCGCCGCCCAGTTCCTGCCCCATACGGACGCCCACCTGTTCCCCAGCGTAAAACCGAGGAAACGGTAATATCGCACCGCCCCCGCTGATGATTCAGCGGGGGCGGTTTTCAAATCAACTTCTAATAGCAAAAGCCACTTCTGACGAGCCAAGTACGTTTCATATTCCACGACTTCCACCCCCACATTTCCTCTGTAAGGTGTACATCTGTATAAGAACCCTGCTCAAATGTCTCAAATTCTGTCTGACTAAAAGATTCTTTCTTTTCCTTTATGCACTCTATCCAAAATTCATTTGTAACCTTTGTTAATTTCTCCATCTTGAATCTCTAAGCTTTTTATGTATAATAAAAGTATCTTCCGAAAGGAGTCGAAAGGAGGTCCTTCCAATTGGGTATTTAAGTAACTTCTCATAACGCATATCAACCATAGGTGTATTTTTATCAGGAGGTATAGACATGATAAAAAGATTGATTAGTCTGTTCGTGCTGTTTTCGATTTGTCTCTGCATTTGCACCCCTGCCATGGCTGCGGAGAACACCCCCTCGAACACCTTCACATACAAGACTTCAGCTACCGGGAAAATGGAGATTTCCGTAGATACCGCTTCACCGAACACAATCAATTCTCAGCACACTGCCCCCTTTGTCATTACCCAGTACGAGAACAATCGTATTATCCAAACTGTAACCGGAGAAATTGGTGGTTCGCAGCTTGTAGTAACCAACTTCAAAGATAGCATTATCGTAAATCGGTATACTATCAATGTAGCAGAGAGAATTTCCAAAACCTCCCCCCAAATTTCTACATTCTCAGCCCCAGCCGGAAACGTTCTTGGCTATATAACATATAAGAAGGATTCAGTTACAGGTGAAGAAATGAAGATTCGAGTATCTAGCGTTCGCACAAAAAATGATACAGAATCCTACGTTATCAATGGGAAGAAAACCGATACTCTCTCAACTATTTCTGCTCTTCTTCTCTCCTTTTTAACATTCCTTGTCAGCAAAAAAGATATTGTTACTCAAATTGCTGTTGCCATCATCACATTTTTTGGCGGTGAAGTTACTGGTGCCATGATTGGAGTAGCGTTTAGTGAACCCGTCGCTGTAAATGCCTACTATTATGAACTAACCGGCTATGACGCATCCTATGACAGATGTACGCAAAAATACAGCGGTATTTCTAGGCATGTTTTAACAAAGAGCAGTAGTGCCTATAACGATTGGATTATCGAGGGATGTACTCCCCAGAACTGGCAAGACAGTTCACTTGCTTATTGGTTCTGGACCGATTTGAATGCCAGCAACTATTACCCTGGTGTTAAATCTTACTCTTGATGCAGTGAGGTATCTCTATGCTCTGTCCCATTTGTCACAATGAGATGATTGCCGGTTGCCTTCTCGCTCCTTCCGGCGGTGCAATTTTCTGGATAAAGGACGAGGCTGATGCTCCATCGACTCTATGGCCCAAAAGGGTCAAGGCTGCGGGAGGCATCCTGCTGGATAAGAAACTCCTGCCCTTTGGCTTCTACGCCAAGGAACGGAATGTCACCTATCACTGCGCCGCCTGCCGGATCTTCCTGGCTCCGGAGCCGGAAGAAGATTAAGTAAAAAAGGACCGCCCCGGAGAGGATTTTCTCTCCGGGGCGGCGTTTTTATCCCATTTTTTCGAACCGCAGGGCGATCATTTCCGCCGCCTGGTCCAGGGTGTACTTGGAGGTGTCGATACACAGGTCGTAGTGACTGGGGTCGCCCCAGATCATACCGGTGTAGGACTCATAATACTTTTTCCGCTGTTTGTCCATCTTGTGGACCAGCTTGGAGGCCTGATTCAGCGTCAGGTTCTCCTGGATCATCTTCCGGCGGATGCGCTGCTCCTCCGGAGCGGATACGAACACCCGCAGCAGCTGCACGTCCTTGTCCTTCAGCACGAAGTCGGCGCAGCGGCCCACGAACACACATTCCTCCCGCTTGGCGATCCGGCGAATTTCGTGGCTTTGCAGGGCGAACAGCACCTCGGAGGTGGATTTGCCCCGGAGCACATGATAATTTCCCTCATGGACCGTCTGGAACAGGTAGGGATTGGTGGCCTTTTCGTCGGAATCCGTCACGGAGGTCTCCGGCAGCTCGCCGTATTCGCAGGCCAGCCGCACCAGTTCCCGCTCATAGACCTTCAGGCCCAGCCGCCCGGCAGTCTTGACGGCGATCTCATGGCCGCCGCTGCCGAACTGACGGCTGATGCTAATGATCCGATTTCCCATGATTCTCTCTCCTCCACATTTTTATTTTTTCAGTGCGCTGCGGACGGCCTCCGGGAAGGAAACCTCCCGGTCCACGAAGGTAATGCCGGCGCCAAGAGACACATTGGTATCCGTCAGCACGATGCGGGCGGTGCCGGAGCAGGAAATATTCAGGGACGTGATGGTCCCGTCGGTGAGGGTCAGCGTCAGATTGCCGGTGGTGAAGGTCACGTTCTGGCTCTCCACGTCCGGGGCAATGGCGGCGGAGAGCTGCTTCATGCCCTCCTGGTCCAGGGCCAGGGTGTAGGTCCAGGTATCGCCGCTCTGCTGGGCGGTGACGGTGCCGGAGGCCATCATGGTGTAGGCCAGGTCAATGAGTTTGGCGCTGTCCGCCATGGCCTTGCCGGTGGAAATGGCCCGGCCGGTGCTGTCGCAGAGGGTATCGCCGGAGAAGTACACCGCCACGCTGCCCTTGCGCACGCAGCCCAGGGTGTCACCCTCGCTGCGGAGGCGGTCATACTCCAGCGTATCGTTGACCACGATGGGGCCGCAGTCTGCCCGGAGGGCGATGTCGGCACTGTAGCTTTCCTGGTTTTCCAGGGTGGCCCAGGCTTCCAGAAGCCGCAGCACATCGTCCGTGATGGTATTTTTGCTTTCGGAAGTGCCGTCCGAAATGGCGTCCAGCACTGCATCCGGAATCACCGGAGCCGTGCGGGTGCCGGTATTCAGGATGGCCTTACCGGAAAGGCTGCCGCTGTTGCTGCTGCCGGAGAATTCCAGGGTGGTCAGGCTGCCGTCGGTAGCCGTCAGGACCAGTTCCAGCTTGTTCACGCCCTCCACCGGGTCCCCCAACAGGTCCAGGAACTTGGCCGCATCGCTGCCGGAGGCGGTGATGGTGTAGCGGGTCTTGGAGCCGGACTTGGTTTTGTCCACGTCCAGCAGCTTGTAAAGCTCCACCGCCTGGTCCATGATGACGGAATAGTCCGCCTTGCCCACGGCGTAGGCCTTGCCGTTATCCAGGTACACATTGCCGTCGGCATAGTACAGCTTCACGCCGCTGCTCTCCACCATGGTGATCTGCTTTCCGTCCACCTTGGTGGAGCGAATTTGAGCATCGGTGTGGAGGGTCACGCCGTTCAGGTCCGTGTCCAGTCCCAGGGACAGGGACATGGGGTCCTTCTGGACGTAGGCATTCAGCAGCCGGTAGGCTTCCAGGCCCTTGCCCAGGTTGCCGGTCAGCAGCACATAGGCCCCCACGCCCAACGCCGCCACCAGAACAACGATCAGCACCGGGATCCACCAGCGCTTTTTCTTCTTGGGCTGCTGGGGCAGGGTCACTTTTCCGCTGCGCAGGGCCTCCAATTCAGCCTCCGCACGGGCCAGCCGCTCCTCGGCGGTCAGTGCTTCTTCCTTTTCCTCCGCAGGCTCGTCGTCCTCCTCCAGAGGCAGGTCATTCAGGATGGGCTTGCGCTTGTGATTCCTGTGGACCAGCATCAGGATCGTGATAATGACCGCCGCCAGGGCCACAAAGGCCAGCAGCCAGATCCACCACACGGCAAAGGTCGTGACTACCGCCAGATGGACGGTGCTGCCCGTCACCGGGAACACCAGGTAGCTGCCGATGGTGTCGTAATCTGCCCGGACCCAGCCGCCATTGTCCTCCACATAGAGCCGCAGGTTGCTGGTTTTCCCGGAGGGAGCCAGGTAGCGGAGCGTATGCTCGCTGCGGCCGTCGTCGGTGAAGGTGATCTTCCACTGCTCCACTACTTCCCGGTCAATGACCATGGCCGGGAAGCCGCCCTTGGAGAAGTAATCCGCCAGGTCTTCCGTGGTCAGCTCCGTGGCCGTCACCGCTTCCGGGGCGGCGGTCATGGCACTATTTTCGTCGTAATCCCCTTCCAGCAGGAACACGCTGCGGCCGTTTTCCCGGGTCTCCTGAGAGGCCAGGCCCGGCACATAGGGGGTGTACACGGCAGTGACCACCGTATCAAAATGCAGGTCCGTCAGGTCCTCCCGGTCCCACCGGGCGTAATAGCCGTCCTTGGCGGGGATTTGAGGGAAGATGTCGGAGCCAAAGGACGCCCCGTAGGAGAAGGAATCCGTGAACAGCGTCACATCATCCGCCACAAAGGTCAGGGTGAAGGACTGCATGGCCTGGGGCAGGCCCATGACCTGGGAAAGCTGAGCATAGGTCATAGGCTCCGCTTCTCCGGCGATGCTCTGGCGGTTGATACCGGCCAGGGTGTCGGAAACGAAGTAATTTTCTGCGAACGTGCCTTTCTCGGAGCCGGAAACGGCACCCTGATACTGCCCTCCCTCGGGAATCTCCACCATGGAATAGCAGCCCGTCACTGTGGAAGAACTGCCGCTGGCAGTCTCCTCCACGCCGGAACCCACGATGCCGCCCACATACTTGCCGCCTTTCAGGGTGGCCTTGGCGTAGGAATCCCGGACGGTGGCTGCGGTCAGGCCCGCAATGCCGCCTACATAGTCGCCGCCTTCGCTTTCCACGCTGCCGAAGCCCCGGCAGCCGGTCAGAAAGCCCAGGTCCATCCGGCCCACAATGCCGCCCACATAGCTGCGCTTGCCGGTGACGACACCGTCATTCTCGCAAAGCTGGATAACGGCCTTGTATTCATACTGCCGCCGGTACTCACCGCTCAGGTCCCCGGACACGTCGTCCTCCGGGTCGGCGGTGTACTCCTGGCCCATGGATCCGGCCACGCCGCCGGCATTGATGTCGCCGGAAACGGCTCCCCGGTTGGTACAGTAGGAGACTTTGCCCAAGGTAATGGAATCAATGTCCAGTGCGGAGGTGTCGGTAATGATGTCCCCGTTCTCCACCTGGTCCATGGCCTCAAAGAGCGTGTCGGACAGTTCGGAGAACTTGGCATTGATCTGCCGCACGTCCTCGGCCAGGGTCCCCACGGTCCCGGCCACGGCGCTGTTCAGCAGGGCGATCTGCCCGCTGATGCCGTTGACGGCGGAACTGAGGCCCCCCAGGTCCGGGGAAGCCACGATATTGGTGCTGGCGTCGATGGAGCCGGAGCCTTCGCCGGTGTGGTCAATGTCCACACTGCCGCTGACGCTGACACTGGTGCCCCCCTCCGGGGTGGGATTCACGTCCACCTTGGGGTCGCCGCTGACGGTGGTATCGGAGGATGTATTGCCGGAGCCGTTGATATTGGTATTCACATCGGCGTTGACCTTCACCTTCCCGGCCTCGTCCACGGCCGTATCCACATAGCCGGAGAGGCTGTTCAACCGGGAGGACACGCCCCCTGCGCCGCCCTCGGCATCGTCGGAGGCCTGGTCAACGAGCTTGGAAAGCTCATCCAACTGCCGCTGCAGCTTGCTGCGGGTGCTTTCGGACAGGGCCACCTGCACATAAGGCTCCATCTGGCCCACGATGCCGCCCACGTCCTTCCGGCCGCAGACGCTGCCCTCGTTGGAGCAGTTCTTCACGGCGCCGCTGCTGCGGCCCACCACGCCGCCTACATTGTAGCCGATGTGCTGATGACCGATGGCCCCGTAGTTCACGCAATTATCCACCGTGCCGGAGGAATAGCCCGCCGCGCCGCCGGTATCGGTGGCCACATTGGCCGTGTCGATCTGGGACAGCATGGAAAGGTCCAGAGAGAAATTCAGAGAAAGCTCGTCCAGGTTCACGCCGGGGTCCGTGCTTTCGATATTCACATACATTTTATTCCGGGAATCCTGCACCAGCCCCAAATTGCAGCCCACCAGGCCGCCGGTGCTGTTGGTGCCGAACACCGCTCCGGAAGCAGTTGCATTTTTCACGGTCCCCAGGTTCCGGCCCACCAGGCCGCCCACGTTCCGCTTGCCGGAGACCGTACCGGTAAAGGTGCAGTTCTCCACGGTGCCGCTGTTGACACCGGCCAAGCCGCCCACGTCGGTCTTTTCTCCGTCGGGGCAGACGCTGCCCTCCAGATTCAGGTTCCGCACCACCGCATCTGCCTGCAGCCGGGCGAACAGGCCCGCCGGGGCCACGGTGTCGGTGATCTCCAGGCCGGTAATGGTGTGGCCGTCGCCCTCAAAGGTCCCACCGAAGGTGGGGATGGGGGTAAAGCCCGTATTGGCCAGGGAAATGTCCGCCGTCAGGCGCACGGTCTTGCCCCGGGACCAGGAATCCAGGGTGCAGCTTTCGGCAAATTCCAGAAATTCCTCCGCCGAGGAAATGGTGAGCGTCCCCTCCTCTGCCCGGACTGCCGGAACAGCGGCAAAGAGCATCACCAGCGCCAGCACAAGGGCGCTCAAGCGGAACCAGCACTTATTCATCATCTTCGTCACCCTCCTCGTCGTTTTCCACAGAGCCGGAGATCAGGTTCAGGTCAATGTCGCCCTCCACAGTACCCCGGACAATGCCCCGGATGGTACCGTTGACTTTGCCCCGGACCATACCGTTGACGGCGATCTTGCCGTGGCCGGTTTTCCGTTCGCCGACGCCCACACCGGGCACGGAGAAGGAGGTCCGGTCCACCACGCCGCTGCCGATGAGCAGAATTTGCGGCAGCACGAACATGACCAGGATAATGGAAATGACCGTGCCACGTCCCAGGCTCTCGCCGATGCCCGCAATGACCGGTTCGGAGGTCATGCTGCCGATCAGGAAACCGCTGACGGACATGATGGCGCCGGAGGTGATGATGGTCGGGAATGCGAAGTTCATGGTCTCGGTAATGGCGCTGCGGTGATCCATCTTGGTTTTCAGTTCCTGATAGCGGCTGGCAATGACGATGGCGTAGTCGATGTTTGCGCCCATCTGAATGGAGCTGACGATCAGGTAAGCCAGATAGAACAGGTATTTGCCCGTAATGGTCGGGAAGGAGAAGTTGATCCAGATAGCGCCCTGGATGACCAGGATCAACAGAATCGGCATACCGGCGGACTTGAAGGTGAACAGCAGCACCACCAGCACGATGAGCACGCTCAGGATGCTGACCACGGTGTTATCCACGGCGAAGGACTTCTCGAAGTCGTATTCGCTGGTGGAGTCGCCGGCAATGTACACGTCCCCGTCGGGATAATAGCTTCTGGCAATATCCAGCAGGGTATCCGTAAAGGCATAGGTCTCATCGCCGCTGACCGGCAGGGTCAGATAGATCAGCATCCGGCTGAACTCGGTACCCTGCAGCTGATTCTTGGCGCTGAGCATCTGGGTCTGAGCGTCCTTCAGGGTCTGGGTCTGGTCCTCGCTGAGGGAGACGATGCCCGAATCGATCTGGTCGCAGACGTAGAGCATCATGTCAATGAGCGGCACCTGGTAAGTAGAGAGCTTTCCGGCCAGCTGACCGTAGTTCTCCTGATTGGCGGCGTAGGCGGCGTAGACCACCTCGGCCACCTCATAATCCAGTCCCGCCAGTTCCGCAAACTGCCGGGGGGTCAGCTTGTCGGCCAGCATATAGCCGTCCATGGCCTCGATGTTGGTCAGGCCCATGGTGTAGTCCACTTCCTCGTGGCTCTCGATCTCGGCAAGCATTTCCCGTTCCTTGTCGAAATCCCCCGCCGGGACCACCAGGGCCACCATATTAGAAGAACCGAAGTTGTCCTCGATCATCTGCTCGGCGATCTGGGTATCATTGAGCTTCGGGGTGGACAGAATGCTGTAACCGTAAGCGTAGGGGCACTGCGAGGAAAGCTGGAAGGCAAACACAATGAGCACCACGAACACCACCGGCACCACATGGCGGGTGGCATAGTCGATATGGCCCACAAAGGGGATTTTCGGCACGAAGCTCCGGTGGCCGGTTTTTTCGATGAGCGGACCAAAGAGCATCAGCAGGCCCGGCATTACCAGGAACGCGGACAGCAGCGCAAAGGCAATGGCCTTGATAAGGCAGATGGCCATATCCGGGCCAAGCTTGAACTGCATGAACAGCATGGCCACCAGGCCGCCGACCGTGGTCAGGCAGCTGGAGCCAATTTCCGGGATGGACTTGGCCAGGGCCGTGATCACGGCCTCCCGGATGGGCAGCAGCCGGTGTTCTTCCTTGAACCGGTTGCAGAAAATGATGGCATAGTCAATGGACAGGGCCAGCTGCAAAATACTGGTCACGGAGTTGGACACGAAGGAGATTTTGCCCAACAGGAAATTGGTACCCTGGTTGATGATCAGAGCCACCACGAAGGTCAAAATCAGCACCGGCACTTCGCCGTAGGTCTCCGAGGTCAGCAGCAGCACCGTCACGATGACCACCGCCACATAGACCATGATCATGTTGATCTCCCGGTCGATAATTTCCGCCTGGGTGTTGCCCAGATCCGTGGACAGATACAGGTCATAGCCCGCCAGGGCCTCTTTTACCGCTTCCAGAGAATCCAGACAAGCGTCATTCTTCTCGTCGTAATCAAAGGTCACGGAGAACAGAGCAGAAAAGTTATTATAGTGGTCGGAGGTCTCATCATAGTCCACGCTCTGCACGCCCTTGATGTCTTTCAGGGTGTCGTGAAGCTTGGCGGCTTCCTCCTGGGTAATGTTGGCCACCATCACCTGGGCCGTGCCGTAGGTGATGAACTGGTCCTCCATTACGTCCAGGGCTTTCTTCGTCTCCGAAGTGTCCGGCAGGTAAGCAGTCAGGTCATTCTCCACCTCCACCCAGTTCCGGGAAAACATGGAGAAAATGATGAGCAGCACCACGATAAGGTAGATGAGGTTCCGCTTATCCACAATAAATGTGGAAAGCTTTTCCATGAAGCTGCCGCCGCTCTCCGGCGTATTGTTTTCCATTGTCAGCGTCCTTCCTTTCTATTGGGCTTCGGCCCTGCTGATTTACAACTCTTTACGTTTCTCATTATAGCGTGCCTGAAAAAAAGAATCAAGCGGACAGATCGCTCCCGGTGTGTAAAAATGCGGCAAAACCACGCCTCCACTCTTGACATGAAGTGAACTTCATGTGCTATAATAGGCTCAAATTATTTGAAAAGGAGATCGGTATTATGCCATCCAAGGTTTATTTCACCCGTACGCTGACTTCCGAGAAGGTCGTGGAGCTTTACAAGGCCCTGGGCATCTCCCTGCCCGGTAAGGTCGCCGTGAAGCTGCACTCCGGCGAGGAAGGCAACCAGAATTTCCTGGGGCCGGACTTCTGGAAACCCATGATCGAAGCCGTTTCCGGCACGGTGGTAGAATGCAACACCGCCTACGAAGGTTCCCGGAACACCACCAAGAAGCACCTGGCTACCCTGGAAAAGCACGGCTGGAGCAAGCATTTTCACGTTGACCTGCTGGATGCCCAGGGCCCCGACATGGTGCTGGACATTCCCGACGGCCACGAGATTCACAAGAACTATGTGGGCAAGGACATGGCAAACTATGATTCCATGCTGGTCCTGTCCCACTTCAAGGGCCACCCCATGGGCGGCTTCGGCGGCGCCCTGAAGCAGCTGTCCATCGGCTGCGCCTCCGGCTACGGCAAGGCCTACATCCACGGTGCCGGTGACCCCGCCCAAATTTGGACTGCCGACCATGATTCCTTCCTGGAGTCCATGGCCGACGCCGCCTCCTCCGTGGTGCAGTATTTCCACGGAAATATGGCCTTCGTGAACGTGATGAAGAACTTGTCCGTGGACTGCGACTGCTGCGCCGTGGCCGAGGACCCCTGCATGGCGGACATCGGCATGATGGCCTCCCTGGACCCCATCGCCATCGACCAAGCCTGCCTGGACATGATCTATGCCTCCAAGGACCCCGGCCGGGACCATTTGATCGAGCGCATCGAATCCCGCCACGGCGTGCATACCGTGGAAGCCGCCGCCCAGCTGGGCTTCGGCAGCCGGGAATATGAGCTCGTCGAGCTGTAAGTTTCCAAAGCCGTGAAAATCGCACTTCCTTCCGCGCCGGAAGTCTGCTGATGATCCTGCGGCACCACGAGAATATTGGCCGGCTCCTGGCCGGTACGGAATCCAAATTTCACTTATCTTCCAAAAAAGCATGAAAAACCGGCTGACAGAGCATTTCTGTCAGCCGGTTTCAGCCTGTCAAAGAACCCCTGCTTTCAAATAACGAAAGCAGGGGTTTTCTTAC
>ERZ841120.491-NODE-491-length-27363-cov-9.461074_pt1 | contig 27363 bp, 30 predicted proteins | sample MGYA00519572_ERZ841120 | MGnify/ENA primary metagenome ERZ841120 (study PRJEB31850, sample SAMEA3708890) | human gut metagenome | biome: human gut; feature: human-associated habitat; material: faeces | place: China | collected 2014 ...
TCAATTTCTTCCTTTATCAGACTTCCTACACTTGAAAAGTGCGAACATAAAAATAGTTTCATCAATATTCTCCTTTATAAATTTCGATTTTATGCTTTCTTAATCGGATGTCTAATTACAGTTTTCCATTTCTCTGGGGCAACCTTTCTTGCATCAGACATATAAATCTCGTGATGCAATCTATCTTTGTTCATATCATTAACATACCCATTTTGCTCTAAATAAGCATCCATAAGAGCAACGGTTACTGGCTCATCATCAAAAGAACCTATGTGCATAATTTGAACGCATAATCCTTCATCAATCGTTAGATACTCTGCTGATGAACAATCGAGTTTCTTCTTTTTCGTCGCTGTTTCTACCGCCCAATCAAAATCAGCTTTAGAAATGAAATCAGGCAAACGAATGACCGAAATCCAGTTGAAAGCAGATTTGTTTGTATAATCCACACCCTCGAAATTATCTTGCCACCAAAAGCCTTCCAGTGGCGGAACAACATATTCAAAGAAGCCTTCAATTTTATAATCGGTCTTGTAACTCATCTTTAATGTATATGCAACAGCATATAAAACACTAATTGCTTGTTGATATGCGCCTCCTTCTTCATTCGGATTGCCTTTACCTCTGACCGCAATGTAATTAGCCTTCGGTACATTTACAATCTCTGGTTTATTCTTAGGCATATAAAATGCTTTATATTCTTTCTTAAAATCAAAAGCCATAACAACCTCCAAAATTCCAACTTGTCTTTATAAAACATTTACTCCGTAACCGCAATCTTGATCACACCGTCCAGCCGGTTTTCAAAGATGCGGTAGGCTTCTTCGATTTGGCTCAGCGGGAAACGGTGGGTAATAAGCGGCGTGGTGTCCAGCTTGCCATGCTCGATTAGACGCAGAATTTCCGCGCAGTCGCAGCCGTCCACGCCGCCGGTCTTGAAGGTCAGATTTTTCCCGTACATCTCCGGCAGCGGCAGCGTCTGTGCCTCGTCGTAGAGTGCTACCACCGTCACGATGGCGTTGGGGCGGGCGCAGCGCCACGCAAGCTGGAAGGTATCCTTGCCGCCTGCCACCTCCAGCACTACATCCGCACCGCTGTGGTCGCTGTTTGAGTGCACAAAGTCCTCGCATTCCTCCGGCGTGCAGGTCAGCACCTCCGGATAGTGCGCCCGGACAAAGGCGAGCCGTGCCGGGTCCTTCTCGCAGACGATGATGCGCTTGGGGTCTTTCAGTGCCGCGCACAGCAGCGTGCATATGCCTGTGGGGCCTGCGCCGATGATGAGAACAGTATCTTCGCTTTTGATCTCCGAAATTTTTGCCGCCCAGAAGCCGGTAGCGAGAATATCGCCCACAAACAGCGCCTGCTCATCGGTGACGCTGTCGGGAATCTTGTTGAGTTCCTGATCGGCATAGGGCACCCGGACAAGCTTCGCCTGCCCGCCGTCGATGCGGCAGCCCAGCGCCCAGCCGCCGTCGGGGTCGGTGCAGTTGTTCACCCAACCGTGCTGGCAGAAGTAGCATTCGCCGCAGAAGGTCTCCACGTTCACCGTCACCCGGTCGCCGGGACGCACGGTTTTGACTGCTGCACCGACGATTTCCACCACGCCCACCATCTCGTGGCCGACGGTAATGCCCGGCACGGCACGGGGCACCGAGCCATGCTTGATGTGCAGATCACTGGTACAGATGGAGCCCAGCGTCACCCGCACGATGGCATCCCGGGAATCGATGATCTCCGGCTCTGGCTTCTCCAGCAGAGCAAAATGGTTGTGTTCTATGTAAGTCAGGGCTTTCATATTGCCTCCTTTTGAAATGCCGCGGCGCTTATTGCACGGCGGTGTTCTTTTGCAGATGGATGTCGGATAGGATCACCGGGATCTCTTCATCGGCATCTTCCTTTTTCCACGCCACAACAAAGCGAACTTCGGCCGAGCACGGCGTGTATCCGTTTGACCGTAGACGGTCCAGCCGCTCCCGGCAAGCCTTGGACAGCTTTGCTATGCGGACAGTTCTGCCATTCAGCTCAGCAAGGAGATAATCGTGTTCCACAGAAAGCGCCATGCCGCTGCGGAGCTTTAGCAGTATCTCCTTTTTACCCTTGAAGAAATCGAGGACCACATCCCGATGCGTCAGCTGCAGCGTAAGCGATTTTGGCTCCTCGTATTGCCTTGCATCCTCTGCGTGCTCTATCCCAGGGAGGCTGTAGGGTGAAAACAAATCCGTGTCGCAGTGGATATACAAAGCGTTCTTTGCCCGGGTCATCCCCACATACAGCTTTCGCCGTTCCTCATCTGTTGACGCTGTATTTCCGGCCAGCATCATATACACATTGTCGAACTCCCGGCCCTTGGCCTTATGGATTGTAGACACATATACCGTTTCGCAGTCATCCCGGTAAAAGTCCTCATAATTGGATTCACGGATGAATTCCTCAAGATCGGTGCGGTATTTTGTCGGATTTGTCGTTTCAAAATCCTGTATCAGATTGCCGCAGATTTCCAGGCATGTACTTCCGGCAAAGGCAGCAAAGAGTTGCTTTTTTGCGGCATTCCAAAGGTCGTTGGAAATGACCGGCGACTTCAGGGATTGGTCAATCTTTTTCAGGAAAAATCGGATCTCTGCCAGATTATAAAGTTGGAACCCGCCCAACGACTGAATCAGCTTTGCCCGGACACCATTTTGCAAAAGCAGTCCCAACAGGCGGAGTGCTTCATCGTTGGTATTGGTCAACACACAGCATCGCGCGGCTCCGCGGGTGGCCAGCAATTCCTGAACGACGGCTTCCTCCATATTTTTCCCTGTGTGGTGCGTGATCCGCACGGTACCGCTGTCGCTGCGGATTGCCTCGATGGGGGCGGTCTTCATGCGGTTTTGTATGGCTGCGGCAAAGGCATTGCTTAGTGTAACAATGGGCGGGCAACTCCGATAGTTCTCGGTCATCTCATACCTTGCCGCACCGTACTTTTCAATGAGTGTGCGCAGATGTCCGGAATCCGAGCCGCGGAACTCATATATGTTCTGGTCGTCATCCCCGACGGCAATCACGCGCATATCCTCATTATTCTGCATCAGTGCACAGACAAGATTAAACTCGTTGTCATCCATATCCTGCGCCTCGTCAATGACCAGAACGCTCTTTGTAATCTTTCCCTGCTCCACTTCTCCGTTTTGGATCAGTTCTGCGGCATTCCTCACCACATCGTTGACATCCTCCAGACTGCCGATTTTCCCCAGCAGGTCAAAGCAGTAGGAATGGAAGGTCTTGATCTCGACAAAATTTGCTGCATTGCCGATCAGCGCCACCAGGCGCTTTTTGAACTCTGTCGCAGCAGCGCGGGAAAATGTCAGCATTAGCAGCTGTTCGTGCTTGACATCCTCCAGAAGCAGCAGCGCCGCCAGCTTATGCACCAGAACTCTGGTTTTGCCGCTGCCCGGACCAGCGGCAACAACGATGTACTTTGAATCCGCATCCTGAATAATTTGTGACTGAATATCCGAAAGCTCGCCGAACAGCTGATTGTACTTTTGCGGCGTGATATTCCGGTCGATCTCCTGAATGCGCTCTCCCTTGAAGTATTTCGAGATGAATTTTCGGAAATCCATCTGGAAATAGTCCTGCACGAACTGCAGCGCGGCATTGTAGTCACGGACCATGAGGTTTGCGTATTCGCCCACAATGTGGATCTGCCTGATCTTCTGTTTGTAGAACTCATCCAGGAAGCGATAGTCATCTACCTTGTATTTGATTCGATTGTCCGTGACCAGACGCTTGATCTCCATACCGTTATACAGGACAAGAAAACCGCCCTCCAGTTTGAGTGCGCCGATTTTCGAAAGATAAAGCAGGGCATCTTCTACATCCGACAAAAATACCTCCTGTCGTTGAAGCAGGTTTGGGGATGCCTGATACGCATTGTGAAGTCCTACAAGAGAGAATTGAACCGGTTTCTCGCCCCTCTGGGTGGCATTCACCTGATCAGCCTTTTGATAAAGCACCCCCAGAATAAAGCGGCACAACTCTGTCCGGATGTGGAACTTTTCCCAAAGTTTAGAAGTATCCATGGTCGGAATGATCCGCATAGTCTGTGAAAAACCGGATTCCGACTTGCGCACATAGCTTTTGATGGTAAGAAAATAGAGGAGCGTGCGCAAATTCTTCACGCTGGAAGTAGTGATGCCCTCTGCCAGTGCGCGTTCATTCAACTCCTTGAGGCTTATTTCGATTCCCTCCTCCGCCAATTGGCGCAGGAGAAACTGTTCCAGTTTGGAAAAACGATCCAACACTAGGGCGGATTTGTTTTCCGTATCTGTTGCCTGTATATAGGCTGACATATCCATGGAGTCGTCAAGTAGTCCATCCTGCCGCATCAGATTTACGCAGTTGATGACCTCTTCCTTTGACATGCCGAGTATATCGGCCAGATAGTCGACTCGGGACTCAGCATCATCATTTCCCGCTTTGGCGATACTGCGACTGGAGATCAGAGATTTGATGATGCGCTTCGCATTTGTTCGCTGCTGATCGGAGAACAGGACCGAGCGGTCGATACGAAAAGATGCTTCCTGCATATCCTTTGCCAGAATGCTGGTGGCATAGACGTGCGGCATATTCCTTCCGCGCTTGATATATCCTGCACTTTCCAGCGCTGCGATGGCTGTTTTAACGCGGGTTTCAATTTCGTTCACAGAGTCATCCCACCCTGCTTGCCGTGCAATCTCCAGTGGAGAGCAGCAAACGCTTGGTCGAAGCTTGGTGAGGTCTTTGATAGCCTTCCAGACCTGCTGGATCTCGCTGATACTCAGCTTTGTCTGGTTGAGCAGAATAAAGTGCTTGTCTAAGTCGCTGTCGTTATACAGCACATAGCATTCTGCCTCCATAGACGGATCCCGCCCGGCGCGTCCGGCCTCCTGCACATAATCCTCCAAAGAGCTGGAGATGTCATAGTGGATGACCAACTTGACATCTTTTTTGTCCACGCCCATGCCAAAAGCGGATGTCGCCACGATGACCCGTATCTCGTTACGGATAAACGCCTCCTGATTGGCGATTTTATCATTGGGATCCATTTTCCCATTAAACGGTCTGGCAGGGAAACCATCTCCGGTCAGCTTTTCCGCAAGCTCCCGGGTTCGCTTGGTACGGGATACATAGACGATAGTAGGACAGTCCTTTTGCGCGATCAGATCACGGAGCGCTGCATATTTCTCCTCGTCTGTCTCTTTGTACAGAACCGTATAATGAAGGTTTTCCCGAGTGGCAGAGGATGCAAAGATCTCAAGACTCAGATCCAGCTTGCGCTTGAAATAGTCGCAGATGTCGCTGATAACCTTTTGCTTCGCTGTTGCCGTAAAACAGGAAACGGGGATGGGCTTCTTATTTGTTTTTTGCCGCTGCAGCTCCCGGATGAAATCACCGATGTACAGATAGTCCACGCGGAAGTCCTGCCCCCAGGCAGAAAAGCAGTGGGCCTCATCAATGACAAAGCGGGCTACATTCCGGGACAGCAAAAGTTTTTCGATGGTTTTGGAGCGCAGCTGTTCCGGAGAAATGTAGAGAAGAGAGGCCGATCCGTTTGCGACCCGCTCCAGAGCGTTTGCCCGCTCAATCGGGTCCAGCAGACCGTTGACGGTCACTGCTTCGGTGATTCCGATGCTGTTCAGGTTGTCCACCTGATCCTTCATCAAGGATTGCAGCGGAGAGATTACAACAGTCAGCCCATGCACAGCCCTGCCTGCCATAAGTGCCGGAAGCTGAAAGGTAATGGATTTTCCACCGCCTGTGGGGAAAACTGCCAGCACCGACTTGCCATCGACGGCAGCCTGTGCGGCTTTTTCCTGCAATGGTTCCCCGTTATAGGTGCGGAAGCTGTCGTACCCGAAAATCCGCTTGAGTTCCCGGTGAATATTCAGTGCCTCGCGGCAATAGGCGCATCCATCTGCACAGGGTGTCCCGCGCAGATATTTGATTACATTTTCGATCTTGGGATAATTCCTCATCAACCACGGAGGTGTGATGGAGTGCTCGTCCTTGGCCCCAACCAAGGCCAGAGCATAAGCCAATTCCACCGGATAGTGGCGAATCAGCGGGAGAAGCTCCGCATTGGAGCAGATCTGTCCTTCGTACTCCACACGGATCCGTTCGGGCACATTGACGTGGTACGGCTGAAAGTTAACATAACGGAAAAAGCCGTGAAACTCCGGGTGATCATACAGCAGGCAGCAAAAAATCTGCTTTACCTTCGACGGCAGCTCAAAGAAGGCATTAACCTCGTCGTAGAAAAGTGTAGCTGTCTTTTTGCAGTCATTGACCGGATCGTTCAGCTGATCGCTCTGCAGCTTATCGTCTTTCAGCAGAGCGTGATAGGGGCGTTTGGGAAATAAAAGCGGAGATAGATACAACGTGTCGATCTTGATAGCAGGTAGTTCATAGCCCAGTGCATTCTGAAGATATTTCAGATCGTGATGGAGAATGTTATGTCCGCAAATGTACTCCGTTCCCTCCACAAAAGCCGCAAATTCACGAATATTGGAAGCATGAAAGCTGGCGCGGTCCTGTCGAATCGCACCAATATCATGGATTTTGTGGTCATCGACACCGACTTCCGTGTCGATAAAGGTAACGGATTTTGCCATAAACACATTGCCCCTTTGATGCTGCCGCTGCGGCAGAAGATTTACTCGAATTGGGATACGCTCTATGGTAAAGAAACTTATCGAATTTCCCACACGAAGGTGATACTGTCGCTGACGTCAATGTCATCCGGCTCGATGTCCATATCGGTCGGAGCAGCGCTGGCTCTCGCCATACAGGGCGGATCCATCTCGTAGTGGGTTGGAGAGCACAGATGCAGCTCGCCCCAGTTATAGTCGATGGAAACCAGTTCGCCCAGCGTCACGCCGGAGGCCTTGGTCAGAATTTCGGCCTTTGCCTTTGCGTTGGCACAGGCGCTCTGCAGCAGGGCGGCATCGACTGCTTCCTTATCCTTCACCGTGAACTGCACATTCAGTTCCGGCTCGGCAATGCAGACTGCGATCGCTCCCAGCACCTTGGACAGCCGCTGGGAATCGAAATCAAACTCCAGCTTCAGTCCATGGGTGTTTCTTCTTCGGAATAGCCTTCAGACAGTAGCTTTGCCGTAGTCCGCATCTCGTAGAAGAGAAAGTGTTCTCGCGTAATGACAGCCGAGTACGGGCTATTATTTTTTAGGCTTCTATCAGCGATTTGAGCCATGTTGTTCATTCTCCTGAATTTGCGTATTTGTATTCATTATAAATCAGTGGCATATCGTATTTTAAGGTGATTTCAGGTTTAGTCCCACATGTTGTGGCCAGAGTTGTTCTATTTCCTGAAGGGTTCCGTCGCAACGCAGCAAAACGTCTGTCTTTGCCCCTTCTGGACTGCTGCATCATGATTCCATTTACTCGGAATAAGTCTCATCCTCCACCACTTCCATCAGATCCCCGATGTCGCAATGGAACACCTTGCACAGGCGGAGCATGACGGCCATGGAGACGAGGCGGTTGTTGTTCAGCTGGGTCATGGTATAGGGCGACAGATGGGCCGCTTTGGCCAGCTCGCCCTTTTTCATTTTGTTCTTGATCAGCAAGATCCAAAGCTTATCATATTTAACGGTCATGGGGCTCCTCCTATGGATGCAAGGAAAGACAAATGCTTACAATTTTACAGGATACATTCTACCACAATCCTTCGAAAATCGCAATAGAATCCAAACATATTTTGCCGTAATAAGGCAAAAGGTGTCGAATGGAAGCGTCATCTCCGTAAAAAAATCCCAGACCGTCCGCTGCTGGGCAGACAGTCCGGGAAAATGTATGTGAGCGGCGGAGCGCTGCTTATTGGGATTGCGCTATATTGAGGATTTGCAGGCTGCAGCGGCGGGCATAGTTCACGGTGTAGGCCGTGCCGCCGGTAGGCTTGGTTAGATAACAAATGCAGGTACTGCTGTTGTCCACAAGATGCCGGTTCCGCTTCTGCATACAGCCCCGAAAGTAGTTCTCCGACGTGTAGGTTACCTTGTCCGCACGGCGCTTGATCTCCTCGTAGATGTCAATATCTGCCTGAGACCAGCCCCTTGTCTGGCTGCGGCACGGCAGCACCAGGATCAGCCGAATCTGCGGGTAGCGTTCCCGTAACCGGAGGACGGTCTGCGCCGCCAGTGTGTCAAACCCCAGCGCCCCGCCTGCGCTAAAATAGCAATAGTCCTGCTCGATCAAAGCAATCAGAGCATTCTCCAACCGCTCAGCAATTTCAGGTAGGTTTTCTTCCGGCAATGTTCGGTGTCCGGTAAAGCAAGCCGTCATCGTTCTTGAAGCTGTCATTTCTCATCACCTATTCCCAAAGTTATCCAAAGAATTGATGCCGTTGACCTTGTTCGGCCTGACTGCGTTGGTTCGTACCAATATCAGGAAATAATATTTTACCCCTTTTGAGTTATTTTAACTCAAAAGGGGTAATCTTTTCAAGAGAAAATAGGTATCATTTTTAAGAAAAGGGGTGATATCTGTGACCGTAGGAGAAGCTGTACGAAAAAGGATATTGCAGTTGTGCGATGAGCGAGATATTTCCATCAACAAGCTCAGCTCTTTGAGCGGAGTCACGCAATCCACAGTAAATAATATCGTGAGCGGTCGGAACAACAGCGCTACCGTTTCTACCGTAAAAAAGCTCTGCGACGGTCTGGGTATCACAATTGAGGAGTTTTTCCATTCCGATATCTTCGCTGGCTTGGAGCAGGAAATTCAATAAATGAAGAAAACACGGTGCCGCCCGGTAAAGGGTGACACCGTGTTCTGCGTTTGTATCCCTGAAAATTTTTTAAAAAAATGGCTTGACTCTGACGTAACGTAATAGCTTATGCTATAATCACCACGAGGGAGATGATCACAATGATGACTGTCCATGAGGTAAGCAAGCGTACCGGCGTCAGCATCCGAGCCTTGCAGTATTATGACAAGATCGGGCTGCTGCCACCGGCGGAGTATACGCAAGCAGGCTACCGGCTGTATGACGATGCGGCTCTGGAACGCCTGCAGCAGATTCTGCTGTTCCGGGAGATGGAATTTTCGCTCAAGGAGATCCAGACCATCCTGCAAAGTCCGGACTTTGACAGGGATCGGGCGCTGGAGCAGCAAATTGCACTGCTCACCCTGAAAAAAGAGCATTTGGACAATCTGATTACCTTCGCCCGTGGATTAAAACAAGTCGGAGGAAAAAATATGGATTTTACCGCATTTGACACCAGAAAGATGGACGAATATGCCGCCAAGGCCAAGAAACAGTGGCAGCACACGGATGCCTATCAGGAGTTTTCCGGAAAGGCCAAAGGCCGCTCCAGGGAGGCGGAGGAAGCGCTGGCCCGTGGAATGATGACGATTTTTTCGGATTTCGGAAAGTGCAGGGACACGGCCCCCTCTTCGGCAGAGGCACAAGCGCTGGTAAAGCGCCTGCAGGCGTATATCTCCGAGCATTACTATCACTGCACCCTGGAAATTCTGAGTGCCTTGGGCGCAATGTACGGAGCCGGTGGTGAGTTCACAGAAAACATCAATCAGGCAGGCGGCAAAGGAACGGCTCAATTTGTTGAGCGGGCAATTAACGTCTACTGCAGGTAACAAAAATTACCCCTCAGGTGCTGCGCAGATTGCAGCGCCTGAGGGGTTTGCCATGGGTCAATAGGTCACCACGCCGTACCCCAGAATCTCATAATGGCCCACCGGGTACTGATTTACCCGGCAGCTGTCGCCGGAGTTGCCTTCTACGGTGTAGAGGATCCCGTCCTCGACCTTCCAGACGATACCCACGTGGTCGGACTGCCCGTCCTGCGGGCCGGAGTGACCCTTGTTGTCCCAGTCGAAGAAGATAATCATGCCGGGCGCAGGCTCGATGGCGTTATCTGCCCATTGGCCACGGTTCCGGAACCACTGAACGCCGTTGACGCAGCCTGCAAATTTCGGAATGACGCCGGTGTCGATGTAGCCGCACTGGTCGGCGCACCAGGAAACAAAGCAGGCGCACCATTCCACACGGCTGCCGAAACCGTACCACGACCAATAGGGATCGCCGCCTACATTGCCCACCTGCGTCAGCGCCACCTGCACGATCCGGTCATCTGCGCCGTACACGCCGTAGAGCACAGCCGCCCACATTCCGGAGATGCCCTCCTCCAGCAGGGCATCCAGATGCTCCAGCTGCTGCGTCCCAAAGCCGTATTCCGCTGCCATCTCTGCCGCCGTTTTGTGGCCGACCACAATGTGCAGCATGGTTTTGGTCTCCGTGACGGTCTCCTCCAGAATGTTGCCGTGGCCGTCATCGCTTTCGATGATGGTCGTTACGCTTTCCGTGGTGGTGGAGTGAGAGATGGTGTTCATCGCCCAGAAAATGTCCCGCAGAATCTGTTCCTTTTCCGGTGTAACCGTGGCCACCTCCTGCGGGTTATCCGGATCAGCGGTAACCTTCACCGCATAGACCGACAGCACCTCCGGCCAGACGGCCCGGGAGCCGGACATCTCCAGCGTGTCATAGGTCACGGAGCCCTTGATGTCGTCCAGCTGTGTCTGATACTCCTGATTGATCTCCTGCACCACCGCCCGCATGGGCTTGTCGCTGCCGGTGTCCTCGCTGGAGAAGAAGATGCCGAAGCACGCCACCACGGCGGCAATCAGGCAGATGATCACAATGACGATCAGCACCACCCAGCCGCCTGCGGCGATAGCGGCCACCAGTGCCTTAACCGCTGTGGCAATGGCCTTGGCGGCGGACGCGATGGCTTTCGCAGCTGCCTTTGCAGCAGCGGCGAGGGTTTTGGCTGCCGTTTTTGCGGCCTGCGCCGTGGTCCGGGCGGCTTTTGCAGAGGTCTGCGCTGCCGCTTTTGTGGCTTTCGCCGTGGCCTCCGCTGTCTTAATGGCCGCTTTGGAGGTCTGCTGGGCTGTTTTGGCGCTTTTCTGGGCTGTTTTGACGGTGCCCTTGGCCGTTTTCACCGTGGCCTGCCCGGCGGATTTCGCCGTCTGCTTTACGGTGCGCTGTCGGATTTCGGCGGTCTTGATCGTTCGGCTCCGTGCATAACGGATGCGGGTCCTATCTTGCTGCGCGGCATCGACGGTGCGTTGGGTTTCCCTGCGGGTGCGGTAGGCGCTTTTGGCCTTGCCGGTCAGCTTGCCCGCCTCGTGGCCGACCTCCCGGGCGGTATCTTCCGCCATGCAGCGGACCTTGTCCTCCGCATATTCGGAGGGGCTGATCTGGCCGTCATCCAGCAGATTTTCTGCCTGATTCTTGGTGCGAACGAAGGCACGCTTCATCCGCTCTCCGGCCACTGCCGCCTTGTCCAGTGCTTTGATGCCTTTGAATTTCTCCCGGGTCTTGATTTCCGCCATCAGTCCACCTTCTTTGCCACCACCACAAAACGCCCATTTTTGTAGGTATATTCGCAGGTGGAAAGGATCAGCAGTTCATCGCCGTATTTCTCCAGTGCCAGTTCCGCTTCCGATGCACAGGGTCCTTCCCCTTCCGCATCGGATACATCCGGAGCAGGGGGTGTTCCCTCCACCACCAGTCCGGCCAGTTCGTCAAAGGCAGCTGCACTGTTTTGGGCGTCAAAATACTGATGCAGGAAGATTCCGCCGCAAATGAGCGCCGATGCGCTCAGCAGGCGGGTAACGGCAATGATTTTTCCTTTCTTCATACAACCTCCTCACTGGGGCAGGCCGTCAAGAGACCTGCCCCGCAAAAATGCCCTCACCGGGCTTGGTGGTCATGAGCTGATAGAGCTTGGTATCCTTCGGGAAGCGGTTCACAAAGGGCACCAGCGAGCCGCCGTATTTGATGAGGCCGCAGCCGGGATCGGCGTTGGTGATGTAGCTCATCTGCTCATTGGAAATGCTCAGGAGCTTGGCCAGCTGGTCCCGGTCGGAAGCCGCCTGATTCAGCATGACGATGAACTCCGAGTTGGAGAGCATGGTGCTGGCCTGCACGGAATCCAGCAGATACTCCACGTTCTGGGTAATGGCCGTGGGGTAAGCATTGCGCTTGCGGAACTGACGCCAGGCGGAGTTGAAGAACTGTGCGGAAAACTCGTTCTCAAACACCACATGGAACTCGTCGATAAAGACGTGGGTGCGCTTGCCCTTCTTCCAGTTCAGGGTAACACGGTTCAGCATGGTGTCGGTGATAACCAGAAGTCCGGTAGGTTTCAGCTGTGCGCCGAGGCCGTGGATATCGAAGACAACCACACGCTTGTCCAGATCCACATTGCTCTGGTGGCCGAAGATATCCAGAGAGCCGGTGGTGTACAGCTCCAGCGACAGGGCGATCTGCTTGGCCTCCGGCTCCAGCTGCTCCAGCAGCATCTCCCGGAGGGTGCAGAGGGTGGGCGTCGTCCCGGCCTCCGCTGCATTGCGGTAGACGGCGGCAATGCAGCGGTCGATGATGGACTTGTGCTGGGGGCCGACACCCTTCTTATCGATCTGCTCGATGAGGGACATGACAAACTCGGACTTTACAACGATGGGATTGTTCTCGCCGTAGCCGTCCACCATGTACATGGCATTCAGCCGATCCTTGCCGCCTGCGGATACCCGGATGACCGAGCCGAGATTGCCCATGGCCTCTACCAGCGGCGCATACTCGCCTTCGGGATCGCAGATGAGGATATCGTCGTCGGTGTTGAGGATCAGGAAAGCGATCAGCTCCTTGACGGAGAAGGACTTGCCGGAGCCGGGCACACCCAGCACGAAGGCCGACTGGTTCAGCAGGTTTTCTTTGTTGCAGAGGATCAGGTTATGGGAAATGGCGTTCTCCCCGAAGTAGATGCCGCCGGGATCCCGAATCTCCTGCACTTTGAAGGGAATGAAGACGGCCAGACTTTCGGTCGTCAGGGTGCGGAAGGCGTTGATTTTCCGGCTGCCGATGGGCAGCACCGTGTTGAGACCGTCCAACTGCTGATACTTCAGCACCGCCATCTGGCACATATGCTTGCGGGCTGTGGAGAGGATGGTCTCGGTGTCTGCGTCCAGCTGCTCCTTGGTATCGGCAGTAATCACCATGGTAATGACCGCAAACATCATGCGCTGGTCACGGGTGGTCAGGTCATCCAGAAACTCTTTGGATTCCTTGCGCTGCAGCTCCATATCATAGGGCACCACAGCGGAGAAATTGTTGTTGCTGTTCTGGCGGCGCTGCCAGTTGGCGATGTTGGTCTCCACGCCCAGAAGACGGTTCTCCACCTCCCGGACAGCCTCGTCGGTGGGGATGGGGATCACATCAATGGAGAGCATGAGATTGCGGTTCAGCTCGGTCAACTCCGAGAACATGCTGTCCTTGATATAGCTGGCGTAGTCCTTGAGATACAGAACTCTGGCGTAGCGCTCGCCCAGTTTCAGGTAGTCGGCATGCTTTTCGATGCTGTCCGGACAAATGTAATCCCGAAAGCAGTGGCCTTTACGCATATTGTCCTTCAGGTCAAAGGGGAAGGCATTTTCCTCACCGGAGCGATAGAAGTCGTGGAGGATACGCAGGCGCTCCAGTGCCGTCAGCTCTGTACAGCGGGAGCCCAGCGCCGCGAAGTGCTGCACAAGATCCGCCCCAACTCGTGCAAAATAGGCACGGGCTTCCTCAATGTTCTTCTTGGCCACGGTGACGGTGACATACTTCTCCTGCAGGATTCCGTTGGCATCCACGGACTTGTCCAGCAGCATTTTGTTGTATTCCTCCCGGTACTCGTCCAGCCCGTCGGCCTTCAGCGGCATGAGGATGGAGTCTTCAAAGTTCGAGCGCTTCAGGTGGTGATTGTTCACCGTGATCTTGGTAGTGGCTCCGCTGTCCAGCGAATTGAGCAGCTCTGAGTAGGTCAGGAACATCCGCTCCTTGTCCTCCCGGCTGGCCACCAGATAGTTGATGTCGGTGAACTTCCAGCTCTTGACGAACTTATTGCCCACAAGGAAAATCCCATCCGGCCAGATGCGGCGGATGGGAATGACGTCCTGTACCTTCCGGGGAACCTTATAGCGCTCCCGGTCTGTGCTCAGGATGGATTTAATGGATCGCATCATGCTTCAGTGCCTCCTTTTCATGGTTTTCGATGACGCCCTTCAGCGCCTCGTAATAGGTGTTCTCGGATTCGAATTTCAGCTCTTTCGGCTCCAGCAGCTCTGAGCGCAGCCATGCCCAGAGGAACTGCTCTGCCGTCATGCCGTGGTAGGTGATGAAGCCCAGCGCTGCAAAGGGGGCAGCGCCCAGAATGCACATCCAGCTGACCGTCTCCGTTCCTACATAGGGCTTCAGGAGAAAGTACAGCAGCACGGCCACTCCCAGCGCTGCGGCCGAAAAAAAGAACTGCCGCATGGACAGTCCGAAGAACATGGCTTCTGTGTAGCTGCGAATTTCGCGGTTGATTTTTACTTCCATGCTTTTCCCTCCACAACATCACCGGCTGCAAGATAAAGAATGCTTTTCCTTGGAATATAGGCGGAACCCAGAAGCAGGTCATTGACCGTCAGAATATCATTTTCTTCCATTCGCTTGAACATTCCGGCTAAGCCTCTGTTCGTAGGAAGGTCATACGGTTCGGACGCCTGAATCACCTCGCCGTTCAGAAGATGAATATTGTAAATCTGATAAAACATTAAGACATATCCCTTTCCTTGTCATCAAATTCTTTCGCCTGCCGAATTTCTTCCACGCAGACACATTTATCAGCAAAGCAAATCACTTTGCGTTTTTGCTTCACGGCGTACTCCTTACAGCCCCATCATTTCTCTTACGATCCGGTCTGCCATCTTCACGGAACCCACCAGAATCAGCATATTGAAGATCAGCTCGCCGATATAGCTCCATACCATGCTGGCTGCCGCCGCGTTTGGATCTACCACAGGCGGGCTGGACGCAAACACCGAGAAAATAATGCAGGCCAGCACGATGATGGCTCCCTCCAGGCAGACGCCTGCGTAGCTTTTGAGAAAGCTCTTGCCCACATTCTGCGTCGGCTCTCCGGCAAAGGTGGACAGGGGGATGGGCGAGATAGCCGTGTACATGTAGAGCTTGAAAAACCGGCCATAAACCGACAGGATCATCACAAAGCTCAGCACCCAGATGAACAGCCCGCCGATGAGCGTCACCGCCCAGAGCGGGATCGACTCGAAGAAGCCGCAGTCCTCAATGGCCGTCACGATCTCTGCCGGTAATACCGTTTCCGCTGCGCCGCCGAAGCCTGCTGCATTCATGATGGTGCTGATAACGCCCTGAATGATCTCCAGAAATGCCAGCATCAGCTCCATGCCGTAGGTGATGATGCCCTTGGCGATAGCGAAGCGGACAAACAGCTTCCCGGCATGCTCCGGCTTTTTCACCTCCGCAAAGCTGCCGCAGGTCCGCATGACGCCGACGACAAAAAAGAGCACCAGCAGTGCATAGCCGATGGCCTGCAGCGCCCCGTGTACACTGACGATCACGGACCAGATGGAGCCGCCCTTGAAGGCCTGCGGCGACTGGGTGATGAGCGTCCAGATCTCCGCCAGCTTTTCATTCCAGACTTCCAGTGCGTTTTCCAGATTCTGTACGACCCAGTTATCTGACATAGTTGCACCTCCCTCCGGGGCGGCCTCTCGCAAGGAGACCGCCCCGTGTTTTCAGATAACCGGTCAACCTACGATCAGGTCCAGAATTTCCTTGGCAAAGGTGATCACAATGCCGCCTGCGAGCGTCAGAAAGCCGTTGCTGCGCTGGCTGGGGTCATGGCTCTGAAAGGACATACCGACCTGCACCACACCCCAGCCCAGAATGATCAGGCCGACGGCGCGGATCAGGCCGAAGATGAAGCTGCTCAGGTTATTGACCACCTCGATGGGGTCACCGGCAGCAAAGGCCGGAACGGCGAAACAGAGCATCAGCGCCACGCACAGCACCGTGCAGGCATAGAGCCGGAAGCCCTTTTTGACCTTGTTGGGTGTCTCGATTTTATTGGTTTTCTTGTTCATGCTTTTTCTCCTCCATTTTCTTGTGTAGTAGTTCTTCAAGCTCCTCCTCGCTGAAGAAGAGGTACTCCTCGTCACTGAGCGGTTTCATACCGGCCTTTTTCAGCAGGCGCTCATCGATGGACAGCGCCGCAATGCTGATGAGATCCTCGCCGTGCCGGTAGGGCTCGGCTCCTCCATCGGTGGTGAGGGTAATGTTGGGATGCTTCAGAATGTCGTACTTGAAATCCTCCAGCGGACGTTCCCCGCGAATAAAAAGAAGCGCATACCGGTTGTCCAGCATGCGCACCTCGTCAGGGGTCATCAGCTCCCGGCCCGCCAACTGATAGTTGGTGGAGTAGCTGCCGTTGCGTCCCTTCGACTGTCCATAGGTGTTGGTGTCAATGGTTTCCTTGCCGAGGAGCTTGGATACATATTCGTGGGTGGATTGCTCGTTGCCGCCGAGATAGAGAAATTCATCGCAGTTGCCGACGATGGACTCCCATTGCTTTTCAAACAGCGCCTTCAGCTGGGCGAGGTTCTGGATGATGATACTGACACTGATTTCCCGGGAGCGCATGGTGGACAGCAGCTTGTCAAATTCATCGGGCAATGCGACATTCGCAAACTCGTCCATGAGGAAATGCACCGGCACGGGAAGCCTTCCACCGTGGACGAAATCCGCCTGATGATAAAGCTGCTGGAACAGCTGGGTGTAGAGCATTCCCACGAGAAAGTTAAAGGAGCTGTCATTGTCCGGGATCACGGCGAAAATCGCCGTTTTCTGCTCTCCCAGGCTCCACAGCTCCAGTTCATCGTTTTGGGTAATGCTGGCCAGACTGTCCAGATTGAACTTCTCCAGGCGGGAGATCAGCGTGATCTGGATGGACTTCAGCGTCTTGCCGCTACCGGAGTGATAGTTCCGGTAGTATTTCAGGGCGATGTGCTCCGGATTGCGCATCTCCAGCCGCTCGAAGAGAATGTCCAGAGTGGACTTGTAGGTGTCGTCATCCTCCCGGACATCTCCGGCCCGGATCATCTCCATGACCATGGGAAAATTCTGCTCCTCCGGCGGGGCCTCGTAGTGCAGATAGAAGACCAGTGCCAGAAGCAGCATGGTGGCCGCCTGATCCCAGAAGGGGTCCTGCGATTGGCTGCCCTTCGGTGTGGTGTTTTTGAACAGGTTCGTCACCAGACGCTGAATGTCGTTGTCATCCCGCAGATACACGAAGGGGTTGTAGCAGTGGCTCCGGTCCATGTTGATGAGATCCAGCACCCGGATAGAATACCCCTTTGCCTCCAGCAGCTTGCCGGTGCTCACGAGCAGCTCCCCCTTCGGGTCAAGTACAACATAGCTGGAATTTGCCTGGCAGAGGTTCGGCTTGGCAAAAAAGCGGGTTTTTCCTGCGCCGGAGCCGCCGCAGACCAGCGTGTTCAGGTTGCGCCGGTGCTTGCGGCCGTCCAGACCAATGGCCACATTCTGCGTCAGAATTTTGTTCTCCGTGGAGTGGGCGTCGGCGTATTTCCTGTTGACCTGCGCCGCCCAGCCCCACTTGGCAGAGCCGTGTTCCTCCCGCCTGCGGTAATTGCGCTGGGTGGAGAGGTAGAGGCCGATGGCCAGCGCATAGCACAAAAGCAGCACGGCGACCACTCTGCCGCTGTCTGCGCAGAGTACAACATGAAACGGGTTCTCCATTGCAGGCCCGAAGTTCCGGATCAGCCCTGCCAGACCGTCCTCCATGTACGGCGCGATCAGCAGCGCCAGCCAGGTCACCGGGATCGTGCCGAGACAATAGAGCAGGATATTCTGCCGGGAGAACTTATCTTGCCGCACGATCCGCCTTCTTTCGTACTTTCTCCGTTGGGGCGTCAATGACCTTCAGAATCAGCTCGTCCACATCCTCCGTGGGCTTCTCGTCCCGGATCAGGTCATTGCGGAAATCCGCCAGCCCGCTGACCATCAGCCGCTGTTCAAAGTTGTCCAGCGTGACGACCACCTTTTCTTCTGCCATCAAAGGCTCACCTCCTCATCCTTCTTGATGCGCGTGGGAATGTGTACCCGTTCCCGGTCAGTCTCCGGCGACTTCTGTCTCTGCTCCCGGCGAATCTCCCGCAGCTCCTCCCGCACGGAGGGGCGGGAAGCTTCCCGCTCAGAGACGCCCACGTCGCCTCGGGGGCTTCTGCTCCCGGAGGAAGGCTCGGACGGACGGGACTTCGCAGTCCGGGCCATGGTGGGGTTTTCCGTTTCCGGCTGCTCCGCCGTGGGGTTCGGCTGCTCGGTGGTCACCGCCTCCAGAAACTGCTCCAGCTTATCCTCCACCGCCGTTCGCTCCGGGGTGGGGATATCCTCACCGGATTTGGACTTTTCCTCCCGGGTCTGCCGGATCTCCGTCTTGACGGAGCCCATATCCACCGTAGCCAGACCGAAACGCTCAAAAATGCGGTTGATCTTCCCGGCATCCTCTGCCCGGACCATGATATCCGTCAGGCCGTCCTCCGCTTTGTTGTCCTTCAGCACGCAGTAGAGAACGCCGTATTTCTTGGCTTCCTCGCAGAATTTCTGCAGCTCATTGTCCCTGACGGCAAATACCTTCAGCTCCTTGCCGTTTTTCAGCATATTCGTCAGGCGGATCTTGCCCCTGGTTTTCTTCTGCTCCCGCAGGACCGCATACAGCAGCACGGCCAGCCGCTCGGCTGCCTTGCCGCTGATTTTTGCAGCGACCTCAACGCCGTTGAGGCTCATCCTCACGACCTGTTCCGCTGCTTCTCCCGAATAGTTCATCTGTTTTCTCCTTTCTCTCGTCATGCAGCGCTTCCAGCTGCGCCTGAATCTCCTCGGCACGCTTCTGGGCGCTGTCGCAGGTTTTCAGATTCTTCTGCAATTTCATGATTTTTCCCGAAATGGCTGCGATCTGCAGCTTCCCCTCCATGACCGCAGCCTCGTCTCCGGTGCGGACCGTCCGTTTCAGCTTGTTCCGAAGGTCGGTGCGCTCGGCGATCAGAGCCGTGATCTCATGACCGGCCCGCTCCCGATAAGCATCCAGATCTGCGGCGGTCTCGATCTGATTCTCCGCCAGGAATCGGGTCTGTGCATCCAGCCGGTCCAGCTTCCGCAGGTCCTGCCGCATAGCGGCGGAGAGCCTCGGCGCAGAAGCCGGAAAGCGGACCAGAATGCGCAGCTCGTAGCAGTAATAATCGTAGAGCGCCGCAATTCCCTTGGCCTTGGTGTGGGGCGGATGCTCGGTGCGGTACTTGCGATACCGCCGTTGTTCCTCCTCCGGGAAGGGCTCCTGTCTGCGGATGCGCTCCAGAATCCGGCTCTCAATGGCATCCAGTGTATATTCCTCGCCCAGCCGGTCGAAGCGATAGAACCGCTCCGAGCCCTGCGGGCGCAGAGAGGGACGCTGCAGCGCCTTGCCGGAGGCAGCGGTAAGCTTCAGCTCGTAGCCCATCTCCTCCAAAGCATCGAAAAATTCATTCTCCGTCAGGGAGACCCCAATGGCACGGTCAATGTCGGCACGGATCCGGCTGCGGTTGGTGGGTTTGCCGTTTTTCTCGGCAGACCACTCACTGTAATTCTTGCCTTTGCCCTCCGGACGGCGGATCACCGAAAGACCGTACTCCCGGCACAGCCGGTCGGAGACCTCCCGCATACGGGCGTAGTCTCCGTTGGAACGGTAGAATTTCTTTCCGTCCACGAAGGAAACCGTGTTGATAACAAAGTGCGAATGAATGTGGGACGCCTTGTCCAGATGGGTGGCTACCAGCACCTGATACCGGCCGCCCCACAGCTCCTCCGCCAGCCGGATGCCGATGCGGTGCGCCTGCTCCGGCGTGACCTCGCCCTCCCGAAAAGACTGATAGCCGTGATAAGCGATGGTTCCGTCCTCCTTTCGGAATCGCTTCTTCACGGCCATCATTTCACTGCGGGCGGTCCCGGCATTGCAGTTGATGCCGGTGACCAGCTGCCGCTGATTGGTCGCCTCCTCACGACCGGCATAGGCGATCACATCCTCCAGGGTGTCCCGGTTTGCCCCCCTGGGGGACGGGATCGTCTCTGGGCTTGTGGTTTTGTCCGGGTTTTCGGCGTAGAGGAGCACCTTGCCGATGTACCCTTTGACGCGCCACAGCGAAGTTACTGCCATGAACCGTACATCACCTCCAGCAGTTCGTGAATGGTTTCTTTCAGCAGCTCGACATTTTCCCAGTAGGCCGCCGTATCTACAAAGCCTTTGGCGTTGGCGATCAGGGCCACCTGATTCATGTTGTTATTGATCTGCTGCAGATTGCGGAGCACTGAAATCAAATCCATGGAGGGCATCTCCCGGATAGAGCTGTGCTCGATCAGCGCCCGCAGATATTTTTCTCGGGACCAGCCGGACCGGGCTACATCCCGGCGCAGCCGCTCCATTTCCTGCTCGTTGAGCCGCAGGTCAATTTTGATGTTTCTTCTGGCCACGCTGCCTCCTTTCAGCCGGTATAAGGGTTTGGGGCTACCCCAACAAGCAAATGTGCCGTCAAAGCACGATGCTTGCTAAGAAAATGCCACAGGCATTTCCCTTGAGGCTGCCCCGCGCCTCAGCGCTCCTGATTCCGCTCCGGCAGGAACGGTACTGCCTTGATGTCATCGCCCACCCGAAAGAATTTCTCCGGATATTTGAACTGCTCCGTGTAGCGGTGCAGCTGCTCAGGCGAGAGGCTGCCGAAATCCTCTCCGCTGCAGCTGCAGACAAAGCATGGTCCGGCGATGATGTCCAGCATCTCCCGGCGGCTGGGGTCGGCGTACACGGCCCGGTTCAGGGGTAGGCCGTCAAGCTTGCCCTCCTCATTGCAGACAATGCAGACCGACTCCTCAAAGGGGTAGAAGGCCTCGATCATCCCGCCCACGATTTTCTGATAGCGTTCCAAAGAGGCGTCGATGGCAGCGGGCCTTGCCAGCTTTCCGGGCTCCAACAGTACCACTTGGATTTTCCGGTGCAGAGGCCGGGCGGCGCTCTCGTCGAAGGTCACCTGCCGGAAGCCGATGCTGTCACAGAAAAAGGCCGTTCTGCCTTCTACCACCACATCGGACACGGACATGGAATGGCCAGAAAAATTCTCCGGGGGATCCACGTTGAACAGGGTGTACACCTCCTCCAGGTCGCTGCAATTCACCGTACCTTCAAACACGCAGTCGTAAATACTGCTGTCGATCACCTTGGGGCCGAAGCCTCGTCGGGCGAGGGCCTCCGTAGACAGCAGCGCCCGGCGCTCCTCATCCCGCTCCCGGTTGATCTGATACAATCGGATGTCCATCATCGCTCCCATTCCTCCTTTTTCTTCATCAGGCCCAGCTGCAGCTGGAGCTGTTCGTTGACATCCTTCCCCCGTGCAGGCGGCTCATCCAGGACGGTGTAGCCCTTGAGGCCGTCCAGGATGCCCTGCGCAGCAGCACGGCCCACCTCGTCGTTGTCCAGATGCAGCCGCAGAGTGGTGACCTGCGGGTGCTCCTCCAGAAACCGACTCAGCGCCACCGGCACCACGCCCTGCCGCTTCGGGGCGAACACGCCTGCCAGGGACAGCAGCGCCTCCTGCTTCCAGTCCCGGCCAGCGTACTTTTCCAGCGTGGCATAGCTCAGCAGGTCGATGGCCGCTTCAAACAGGTGGACGGTATCGGCCTGAGGGTTCTCCGCAATGGAGAAGGAATAGTGCTTGTCACTGCCGGTGGCTTCGGATTTGAACCGGCTGAAGGTGCTGCGCAGCGCCCCGTAGCGGGGCTTGCCCGTCCGGTCATAGCCCACAAACAGGGCGTTTTTATACTGACTGGTCTGAAACAGCAGCTTCTTTTCGATGCAGTAGTCGATGATTTCCGGATGGATCCCACGCCCCTCCAGATACGCTTTCACCGCATCACAGCTGCTGTCCACATCCGGCAGCAGCAGGCGGCGCTCTTTGGGCATCACCGGCGCTTTTGGGGCCGTGTAGGCCCGCAGCGGCGTGCCGGTCAGCTGGCTCACGGCCTCCGGGAAGGGCATCTCCTTGACCTTCACCAGATAATCCAGCGCATTCCGTCCGCCGATGCCTCGGGAGAACCAATGCCATTTCCCATTGGAGATTTTCAGGCTGTCATGCTCCCGGGTGCAATAGGTGCTGCCGGAGACATGGACCAGCTCGCCGGGCTCATAGGCCTGCAGATAGCTCAAAAGGTCAATCTGCCGGGCGGCCTCAATGGCCGCTGCGTCTACATAGGGCATCATCGCACCTCCTTTTCCCGCTGCAGCAGCTTGTCGGCACGGCCCTCGATGCAGTCCCGGTAGCTGTCCTGTTCCGCCTCCATCTTGTGGTAGATGGCAGTATTCAGTTCTTCAGGTGTCATTGTTCCTCTCTTTCTCTCATCCCGGCTGCACCAGGCGCTTGAACTTCAGCGGACTTTCCGCAATGTAGCGGGTGATCAGCCGACTCTCGGCCTTGGTTTCGGGATAAGCGGTAATGGTGATGGTTTTGGTGTTCCAGTCCAGCGTATAGGTGTCGGCAGCCACGTTGGTGATGTGGTGCTCCGCCAGGAAATCCCGGAAGGCCTGCATGGCCTCCAGATTATCCGACAGAATGACGTTCACATAAGTTCTGTCCTTGCTGCGCTTATCGCTCACAAGGCAGGCCAGCGAGCAGCCCACGCCGCCTGCAGCGGCGACCACGGTCAGCGCCAGCATACTGTCTGCCGACACGATACGCTTGGTGATCCAGAAATAAAGAAAGTCGGACAGGATCACGGCGATACCCGCCAGAACCCACCGACTTCTCTGGATCAGTATGGTTTTTGTAGTGGAAAGGGCGTTGTCCAGCACCTTGACCAGAAACAGCGCACCGAGATAGAGCATAGGCTTGCCTCCTTTGATTTTTTGTGTTCGCATTCCGGGTAAAGGCTGATACTGCTTTTTCGTGAAAATCAGCCTCTCATGAACTTGCTTTTTCGTGCAAATCCGGTTCCTATGAACTTGCTTTTTCGTGTTTCCCATGTTATACTTAGCACATAAAAAGGGAAACTATCTGCATAAGGAGTGAGAAGATGCTGAAACGAAAAATATACGATGAACTCGTAGCGTGGAAAAGCAGCAGCAACGGAACAACCGCCATGATGATCGATGGCGCACGCCGTGTCGGCAAAAGTTATATTGCCGAAGCGTTTGCAAAGGCTGAATACAAAAGCTATATCCTGATCGATTTTGGACGAGCTCCCACAGACATACTGGATCTATTCACCAACGATAGCTCTGATCTTGATCTTTTCTTCGCAAAACTCGCAGCCTTCTATGCAACGCCTCTTCACAGAAGGGAATCGCTGATCATTTTTGATGAAGTTCAACAATACCCCAGAGCCCGCCAGCTCATCAAATATCTTGTAGCGGATGGCCGGTTTGATTACCTCGAGACAGGATCGCTGATTCGGCTGAAAAAGAATGTCCAAGATATCATTATTCCTTCGGAAGAGGATCACATTGAGATGTTTCCGCTGGATTTTGAGGAATTTCTCTGGGCAATGGGAGACGAGGCCACATATCCACTGATTCGGCATTGTTTTGAAGCAAAGCAACCCCTTGGCGCAGCACTTCACCGGAAGATCATGAATGACTTTCGTCAATACATTCTGGTCGGGGGAATGCCTCAGTCCGTTCTTGCTTACATGAATGGCAAAGACTTCGAGGCATCCGACGTTGCCAAACGCAGGATTCTGAAGCTGTATCGTGAAGATGTGGCAAAATTTGCAGCGGGATATGAAGATAAAGTGTTTGCCGTATTCGATGGCATTCCGGGTCAGCTTTCAAAAAAAGAAAAGAAATACAAGCTTTCGTCTCTCGGAAAGCAGGCTCGTTTTCGCACTTATGAGGATTCATTTGTGTGGCTGAACGAAGCCATGATCGTAAATACCTGCTTCAATGCAACGGATCCTCATGTTGGGCTTGCGCTGAGTGCTGATAACGCCACGCAGAAGTGTTATATGGCAGATACCGGATTACTTGTAACGCACACTTTCCAGGATAAAAAATACACAGACAATGAACTTTATCGTGCGATTCTCTTCGATAAACTGAATATCAACGAAGGAATGCTGATGGAAAACATTGTTGCACAGATGCTTCGCCATAGCCGTTCACGCCTGTACTTTTATTCCCGTTCCGACAGCCAAAACCGGGAAAACCACATGGAAATCGACTTTCTAATTACCGAAGGGAAAAAGATTGCTCCGGTAGAAGTGAAATCCGGCAATTATCGCTCCCATTCCTCTTTAGATAAATTTCGAAAACACTTCTCATCTGTAATTGGCAATTCCTATATTCTCTACACCAAAGATGTTATGATCAAAGACGGCATCATTCATCTGCCCCTGTACATGGCAGAATTGTTATGATATGAGGGAGCCTTGTAAATTTCTACAAGGCTCCTTCTGCGTATAACGAGGTGCTTTTGCACCTTCTGAATTACCTTGCCAGCCTCAGAATCAGTTCCTCCACATCCTCCGTAGGTTTTCCGGCATTCAGCAGCTTATTGTGCCAGCGGAGAAGAATGCTGCGGGCATAGCGGGCTTCCTTCGGCGTCAGGGTCAGGACGACTTTGTCACGCTTGCGAAAGAACATAGCGGGCACCTCCGTTTTTTCTCCAGTGTAGCCGGAGGGGACGACGGCGTCAACTGTGCGAATCAGCGCTCCCGGCCCCGTTCCTTTTGCTTCCCCTCCAGCACGGACCCGCAGGCCCTTTCATACTCCATGTCGGTGACGAGCCCGGCCTTGTAGTCCATATAGGTGGCTGCCGCCTGTGCGTCCTTGATGGCACGGATCAGGGTTTCAGGCTTGTCCCGGATGGACTGGATCCAGGCCTGAACGTAGGCCTTGTGATTGTCGAGGTGCTGGGGCGTGGCCGTCACGTCCAGATCCACGCCCATAAAACAGGAGCACATTTCCGCAACCAGCTCCTCATAGGCATACTGTGGCGTGCCGAACAGGGCACCCTGCGGCCGGTTCAGGCGGTTCGGGTGGCCGGTGGAATGGGACAGCTCATGGAGCGCCGTGGCGTTGAAGGCATACGCACTCCGGAAAGAGCCGGGCGTGGGCAGATGGATCTTATCCTGCATGGGCGAGTAGTAGGCCTGATCGCCGCCGTCGGTCAGAATCTCCACGCCCATACCGGCGCTGAGCTTTCCGATCAGCTCATCGGGGGTGATGTCGCTTTCCCGCACCGCAGTCAGCTCCGGCATTCCCTCAATGTCGCAGGCGTTGAACACCGCCGTATAGCGGGTGGACAGCTTGAACTCCGTCTCACTGCGCCCGTCCCGGAGCTGCTGTTTGTACTGCTCCCAGGTCAGGGCCTTTTTGTCCTTGAGGTCGTAGGGATACCAGTATTCCACATAGGTGGCCTTGGAGCCTTTCTTCAGGTGCCAGTTTTGCTTGGGGTGGTATTTGCCGTCCTGATCCATGATCTGCACCATGGTCACCCAGCGGGGATCGTCATAGCCCTTCATCATGGAAATGAGGCTCAGCCAGAAGGCGTTGCAGCCCCGGTAACAGGCCTTGGTGATGCCGTTCTGGGGCGCACTGCCGCCGCTGCCGCGCCACTCCTTCTGCCATTCCAGCCCCTTTTCCTCCAGCACATGGGCAAAGGTATCGGCCAGCTCCGCACGGTATTCGTCCTTATTCTTCGGTCTGCTCATCGGTTATTACCTCCCATTCCTCCGGGGTGAGGGTATCCTCATCCACAAAAACGATTTCTTTCTTCATCGTGCATCCCTCCTTTTCCGGTACTCTTTTGCCGGACTCGGCAGTGAAAAGCCGTAGACCTTGGCAATGTCGTCGCCCAGCCGCTCGGTAACCCGGTCGATATCCCGTTTGGTCAGGGTGTGGTCGAGAATCTTTTCTTTGAAGTTCTCCTTGGCCTCCTCGCTGACGCCCTGCCGGTACTTGCGGTAGAGGTAGTAATTGTGGCCGTCGTGGTGGTAGCCGTCCATGCGCAGGTCGCCCTGCGTGTCCACATACCAGGCCACGCCGTCCAGCTGCGAATACAGGCAGTCCTTGATGCAGCCGCTTTCCATTTCCCGGTAGCCGGTGTGCCGCCCGTCCCATCTGCCGATGTCGGCAAGGATGAGAATGGGCGTGCCCACCCGGATATCCAGATTCCGGCGCTCATCGTCCAGATAGTCGCCGTTGCGTTCCTCCATCCGGCGGTATTTTTCCTCCTCTGTCAGGTTGGAGTAGTCCTCCCCGAAAGCCTCTGACCAGTTGTTCCAGTCCAGGCACTCGTTGGACCAGATGACAAAAGCGGCGTTGCCCTCTGCCACGTTCTGACTCATCGGCAGCCTCCTCGCTCCCGTTCATCCGGGCGGGCTTCATAGCTGACATCGGCCTCGCCCCAGTTGATCCGGCCGCTGAAATACAGATCCTGGGCGATCTCCTCGGCCTCCTCAGCGTTGCTGGCCTCCACCTCAATGGTGCCGTAGCTGATATCCTTCACGTCCACAAAATACTTCATCTTGCATCACTCCTATCTTTTTCTCTCGATTCCTGATTGTGTTCAATTACTGCGCCTGCCGGTTCTACCATGGCGCAGCTGGCTTCCATCCGTTCGGCAAACTCGCAGATATGGAACAGATTGCAGCTGCTGGTGCCCACCTCCACATGGTAATTGTCAATGCTGCTCAAATACCTGTTTGAATTCGTTTTGTGTGATAGGGGTCACCGTCCTTTCTTGAATTTGGGTATGAAAAAGCGCCACCCTTTCGAGTGGCGCTGGGATATAAAACGACTTGAATCATTGCTGTCAACCATTCTGATTAGAATAATGAGAAGCGAGGCATCATCAAGAATGCGAAGTGTCCCAAATTTTATATATGATTCGGAACACTTCGCGTAACTCAGGAAAACAACCTAAGACCGATGCCGACGATGGTTTTAACGCTCATGCTTGCCCTCCTTCTTCTTTCGGAATGGGAAGAACGCCGCAGCCCCGGCGCTCAGCAGCGAAGCGCCTGCCAGTGCTGCCCACAGCGTCAGATTGGTGCTGTCGCCAGTCTTGGGAATATCCGTAACCGGCTTCAGCTGGTTGTGGAATTTGGCCACCACGGTCTTGCCCTCATGGACGGTGACGGTCACATCCGGCGGCAGAATATAGGCCTTGTTGGCCTCGTTGGAGACCTCCGAAACCACATAGTCGCCGATGCGCAGACCGTCAATTTTGATCTGCCCGTTCTCATCGGTCACATAGTCCTTGGAGAAAGCGTTGCCGGTGACGTCAGTGCCGCTCACCCGGAAGGGAAAGCCCTGCAGCCTGCCGTCCTCAGAGGTTTTCTCAATGCGGAGGCTGCCGGTCTGCGCTGCGTTCACAAAGCCCTTTCCGGCCTCGGTTTCCACGATGACCGTCTTGCCGTTTTCCTTAA
>ERZ841120.494-NODE-494-length-27248-cov-25.780421_pt1 | contig 27248 bp, 22 predicted proteins | sample MGYA00519572_ERZ841120 | MGnify/ENA primary metagenome ERZ841120 (study PRJEB31850, sample SAMEA3708890) | human gut metagenome | biome: human gut; feature: human-associated habitat; material: faeces | place: China | collected 2014 ...
AAGCAGAGCGAAAGAAAGGTAGATATGTGAATGAAGAAACAGGATTTTAAGGTGTTAAAGACCAAAGACTTGTACCCGTTTCCCGACAATCCGTTTCATGTGGCAGAGGATGAAACGCTGTCAGAATTAGCGGAAAGCATCAAGGAATTTGGCATTGTCACGCCGATAATCACACGCCCGAAAGAGGACGGGAACGGCTATGAAGTGATTGCAGGGCAGCGGCGTGTCCGTGCGTCTGAACTTGCAGGGATAAATACCGTGCCTGCGTTTGTCCTGCCCTTAGACCGTGACCGAGCCATCATCACCCTTGTAGACAGTAATTTACAGCGTGAGAATATCCTGCCATCAGAGCGGGCGTTTGCCTACAAGATGAAATCCGAAGCCATGAAGCGGCAGGGTTTCCGCACAGACTTAACCTCGTCACAAGTTGTGACGAAGTTGCGGACGGACGACAAGGTGGCACAGGGCTTCGGCGTAGGCAGGATGACCGTACAAAGATTTATCCGTTTGACGGAACTGATACCGCCGATTTTGCGGATGGTGGACGAGGGGAAAATCGCCCTCACGCCTGCGGTGGAACTGTCCTTTTTGAAGAAAGACGAGCAGGAAAACCTCTTTGCCACGATGGAGAGCGAAGAAGCAACGCCCTCACTCTCACAGGCACAGCGGATGAAAAGCCTAAGCCAGAGCGGGCGGCTTGACATGGATACGATATTTGCAATTATGACGGAGGAAAAGGGAAACCAGAAAGAAACCTTGAAAATCAACACAAGCAAGCTGAAAAAGTATTTTCCGAAGAACACAACGCCGAAGCAGATGGAGGAAACCATCATTAAACTTTTGGAGCGTGAATTGCAGAGGAAACGGGGCAGGGACAGCCGCTAATCTTCTCTTTTCGGGAGGTAAATGCAGAAAATTGAGGTATGAAGAATGAAAGAAATCCAGTATGAGATTGTAAAGGAAATCGCCGTATTGTCTAAGGGCGACAGCGGCTACACAAAAGAAATCAATCTTATCTCATGGAACGGAAGAGAGCCGAAATATGACATCCGCAGCTTTTCCCCGAACCGTGAGAAGTGCGGAAAGGGTATCACGTTGAACGCTGATGAAGCAGCAGCACTCCTTGAAGCATTACAGAAAGAAGTAAACAGCGGGGATTGATGGTATCTGATTGACAGGGCGGGGCGTTTCCAGACGTTCTCCTGCCCTGTCTGGAAAGGAAGATTTAAGTATGGGCGAGGATAAGAAAGCAGATAAAAAGAGAAAGCGTATCGTGCCGAAAGCACCAGTTCAGATGATAATCAGCCGTGAATATGTCGGCACGCAGACAGTCACAGAAGCGTTTATCCCGATTATTTCCGAGGATATTCGGAAGAAGATTGCCGAGGGCGACACCTTCGACAATGAGGGGCTGTCCGCTTAGAATGTACGCAATGGAACATGAAAACAGATAGGACAGATATGGAGGTTTTACAGTATGGCAGGAATAAGAATGGAGAACAAGATTTATGAAGTCGGCATGTACTGCCGCTTGTCAAAAGACGATGGCACGGATAACGAGAGTGCGAGCATTGCGACACAGAAATCCATCCTCACGGATTATGTGAAAAAGCAGGGATGGCACATAGCAAAAACGTATGTGGACGATGGTTATTCTGGTACAAATTTCCAAAGACCAAGTTTCCAGAATATGATAAAAGACATTGAAAGCGGTCTGATAAACTGCGTGATTACGAAAGATTTATCCCGTCTGGGGAGAAACTATCTTGATTGTGGGTTATATCTGGAAGTTTTCTTCCCAGAGCATAACGTGAGGTATATAGCGGTCAATGACGGCGTAGATACCTTGAATAAATCTGCTATGGACATCACGCCTTTCCGCAACATTTTAAACGAAATGTATGCCGCTGACATATCTGTTAAGATAAAATCGGCATATCGGGCGAGGTTTCAACAGGGGAAATTCATGGGAACTACCGCCCCTTATGGCTATATCAAAGACCCTGCCGACCACAACCATCTGCTGATAGATGATAAAGTGGCACATGTTGTAAAAGAGATATTCGACCTTGCATTAAAAGGGAATGGAGTTGCCAAAATTTGCAGACATCTTAATAAACAGCATATCCTACGCCCTGCCGCTTATGCGGCGGAGCGTGGCGAAACAGGCTTTGAACGTCATTTTGAGGGGAACGAGGACAAACGCTATATTTGGAGTGGGAACAGCGTGAGGAGCATTTTAAGAAGCCCGATATATGCGGGAAATCTTGTAGGCTACAAACGGATTGCCGCCAATATGAAAAGCAAGAAACGCCCCTCTAAGCTGCCCGAAGAATGGGAAGTGATACCCAATACCCATGAGGGAATAGTCACGCAGGAGGAATTTGATATTGTCCAACAGCTTATTACAAGTCGTAGGCTTCCACAGAACAAGGGAGGATTTGTAAATATTTTTGCAGGCGTTATCAAGTGTGTGGACTGCGGATGTGCTCTGCGGGCAATGAACGTACACAGGAGGAAACGCCCAGAGATTATCGACTGTGTACAGTATTCATGTAATAATTATGCAAGAAACGGAAGAAGCGAGTGTAGTGCCCACAATATAGAAGCAAGGGATTTATTCAATGCCGTTCTTGCCGACATCAACTGTTTTGCGGATATGGCAGTGAATGATGAAAAGGCGGTCAGGGCCATAGAAAAGCGGCTCACGGAAACAGACCAGAGCAGGGCGAAAGCATTAGAGAAAGAACGTAAGAAGCTGAACAAACGCCTTGCGGAACTGGACAGGCTGTTTTCCTCTCTCTACGAGGATAAGGTCATGGAGCGTATTACCGAGCGGAATTTTGAGATGATGTCGGGGAAATACCAGAAAGAGCAGCTTGAAATTGAAGCAAGGCTGAAAGAGGTGACGGAAACTCTTAATGAAAGCTACGAGAAATCACGGGGAATCCGTGACTTCCTCGCCCTTATCCGAAATTATCAAGGCTTAAAAGAACTGGATGCAACAGTTATAAACGCACTCATAGACAAGATACTTGTTTCGGAGCGTGAGAAGATGGCAGACGGAACAGTGAAGCAGGAAATCAAGATTTACTATAAATTCATCGGCTTTGTCGATGAATTACATATCATACCTACAAAACGGTGGGCAGCAATGCCCGCTAAAAATTGTACGGTGTGCGGCGTTGAATATGTCCCGGGCTCTGGTGCATCAAGGTATTGTCCTGCTTGTGCCAAGAAGATACGGAGGGAGAAATCAAACGAGAGCAAACGCAGGAGCAGAGAACAGAAAAGGATAGCATGTATGAACTGTCCGCAAAAAATGACCGACTGAAGAAGGCTTCCACGGGCAATCGACATGGTGCATTGCAACAAGGTGTGTCTGTACATTAACTCCGGTTCCGCACTTATCTGTCGAACCGATAAGGACTTTTTTCTTACCTGTCCTCATTTCCTTAAAGAGTGCATCCCTCTGTGCGTCTGTTTTTGCATCGTGAATAAATGCTATCTCCTCCGCAGGGATACCATACTTGATAAGTGACTCCTTCAGATAATCATAAATCGTAAAGTCCTTGTCCGGTCCCGGTGTTCCAATATCCGAAAAAATAAGCTGACAGCCTATATGACCATCAGCATTTCCTTTTACATATTCTTTCCAGACATTTTCCGCTACCTTATTGAGCTTTCCGTCCGGGTTGTTCGGTGCGTCCTTATCAATCAGTCTTGCGTCTGTTCCAAGAAGTCTTGCTTCGTGCGTAATCTTTAAGAAGTTGTCAACACTTGGATCAACACCCCCGCCCCTTATCCTTTCTGCCCTTACAACAAATTCTTCCATTACCTGCTTCACATACCAGTCCGGCTCCGACTCCACGATGATAGGCTTGCCGCCACGCAGAGCTGGCACATCAAGGTCAAGCATATCCGCTGTCTGCACATCGGCAACCTCACGGAAGATGTTCATAAGCTCCGGCAGATTGGTAAACTTATTGAACCTGCTCTTGAAACGGAAACCACTGCCCTCAACCGTAAGCTCCAGTGCCGTTGTTACTTCTCCAAAGTTAGCCGCCCACGAGTCGAAATGATGAATTCCCATCTCCTCAAGTGCCGATTTCTGCAAATAAAGCTGCATAACATACATCTCACACATCGTGTTGCTTATCGGTGTTCCGGTAGCAAATACAATGCCCCTGCCATCATTTATCTCTGATAAATACTGGCATTTAAGCTGCATATCCGTTGACTTCTTAGCCCCACTACTGCTGATTCCCGACACATTATTCATCTTTGAAAAAATGGCAAGGTTCTTAAAATTGTGTGCTTCGTCTACCATAATAGAGTCAACACCCAGCTCCTCAAAGGTAATGAGGTCATCTTTCCTGCTCTCATCGGTCAGGGATTTAAGCTGTTCCTCCAGCTTTTTCTTCTGGCTTTCCATCTGCTCTACGGTCCAGCGTTCCCCGTTCCGCTCCTTCATATCATCAATCGCATAGGTGATCTCATTTATCTGTTCATTAAGCATTCGCTCCTTTCTCTCTGCCGAAATTGGAATTTTCTCAAATTGCGAGTGCGACATAATGATGCAGTCATAATCGCCTGTCGCAATCCTTGATACAAACTGCTTTCTCCGGCTCTTTTCAAAATCACGCTCCGTTGCAACCAAGATGTTTGCTGACGGGTAAAGCCTTAAAAACTCTGATGCTGTCTGACCGATAAGCGGCTTTGGAACAACCATGATGGTCTTATTGGCAAGTCCGAGTCTCTTCTGCTCCATGCAGGCAGCCATCATCTCAAAGGACTTTCCGGCACCAACACAGTGTGCCAGCAGGGTATTTCCTCCAAGAAGGATTCTTGCCACTGCATTTTTCTGGTGAGGCTTTAGCTCAATCGCCGGATTTATTCCCGGAAACTGTAAGTGGCTTCCGTCATATTCACGCAGACGGATGTTATTAAATGTCTCGTTATAATATTCCACATACTTCTGTCTTCGCTCCGGCTCTGCAAACAGCCACTCCTTGAACTTCTCCTTGATCATGTTCTGCTTTTCCCTTGCAAGCATTGTCTCATTCTTATTGACTTCGTAATGATATTTGCCATCACCGTCATCAATCCTATCCCTTACTGTTACAGTTTTAAGATTCAGCGTATCCTCAAAAATAGAATAAGCATCCATGCGGCTTGTACCATAAGTCTTAGTAGCTGCCACTGAATGCTTATCCATGCTTTTATTCTCAATGAACCATTCCATGCTCATCTTATTTAAGTGTACCTGAATGCCTGTATTGTAAAACTGGCTTCTGACTTCCCTTGCACGCCTTGGCGTATTGAGAAGTTCATAGATAAACTGCTCATAATCAAGCGGTTCAATCCATGTCGTACCAATCTTTACATCAATATCCGAGGCTTCAATCCATTCCGGCTGCACCTTTTCAAGTGCTGCCACATTTCCTGCAAATCTTTCTGCCTGCGGATTGTCTGTATCCGCTGCCATAGCTTTTGCTACACGAAGCTTGTCTCTCACATTTCCGGATAGATACTCGTCTGCTGTCTCCCAGCCGATATCCAGATTATTCTCGTTGTAGCGGTCGGGATTTAAGAAAACCAGTCCATCCAGTTCTTCCACAAGAACTGCCCTTCTAAGCTCTGCCAAAGCATCGTCACTTAGAGTTATCTCATCCACTGTCTGTCCGGACTTTTCTGCAAGTTCTTCCTTTGCATTTGTAATATCCGGCTCATAGATAGAAAGCATATAGGCAAGATTTACATATCCAAATTCATTGACGGATACATTTAATGCTTCCACAGCGGTCTCCACTCTGTCTATGACTGTCTTTGCCTTAATCGTCTGCTTATAAAACATATCCGCTTTTTTCACCTCCCCATCTTCGTTTACTTCCTCAAGACTGCAAAGAAGTGGATAATCGCTGTCATCCCTGAATGCTATTCTGTTTGCTTTTGAAGTAATGGCTCCATACTGCTTTACGAAGGCATCATATTTTACATTAAGAAGTCTCTGCTTATCAGAAAGCTCCTCCTCGCTGCAGCCATCCATCTGGATATCAATCAGACCTCTTGTTATCTGTCTGATTTCATCAAGGCTTCTGATTCGCTCCTCGGCAGTCTGTGATACTTCTTTTCTTACCATCTCGGAATTTTCCCTGTAATAGAGCTTTCCTTCAAAAAATGTGTAAGTGTAGTTTCTCACATCCGGACCAGCCGGGATAACTTCCTCCGTCTGCTCCGCCTCATCTGCCACTCTCTCAAAATCTGTCATCTGTGCTTTGATATTACTGATAGCTTTGTTTAATGCTTCATACAGGTTGAAGTTCTCATCATCATTCACACAGACTGTATATCTGCTGTCCTGCCCGTAAATCCTTGTATCATACTCCATAGCCCCAAGCATCATTTCCGGATGCTCTGCAAAATAAGAGTTGACTGCAATGCCATTCTCAGTCACACCAAGGTGTACCCAGTCAGGCTCAATATCAATCTTTCTCTCCCTCTTCTGCAAAAACAGGATATCTGCTGTCACTTCGGTTCCTGCATTGTCTTTAAATGCAGTATTCGGAAGTCTTATCGCTCCCACAAGTTCAGCTCTTTCAGCCAGATACTTTCGGATAGTAGGATTTGCCTTATCAAGTGTTCCCTTTGTGGTAATCACCGCAACCATGCCTCCCGGTCTTACCTGATCAAGTGCTTTTGCCAGAAAATAATCGTGGATACGGAAGTTATACTTGTTGTACTTTGGATCAAATACCTTATAATCACCAAATGGCACATTTCCGACAACCACATCAAAGAAGTTATCCGGATATGTGGTATTCTCAAATCCTGTGATACTGATATTGGCATTCTGATAAAGCTGCTTTGCAATTCTTCCTGAAATGCTGTCAAGCTCCACCCCATACAGCTTACTTCTCTGCATTGGTGCCGGCATACTTCCAAAGAAGTTACCGATACCCATAGATGGCTCTAATACATTGCCACCTCTGAAACCAAACTGGACAAGTGCCGAGTTCATGCACATGGCAATCTCCGGTGAAGTGTAAAAAGCATTGTTTACAGTTGCCCTTGCAGCACTGTATTCCTCATCAGATAAAAGATTTTTAAGCTCCGCATATTCTTTGCTCCAGCCTGCGTTTTCCTCGTCAAATGCCTGTGACAGTCCGCCCCATCCGACAAACTTCGACAGAACTTTCTGTTCCTCCGGTGTGGCAAGCCTGTTTTCTGATTCAATCTGCTTTAGGGTTCGGATTGCATCCATATTCCACTGGTATCTGGTCTTGGGACCGCCTTTTTCCATTTCCCAGAGATTATAGTGGAAGTTGTGCTTCGTCTGCCCGGCAACATTCTTCTCATTTTCAAGACTTTCTACTTGCTGTACTGGTTCCTGCTTTGGTGTAAAATCTACAGTTTCCTGTGATTCTGTATCAGCCTGAATATCATCCACAGATACTGATACCACATCATCTGAAACCACATGTCCATTCTCATCAATCTTGGTATCCCAGCCATTCGCTATTGCTCTTTCCCTGGTTTCAAGACGATTGGCTTTTACACTATCCTCGATATCAAAGAATCTCTTATAGACCGGATTCATCTTATCCCTGTCAGCCTTCTGCTTTGTCTCCTGATAATACTTCTTCTGGTCTTCTCCGCAGTAAAATGGCTGTTTTACCATATAAGATAAGATTTCATATACCTCACGCCAGTCGAGTGCACCTTCCTTACGCACACCATTCCTGTTCTTATAGCTGATCTTCACATATCCGCTTCTGATTGAGTACTCCACAAGACCATACTTATTGTTGGAATATGCCTTTCTTTCTGCATTATCTGTCCCCAATGCGATATCCCTGATAAGGTCAAGTTTATTGGGCATAAATGCAAAATCAGACTGCACCACATCCATAAGGAATGCCCTAAACGGAGTGTAGCAGCTGCAATCTGTTACAAGAATCTCCGCCGCATCACGCAGGTCTTCATCAAGCTCTGCAATACGCTTGGCATAATCAATCGGTGTAATATACTGAAGCTCTGATGGATCTTTTTCAGTTGTTTCAGCTTCTATCTCTGCACCATATTCTGCCTGTGTTACCATGCGGTCTTCATCGGCAGTTTCCTGTGGTGTCATGCCTTTTACACTTACATAATCTCTGTTAGAAGCATAGCTCTCCGGCTCATCCGGTATTGCATAATCATCAATCTCTGATTCTGCCTCTTCCGGTTCCACTTCCTGATATTCGGCATCAATGACCTCATCATCCTCACGGAGTCCGTCCATCGCAAGCTCATCAATACGAGGTGTCTCAGACTGGTATTCCCCTGTAAGAATAAGGACACCAAGCTCTTTTTCGATATCTTTCCACGAAACATATCCTTCAACCTCTCCATCCTCATCTCGCCACTGAAAACGCAGTCCATTCCCATGAAATGTGTCATATCCGTGCAGCCCTAGTCCGTCAACCGGCCAGCCTGCACCTCCCTGACCATACTCTGCTTTGATACGCTTTGCCCTGGTTCCTGCATCAATCTCTGTTTCAAAAATCTTGCATACCCTGCCCTTGCCACCGACAAAGCCTGTACCTCTCATAAGCACCTGTTTGATATACTCACCTGGTACTGTTGCAGACTTTTTGGGATTCAGATAATTGTATTTACCTGCTAATGCAGCTTTTCTGTCCTGCTCGAACTGACGCATAAACTGATTATTGTTTTCGTCCTCAGTATGAATGGTGCCAATGCTTGCCTGCCCGTTCTGGTCGAAAAAAAAGGAAGCCTGTGTATATTCGGCTTCCTTACTAACACCCAATGAATTGATTTCATCAAGTTCCCTATTCAGTTCTGTATCATCTGATTCTAGTGGAATCGCATCACTATCTGATGGAGTACCACTTCCTCTGCCTGCATCTTCGCCTGCTCTCTTATCTTCCACATCTCCATTGTCGATGACGGATTCTGTGGCTTGTGCTTCGCCAGATACTGCATCTCCAGCTGGTCGTACAGCTGGTTCGCTTCCTCCTCTACCGCTGACATCTTCTCGTACATCTTCCCGAATCTCATCAGCGTCTTGTATCTTGCCGGCTCGTTCTCCTTTAGATAGTTCATCGCCATCCTTCCGTATTTGCCCAGCTTCGTGAGATCCTCCGTCTCGTCCGGCATCTCTATCTGCGGATAAAGCAGTCCGTCCACTTCCTTGTAAGTCATTTCTTCTAACATATCCAATTCTCCTTTCGCTCTCGATTGCCTTTAAGTTACGACTAAATTCTCTAAGAACACTACAGGAGACATCGCATACAATGGAACCAAGACGGTAAATGATCTCTTCGTCTTTGATATTTACGATCTGACTGAAATCCTGTTCTTGCACAGATAAGTCAAATCCGCATCTCGTCCCTACAGCATACATGACACTTGCATATACAAGCTGCTCCATGTCCATTTCCTGCTGTAAGCCATTGCGTTTCTTACTTTCTTCCTTTATCACACTACCTGATAGCTGCATGAGCTCGGTCATTCGGTCTCCGAACTCTTCTTTTATTATAAGCCAAACATCTGTTCCTGTAAACTGTTTTAGTGTATTTTTTAGAGACTCCCTGTTGCTGTTATCGTACTGCTCAATCTGACCTTCTGATACGAGAAAATCCACATAATCTTTAAGATTTTCTCCCTCAAGGTCCCATGTCAGCTTAACATTCTTCCCTCCGGTATCACTGATATCAAAGATATACCTCATGCGTGGATTCAGTGCCCTTGACGGGAAGATGGCGCAGCCTTTCGCACCACGCTTTACATATCTTCCCACCTTTTTCCAGGTATCATAATCTGCCATGAGTGTGCTTTTTTCCGGAGGTCTCTGAGCTGTTACCATAACGATATTGTCAAATTCATAGCGGTATAACTGACCTGCGACCTTTAACACATCCTTCCAGTTCTTTTCTGATCTGGTGATGTTACCAATTTCAGAATCGTATATCGCTTTGACCTTCATATCAACGCCCATACCTTTGTCCTCCTCTACTTAAACATCTCTGCAAACAATCCCTTAAATAGCTTTAACTCATCCTTATCCAGCTCGATTGCAAATTCATTGTCGATTGCCTGTTTTTCGCATTTATCCTTTTTCTTTGCAATCTTACGCACCACACGAAGAATCACATAGCACTCCTTGGACTTTGCAATGCTCTGTTTAAAGGTCAGCTCATCCTCATCGACTGACTTCTGTGTCTGATAGATAATCTCTTTTAACTTATCATTGATACCATCTACTTCCTCAAGGGAAATAATAACGGATGCCTTAGAAGCACCCGATCTGTCCCACTCCTTATGCAGTTCCTTTACTAAAAACTCCATGTTCTTAATTACTGTTGTTGAATCACTTTTCATCTTGCTTTTCCTCCGTTTTCTTTTAATGAAGAAGGGAGCTGACCTTCGCTGATAGGCGCAAAATCAACTCCCTTCATGTCCTCTGCTCCAAGGACTATCTGCTCTGCATAATACATATCCATTGCCTTATTGATGGCATCGTCAAGCGACTCTGCCTTTACTTTCTGTACTCGTGAAAGCACTTCTTTTATCTCAACATCAAATTCCTGTTCCATATGATATCGCCTCCTGTAAAAATCTCATCACCGGCTCTTTTCTTCCTTTACCTGTCTTTCCTTAAAGCCTTCATCGTACTTTCCATCTTCCAGCCTGTCGTAAAAACAGTCCTCTTCAATCGTTCCAAAATCCTCATACATCTGGTGAAGGAAGTCATTCTGCAGCTTCTTTGGTACATCATCATCCTTTGACATATCCTGATAAAAATAGAACTTCTGCTTTAGCTTTGCCCTGTAATCATAGATATCCTCTATCTTTTCCGGTGTGCCATACTCCCTCTTGTATGCCTTGAAATTCGTGGTTGAGAGTGTGGAACCGAGATAAATGCCATGCTCCCACGATACTCCGATTGTGGTATTGTCCTTTGTAGGCTTCTCATCCTTCGGATAACGCTTATACTCTGTCGCACCAAGGGCGATTGTAAGAGAACCTGACTTCATATCCATCACCACGAGATTCCTTGGTGATAATGCTTCAAGCACCATGTAATCATGGTCATTGAAGTTATGAAATGTCTGTCCCCTTTCAAATGATCTGTCCACACTTTCATAATGCAGGTTAAAATCATCCACCCAGCCCTTATCGGTCATTCCAATCTCCTTAAGCTTTGCAACACATTCAGAAGAACTGGCTTCTTTATCAAACCGAAATTCTTTGGAATCGTTATAAAGTCCCTGAAGAAAGTGCCCCAGCTGAATATCATCCAGACAGAATCTCGCAGATGCAGTTACATTTGCTGCCCTGTAATACTCTGCGAAGTTATCTGCTTCACCAAGTGTTCTTCCAAGCTGCAACAAATTGTCTGCAAGCTCTGACATGTCATCAACTGCTATAAAACTCTTATAATCATCCAGAGTCATCAGCATATTTGTCTCTGTTCCCCTGTCGTTTTCTGTTACCAGTATCATATCTTTTAAATCCATTCTTACCTCCAGTCTCAGAGAGAGACTATGCCCTCTCTGCAAATTTCCTGTTATGGTCTTCCTATCACAACAATCTTTCCTGTGCTTGCCACATCCCGGTAAACCACACCAAGACTTTCATTAAGTGCCTCTACCACTTTGCCATTTCCGACATATACTGCCACATGGCTGATGTTCTTATATCTTCCATTGCTTGTAAAACTATAAAAGATAAGGTCTCCCGGCTGTAACTCATCAAAGGAGACTGTCTTTCCGGCTTCATCCAGTCCCTGTGCCTCCGCTGCCGCTGTGGTTGCCCCACCGTAACTAATATCCACGCCTGCATCCTTCCATGAATAATAGGCTAAGGAACTGCAGTCATAATAGTTACCGCTGTCTCTTAAATCCTGACTATAAGGAAAACCAACTCTGTGTAGTGCATAGGAGCAGACTGTTTTCTGCTTGCTGTCTGTAATTTCGTTTAGGATGGCATTGATTTCATCCTCAGTCATGGAGCTTACTCCCGGACTTCCGCCTCCGCCGCCACTTCCGCTTCCAGCATATCCAAGCTGTCCCATAAACTCCGGACTCATGATCTGCTCAAGCATTTCCACCTGATCAGAATTAAATCCATAGACCGAAATCATATCCCGATAAGATTTCAGCGTGACATTCACATACAAAACTGACTTCGTGGAAGTAGTTACATTGCCATCTGCATCTGTTTCTTCCACATCTTTCGTTCCTGTACTTGTAGTGTATGAACACATATCATTTACAACTGCCTGCAGCCAGCCTTTTGAAGTATCATTCATGACTGTTGCAGTATCTCCGACACCATGCTTGACCATATAGACTGCCATGATGTCATAGTAATTGCTTGGGTTTTCTTCCATACCTTCATAATCCACATATACAAGCTCTCCAAGGTCATATCCGGTATGCTCATTCACTTTCGTATTCACATCCCCGTTAAACTCCTGCACATAAGCACTCGTTACTGTCTGCACGGTATCTCCTGATTCAAGTGGTGGCAGGAATAAAGCAAATGGAGAATTGTAAAGGATTGCTATCACCGCTATAACCGGAACCGCAATCATGGCAACTACAAGAACAAGTAATAAAAGCACCAATCCGATAATCGGTGCAGCTGCCTTTACCCAGGTAATCGCTTTTCGCACAATCAGATCCTTTACCAGCTTTGCCACGCTGTCCGTCTGATTCTCCTGTGCTCTCATCTTATCCAGAAAGAACTTTATCTTCCTGCTCCGGTTGGTCATCTTTTCATCCTTGACCTCTATGGACACACCTGCAGCATATCCGGCTGCCATGCCGATTGCCGTGCCAACTCCCGGTGCAACCGCTGTTCCTGCCGCCGTAGCAGCTGCCTTTGTCGCAGTTTTTGTTGCAACCTTAGCAGTAGTCTTTGCTGTTTCTTTTGCCGTCTCTTTAGCTACAGTCTTGGCAGTATCTTTGGCAGCTTTCTTTGCTGTCCTTTTTGCCAGCTTCTTTCCTGCCTCTACCTTCTTGATACGCTTTCTTGCCTCGGCTGCCGCCTTTTTCCTGAAAAGTGCTGCACCCTTGGAAGCAGTTCCGGTAACAGGTCGGCTTGATTCATATGCAAGATATGCTGCCTGCGATACCTCATGCCCGCCCTCCACCTGCTCCGTTACTGCCCCAGCTGCAAGTGCTCCTGTTCTTCCTGCAATGTGAAGATTGGTGTTCTTGGTCTTGATGGAAGTTCCTGACTCTCTGATGTTACGCTTAAACCTAGAAAGACCTTTATCCTTAGCCTCCGATTGATGAATGGTACTCTTTCTATAAGTACGCTTTCCACCAGCACTTTTCTGAAGCATTAATTTTGCAGATGCTTTTTTATCCATTTCATTGGCTTTAGCATCATGCACTTTCGGACCTCTCTCTACTGTATAGATGTTGCTGCCTTTAATCTTGGCACCCTTTGGCTCGTGGGCATGAATCTTGGCTTTCTCCTTGGTGTGAATGACCATCGGTTTGTCATCAACCTTTCTAATTTTCAATTTTCTCACCTCCTACTTTGAAAAATAAAATAAGCCGCTAGGGAGCAAAAATTACTCCTTAACGGCTATGTAAAATCATTCAATATTCAATTATTAAAAGCAACATGAAACTGGAAGTTTCACATCCTCGGAATTGGAATTTGTCAGTTCATTACTTTGTACCGTAATCGCAAATACGAGTTCTCTAAAACCACACATTCCTCTATTTTCAGTGCCCTCAACTGGGACAACTCGCTTTCAGACATCAACGATTGTCCATCAATCAGTGTTGATGTATCTTTGCCGCCTATTAAAACAGGTGCAACAACAACATCAACATAATCGAACAATTTTTCTCGAAGGAACAGACTATTCAATGTACCACCACTTTGTATGGTAATTCTCTCGCATCCGAACTCTGCTTTGAGTTTTGCAAGTGCATCTGATAATGATAATTGTTTTTGGCAAATGATATGCAAATTGCTTTCCTGAACACTAAAGGCTGGGTGAACAGCATTCGTTGTAATCAGCACGAATTCCTTTGATAAAGCACAAAAATAACGCACTCCATGTTCACTCAAATGCTTATTGTCAATCAACACAAAAGAGACTGGGGTTTTATCTGGTAGCGGCTTCGTATTGACACCCATTTTTTCTTGCACTCGTCCTGTGTTTAATGACCATAAATCCGTCGTTTGTTCAATTTCGTAATATTGATGTAAGCCTTCGCTTACCCCTGTAATTTTAGGAAAATCTTTGTCTACATCTAATTCATCTGTTGCACCTGTGCTGATTTTTCCGTCAACAGACATCAGCATAAATAGTGTTGTAATAGGTCTTTCCATCTCACACCTCCAAATTCAAATTCATGCATACTTTCAATCTCTCCACAAGACTGAAAGTTATATCTTTCATCTTAATCAATTATTCCACTCAGCCGGTATATAAGCTAGCCACCTCAATACCAAACCACTAATTAAGCAAACTATCATATATGTTCTTATTATATAGGACATTTCCTTTTTTGGAAAACTCATTCAATTTCCTATCAAAAGTAAGCATATATGTATCATTCTCTTCAAGCGCCTCCTTAGTTTCATTAATCAAATCATCCACAGCTAGACATGTTATTATTAAATAATCAATTCCATCATTTTTTCGAAGTTTACTTCCAGAATATACACAACCACGACAAATATACTTAATAAATTCTATCGACTGAATATGATAATTTCTTTTATCAATCAATTGACAACATAAATCATTTAAATTATCTTCAAATCTTTTCATAAAAGTATTATTGTCTTTCTTAAGCTTATTGTAAAGCAACTGCATGTACTTTATACCACCATCTACTGACGATCTTATGTTAGGTATTTCTATCCCCCAATTTGAAGAAGCATGAGAAAAAATATTCATTGTCGATTTCCACATTTGAAACAGCATCTTATCAATTTCTTGATCATATATCTCATTTTTTATAATCGAGCGTTGAATATAATATTTGTCAGCAATATCGCTCAATTGATTTTTAATATAATCTCTCTTCTCACAATAAAATGTAGGGTCAATATCTATCTGACAATACTCAACTACAGACAGTAATAATGCTGCATACATAATAAATATTAAATTTGTTAATGTATCTACTTCATATTCTTTTTTCTTTTTAATATAATATCCGCAATCAACTCTTCCCATATTATATTCTTTAGCAAATTTTTCCATATCAAAAAAGCTATCTATATTATTAAGCACTTTTATCGGAACTCCATATTCCTGCTTAAATCTTTTCATAAAAGAATACTTATTAACAAAATCATCAACCGCATTATCCTTCTCGATACTTTGCCAAAAGAGTTCAAACAAAGTTTCACCAGTAATATAAAGATTTTCACATTTACCGCAGAACTCTACAAATTTATCATTAGAAATTAATTTGCCATTTACATTTATAGTAGGGTTTCCTCCGTTTTTTATATCAAATAAATACCTATATGCATTTGTATCTAATATTAAATCACTCATATTATGCTCCTATTAATATAAACAGACCAACTTTCATTTTTGTCAGCCGTACTATCTTACTTTATATTTTCGTTCTATTTTAAGAGTTATTACTACATCCTTTTTATCCCAAACTATGATATAGTCTAACAAGCTACTCCATAGCTCACCATAAACTTGAATTTGGGCGTGCCTTTATTTGATTCTAACCGTCAATCGAAAAATACTGCAAATCTTTAAACTCATCATCCAAAAACTCAAATCCAAAAATATGTATATCATCAAATGACTGTTCGCAATAATCAACTCGACCATTATCAAAATCAATTGTAGGTCTTCCTAATTTTGCTTTTACCATTTCAGTATCAATATCGCCGTATACTTCTTGCAAATCAGGCATCATAAATTCAATGATAAAATCCAAATTACTCCAATATTTTTTTCCCACGTCTTGTAAACTTTCTTCATAATCAACTGTTGGCTCGTCTTCACGTGCAAAAATAATACCATCAATTTCACTAACATACATTTCTAAATCATCATCAAAATACATTCTACAATCCTCCTCCAACTTCAAAGTTTATTTCCAAGGTCTTATTTTCCCTGTCCACCCTTTTGCCTTCCAATATTCAGCATCACGAGGATTAAAACCATTCTTCTGCATCAAATGCATAATCCAAAACATCCCCTTTGTTTTGATTCCGGGTTTAATGTTTCCAGAATTATATATGATTCTCTTTGCAATACTTGATGTTGCCTTCTCAATTGCTTTCTTTTTCTTTTCACTTACACCGTTCCAATCAACAGCTGCAACACCTACACCGTACTTATATCTTTTTGCCACTCCCCAGAAAAACAGACTATCCATCATATCTTTGTTAGTCGATTTCATACCTGCGCCTGCAGCTGTAGATATGCATACTCCTTGCTTTTTAAACATAGATTCTTCTGGACTGTGCACCATCCATCTGTATCCGTAATGGTCTAAAAAAGCTTTCATAGCTCCAGTCGTATGATATACATAAACCGGACTGGCTAAAATAATAACATTCGCCTCATCCATTGCGTCAGTTATTGGCTTTAGTTTTTCAAAATGAGGACATTTCTTCTCTGACTCAGTAAAACACTTTGTACACCCAACACAAAACTCTCCAAAATCTCTTGGAAGAAAAAATTCTTTTATATCTTCACTTATTTTTACTGCCAGCATATGAGCAATGTGATAAGTTGAGCCTTTATGACTTTGACCATGTATAATTACTACCTTCATATTGCCTCCATTTACTTAGTAAACTTCAAATTTTCTTTTCCCTAATAATTACAAATATTCCTTGGAAATTGCTTCCACACCATACATTTCCATAAATGCATCCAGGTCCGCTGCATCCCCAATCAACATATTCTCGTCAAAGTGTACGATATGCATATCTTAAAATCCAGCCACATGTTCTCCGGTACAAATGATACATTTTAGAACTGCTTCCTTATTTATTTTTCATATCGAATCTTATATGCTTTTTTCTTTAAAATAGGGAATATCTACTTTATTATCATTAAGGTCGGACATTCATCCGACCTCTTGATTATACTATAGATTCTATAAAAATTCATCTGTTATCACTGCAGCATTGCTTCTTTTTTCTTCTGTTCCGCAATCTTCTCATGAATGTTGGTATTATACAGCCTGTACAAATCCGTATCCTTACTAATCTGATTATCAAACGGAATCACCACCGAGCCACACTTGATAAGTCCCATTCCCGATGCAGTATTGGTTACAAATCTAAGCTGTGCCTCTGATACTCCGATAACCTCTGCCATCTTGGAACTGTCTGTATTCGCCTGCTTTAAAAGTGCCACAAACTCTGAGTTTGCAAGCATTGTGGTTGCTGTGTAATTCTGCAACAGATCGACGACATTCTGCGTGATACCGGTACAAAGACCTCCCTGTTTTCTCACTTTCTTCCAGAGCTGCTGCAAATATTTTGCAGAATACTCGGAATTAAGTAAGACATGGAACTCATCAATATAGAGCCATGTTGCCTTGCCTCTCTTGCCATTCTCAACAATCCTGTTCTGAATAGACTCCATCATGACAAGCATTGTGATAGGACTAAGCTCCGTACCTAAGTCCCTGATGCCATATACTGTGAATCTGTTATCCACATCCACATTTGTCTGATGATTGAAGATATTAAGTGAACCATTTACGAAAAGCTCCAAAGACAATGCAATGTCCTTTGCCTCATCCTCCGGCTGTGCCATAAGGATATCGTAAAAATCACTCATCACCGGGATATACTTCTCTTTGCTCCTTGCAATGTCGATATACAGCTTTCTCACACAACGATCAATGATTGACTTCTGTCTTGAATTTAAGCTGTCCCCGATACACTGCTCACAAAGTCCAAGCATAAACTCGCCCTTTTCTCTAACCATTCCTTTGGAATCATTCGGATCAAGGCTCCATACATCCATCTCCAGCGGATTCACATAGTTATCCGTGTAAGTGGACATATTTACCACTGTTCCACCATAGGTCTCAGCAATATCAAAGTATTCGTTCATTGGATCTATGACGATTATTTCATCATCTCCCGACAAGAATACGCTGCCCATTTCCATCTTGCAGAAGAAGGATTTACCGGAACCCGGCACACCAAATACAAAGCCATTTCCATTAATGAGCTTCTTTCTGTTGCCGATATTCACATTCTTACTGATCTGGTTAATACCATAATAGTTTCCGGTGCTGTCATTAAGCTCCTGCACATTGAATGGCATAAGCACCGCAAGTGACTGGGTAAGTAGGGTACGCATTGTCTCCACCTGTCTTACTCCAATCGGAAGTGCTGTGTTGAGTGCTTCCCTCTGCTTTAAGTAGTGTGTATCAATCGTGCAACTGTTACGTTTTCCGATAGTCTCTACTGTCTCACATACACTCTCAAGCTCCTTCTTGCTCTCTGCCATAAGAATAATGGTTACTCCCACGAAGAAAAGGCACTGGTCATTCTCACGGACATCATCCATGATTTCCTCAATCTCCTTTTTCTCCGTTCTCTTGGCATATGAGATTTCCGTAGAAAAATCGTTATTCTTATTACGGACTCTCTGCTGCTTAATGATATCCGACTCAATACCAAGGTATTTCTTCTGAAGCACCTTTGTTGTCAAATCCTTTGGAACAGGCACCACATCAATGCTCGTGATGGAATGAACCGGAAGGGAAGTAATCTCATTGATGAATCTGTCTGACAAACTGCTCGGATACTTTTTGATAAAAAGTGCCTTGCAGAATTTACTCTCATCCTCAAAATGGTCTGGGAAATATTTCACCATGCCATTGCACAGATCATTTCTAAAATCTGCCCCGACCTTCTTAGCCTTTTTGATATCAAAATCAAAGCTGCCCTCATCTCCAAGATGATAATAGTCATAGAGCACTTTCAGTCTCTCATTGCCATTAAGCGGCACAATCTCTGCCCCAAGCTCAATGAAAGCCTTGTGTATCGTTGCCTCAAGGGTAGCAAACTGTGCCTTTGCCTCCTCGAAATTCTTTCTCTCAATCGTGATCGTCAGGTATCTCTCCTGCTCAATCCCCTGTCTGCCCTCAATAATCTTCTCTTCAATGATGTCATTGTAAATTCTTCTGTAATTATTGAAGCCATCATTTTTCTCAGCAATCAGAACCTTGTCACGGAGTTCATCCATGTTTTTGTTCTTATTATTGATCGTAATCTTGTAATTACAGTCCAGCGAATTTAAGAACTTGCAGTATCTCTCAAATATGCCGATCTGCTCATCCTCCGTTGCTGTTGTGTAATTGATGTCCTGAAAGCGGTAGCATTTGGAATACTTATTTTTGCTTACTTCAAAAATGCCGTTTTCAGCCACCGCCATAATCTCTATGGTTTCCTGAATGGATTTAGGTGTCTTATACAAAGGCTCACTCGCCTTCTTTAATAACTTAAATCCGTCTGTAAATAAACCCATGTCTCTAACCTCGCTTTCTTATAATGAAAGCCCGCCGGGAACTTCACCCTGCGGGCTGTGTTCCCGACCTTTCGGTCAGATACTATTCGTTTCTAATGCATTGCCTTATATACTGCAATGCCTGCTACTGCCGCCACGATGACTGCGACAAGTCCAAACAGCATGTTTCTCGTCTTTTTCTTCATTGCTTCAAACTCCTCCTGCTTCTTTACAGCCGAATCAGCTGTTACAGTCTCCGGTTCAGCCTTTCTGCCTTTCTTCTTTACCTGTTCATTCTGTTCTGCTTCTAACTGCTTTATTGCAGGCTCTCCCTCTGTTGATACATAGGTAAGTGCCCTGTTACCAAACATAAAATGCAGTTTCTTTCCCATATACTCGTAGAAATTCATCCCGTTAAAGGAATAGAATCCGCCAAGAGCAATCGGTGCCACACATGGAATTGCCACATAAGCAGAACCAGTAAGACCGATATATTTGTAAAGAAGAAGGACAATACCGCCACCAACCACTACACTTGCAATGGAAAATATAAGCTGCCTTGCAGTAAGTCCCATCGCAACCGATTCCTGATAGCGGTCAATATCCTTGTTTACTTCGATTACCATTGTCGCTTCCTCCTATCTTGATAAATCCTTTTTCTCCGGCTTTCTTGTCATTCCAATATTCGCCTCATACTTATCCATTCCATCCGGACACAGTTCCCTAAGCTTGTCTACATTGAACAGATAAAGAGGATATTCACAGAACCCGCTCCTTTGCGTGAATCCAGTAAACTCTCCAAGGTCGTTATCTGTAATAAACTTTTCAATATCCGGCATGTCATTCACATTCAGATATCCGCAGTAATTTGGTGCTGCAACCGACAAATTCACAGTCACATCCCCAAAAGGCTCCTCATATCCATCTTCATTACACATAAGACCGATAAACATTGCCCTGTTATTCATATACTGCTGGATATCAAATGTCACCTGCGTTTCTCCGGTTATACTTGAATTATAAGTAACCTGTTTCTTTTCATTATCCATTTCTACCTCCTTCTATAATCCAAATGCCTTGCTTGTAAGTGTCTGTGCACCCTTCACGCTTCCAACAGTCATTGCTATCGTAAATGTCATTTCACACAGATATATAAGCGTCTGTGCCCAGTCAGCATAACTTCCTGTAAATGCCGGAAGCCCTGCATTGATAAATGCATTACATACCACAATCGCAAGTGCCATCGTTACTGCCTCAAACACACACGAAAGAAAATATTTGCAGTAGGTAGCCATTGTATGACTGACCATTCTGTTTCCTGCCATCGTGGAGCAGGCAATCGCACCGAGCGGCACAATAATCAGTATCTTTAAGAACCTGAAATACACTGTGTAAATGATGAAAAATCCACAGATAATAATGATGATTGCAAGCAAAGCTGTAAGTATCAGCATTACTAGACTTTCACCAAATCCAAGTTCCTTAATGATATCTGCCTGTGTACTGTCAATAGCAAGCTGTGTCGTTGTCCCGGCAGATATAAGTCCTACCAGATTTCCTATGGAAGTAAAAAACGCTTTCATGATCGTGACATTATTTGCAACAAACCATTCTGCAAGTCCCAGTCGGATAAGCATACGAAATATAGACTCAAACCTCATCTCATCTTTTACATCTATGCTTTCCGAGCAGAAACCGATAACAAAGAACAGCACAACGAGGGATGAACCGACCGCTACAAAGACCGGCTCAATACCCTCAATAACTGCCCAAGGACCTCCGCCCTTGAAACTGACCGGTGACTGTCCAAGCATTGCAAAGACCAGGGATATCTGATTGTTCCAAAACCCAAACACCGCCTCAAGAAGTGCAAGGATCTTGTCTCCAAGCTTAAAAATATCCATACTTGTTATTCACCTCTTTCCTTTTACTAAAAGGGGAACTTTTTCCCCCATCTTAGAAGTCTAAGAATGTCAGTACTGTTGAAATACCAGCCATCATGACACCTGCTACAATTCCTTTCAGTGCAGAGTTCATGGTAGATGAATCCTGCTGCTGGTAGGCTTGTGCGAACTCCATAACATTCTTTGCAAGAATAATGACACCAACCGCACCAATGACTGCAATGATAAGTGTCTTTAAATTCTCAAGCGGCTGTGTTACTGCGGAAGTACCTGTACCTGCTGCAAAACAGGTAGTGCTCATAAGCATCACTCCCATAAGTGCTCCGGATAATGCCGGAACGAATCTCTTTTTTAAGTGAATGAATCTACTCTTCATGCCTTTCTCCTCCATCTGATTGTTGTTTGTTGTTGAAATAACCTGTTCTTTTCTCATGTTGTTTAATCTCCTTTTTTGAAGTGACAGAAGCGGAAAAAGCCAGAAAGGAATACACATATTCCAATCCGGCTAGCTTTCCGAACGGAATATATGCATTCCTTTCTGTCCTGTTGATAGTTACTCTATGATAATCAGGCAATGCCTGTTGTACTGGTTAATCGGGCTTTCCCCGATGCGTTTTTGCTGTGACCATCTCCTTTCAAGGTATGAAAAAAAGCACCTTACCCATATTGGCTAAAGTGCTAATTTACTCTCAAATTTGCTTTATTCTAAAAGCATTCCATCAATTATTGCAAACTTTGTCTTAAATATAGATCTATTCTGGCAATATCGTAATATGACATCCTGTACATAAGGTCTTGTACAATAACTGTCTACCACAATCTGTTTATCTTCCTCTTTCTCTATCCTCTTAAATATGCCTTTTGCATTCCAATCCGTCTTTACAGCATCTACTAAATCATTACTCATCTCAAGATGTGATAAAATCGTGGAATTCAACTCGGTTTCTTTAATTTCAGATATTTGTCCATAGTCATTAAGTTGCTTCAATTCTCTCTTAATTGCCTCCGTGTAACTTGTCATATTATTATCTCCTATCAATAAGTATTCAGGTGTTACATCTAGTGCCTTTGCTAGTTGTAAAAGATTATACGCACTTGGCTCTTCATTGAGTCTACCTTGTTCATAACGTCGTATACTCTGAACAGATATATTTGTTATCTTACCCAGCTCTTCCTGTGTATAGTTTCGTATATTACGCAACTCTTTTAATCTATCTGCAAAAGTCTTTTCCGTATTCATCCTGTACCTCCAATATAAAATAATTTCTGTCTTTTGTAACTGCTCACATGTTAGTAGTCCAATAAGCTGAAGCATACCATGTGAGCAAATTATATCATATACTCTGTAATATATCTAAAAACATTACTGCTTCTTTCGATATGAACTCATCTTCTCCACAGTAACCTCCGGATAGAAATACGTCAGAATCGTTGACTTTGGAACTCCTGCCGCAAGTGCCTTCTTCACCTCTTCTTTCTGCTCCGGCGTATATGACCAGTGCAGCATTCTGTTTGTAATGGTATCTTCCCACTTAGGTTTTTCCCTCTCAGGATTCCTTACAGGCTTAGCACCAGCACTTCCATTAGAAGTGTTGGCACTTTCTGCAGCATCAGACTTCTGCGATTCATCGACATACTCAAGCTCATTCGCCTGCTCCCTGTCAATCTTTGCTTTCTGCTTTGCTTCATCCTGCATGGAGAATCTTCTGCTTAATTCCGCATCACCAAGCATCATAAACTGCTCATAGGTAAGAGAATCTATATACACATTCTCGCCCTTATCCTTCAGCTTTTCATAATACTTAACTGCCTTGTCTGAAAGAATCTCAAATGGCGGACCGATAAGATTATCCGTTCCTCTTATCTGATGAACATATGGTTTTCCCTTACCATCTGCCGTCTGGTTAAACATCGGATGATTGAATGGTATAAACTTATTATCCATGATAGGATCAAAACCACGGATAAAGATAATACACTTTTTGTTATCCAGCTTTCTGACTTCATCGGGTGTAAACAATTCTCTTCCTAACACATCATAATTCCTTGATGAGCTTCCCTGTCTGCCCTTTGTCTCTCCACTTGACTTCTTATCAATCGTACCTTTTCCAAGCAACTCAGACACATACTTGTGCGTACTCTGCTCGTTACCACCAAGATAGATGAAAGCATCGCAGTTGCCGGGGATTGTCTCCCAGGTATCTTTGAAAAGTGCTTTTAGTTGTGCAAAATTCTGAATGATGATGATACTTGAAATCTCACGGCTTCGCATTGTCGATAACAGTGAACAGAAGTCATCTGGCAATGCGACATTCGCAAATTCATCTAACATAAATGTCACATGGATTGGCAGTCTGCCTCCGCAGTTAAAGTCTGCCTGATAGTACAATTCCTGAAATATCTGCGTGTAGAGCATACCGATAATAAAGTTATAAGATTTGTCACTATCAGGGATTACACAAAACAGTGCTGTCTTTGTCTCACCATCTCCATTGACTCCAATGCCGATATCAGAAAGATTCAGTTCATCCTTGGAGAGTAATCGTAAAACCTGCTTATTCTCAAGAAATGCAAGTCTTGAGTTGGCACTGATGATAATGGAACGGACGGTATCTCCTGCACCTCTCATACATTTGTTGTACTGCTTGACTGCCGGATGATTTGCTCCAAGTGGGGAACTTTCCTCTAAAAACTTCATACGCACATCCAGCTTTGATGCCTTCCCCTGTTCTGTAACCTCTGCTTCTCCAAGAAGCTTCAGTACTGTCTCGAAGTTTCTCTTTGCCGGCTGTACCTCCAGCCACACATAATAAAAGATAGCCTGTAAGAACAATCCTTCCGCTTTTTCCCAGAACGGATCACTTGGTGTCGCTCCCTTTGGTGTCGTATTGCTGATAAGGTTTGTAATCAGCTTGACCACATCTGTTTCCTCTCTGATATAAGAAAATGGATTGTAACAGTCTGATTTATCCATCTCTAACAGATTAATGACTTTCAGGTTATATCCGTTATTTTTTAACATCTGCCCGCAGCTTCTAAGGATTTCTCCCTTTGGATCGGTACAGATAAAGGAACAGTTATGCGGCATCTGCATCAGATTCGGCTTTACTTCATAAAATGTTTTTCCTGCTCCGGAACCACCACAGATAAGGATATTTCCATTAAGCTTGAGCCTTCTGAAATCCAGTGACATCTTCACATTCTGGCTGAGTATCCGGTTGAAATTCTCATCCTTATCTGCAAGTATCTTGTTGACCTGCTTCGGATTTTCAAATCTTGCCGTACCAAATTCCTTACCCGGCATATAGTTTCTCTGACTGGTGTAATACATGACAATAGCCATCGCATAGATACCTAATGCAATGGCTACTGCTTTTACTGTATTGGAATTGTAATAGTTGGCAAAAGGAACAGCACATACTTCATTGAATCTGTCCATAAATTCATTAAAGGCAATCCCTTCCGTCCACGCACCATTTATCAGATAACCAAGATACCCTGCTAACACTGCACCCACAAGAATGAATATCAGTGACGGCTTTTTCTTTGTTGTCTGCATAGGCTGCTACCTCGCTTTCTTCGTGGTAACAGTTTTCTTCTGTGCTGTCTTTTTCTGCTGCTTCTGCACTTTCTCGTAACGCTCCCTGACAGATGACTCCACCTTGTCATAGTGAGTATAAAGCTCGGTTCCTTTTTGGGTTGTCACCACACGATTCTGCTCATCGTAAAGCTTATAATCCTTGGTTGAATCAAGGAAGGTAAGCATTGTCTTTCCACCATGAATCTCCATGATGTTTTCCTTACGGAGCCATACATATCTTACCTCTTCTCCCCATGTGCCGGGAACTCTGGTCTTAACAGCATGGTCATTTTCTTCAATAATCAGCTTCTTGCTGATAGTCACATCTGACAGGTTCGCATTCTTTGATGCTGCAACTGCCCTCATTCTCTCAGCAAGGTCCTGATAACCTCTGACACGATTGATAAATGCATCTTTGTCCATCATTACTGTATGGGTGCCATCTTCATTCTTGCTGCCAAGCACACCGATTGTCTCAAGCTGTCTGATAACACTTTCAGCCTGCTCACCATTGATACTGAAATTCTCCTTGACCTGATCCACACTGATAGCTTTCTTTTCCATTGCAAACATTCCGACCTTCTCAATCAGTCCGTCAATGGCGGAATTAACCTTATCCCCTTCTATCGTGTGGCTTTTCTCGTTTCCCTGCTGTTTCTTCAAAAAATCCATCAGCTTGCCAAGGGATTTTTCATCTCCATTCTTCAGATAATCGTCAAATGTGGCAATCTTACCAAACTTGAGCTTCTGTATCATCATATTCACACGGGGAACTGCCTCTGTATGAAAGATTACCTCACTCAGTCCGTCTTTCCTGTTGCAGTCTGGAAGTACTGAATAGAGTATTCCATACTTCTTTGCCATCTTTTCAACCTTTTTCATATCTTCGGTATTAAACTGTAACACCTGTAAATCGCCACCCTTTAAGAGCAGCTTTCTCATGGATGTCTTGCCAAGTGACTTTTCATAATCAAGCATCCCTTTTAAGAAATCTATTGCCTTCTGCATGGCAGCTATTCCGCCACTTCCTACCTTCATGGCAATCTCAATGCCATCATAAGCAACACGGATGATCTGCACCGCTTCCTGAATCTCTTCTGCCATTATCGCACCTCCACTTTCTCTCTGACTGTTGTTTTAAGTGTTTCTGTCTCTGTTGTACGGATTTCCTCGGCTGATACATCAATACCATAAGCAGTCAAAATATCTGCCAGATGATTGATTGCTTTTTCCTCCTCGATACGGTACATTTCAAGTGCCATAAGCAGGTTTTCCACCTGCTCCACCCATGCAGGCTTCATATCATATTTAGACCTGTATGTGACCATAATCTCGTCCGACTCAGCCTTATCCGCTGAACGTGCCAATGCTTCAATAAGAGAAATCGTATCTTCCTTGCTGCCGCTTCTGAATGCGAACTGAACAACAAAGTTTTTCTCTTCTTCTGTAAACTGATGCTCCACACCATTCATCTCTGTTACTGCTTCATTTACTACTGCTAAATTCATAAGTTCCTCCTAATCTGCCATGCTGTTTTCAAGCACAGCAATCTCAATGATCTCCTTCATCTTTTCCGCTGAAATGTTGTTGTTTATAAGTTCTACAAGCTGTGACTCAGTAAGTCCCTTTTCTATTGCACTCTTAATCTGCACAAGCTGTGCCGGAACAAGGTCTCCCGATGCAACCAGCTTTACAATATCTGCCCTTGACTTTTTCTTAAATGACAGTCTTGCAAAAAGGCTTGCCACTCCGCTGTTGCTGCTCTTTCTCACACTTCTCTCAATCGGAAGTCTCTGCACCACATTTCCAGTACCATCAACTACCGGAATCTGATAATAGACCGGAATCCCGTTTGCCACAGCCTGCATATTCTGAGGAACTGCAACTGTATCAACCATCTTTTTATCTGCCTGTGATACGGACTGGCTTTCCTGCGGCTCTGCCTTACTTTCTGCCTCTTTCTTATTCTCTGTGGCAACACTTATGATCTTATCTTCCAACGATTCTATTCTGTCTCCCATACGCTTCATCTCCTTATCCTTTTTCTCAATATCATCCCTGAGTCTTGCAATCGTACTGCTTGCCTTATTCAGTTCATTCTGCTGACTGTTGATAAGAGCGTCCTTATCCTGGTTCTCCTTCACCAGACGCTCCCTGACTTCCTCATCATCTTTGGAAGTCTCTATTTCAGAAAGCTTCTTATTCAGGGCATCATACCTTTCATTCTGATGATTGATTTTTGCAACCACTTCATCCATCTGAG
>ERZ841120.497-NODE-497-length-26934-cov-5.339298_pt1 | contig 26934 bp, 26 predicted proteins | sample MGYA00519572_ERZ841120 | MGnify/ENA primary metagenome ERZ841120 (study PRJEB31850, sample SAMEA3708890) | human gut metagenome | biome: human gut; feature: human-associated habitat; material: faeces | place: China | collected 2014 ...
ACTGCATCGGCGTGCGGGAGCCCGTGCGGAAGTAGCCGCCCTCCTTGGTGGGCAGGGGCAGGTAGCGCATGCCGATCTCATCGCCGTAATACACGAACGGTGCGCCGGGCAGAGTGAACAGCGTGGCGTAGGCCAGCCGCAGTTCGTCCACCGTCAAACCGGCCGAGGGGCGGATGGTATCGTGGTTGCAGGTGATAAAGCACCACAGACCGTCCTTTTTGGTGGCCTTGTAGCTGGGCAGGTAGTCGTCCAAAAACTTATCGATGCCGGTGCCGGAGTCCTTGCAGAAGTAGGCCTTGCCGATGTTGTGCGGGTTGGAGTCGGTGGCACCGTCGTAGTTGCGCATCAGCCAGCTGTAGCCGTTGCCCTGCCACTCCAGATAAAAGTCCATATCGAAGCCGTTTTTCAGCGACATGCGCGGGCCGTTCCACTCAGCCACCAGGGCGGCTTCGGGGTACTCCTTGCTCAACATGGCGGCTATGTCGCGCCAGATGGCACAGGTGTACTTTTTGTGCTTGGTGTCGTTTTTGACAAGGCTGGAAGCCATATCCACGCGGAAACCATCACAGCCCATGTCCAGCCAGAACCGCATGACGTCCTTCATGGCCTCCACGGTAGCCAGGCAGGCGAGGTCGGTGGTGGGCTTTTGCCAGGGTTGGTTGATCTTGCCGTAGCCGTAGTTCAGCGCGGGCTGGCACTTGAAGAAGTTCAAAATGTAGGTACCGTTGCGCGGGGTCTCGCCGCCGATGAAGGGCATGCCGTCGCCGGAGGCAAAGCAGGAATCGGTCCAGATGAAGCGGTCGGAGTATTCGTTGTGCTCGGGCCGGCAGCTGGCCTTGAACCAGGCGTGTTCCTCGCTGGTGTGGCCGGGCACCAGGTCGAACAGCACGTGGATGCCCTTCTCGTGGGCGGCCTTGAACAGCGCGGCGGCGTCCGCGTTGGTGCCATAGCGCGGCGCAATTTTTTTGTAGTCGCGCACGTCGTAGCCGGCGTCTTTAAACGGAGAGTCGTAGCAGGGGTTGATCCACAGCGCATTGCAGCCTAAGTCTTTGATGTAATCCAGTTTGGCAATGATGCCGGGAAAATCTCCGATGCCGTCCCCGTTGGTATCGTAAAAACTCTGGGGATAGATCTCATAGAATACCGCATCTTTCAACCATTGTTTCATGGGGAAGTCTCCTTTTGTATTATAGTATAATAGAATATAGAGCGGCAGCTTTTCGCGCAAACGCTTTCCTTTATACTATAACCACCGCCTCGCTTTGTCAATGAATTTTTGTATTGTCGAAGGTGACGAAAATTTACTAATAGTTTTCGACGGATTTGCTATATACCCAACATGTTGACAAAATATGAACAATCCGTTGACAAACGAAGAACAGCGGTTTAAAGTAATAGAACAAGCGATTGTAAAAATATGTAAGAAATGAGGGAGATTATACAAATGAATACGCTTGTGATTGTTCTGATCGCAGCTGTCGTCCTGGTATGTGCGTATGCCGGGTACGGCCGCTGGCTCGCTAAAACCTGGGGTGTTGACCCCAACGCCAAAACTCCGGCTGTGCGGCTGGAGGATGGCAAGGACTACGTGCCCACCGATGGCTGGACCGTTTTCAGCCATCAGTTCTCTTCCATCGCAGGTGCCGGCCCTGTTACCGGTGCTATCCAGGCTGCCGCTTTCGGCTGGCTGCCCGTCCTGCTGTGGGTGCTCATCGGCGGCGTCTTCTTCGGCGCTGTTACCGACTTCGGCGCCCTGTATGCTTCCGTCAAGAATGACGGTAAGTCCATGGGCCTGCTGATCGAGAAGTACATCGGCAAGACCGGCCGTAAGCTGTTCCTGCTGTTCTGCTGGCTGTTCTGCTGCATCGTTATCGCTGCTTTTGCCGACATGGTCGCCGGTACCTTCAACGCTTACGTCACCACCGATGGTGTGACCAGCCTGTCTGATGCCGCCAACACCAACGGCGCTGCCGGCATGGTCTCCATCATGTTCATGGTGTTCGCTGTCATCTTTGGCCTGCTGCAGAAGAAGTTCCACTTCACCGGCTGGAAAGAGTCCGTCATCAGCATCGTCTTCATCGTGCTGTCCTTCGTTGTCGGCATGAACTTCCCCATCATTCTGGGCAAGGCTGCCTGGAGCTACATCACCTTCGTCTACATCTTCTTCGCTGCGGTCCTGCCCATGTGGCTGCTGAAACAGCCCCGTGACCACATGACCACCTTCATGTTCATCTGCATGATCGCCGGTGCCGTTGTCGGCCTGCTGGTCGCTCATCCCACCATGAACCTGCCCGTCTTCACCGGTTTCAACAACGAGAAGCTGGGCACCATGTTCCCCATCCTGTTTGTTACCGTGGCCTGCGGCGCCGTTTCCGGTTTCCACAGCCTGGTTTCCTCCGGCACTTCCTCCAAGACCGTTGAGAACGAGAAAGACATGCTCAAGGTCGGTTACGGCGCCATGGTGCTGGAAAGCCTGCTGGCTGTCCTGGCCCTGTGCGTTGCCGGTGCTGCTGCCGCTGCCGATGGCACCCCGGCCGCCGGTACCCCGTTCCAGATCTTCAGCCGCGGCGTTGCCGGCTTCTTTGAGATGTTCGGCGTGCCCGTTTCCATCGCTACCGTCTTTATGACGATGTGCGTTTCCGCCCTGGCCCTGACCAGCCTGGATGCCGTGGCCCGTATCGGCCGTATGAGCTTCCAGGAGCTGTTCAGCACCGATGATATGGAGCACGCTGAGGGCTGGCGCAAGCTGTTCTGCAACGTTTACTTCTCCACCATCATCACTCTGGCCTTCGGCTTCCTGCTGACCCAGATCGGCTATGCCAATATCTGGCCGCTGTTCGGTTCCGCCAACCAGCTGCTGAGCGCCCTGGTCCTGGCTACCCTGTGCGTATTCCTGAAGGTCACCGGCCGCAACAACAAGATGCTGTTCCCGCCGCTGGTCATCATGCTGTGCGTCACCTTCACCGCGCTGGTCCAGCGCCTGATCGCCATGGTCAAGGCCATCTCTACCGCTGTTTCCACCACCATCCCCGCTGGCGAGACCACCTGGGGTGCTGTGTTCATCGCCAACGGCCTGCAGCTGATCCTGGCTGTGATGCTGATCGTTCTGGGCCTGAACATTGTGCTGCACAGTGTCAAGAGCTACAGCAAAAGCGAGAAAAACAGCGAAAAAGCTGCTGCCTGAGCTTAATACCTATTGACAAAGCCTGCATAGTGATGTAATATTTATGCATGAGTATGGGCCGCAATGGCGCGGCAGCACGCTGCGCCGTGGATGCTTATAGCCAAGGCTTCAAGTCCCGGCTTTCCGTAAGGAGCCGGGGCTTTTTGCGTAAGGTGGTTCTGCCTCTCCCCTGCCGGGAAAGGCGGACCTGCCCATAGAGGGAATTATACAGGAAAATAAAGGAGAACATCATGAAACTGAAAAAGACTTTGGCCCTGGGCCTGGTGGCTGCCATGGCCGCCAGCTTTACCGCCTGCGGCTCTACCGCGGCCGAGAGCACCGCTGATTCCACCGCTTCCGGCGAGGCCGCCGCTGAGGCTGCCACCGATGCCCCCGATGGTGACGGCGACCCCACGACCCTGACCGTTGCCATGGAGTGCGCTTACGCCCCCTACAACTGGACCCAGAGCGATGACTCCAACGGCGCTGTTGCCATCCGCGGCTCCAGCGACTACGCCTACGGCTACGACGTTATGATGGCCAAAAAGATTGCCGACGCCCTGGGCCAGAACGTCCAGATTGTCAAGCTGGACTGGGACAGCCTGATCCCCGCCGTCATGAGCGGCGATGTGGACTGCGTCATCGCCGGTCAGTCCATCACCGCTGAGCGCGCTGCCCAGGTCGACTTTTCTGACCCGTACTACTACGCTTCCATCATCACCCTGACCAAGAAGGACAGCCAGTATGCTTCCGCCGCCAGCGTGGCCGATCTGGCCGGTGCCACCGCTACCAGCCAGCTGGGTACCATCTGGTATGATAACTGCCTGCCCCAGATTCCCGATGCCAACATCCTGCCCGCCCAGGAAACTGCCCCCTCCATGCTGGTGGCCCTGAGCAGCGGCGCCTGCGACATCGTCGTCACCGACCGTCCCACCGGACAGGCGGCCCTGGTTGCTTATCCTGACTTCACCCTGCTGGACTTCGGCGGCGGCGACAACGACTTCCAGGTCAGCGATGAGGACATCAACATCGGTATTTCCATGAAGAAGGGCAACACCGCCCTGAAGGATGCCATCAACGGAGTGCTGGCAACCATGACCGCTGACGACTACAACACCATGATGGACGAAGCCATCAGCGTACAGCCCCTGAGCGAGTAATCCCCGCCATCCATACCCCTGCCGCTTTTTTCGGCGGCAGGGGTTTCGGCGGTTCTACCCCTACGGTGCATGAAGAATAAAGGAGAATCCCCATGCAAGACTTTTTGACAAACTGCGCCAATGTGTTGCAGAAATACGGCTTTTCGTATCTGCGCGGCGCAGGCACTACCCTGCTGCTGGCACTGGTCGGCACATTCTTTGGCTGCCTGATTGGTTTCGCCGTGGGCGCTTTGCAGACGATCCCCATCGATAAACAGCGCGACCCCGCCTGGAAGCGGGTGCTGCTGCGCATCCTGCGGGTAGTGCTGCGCTGCTATGTTGAACTGTTCCGCGGCACGCCCATGATCGTGCAGGCCGTTTTCATCTACTACGGCCTGCTGCAGGTGTTCGGCATTAAAATGGGCATGTGGACAGCCGGTTTCTTCATCGTATCCATCAACACCGGTGCTTACATGGCCGAGACGGTCCGCGGCGGCATCGTCTCCATCGACCCAGGCCAGACCGAGGGTGCCATGGCTATCGGCATGAACCACTGGCAGACGATGCTGCATGTCATCCTGCCCCAGGCCCTGCGCAACATCGTGCCCCAGATCGGCAACAACTTCATCATCAACATCAAGGATACCTCGGTGCTGTCGGTCATCTCGATCACCGACCTGTTCTTTGTGCACAAGAGCGTGGTCGGCGCGCTGTACACCTACTTTGAAAGCGCCGTTATCGTCATGATCATCTACCTGTCGATGACGCTGCTGGCCAGCTACCTGCTGCGTGCCTGGGAGAAGGCCCTGGACGGCCCCCAGAACTACGACCTGAACACCACCGATACCCTGGCCTACACCAGCGGCATGTACAACGCCCCGGACCCGGACCACAAGTCCCAGAATCTGGATATGAAAGGAGAGGCATCCCATGTCTGAACCCATCATTGAGGTGCGCCACCTCTCCAAAAGCTTTGGCACCCACGTGGTGCTGCGCGATGTTGACTTTACCGTCAACCACGGCGATGTTACCTGCGTGATCGGCGCCTCCGGCAGCGGAAAATCCACGCTGCTGCGCTGCATCAACCTGCTGGAGACCCCCACCCACGGCAGCGTGCTGTTCCATGGGCAGGACATCACGGCCAAAGGCTCTGACCCCTGCGCCTACCGCGCCAAGGTGGGCATGGTGTTCCAGAGCTTCAACCTCTTCAACAACATGACCGTGCTGGACAACTGCACCGCCGGCCTGCGCTACGTGCTGCACCAGGACAAGGAGACCGCCCGCAAGACGGCCCTGAGCAACCTGGAAAAGGTGGGCATGGCCCCCTACGTCAACGCCAAGCCCCGCCAGCTTTCCGGTGGCCAGAAGCAGCGCGTGGCCATCGCCCGTGCGCTGTCCATGCAGCCAGAAGTGCTGCTGTTTGACGAGCCTACCTCTGCCCTGGACCCCCAGATGGTGGGTGAAGTGCTGAGCGTTATGCGCCAGCTGGCCAAGGAGGGCCTGACCATGATCGTCGTCACCCACGAGATGGCCTTTGCCCGCGATGTTTCCAGCCATGTGGTCTACATGGCTGACGGTGTCATTTGCGAGGAAGGCACCCCCGCCGACATCTTTGAGCATCCACAGAACCCCCGCACCATCGAGTTCCTCTCCCGCTTCCGCGAGCAGTAAACAAACCATAGGTAAGGCCCTCTCCCCTATCTCAGGGGCGGAGGGCCTTTTTGCGTAAGGATGGCGTTATGTAGGGGCGAACCCGCAAGCCTTGCCTTATAACACCTTGACAATCTCCAGCTTAACGATTATAATTATAACCGTTCTAAAACAAACACTCTGTGAGGTGAGCCACTTGATCCCGGTACTGGCCTTTGTACAGCACTATAAAAAGTTCTATACATCCCAGTTTGAATCCGCCGCGGTCCGCCATGGGCTGAACCAGCTTGAGATCGACATCCTGCTGTTCCTGCATAACAACCCGGATTGCCGCACTGCCAGCGACATCTGCCGCTACCGCGGGCTGGCTAAGTCCAATGTGTCCAAGGCGGTGGAGCATCTGCGCACCATGGGCCTGCTGACGGTAAGCCCGGCCGCCGATAACCGCCGCCAGCGGATGCTGGGCTTTACCGACGCTGCCGCGCCGCTGGTACAGGAGCTTCACGCCATCCAGCAGGCCGCCACCGCCGCCGTGACCGCCGACCTGACCCCCGCCGAGGCGCAGGCCATGCAGGACTATATGGCCCGCATGGATGCCACCCTCTGCCGCCGCCTTACAGAAAAAGGAGAAACACTATGACCTATCTTGTGGCATTTATCGTTTGCTTTATCGCCGGTATCGGCGCGGGCTTGGGCACCGGCTTTGCGGGCATGAGCGCCGCCGCCGTCATCAGCCCGATACTCATCACCTTTTTGGGGATGGACCCCTACATGGCCGTGGGCATCGCCCTGGCAAGCGACGTGCTGGCAAGCGCCGTCTCGGCCTATACCTACAAGAAAAACGGCAACCTGGATGTGAAAAACGGCGCTGTGATGATGGCCGCCGTGCTGGTGTTTACGATGGTGGGCAGCTTTGTAGCCAGCAAGGTACCCGGCGCGACCATGGGCAGCTTCTCGGTGTTTATGACGATGCTGCTGGGCGTCAAGTTCATCGTGCGGCCTGTCATGACCACCAAGGAGGCCATGCAGGGCGTCAGTGCCCAGAAGCGGCTGGTGCAGTCGCTGGTCTGCGGCATGGGCGTGGGCTTTATCTGCGGCTTTATCGGTGCAGGCGGCGGCATGATGATGCTGCTCCTGCTCACCTCGGTGCTGGGGTACGAGCTGAAGACCGCCGTGGGCACCAGCGTGTTTATCATGACCTTTACGGCCCTGACGGGTGCGGTCAGCCACTTTGCCATTGGCGGTGCGCCGGACCTGTTCTGCCTGGTATGCTGTGTGCTCAGCACCCTGCTGTGGGCGCGCATCGCGGCTAAGTTTGCCAATAAGGCCGAACCAACCACCCTCAACCGCGCCACCGGCGTAGTGCTGGTGATTTTGGGCGTGGCCATTTTGGGTGTGAAGTATCTGTAACGGCACGGGTTTGCGGGCGGATTCTATATCCACCCGCACAGCATAGAAATAGCTCCTACCCCACTCCGGGCAGGAGCTATTTTTATTGCAGCAAACTCTCCACCACCTGCAGCCCATCCTCTGTCAACGCTTCCCCGCCCGGTGCATCAACCACGGCGACGGTAACATAATCCACCGTCAGTGCGGCCTGCTTTTGCAGGTAGGCCAGCGTCTCCCCTGCCCTGAGCAAATCCGTGGCGGTAAAATCGGTCAGCGTCCGGGCACTGTATTTGCGCCAGGCATCGGGCACGGCGGTCAGCCGGTCGGGGTTCTGCCGCACAAAAGCGGCCCAGACGGCGGCGCGGGCGTTGGCGGCGGTCGTCTCGCTCATCTGGCTTTGCAGGTCGGCAATCAACTCCACCGCGTCGGTGGCACTGACAGCCTGCACCGCCTCCTTGCCGTAGCCCAGCGCCAGCCGTGCGGCGGGCTGCAGCAGCGAGGACGTATCAAACCGCACCGCCGTGCCGCTGCCCACGCAATCCACCCAGCAGGAGGGCGTGGCCGCTAGGTAGTACAGCGGCGGTAGGGCGGTCTCGCCGGTGGAAAGCGCGGCCCTCAGCAGTTGAGCGGCCCGCCCTGCCCCAGCCGAAAGCGTACATTCCGCCAGTGTGGTAGTGCCAGCCGGTGCGTTGACCAGCAGCTGCCCCGGCAGGGCACAGAAGGTCACGCTGTGGGCCGGGCCGTCCGCCCGCACCAGCACAAAGGCCGGCTCCTCTTTCTGCACCACCAGCAGCATCCGCCACACGCTTTGGGCACCCGGCTCGATTTGCAGCTGGCTCTGGTTGGCGGCGGCCTGCCGCAATTCTTGCTGGGTCTGCCGCTGCCGGGCCAAAAAGCCCACCACAAGGATCAGCGGCAGCAAAAGCAGCAGGGTCAGCCACAGGCTGCACCAAAAAAATCCGGCGCGTGAACGCATAAAACCCACCTCACTGTGAGAAACTTCCCTTATAGTCTGGGCGGCACTGCCCGGCGCTATACAAAAAGGAGGTCTGTTTTATGCTGCACGAACCGTTTGGCCCCCATGGAGCCGAGGAAGAAACCGAGGAACTTTGGACTGACCTGAGCGAGGTGCCCGAAACTGCCTACGAGCAGGACCCGAAGCGCCGCATCAACAGCGATACGGATATGCCGTTTGACCCGTCGCTGCTGCCCACCGACCCCAGCCTGGGCGAAGGCCCGCTGTAACCCACGCAAAAAGCCCCCGGCAAGAGGCTGCGGCCTCTCTGCCGGGGACTTGCTGTTTTTATTGGTGCAAAGCGGTTATTCCGGGATGACAAAGGCCACGCCCACCGCGCCGGGGCCGATGTGGGTGCCGATGGTGGGGCCGATCTGCCCCACGCGCCCGCCGGTCAGGTGCAGGTTTTGGTGCAGATAGTGGTGCACCGGGGCGGTAAGCTGCTTATCGTCGCTGTACACCAGCGTGTAGCCGTAGGCCGGGTCCACGCCGCCCTGCTTGTCCAACTGGCGGTACATGGCTACCAGCGCACCGGGACGGCCGCGGCCTTTGTCTACCAGATGGATCGCACCGTCGAACAGCGCCAGCACCGGTTTGATGCCCAGTGCACCGCCCACGATAGCCACGGCGGCAGGCAGGCGGCCACCCTTTTGCAGGTGCTTCAGGCTGTCCACGATGGCAACGACCCGCACCCGCTTTTTAAAGGTCTCCAGCTCGGCCGCAATGCGGGAGGCGGAAAGCCCCTGCTCCCGCAGGCGGATGGCCTCCCGCGCGATGATGGCCTCGCCCTGGGTCGCGGTCTCGGAGTCGATGATGTAGACTTTGGCGTCGGTCTCGGCGGCGGCCAGGCTGGCGCACTGGTAGGTGCCGGAAAGCTTTTGCGCGACAGTGATGACAATGACCTCATCCCCTGCATCGGCAGCTTCCTCAAACAGCTCGATAAACGAAGCCGGGCTGGGCTGGCTGGTGCGGGGCAGCTTGCTGTCCTCGGCCAGGCGGGTGAAGAACTCGTCCTTGGTCATGCTGCCGTCATCCACGGTGGCGGTGCCATCGGCAAAGGTGATGCCCATGGGCACAACGGTCACGCCGGGGGTCTCCAGGTCGCGGGCGGTCAAATCGGCCGCCGAGTCAGTGACGATACGAATCATAGTCGGATTCCTTTCTCATACTTCCCTATACGGAAAAACTCTTTTCTTCAATGCCCAGCAGATCGGCGGCGGCATCGGGGTCTAACTGCTGCACCGATTCCAGCTTGCGGGTGATGGCGCGGCTGCGCGGGCCGATCAGCTCCTCCAGGTCGGAGCCGGTCTGGTTCAGGTGGCGCTGCATCTGCTGTAAGCCGACGCCGAACTTCTCAAATTCTGTCTTGACAGCGCCCAAAATCGTCCACACCTCGCCGGAACGCTTTTGGATCGCCAGCGTGCGGAAGCCCATCTGCAAAGCGTTCAGCAGTGCCGCCATGGTGGACGGGCCTGCTACCGTGATTTGATAATCCCGCTGCAAAACTTCCGTGATTCCGCTGGAAACCACCTCGGCATACAGCCCCTCAAAGGGCAGAAACAGGATGCCGAAGCTGGTGGTGTAGGGCACCTCGATGTACTTATCGTGAATGTCCTTGGCCTCCTGCCGCAGCACCGACTGCAGTGCCTTGCGCATGGCGGCCGCCGCGGCAGCGTCGCCGCGCTCCAAAGCCGCCTGCAGGTGGGCGTAGGTGTCACCGGGGAACTTGGCGTCGATGGGCAGCCAGATGTTGCCGTTCTGCCCCGGCATCTTGATGGCAAACTCTACGCGGTTGGCGCTGCCGGGCACAGTGGCCACGTTCTCGGCATACTGACCGGGGGCCAAAATCTGTTCCAGGATCGCGCCCAGCTGTACCTCGCCCAAAATGCCGCGGGTCTTTACGCCGGAAAGCACCTGCTTCAGGCTGCCCACATCGGCGGCGAGGTTCTGCATCTCGCCCAGGCCCTTGTAGACCTGCTCCAGCTGGGTGCTGACGGCGCGGAAAGACTCGTTGATGCGCTTTTGCAGGGTGTCCTGCAATTTTTCCTCGACCGTGCCGCGGATCTCGTCCAGCTTTTGGTTGTTGTCGGCCCGGATGGTGTTCAGCCCTTGCACCAGCGCCCCGCGCACACCGTCCAAGCGGGCAGCGTTGGAGTCCTCAAGGTTCTTCAGGCGGGTCTCCATCATCGTAAGCTGGGCAATCAGCGCATCGTTGGCGGCCTTCTGGCGGGCGGCCCCGGCGCGGTCGATGGACTCCAGCCGGGCGGTGCTGGCGGCGGCGTTCTGGCGCTGGTTCTCGGCCAACACGGCGGAAAAGTCCCGCAGCGTGGCGGTGGTGGTGCGGGCGCTCTCGCCCTGCATCGCCCGCAGCTGTTCAGCCAGCAGGTCGGTCTCGCCCTGCAATACCGGGGTCATCGCGTTGACAACGTCATCGGCGGTAGGCCCCTGGGGCTTCTGCGGGCGGCTGCTGCGCACCAGTAAGATGGCCAGCAGAACATCACCTACCAGCGCCAGCACCAGAACAAAATAAAGCAAGATTTCCATGTTGTGTTCCTTTTTTAGGCGGAACGATGGGTATTATACCACAACACTCAGCCATTACCAAGTACAAGTGTTCAAATTTCGACTGTTTTTAAGACAAAATTAACATTTTCTGTCGATTATCTCAACGAATCAGCAGCAGTGCCGTGGCCAGCACACCCATGGCGGCGGCCAAAACCTCGGTCTCCCAGCTTTTGCGCTCCACCACCGGGGAAGCCGGATTGTACCACACCAGCACGGTCTTGCCCTGCTGGCCGTCGTGGTGGAACCAGAAGGAGTCGTTGGTGTGGCGCTCCATCCGCTGGCCGTTTGCGGTAAATACTACCCGGTAGCAGTATCCGCCCGCACCCACGCGGGGATTGATGAGGGCGTCGCGGTGGGACGGCTGTGCGGGGGTAGCGCTCTGGCTGGACTTGCAGCAATCCAAAATCTGGGCGGGCAGCAACGTGCCGCCGCGCACGATGCGGTATTTCTCCCAAAGCATCAAAAGCACCAGCACCCACAGCAGGATACCCAGCACACGGTAAAAAAGCAGTAAGGCAAAAGGCATAAAAGTCTCCTTATAAAAACGATTGGTTAATAGCAAGGCTGCAGAGGTGTACAGTGTGCTCCCGCGAGCCGATATTTGCCATCGGCCCCTGCAAGAGTTGAACTTACCTATTATAATACAGCCCTTTTGCTTTGGGTGCAAGGGAAAAGATAATTTAAAAGATAATTTAATGCGCTAAAGTGTTGACTTAGTTGGGCAGATTTGCTAAAATATAAATAATGATGCACATCTGTGCAAAACAAATTGAACAAATAAAGGAGGCGCCTATGCGCCCTGACATGAACCAACAAAACGAACGCTGCACCGATTTGTATGAAGCCATCCTCCGGCTGGAAAACCTGGACGAGTGCATCCGATTTTTTGACGACCTGTGCGCTGTGACCGAGCTGCGCACTATGGAGCAGCGCTATGCCGTGGCAGGCTGCCTACTGCAGGGCAAGGTCTACAGCGAGATCCGCCGCGAAACCGGTGCGTCAAGCGCCACCGTCAGCCGCGTGAACCGTATGCTGAACTACGGCACCGGCAGCGTGGCCGCCAGCGTCAAGCACGATCTGGAGCAGAAGAGCCAAGAGGACGAGAACAAATAAGGACAACACCCAAGGAAAGGAGTTTTCCATGTCTGTTTCTATCACTGATTTCGGCAAACTGACTACCGGCCAGCCGGTGCAGCTGGTCACCCTGAAAAACGATAAGATCGAGGTGCAGCTGTTGACCTATGCGGCCATCATCCACCGCATCATTGTGCCGGACCGCAAGGGCAGCCCCACCGACGTGGTGCTGGGCTACCCCACCGCCCGGGATTACGAACTGAACACCGACAGCATGGGCGCTGCCGTGGGCCGCTTTGCCAACCGCATTGGCGGCGCGCAGTTTCCCCTGTATGAGGAGATCGTCCATGTAACGCCCAACAGCGCGGGCAACTGCCTGCACAGTGGTCTGCACGGCTTCAACCACGCCCTGTTCACTGCCGAGGTCACCCGCGGTGAGACCGACAGCGTGACGATGACTGCCCACAGTCCTGCTGGCACCGACGGATTCCCCGGCAACTTTGATTTGGAGATCCAATACAGCCTGGTGAAAGTGGGCCTGATGATCCGTTACAGCGCCACCACCGATGCCCCCACCGTCTGCAACATGACCAACCACAGCTACTTTAACCTCAACGGCCACGGCAGCGGCTCGGCCCTGGGCCACCGCATCAGCGTGGACGCCGACGCCTATCTGGAAGCTGACGAGAACAGCGTGCCTACCGGCCGCAAACTGCCGGTCAAGGGCACCCCGATGGACTTTACCGAGGAAAAGACCCCCGGCCGGGACATCAACGCCGACTACCCTGCTCTGGTGCAGGCCAAAGGCTACGACCAGTGCTACATCATCCGGGACAGCGGCCTGCGCCACGCCGCCTGGGCTACCGGCCCCGAGACCGGCATTCGCATGGAGGTGCTGACCACCCTGCCCGGCATGCACTTGTACACCGCCAACTATCTTGCACCCCAGACAGCCTGCAAGGATGGTGCCCGCTACGAAGCTCGCGATGCCGTCTGCTTCGAGACCGAGGATTTCCCCGACGCCCCGAACCATCCCGATTTCCCCGATACGACCCTGCTGCCGGATGCCCCGTACAGCTCCACCACGATCTATCGGTTCGACATTGCACCTATGTAAAACGTAACGCAATAAAGCAAAAGACCACCGCGTCTGCGGTGGTCTTTTACTGTATACAAATGGAGATGTTATACAATACGTATTTATCAAAATTGTATTTGCAAACGATTAGTATAATCAGGCCTGCTCCAGACGATACAACCTGCCACTGAAGGGCGGCAGAGTCAGATTCAGCTCGCCGTCGGTCTTGCGGGCACAGCTGCGCTTGGGGGCGGCGGTGCTGCCGCCGAAGGTCTCCCAATCGGTGTCCAGCAGCAGGGTCAGCTTGCCGGCAACAGGCAGCGTGAGAGTGTAATCCTCCAGCTCCGTATCGCCGAAGTTGAATGCCGCCAGCACAGCCGCCTCGCTCCCCTGCCGGAGAATGGCGCAGGCATCCAGCTCGGGGTGGGAGCAATCCAGCCATTGGAAGGCGGCGGGGTCGTACTCCCGCCGCCAGAAGGCATCCTCTGCGCAGTAGGCCCTGTTCAACGCCTGGCGGAAGCGGCGGAAATCGTTATGGTTGGGGTAATCCAGCACCATCCAATCCTGCTCGCGGCTCTCGTCAAACTCCCGCAGCTGGGCGAATTCATTGCCCATAAAGTCCAGCTTTTTGCCGGGGTGGATGGCCATGTACAGGTACAGCGCCCGCGCCTGGGGAAACTTTCCCTCGTAGTCGCCGTACATTTTCTGTACGATGGTGGCCTTGCCGTGGACGTTCTCGTCGTGGCTGAAGGGCAAAATGTAATGCTCGTTCCAGGCGTACATCATCGAGAAGGTCAGCTTGCCCAGATTCTCTTTGCGCTCCTCGGAAGTCTTTTTAAAGTAGTCCAGGGTGTCGTTCATCCAGCCCAGATCCCACTTGTAGTCAAAGCCCAGGCCGCCGTACTCCACGGGAGCGGTGACTTTGGGATAGTTGGTGGAGTCTTCGGCAATCAGCAGGGCGGTTGGGTGGCGTTGCTGCAAGCCCTGGTTCATGCCCTTCAAAAATTCCAGCGTCGAACCGTTGACGCCGCGGTTGGGGTCACCCTGCCAGTAGATCAGGCGGGAGACAGCGTCCATGCGCAGGCCGTCAGCGTGGAACACCTGCAGCCAGTAGTCGGCGCAGGACTGGATAAAGCAGCGGATCTCGCCGCGGGAGTGCATGAAGTTGCAGCTGCCCCACTCGCTTTGGCCCACGGCTGCGGCGGGGTACTCGTACAGCGGGGTGCCGTCAAATTCTTTCAAGCCGTAGCTGTCGATCGCAAAGTGTACCGGCACAAAGTCCAAAATGACGCCGATGCCCTCTTTATGGCAGGCGTTGACGAACTCGGCCAGCTGCTGCGGGGTGCCGTAGCGGCTGGTGGGGGCGTAAAAGCCGGTGATCTGGTAGCCCCAGCTGCCGTCAAAGGGATGCTCGGCCAGAGGCATCAGCTCGATGTGGGTAAAGCCGTTCTCCTTGCAGTAGGCAGGCAGCAACTCGGCCAGCTCGGCGTAGGTGTACCAGCTGCCGTCCTCTTTCTGCCGCCAGCTGCCGGCGTGGACTTCGTAGATGTTCAGCGGCTTATCGAAGCATTTCGTGCGGCCGGCCATCCACTTGTCATCGGTGAAACCGGTGGGGCGGTCGGCAATGATGCTGCGGCCGTCGGGGCGCAGGGCCATGGCGGTGCCGTAAGGGTCGCAGTGGGCCACGGTCTGACCGTTGGCACCGCGCACCCAATACTGGTAGACCATGCCCGCATTGGCACCGGGGACATCGCACTCCCAAACGGCGGACTGGGTGCGGTGCATGTCATAGGTGCCGACCTCGGTCTCCACCGCAATGTGCTGGGCGGACGGTGCCCAGACCGCAAAATGGGTGCCCCCAAAGTAGGTGTGGGCGCCAAAGAACTCGTAAGCATCAAAGGCGTGCCCGGTGTAAAAATCCTGCATATTCATAGGGAAAACCTCGATTTTGATAGACGCAGAGAAATGTCGAAAAGCCTCCCTCTGCGAGACAGACTCTCCCGATACGGGGAAGGTGGCATGAAGTGCCAGAGGGGGCCGAAGAAAGTTGTTCTTATGGCAACACCGCACAATTCCCGCCTAACGGCTTAAGCACCGCTCCGGCGGATCTCCGCGCCAAGAGCCGCCGCAAGCGGCGGTTGCGCTCCGAAGCGCCTCGCTGCGGCTCGGTGTGCGGCACGGCATCTGCGTTGCCAAAATGCTCGATAATACACAAAGTATTATCTGCGCTTTTGGCTTAGCATCTGCCGCACCTCGCTCGCCGTATCGGCACTTAGAATTATGCGGTATTGCCTTATAAAAAATTGTACCACACCCGGGGGCGTGGTACAAGCACATAATTGAACACGATGTTCAATCTTTACTTTTAAATTTTCAGCAGGATGCGGGCGATGTTGAAGTAGACCAGCAGCGTGGTGGTATCCACGATGGTGGTGATAAGCGGCGACGCCATAACGGCAGGGTCGACCTTCAACTTCTCGGCGATGACGGGCAGCAGGCCGCCGATGAACTGGGACAGGATGACGGTGCAGATCAGCGTCAGGCAGACGACAGCGGCCACCGGGGCGGCGATGCGGTCGAACACGATCAGCTTGGCAAAGTTGCACAGGGCCAGTGTGCCGCCGCAGAGAATGGCGATGCGGAACTCTCGCCACAAAATCTTGGGCAGGTCGTGGGGTTCGATGTCGCCGACGGCCATACCACGGATGATGGTGGAGGTGCTCTGGCTGCCCGCATTACCGCCGGCATCGGTCAGCATGGGGATGTAGGCGGTCAGCACGGTCACGGCGGCGAGGGCGTCCTCGTACCCGCGGATGACCAGGCTGGAGAAGGTGGAGGAGATCATCAGGAAGAGCAGCCACGGGGCACGGCTCTTGTACAGATCCCACATGGATTGTTTAAAGTAAGGCTTGTCGGACGGGCCGATAGCGTTCATCTTGGCGATATCTTCGCTGGCCTCGTCCTGCATGATGGAGATAGCGTCATCGATGGTGACGATACCGACCAGGCGCTTCTCGTTATCCACAACGGGGATGGCCAGGTAGCCGTACTTCTCGAACAGCTGGGAGACATCCTCCTGGTCGGTGGTGGTGCTGACGCTGACCACGTTGGCGTCCATCATGTCGCGGATCTTCTCATTGGCAGGGTCTTTGGCCAGGATCAGTGCCCGCAGCGAGACAACGCCGATGAGGGTACGGTCACGGTCGGTGACGTAGCAGTTGTTGATGGTCTCCTTGTCCACGCCGTTTTTGCGGATGGATTCCATGGCTTCGGACACGGTCATGTCCGGGCGCAGCTCCATCAGCTCGGTGGTCATCACGCCGCCGGCGGAATCCTCGGGGTACTTGAGCAATTCGTTGATCATGCGGCGGGTCGCAGGGTCGGCCTGGGCCAGGATACGCTTGACCACGTTGGCAGGCATCTCCTCGACAAGATCCGTCGCATCGTCAACGAACAGGTCATCCACAACGGCCTTCAACTCTTTATCGGTCAGACCGTCGATGAGGTTCTGCTGACTTTCGGGCGTCAGCTCGGCAAAAATTTCAGCTGCCAGGTCCTTGGGACACAGGCGGAACAGCACCGGCATCTTCTCCGGCGGCAGGTCCTCGAACACGGCGGCCAGGTCAGGGGCGGGCAGGGTGGACATAACGTCCCGCAGGCTCTGGTACTTTTTGGCATCGTCCAGGTTGGCCAGCATGGCGCGCAGGGTTGCGATCGTGGTATCAGACATAAAAAAGCTGCCTCCTTTTCAGGCGGCAGCCGTACACATTTTAGTTCTATGGGCAAAGCATAGCAATGCAAAGCCAGACCCCATGCTACACCCGCACGCGGTCAGACTTACCCAAAGTGAAAAATATGATGGCTGCCTTATTGGAAATACATCGGTTCACAGGACTGGGACTGGGGGTATCCATTGAGACAACCACCTCACTTGTGTATGATTTTTTGGCGAAGTGCGACACTCCACACCTGTAATTAGGATACCATTTTAACCCCTATTAGTCAACGGTAAATTTCGCTATTTTGCAAAAAAATATGTGCCCGCAGAAATTGCAGGCACATGGGGAATTGTTGCAGAGGATGTAAGGACGAGCAGTGCTCGCCCGTGGGGTTTGCGTTGCTGCACAGTCTGCAGGCGACCATTGGTCGCCCCTACAGAGCGTGGCGTTTACGGCCGCAGGGGCGGATTCTGTATCCGCCCGAAAACTTTATGCCAGCAGTTCCTTCACGGTGGCGGCCAGTTTTTCATCCTTGCAGGCGGGGAAGAAATACTCGGCAAAGTGCTCGCCGGAGAGGGCACCCTTGACCAGGTCGCGGGGCAGGTCTTTCAGGATGTCGTTCAGGTCGCGGAAGGCGATGGCGCGCACGCTGTCCAGGATCTTCTTGTTGCGCTGCTCAGGCTCCACGCGCTCCTTGGGGTAGCCCTGGCCGTGGCCGAAGCCGAACAGCTTCTCGAAGGTGTACTCCAGGTTCAGCTCGCCGCCCCAGCCGAAGCCCTTGGCAAAGGGCAGGGCCACGGCGTTGCCGTCGTTGACGTGGGCAAAGGTGTAGGCGTCCACGGGGTCCTCGACATGGCCGCAGACCACGCCGGGAAAGCTGTTCAGTGCCAGCATGGCACCCTCGCCGGTGCCGCAGCCGGTGATGACGTAGTCGGCTGCGCCGGAATTCAGCAGCACAGCGGCCAGGATGCCGTTCTGCACGTAGGTCAGCTGGGCGGCGTCATCGGCGGCGTACATGCCGTAGTTGACGACCTCGTGGCCCATCGGTTCTACGACCTTGCGCAGGGTGGATTCCACCAGGGCGCTCTTGGCGGCCTGGCTGTTTTCCATGATCAATGCGATTTTCATTTTACAGTTCCTTTCTTGCAAAGGGCAAAGCTTACAAAATCATTATACCAAGGGCCACGCAGGAACGCAAGGCACTTCCCTGCCCCGCTTACATCACCAGCTGGCGGAAGTAGTGGGTGTTAATGCTCTTGTCATCCTCGGCCATCTTGGCAATGCAGGCGTCCAGCGTGTGGGCTACATCGTCCAGGCTGCGCCAGTTGGGGGCGTCGGGCTTGACCTCACGTTCCAGCCAGGGCGCGATCTCGGTGTGGGAGGCGGCACCCTCGATGAGGTAGGCACCCTGCCGGGCGGGCTGGGTGTCGGGCTGGTAGTTGTCGGCAGTGCCGAAGGTGGTCAGCACAAACTGGCCCTTGCGGTTGCGGCCACCCACCAGCAGGCGTACGCCCACGGGCTGGGTGGTCACGGCGGGGGCTTTCTCGCACAGGATCTTGACGACCTTTTCCAGCGTGAGGTAACGCACGTCGTACTGGTCCAGCGCGTTGATGATCTGCACAGCGGCCAGGGTATCGCCCGCAAAGCCCACCAGCACATTGCGGTTCACCTTGCGGACCTTAGGCAGTTCGTCGCTGATGATGTGGGGCTTATCACCGGTGATGGGCTCCTCGACATAGCGGCCATCGCTGACCATGGCGCAGAAGGCATCGCCGCAGACGGCTAAAATTGCACTCATATTGGTACTTCCTTTTATTATAAAGATTCTACTGCCTATTGTAACAAAAAAAGGGGCGCACCGCAAGGTACGCCCAGGGATAAGCAGGTTTATTTGCTGATCTTGATGAGGTCTGCGCCGGGTTCGACGGTGCCGGAAGCAACGACCTCGACACCGGCAAAGTCGTCGGTGTTGGTGATGACGGTGATGACCACAGCGGGGTGGCCGGCAGCGGCGATCTTGGTAAGATCCATCTCCAGCAGCAGGTCGCCCTTCTTGATCTTATCGCCCACCTTGACCTTGGGGCTGAAGCCGTCGCCCTTCATCTCGACGGTATCCACGCCGACGTGGATCAGCACCTCGACATCGCCGATGCCCTGGATGCCCAGTGCGTGGCCGCTGTCCGGGGCCTGGGTGATCTCGCCGTCGATGGGGGCGTAGACCTTGCCCTCGGTGGGGTCAATGCCGCAGCACTGGCCCAGGATGCCCTGTGCAAAAACCTCATCGGGGATCTGCTCCATCGGCACCACGGCGCCCTTGGCATCGGCAGCCAGCACCAGCGGGAAAGCCGGGGCGGCGGGGGCAGCGGGTTCAGCAGACTTTTTCAGAAAATCAAAAAATCCCATCTCAGATATTCTCCTTTACAATGTCCCGCAAAGTGGGGAACGGTTTGTTTAAAGTATACCGCAATTGGATGCGAAAAGCAACGGTAATTTGCGACTGTTTAAATGGTTCCCCTTGAGGGGAACTGGCGCCGAAGGCGACTGAGGGGTGGCCCCTAGGCTGAGTAATTGCATTTACTTAATTCCTTACGGCTAAAGTAGCCATCCCTCACCCGCTGCGCGGGAGCTCCCCTCAAGGGGAGCCTTTTTGTATCTGCCTTGTCACAACAACACCTTCACCGCGCGGATGGCCTGCCAGGTGATGGCGGCCATTTCCTCCGGCGGGGGCTGGCAGCCGGCATCCTGCCAGGCTACGATGCTGCCAAAGCAGCCGTTTACCGCAAAGGCCAGCAGATATTGCTGGCGCTGGGTGCCGCCGCCGTTGGCCTGCAGCTGCCCTAAGCAGCGGCGGGCGATCAGCTCCTTGGCGTTGCGGGTAAAGTCCGACTCCCAGTTTTTGCCGTAGAAGGCATGGCAGACTTCGGGGTTGTCGTTCATGTAGCTGAAAAGCGCGGTCAGCGCGGGGGGAACATCCTCCCGGCTGATGTTGGGGATCAGGTTATCCATCAGGCTTTCCAGCCGCGCCAATTGGACAGACTCCATCTGTTCCATCAGGGCGTAAATATCGGCATAGTGGAAATAAAAGGTGCCGCGGCTGATCCCGGCAAGCTCGGTCAGTTCCCGCACCGTGATCTCCCGCAGGCTTTTTTGCTGCAGCAGATGGATCAGGGCTTCGTACAGTCGTTGCTTGGTTTGGCGCACACTTCGGTTGGCATCTCCCTTAGCGTTCATTGCGCACACCACCTTCCGGCGTATTTGTATAGTTAAAGAATAGTCGTTTTGGGGCGATTTGTCAAGGATTTTTACGACCTTTTGCACGAAATACGCCGTAAAAGTTGGAAAAATATTGTGCGGAATGTGCTTTGCACCCCGCGTCCCATGTGCTACAATAGACCAGAGGTGATTTTTATGACGCTTGACCGGCCCCATGCCCGGCAGGCATTTGCCGAATATACATCCCATTATAATGCCGCCGACCCGAAAGTGAAGCTGAAGATCGACCACACCTACCGCGTGGCCGCCCTGTGTGAGCGCATCGCCAACAGCCTTTCCCTGCCCCCGCAGGATGTCGATTTAGCCTGGCTGTGCGGCCTTTTGCACGATGTGGGCCGGTTCGAGCAGCTGCGCCGCTACGGCACGTTTATCGACGCTAAGTCCATCGACCACGCCCTGATGAGCGTGACCGTGCTGTTTGAGGAGGGCCGCCTGCGGGACTACATCGCCGGCACCGACGAGGACGCGCTGCTGCGCACGGCCATCCGCCTGCACAACGCCTACCGCCTGCCGGAGGAGATGGACGACCGCACCCGGATGTTCTGCCAGATCTTGCGGGACGCGGACAAGATCGACATCCTGCGGGTGAACGTGGAAACGCCGATGGAGCAAATTTATAACGTCAGCACCGAAGCGCTGCGGCAAAGCCCGGTCTCCCCTGCCGTGCTGGACGCCTTTTACGAGCACCACTGCGTACTGCGCACCCTGAACCACTACCCTGCCGATAACGCCGTGGGGCATGCTTCGTTTGTATTTGAGCTGTGCTACCCCGAAAGCCTGCGCGCCGTAGCCGAGCAAGGCTGGCTGTGGAAGCTGCTGGATTTCAAGACCGAGAACCCGGACACCGCGAAGGCTTTTGCCGGGATGAAAGCCGAGATGCAGCGGTGGCTGGAAGAACATGCTAAATAGGGGCGAGCAGTGCGCGCCCCTGCGTGCGCTGCAAAGGAAAGTGCAGTTTTTCGACAAGCTGGGCTCCCTCTGCCGGGAAAGTAGTTGCAGGGTTTCCTTATATACCTGATTACTTGAATAGTAGTTTTATACCTGATTACTTGAATAGTAGTTTTTAGTGCAAAGGCTCACACATAATAAAGTACGTATATACGTATAAAATACAAATAATGCTGTTAATAAACTATATGTTTTAAAATATAACAAAAGGTTTATTAGAAATATATTATACATAAGTACGTACTATTTTGTAAATAACCGGAAGCAAAAGTACGAACTGGTATTCAAGTTATTTATATATAAGAGTACTTTGCGACCACCCTTGTAACCGCAATTTCGGTAAAACAAAACCCCCATGCCGGCACGGACATGGGGGCTTGCTTATTTATTAGGTATGAGGTTTTACAGCCCCTGCACCAGAATGACCAGGATCAGCACGGGCAGTGCAAAGCGGAAGTAGTTCTTCAGCCAGCAGGGCATCTTGAAGCCGCTGCCGGTGTTGCACTCGGCCAGGTAGTTGTCAAAATTCCAGCCCCAGCGGGTGACGCAGAACAGCAGGTAGATGAGGCTGCCGCCGGGTAGCAGTAGGTTGCTGACGAGGAAATCCTCGAAATCCAGCACGGTGCTGCCAGCGCCCATGGGCTGGATAAAGCTCCAGGCGTTGTAGCCCAAAGCGCAGGGCAGGCCCAGCAAAATCAGCGCGACGCAGCCGATCAGACAGGTCTTGCGGCGGTCCCAGCCGAAGTTGTCCATGCAGGAGGCAATCAGGTTCTCGAACACCGCAATGACGGTGGAGAAGCTGGCGAACGTCATAAACAGGAAGAACAGTGTGCCCCAGATGCGGCCGCCGAGCATGTTGATAAACACACTGGGCAGCGTGATAAAGATGAGGCTGGGGCCGGCATCCGGCGAGATGCCGAAGGAGAAGCAAGCCGGGAAGATGATAAGCCCCGCGCAGATGGCCACAAAGGTGTCCAGCACGCAGATGCGCACGGCCTCACCAGTCAGGGTAAAGCGGCGGTCCATGTAGCTGCCGAAAATTTCCATGGCGGCAATGCCCAGGCTTAAAGTGAAGAAGGACTGGTTCATCGCGGCGGTGATGACGTTGCCAAGCCCCTGCTCGCAGGCGCGCTGCCAATCCGGCAGCAGGTAGAAGGCCAGGCCCTCCTTGACGCCGGGCAGCACAAAGCTGTGGGCAACCAGCACCAGAATCAGCACCAGCAGAGCGCCCATCATCCATTTGCCGATGCGCTCCAGACCGCCCTGCAGACCCTTCTGGCAGACGAGGAAGCCCAGCACGGTGATGACCACCATCCAAAGCACCTGCTCGCCGGGGTTGGCCAGTGCATCGCTGAACACCTGGGCCGAGGCGTCGGGGGTCAGGCCGGTGAAGCGGCCGGTCAAAAACTTAAAGAAGTAGTCCAGCATCCAGCCGGCTACCGTGGTGTAGTACATCATCAGCAGCGCACAGCCGATCATGCACACCCAGCCGTGCAGGTGCCACTTGGTGCCTTTCGGCTCCAGCGCTTTGTAGGCTTTTACCGCGCTGTTGTGCCCGGCGCGGCCCACGGCCAGCTCCATGGTAAGCACAGGCACGCCCATTAGCACCAAAAACAGCAGGTAGAACAGCACGAACACGCCGCCGCCGTTCTGCCCCGTTACCGTGGGAAAGCGCCACACATTGCCAATGCCGACCGCACAGCCGGCGCTGACCAGGATGAAACCAAGGCGGGAAGCAAAGCCCTCGCGCTGTTTGCCAGAATCCATAAAAAGCCTCTTTTCTTGTGGTATTGCCGTATGGGTTTACAATAAAACACGCACCAGCTATTATACCTGTAATTTTGCAGGGTTGCAAGGCGTACACCCCGGTGTTATAATAAAAAACAGCGAAAAAGTGAGAAAAGGAGAGCTTTTATGCTTCGTTTTGAATGTGATTACGGCGAAGGCGCTGCCCCCGCGGTGCTGGAACTGATGCAAAAGACCAACTTTGACCAGACCCCCGGCTATGGCGAGGATAGCTATTGCGCCGCCGCTGCGGACAAGATCCGCGCCCTGTGCGACGCCCCGGATGCCGCCGTGCACTTTTTTGTAGGTGCGACCCAGGCCAACCTGACGGTCATCGATGCGGCCCTCAAGCCCTGGCAAGGTGTGCTGTGTGCCGACAGCGGCCATATCCATGTACACGAGACCGGCGCAGTAGAAGCCACCGGCCACAAGTGCCTGGCCCTGCCCAATAAAAACGGCAAGATCACGGCACGGCAGATCCGCCACGCGGTGGAAGAACACCGCGCCAACGCCAGCCACGAGCATGAGGTGCAGCCCGGTATGGTCTACATCTCCAACCCCACCGAGGTGGGCACGCTCTACACCAAGGCCGAGCTGACCGACATCTCTGCCGCCTGCTATGAGCTGGGGCTGTACCTGTTTGTGGACGGCGCCCGCATGGCCTACGGCCTGATGAGCGAAGCCAACGACCTGACCCTGCAGGACTACGCCGCCCTGTGCGATGTGTTCTACCTGGGCGGCACCAAGTGCGGCGCACTGTTTGGCGAGGCCGTTGTTATCACCAACGACACGCTGAAAGAGGATTTCCGCTATGCCATCAAGCAGCACGGCGGCATGCTGGCCAAGGGCCGCCTGCTGGGTGAGCAGTTCCTGGCCCTGCTGGACGGCGAGGACGGCACCGGCAACAGCCTGTACTTTACCCTGGCTGCCGAGGCCGACCGCCAGGCTATGGCCATCCGCAAAGCCTTTGAAGAAAAGGGTGTGAAGCTGCTGCATGATTCCTACACGAACCAGCAGTTCTTTGTGCTGCCGGACGAATGGCACGAGGCTCTGAGCAAGGACTTTGCCATGACCCATATGGGTAAGCCCGACAAGACCCACACCGCCGTGCGCATCTGCACCAGCTGGGCCACCAAGGCCGAGAATGTGGAGACGCTGATCGAGGCAGTGAAGAAGCTGTAATACAGTGAAAGCCTCCCTCCCAGAGGGGGCAATGCACGGCGCAGTCATTTAAAAACAAAAGCTCCCAGACTTTTAATGATATGACTTACAACTATAACAGGCTATGGAAACTGTTGATAGATAAAGGCATGACAAAGACGCAAATGCGCTTGCAGGCAGGTATCAGCACAAACATATTTGCTAAAATGGGAAAGGGCGAACCTGTTGCAATGGAAAGCCTTGCAAAGATTGCAACCGCCTTGAATTGCGGGCTTGACGATATTGTAGAGATAGAGAAAGGCGGCGAAGAATAATGGCAAGTGAACGAGCATTAGGAAAAGCGAAGATAGAAAAGAACGATGAATTTTATACACAATTAGCCGATATTGAGAAAGAGATTCGGCATTATAAGGCATTTTTTAACAACAAAATTGTATTTTGCAACTGCGATGACCCATATGAAAGTAATTTCTTCAAATATTTTGCAATGAACTTCAATGCGTTAGGTTTGAAAAAGCTGATAACAACCTGCTATGCTACTTCCCCTGTTACGGGCGAAGAATTTCAATATTATGTAGATAATGGCGGGCAGCTTTCTTTTATACCGGATAAAAACAATTCGCCCGTATCGGCAGAAAACGAGCGAAAGCCTTATAAGGTGGAAATCACCAGCGTGACTGATGAAAACGGGGACGGGCGCATTGACCTTTTCGATGTGGAATACCTTATGCGCAACACGAAAAATACAATGACTCTGCTTGACGGTAACGGCGATTTTCGCAGTCCTGAATGTATAGAATTACTGAAAGAAGCAGATGTTGTAGTTACAAATCCACCCTTTTCATTATTTAGGGATTATGTGGCTATGCTAATTGAATACCAGAAATATTTTTTGATTATCGGAAACGTAAACGCCCTTACTTACAAGGAAATTTTTCCATTAGTAATGAAAAATAAAGTGTGGTTAGGTGCATCTATTCACAGCGGTGACAGAGAATTTCGGGTTCCTGACAGTTACCCACTTAAAGCGGCGGGCTGTCGCATTGATAGCAAAGGGAAAAAGTATATTCGTGTTAAAGGTGTGAGATGGTTTACCAACATAGATTATGATGAACGTCATGAAGATATTATTCTGTACAAAAATTATTCACCTGAAGAGTATCCCACTTATTATAAATATGATGCAATCGAAGTGAATAAGGTTGCTGAAATTCCTTGCGATTATAACGGTTTAATGGGCGTGCCTGTAACATTTCTCGATAAATACAATCCTGAACAGTTTGAAATTGTTGGTTTAGGTATTACGCAAAGTGGATTAGCAATTGGTGTTGGCACAAATTTGACTGATGAAGAATTAAAAAGGTTCAAAAAAGACAGCGCAGCATTTCGGAAAGGAACTCTATTTTACCTCGATAAAAATGGAAAGGCAAAAGTTCCTTTTGCGAGAATCTTGATTCGCAGAAAGCAGGTGAACACAAATGAAAATTAAACTGCATGAAATCCCTGTCCGGGAAGTGGTTGCCGGATATGTGGACAGCGCAGAAAACGGCGTTGTAGGATATGACGGCAAGCTGAACATTCGCCCCGCCTTTCAGCGAGAGTTCATATACAAAGACAAACAGCGTGATGAGGTTGTGCGCACCATTCGCAAGAACTTTCCGCTGAATGTGATGTATTGGGTAAAAAGCGATAATGGCAACTATGAACTGCTGGACGGGCAGCAACGCACAATCAGCATTTGCCAGTATGTCAACGGTGATTTTTCCATTGACCATTTGGCTTTTCACAATCTGACCGATACGGAGCGTGAACAAATTCTTGACTATCCGCTGATGATTTATATTTGCGAGGGTACAGACAAGGAGAAACTGGACTGGTTCAAAATCATCAACATTGCAGGTGAACAGTTGACGGCGCAGGAACTGCGCAACGCTATCTATACGGGCGAATGGCTGACCGAAGCAAAGAAGTATTTCAGCAAGACGCAATGCCCCGCCTATCAGATTGCAGGCGATTATTTAAGCGGTAGTGCAATCCGGCAGAATTATCTTGAAACTGCTATCAAATGGATTGCCGCCTGTGACGGTATCGAAATTGAAGATTATATGTCAAAGCACCAGCATGACACGAACTGTAATGAACTGTGGTTGTATTTCCAAACCGTCATAAATTGGGTAAAAGCTACTTTTCCGACTTTCCGCAAAAAGCTGATGTCCGGGCTTGATTGGGGTATCTATTACAACAAGTACGGCGCGGCTACCCATGACCCGAAAGCATACGAAAAACGCATTGTTGAACTGCTTGACGATGAAGATGTTTCCAACCAGAAAGGCATTTATGAATATCTGCTTGACGGAAACGAAAAGCATTTAAGTATTCGTGCATTCAGTCCCAAAATGGCGCGAACTGCATACGAGCGTCAAAAGGGTATCTGCCCGAAATGCGGCAAGCATTTTGAAATTGAGGAAATGCAAGCCGACCACATAACCCCGTGGAGCAAAGGCGGCAAGACAATCCCCGAAAACTGTCAAATGCTTTGTGCCGATTGCAACCGCCACAAGAGCAACATATAACTTTAAGCGTCTGTCGCACTATGCGGCAGGCGTTTTTCTTTGTCGCTTGCCCTGTCCCTGCTGTCGCTTATCATTCATTATCTTTCGGTGTCTTATTGCAGATTTAAGCGACAAATAAGCGACAAGCCACAAAGTACAGTGTCAAGAAATGCGAAGAGCGTACAAGATATAGTATAAAATTCAAAGAAACAGCCCTGTATTTGGTATTGAAATCAAATACAGGGCTGTTGAGATATACTCCTTCTCGTAAAAACAATTACTTCTGAATCCGCTTATCGCATTTGACGGCCAGCTTGGTGCCTGCGGTCTGCAAGATCTGCACCAGCACCACCAGCAGCGCCGTGGCGAAGAACTCCAGCACCACGTTAAAGCGGTAGTAACCGTAGTTGATGGCGATCTTGC
>ERZ841120.499-NODE-499-length-26818-cov-8.755820_pt1 | contig 26818 bp, 19 predicted proteins | sample MGYA00519572_ERZ841120 | MGnify/ENA primary metagenome ERZ841120 (study PRJEB31850, sample SAMEA3708890) | human gut metagenome | biome: human gut; feature: human-associated habitat; material: faeces | place: China | collected 2014 ...
CCCGCGCAGCGAATAGAAATATTCATGACTGCCGGTGGCAGTCATACCGCTACTACGCTGGCGCAACTTTCGTTGCGACGGATGAGGTCGAAACGAGCAATTATCACCATAGGTTGGTACGGCGCTGTTACCTTCGACCTCATCCGTCATGGGCTTTAGCCCATGACACCTTCCCCTCCAGGGGAAGGCTTTTGGCCCCACCGGAAGTCATCTCCATAAAGTTTGGATTTTCCTTCCTTTGAGCGCACATATTAGCACCAAATTTTTCTCCTGTCAAGCACGGAAAAATTCATAAAAAAGTACCGCTGTGAGCCTTCACAGCGGTACTTTTTGCCGTAATGTTTATTTTGCCCGGGTGCCGAAGTTTACAGAGGTATCGCCCTGCTCATTGACGCCGAACTCGTAGTCCTTGCCGGGCAGGACAGCGTTCATGATAATGCCCACCAGAGCAGCCACGGCCAGGCCGGACAGGCTGATGGTCACGGAGCCAACGTTGAAGCTGATGGCACCGGCGGCGCTGTTGCTGACGCCGATGGCCAGGCCCATGATCATGGCGGCGATCAGCACATTGCGGCTCTTGGTGAAGTCCACATGGTTCTCCACCACATTCCGCACGCCCACGGCGGAGATCATGCCGTAGAGCACCAGGCTCACACCACCCATGGTGGCTGCGGGCATGGCCCGGATAACGGCGGAGAACTTGGGGCAGAAGGACAGGACCGCCGCAAAAATGGCGGCCAGACGGACGACCTTCGGGTCGTAGACCTTGCTCAGAGCCAGCACGCCGGTGTTCTCGCCGTAGGTGGTGTTGGCAGGGCCGCCGAACAGGGAGGCCACGGTGGTAGCCAGGCCGTCGCCCAGCAGGGTCCGGTGGAGGCCCGGATCAGCCACGAAGTTCTTGCCCACGGTGGAGGAAATGGCGCTGATGTCGCCGATGTGCTCCATCATGGTGGCCAGGGAGATGGGCATGATGGTGATGATGGAGGTTACCAGCAGGCTGCCGTCGAATTCCTTGCCGAAGATGGACAGGGCGGTCTTGTTCCAGACCACGGGCAGGCCGATCCACTCGGCTTCACCCACCAGCTGCGCCAGATTCGCACGAGCGGCAGGGTCCACAATCATGGCGAACACATAGGAACCCACCACACCCAGCAGGATGGGGATAATCTTGATCATGCCCTTGCCGAAGATGTTGGCGATGACCACAATGAGGATGGCCACCAGGGCGATCCACCAGTTGTTGGCGCAGTTATTCACGGCAGAGTTGGACAGGGTCAGGCCAATGCAGATGATGACCGGGCCGGTGACAATGGGCGGGAAATAGCGCATAACCTTCTTTGCACCGAAGATCTTGAAGAGCAGGGCCACGACCAGGTACACAAGACCCGCACAGGCCACGCCGAAGCAGGCGTAGGGCAGCAGGGCGTCGTTGGTGGAGCCGTCGGCCATGGTGCGGATGGCGTTGTAGCCGCCGATGAAGGCGAAGGAAGAACCCAGGAAGGCGGGAACCTTCCGGCCGGTGATCAGGTGGAACAGGAGGGTGCCGATACCGGCGAAGAACAGAGCCGTGGCCACGTCCAGACCGGTCAGGGCAGGTACCAGGACCGTTGCGCCGAACATGGCGAACAGGTGCTGGACGCCCAGCAGGAGCATCTTGGGGGTACCAAGGGAGCGGGCGTCATAGACCGCTTCGGTGGTTTTTTCGGGTTTTGCCATAAAAAAACATCCTTTCTCTACCGTGCCGTCGGGCCGTCGAGAAAGGAGAAACCGATTCCGTAAAAAGGGAAACACTTACTCCGAAATGACTGCCGTCCGGGCAAAAAAATCGGAGGAAAATACCAGAGCCGTGAAGTTCAGCATCGTGTATCTCCTCCTTTCCGTGTGGGGTTCGCTTGAGTGGTAGTATATCGCTTTTCCCGGCAAAAAGCAAGGAAAAATGCGCTTTTCCAAAAGAAAAGAACACCGGATTCCGACGTAAAATTTTGTTCATATTTCACAAGCGGCGCAGCGTCTGCCGGGACAGAGGAACACCTTCCCCTGGGGGAAAGTGGCATGGCGTAAGCCATGACGGATGAGGGGCGGGACGCAGTTATGGCGAGGCGCTGGCTCCCCTGTGCAGGGGAGCCATTCTCTGTCCCGGCAGGCTTTCCGTCGATTTATACCGCTCAAATATCGCAGCAAAGCAGACGGGGCCTGCCGCCGCCCCTACAAAGTTCCACCGGAAGTGCGGTGCTCGTCAGCGAGACCCCCGCTCCCCCTCTTTTTCCTTTTCAGTAATATATATTGACAAATCCCCTTGGTTCTGCTATACTCTCGATTAGTTCAAAAATGAACAAAAGGAGCGTGACCCCTATGACCTCTATCCACTGGGACACTGTGACTCGCCTGCGGCGGCTCTATGCCCAGGCCATGGACCCGGTCTGCCGCCGGTTCGGCCTCACTGCCAACGAAATGGGCGTGCTGCTGTTCCTGGCCAATAACCCCCAATACACCCGTGCCGCCGACATCGTGAACGTCCGAGGCATCGCCAAAAGCCATGTTTCCGCCGCCGTTTCCGCCCTGGAAAAGCGGGGGTGGTTGGCTCAGGAGCCGGACGCCGGGGACCGGCGGAGCATGAAGCTGACCCTGCTCCCCGACAGCCGGGAGGCTGTGGCCGCCGGGCAGGACCTGCAGCGCCGCTTTGGCAGCGCCGTTTTCGAGGGATTTCCCAGGGATGAACAGGAAAAAGCCCAGCTTCTTCTGAAAAAAATCAACGAAAATCTGGATAAAATTGCAAAGGAGCAGCCTTTCCATGGATGAACTTCTGAAATTTCTCGTCTGCTTTATCGCAGGCATCGGCGCCGGTCTGGGCACGGGCTTTGCAGGCATGAGCGCCGCTGCCGTCATCAGCCCCATGCTCATCACCTTCCTGGACATGGACCCCTACATGGCCGTGGGCATTGCCCTGGCCTCCGATGTGCTGGCCAGCGCCGTCAGTGCCTACACCTACGGCAAAAACAAAAATCTGGACATCCGCAACGGCCTGGTGATGATGTTTACGGTGCTGGCCTTCACGCTGGTGGGCAGCTGGGTGTCCAGCAAGGTGCAAAGCACCACCATGGGCAGCTTTTCCACCTTTATGACGCTGCTGCTGGGTGTGAAATTCATCGTCAGGCCGGTAATGACTACGAAAGAGGCCATGGCAACCGTCAGCAAGGAAAAACGCCTGATCCAGAGTGTCGTCTGCGGCATTCTGATCGGCTTCATCTGCGGCTTCATCGGTGCCGGCGGCGGCATGATGATGCTGCTGATTCTGACCAGCGTACTGGGCTATGAGCTGAAAACCGCCGTGGGCACCAGCGTGTTCATCATGGCCTTCACGGCCCTGACCGGCTCCATCAGCCACTTCGCCATCGGCGGCGCTCCGGACTGGACGGCGCTTGTGTACTGCATGGCCTCCACCCTGCTCTGGGCTCAGATCGCCGCCCGGTTCGCCAACAAGGCCCAGCCCAAGACCCTGAACCGTGCCACCGGTGTGGTGCTGGTCCTCCTGGGCGTGGTCATTCTGGTGGTGAATACGTTCTTCAAGTGAGAGAGGGCCCCGATGGGGCGAAATCTCCCGGCGGGGCAAAAAAAGCCTTCCCCTGGGGAAGGTGGCTGCCCTTTAGGGCAGACGAATGAGGGGCGGGACGCAGTAACGGCGATGCGCTGGCTTCCCTGAAAGGGAAGGTGTCACGGGCTTACCCGTGACTGGGGGAGTGCCCGGGCGTACTCCCTCCGTCACGCCTGACGGCGTGCCGCCTCCCTCTAAGAGGGAGACAAGACAAAACCCACAGCCCTCCTGGGAATCAGGAGCGCTGTGGGTTTTCTTTATCTTTTTCGCGTCATGGGCTGGCACTGGTCCTGGATGAGCAGCAGGTCCGAAATGATGGAATTGGAAATCAGGAACCCCTTGGGGGTCAGGTACCACCGGCCGTCCAGGGTCTTATTGGCAAAGCCGTTCATGCGGCACTTTTCCAGAGACGCTTCCAGGGGCGCAAAGGGCAGCAGATACTGCTTTTCGTACTCGCTGCCCTGAATGCCCACGGTGGTCCGCAGCCGGGTGGTCAGGTACTCCCCGGCCCGCTCCCTGGGGGGAATCTGCTGGATGTCCGCCAGAATGGACCCGCCGGTCTTCATGGCGGAAATATAGGCGTCCAGGTCCCGGACGATGTCGAACCGCTTTCCGGCAAAATCCGAGCTGGCCCCCGGGCCGAAGCCCAGGTACTCCCCGCCCATCCAATATTTCATATTGTGCCGGGAAAGAAGGCCCTTCCGGGCGAAATTGGAAATTTCGTACTGCCGGAACCCATGGGCCTTGAGAATTTCCACGGCGGACAGGTACATATCCGCTTGCGTGTCGTCGTCGGGCAGCTTCAGGAGGTCCTGATAGCCGTACATGGGGGTGTTCGGCTCGATTTTCAGGCCGTAGCAGCTCATGTGCTCCGGGTTGATGGCCAGAACGTGCTGCAAGGTCTTTTCCCAGTCCGTCAGGGTCTGGCCCGGCAGGCCGTACATCAGGTCCAGAGACAGATTCTTGAAGCCCGCCTTCCGGATGCGCTGGACGGCAGACAAAACCTGGGCATAATTGTGGGGGCGGCCCAGCTTTTTCAGCATTTCGTCGTTGTCGTTCTGAACCCCCAGGCTCACCCGGTTGAAGCCCTCTCCCCGGAGCCGCCGGAGCAGCTTGTCGGAGATGGAATCCGGGTTGGCTTCAAAGGTAATTTCCGCATCGCCGGTCACGTCGAAATATTTCCGCACGGCGGAAAGAATGGTCGCCAGGCCGTCGCCCCCCAGATAGCTGGGGGTGCCGCCGCCGAAGTACACGGTATCGACCTTGTAGCCGGGGGCCAGCTGTCCCGCCTCTTTGATATGGGCGCAGACGGCGTTGATGTAGGCGTCCATCCGCTTGTCGTCCTTGCAGGCCAGGGAATAGAAATCGCAATACTGGCACTTGCTGCGGCAAAAGGGGATGTGTACATAAATGCCAAGGGGTATTTTTTCTTTTCTACCAAGTAAGGGCATGGAAATTCCTCCCGAAAAATCAATCGTCGTCCAGCTTCAGCACCGCCATGAAGGCCTCCGAGGGGACCGACACGGTGCCGAAGGTCCGCATCCGTTTTTTGCCTTCCTTCTGCTTTTCCAGCAGCTTTTTCTTCCGGGTAATGTCGCCGCCGTAGCACTTGGCCAGCACGTCCTTCCGGAGGGCCTTGATGGTCTCCCGTGCAATGATCTTGCCGCCGATGGCCGCCTGGACGGGAATTTCAAACTGGGCTCTGGGGATGTTGTCCTTCAGCTTTTCGCAAATTTTTCTGGCTCTGGGGTAGGCATTGTCCGCAAAGAGGATGAAGCTCAGAGCGTCCACAATGTCGCCGTTGAGCAGAATGTCCAGCTTTACCAGGCGGCTGGGCCGGTAGCCCAGCATCTCATAGTCCAGAGAGCCGTAGCCCCGGGTCCGGGATTTCAGGGCATCGAAAAAGTCGTAAATAATCTCGTTCAGGGGCATTTCGTAGTGCATTTCCACCCGGTTGGCATCCAGATAGACCATGTTCTTGAACTCGCCCCGGCGGGAGGTGCAAAGGTCCATGATGTTGCCCACATATTCCTGGGGGGCCATCAGGCTGGCCTTCACGAAGGGTTCCTCCGCCAATTCGATCTCCATGGGGTCCGGGTAGTCCAGGGGGTTGGCCACCATGATGACCTCTCCGTTGGTTTTTGTGACCCGGTAAACCACGTTGGGGGCGGTGGTAATGAGGTCCAGGTTGTATTCCCGTTCCAGCCGCTCCTGAATAATTTCCATGTGCAGCAGGCCCAGGAAGCCGCAGCGGAAGCCGAAGCCCAGAGCGATGGAGCTTTCCGGCTCATAGACAAAGGAAGCATCGTTGAGCTTCAATTTTTCCAGAGCGTCCCGCAGGTCCTGATATTTGGCCCCGTCGGCGGGGTACACGCCGGAATAGACCATGGGCTGCACCGCCCGATAGCCGGGCAGGGGCTCCGGAGCGGGGTTTTCCAGGCCCGTCACCGTGTCGCCCACACGGGTATCGGACACGGTTTTGATGGATGCCGTCAGGTAGCCCACTTCTCCGGCCCCCAGGGAATCCCGTGGGGTCAGGCCCAGAGGATTCATGGTACCCACCTCGACCACTTTGTACACAGCACCGGTGGCCATCATTTTGATGTCCATGCCGGTGGTCAAAGTTCCCTCTTTGACCCGCAGGTACACGATGACGCCCCGGTAGGAATCATACTGGCTGTCGAAAATCAGCGCCTGCAGGGGGGCCGTGCGGCTTCCCGTAGGTGCCGGGACCCCGGAGACGATTTTTTCCAGCACCGCATGGATGTTGATGCCGTTTTTGGCGGAAATTTCCGGGGCATCCTCCGCTTCCAGGCCGATGATGTCCTCAATTTCCTGCTTCACTTCCTCCGGCCGGGCGGAGGGCAGGTCGATCTTGTTGATGACCGGCAGTACTTCCAGCCCGGCGTCCGTGGCCAGGAAGGTATTGGCCAAGGTCTGGGCCTCCACGCCCTGGGAAGCGTCCACCACCAGCACCGCTCCCTCGCAGGCGGCCAGGGACCGGGAGACTTCGTAGCTGAAGTCCACATGGCCCGGGGTGTCGATGAGGTTCAGGTCATAGGTCTCCCCGTCGTCGGCGGTATAGGTCAACTGCACTGCCCGGGCCTTGATGGTGATGCCCCGCTCCCGCTCCAGGTCCATGGAGTCGAGGATCTGGTCCTCCATCTCCCGGCGGTCAATGGCGTTGCATTCCTCCAGCAGCCGGTCGGCCAGGGTGGATTTGCCATGGTCAATGTGGGCGATAATGGAAAAATTGCGGATTTTGGAAAGGTCTGTCATACGTCCACCTCATTGCGTGATGCCGGTATTCCGGCGAAGTTCCTGAAAAAGGTCAATTACCCTTATTATACCGAATTTTTCCGGAAATGTAAACCGTATTATTTGCCCATTTCCGGGGCAAAATGACCTCAGGCTCAGGAAAGATGGCGAAAAAAGGCGGCTGCGGCGAAAAAATTTCCAAAAAACCCTTGCCAAAATCCGAAAATCGATATATAGTCAAACAGAATGACGATAAGAAAAAGAAGGGGCAGTTTTATGAGCAGCAATACATCCAATAACAAGAATACGAAGAACATGGAAGAGATTCAGACCGCCATGCAGGCCCTCATCGCCCAGGGCCGCAAGGAGGGAATGCTGCGGGCTTCCGAGCTGAACGCCCAGCTGGAGAAGCTGGACCTGAGCCCGGAGAAGATCGAGGAAATTTATGACCGGCTGGACGCCATGAACATCCAGGTGGTCAGCAGCGACCTGGACCTGGAGGTGGATTCAGATCTGGACGGCCTGGACCTGATGGACGGTCTGGGGGACGAGGTGGACCTGTCCGGCATTCCGGAGGAGGACCTGGTGGACCCGGTGGACCTGGCGGCGGAATACTCCCTGGACGACCCCGTGCGGATGTACCTGAAGGAGATCGGCCAGATCAAGCTGCTTACCGCCGACGAGGAAGTGGAGCTGGCCAAGCGCATCACTGCCGGCGATCAGGCCGCCAAGAATAAGCTGACGGAAGCCAATTTGCGGCTGGTGGTCTCCATCGCCAAGAAGTATTCCGGCCGGGGCCTGCACATTCTGGACCTTATCCAGGAGGGCAATACGGGCCTCATCCGTGCCGTGGACAAATTCGACTGGACAAAGGGAAACAAGTTCTCTACATATGCCACTTGGTGGATCCGGCAGGCCATCACCCGTGCCATTGCCGATCAGGCCCGGACCATCCGGGTGCCGGTGCATATGGTAGAGGTCATCAACAAAGCCACCCGGTGCAACCGGAAGCTGGTCCAGGAACTGGGCCGGGAGCCTACCGTGGAAGAAATCGCCAAGGAACTGAACCTGCCCGTGGAGAAGATCATCGAGGCCAACCGGACCGCCGCCGATACCCTGAGCCTGGACACCCCCGTGGGCGATGAAGAGGATACCTCTATCGGCTCCTTCATCATGGACGACCACACCCCCGGACCTGCCGACGCCACCTCCAACGCCATGCTGGCCGAGGCCCTGAAGGAGATTCTGGACACCCTGACCCAGCGGGAGGCGGACGTGCTGAAAATGCGCTTCGGTATGTACGACGGCCGGACCCATACCCTGGAGGAAGTGGGCCAGATCTTCGGCGTGACCCGGGAACGCATCCGCCAGATCGAAAACAAGGCCATCCGGAAGCTGCGCCACCCCAGCCGGGCCAAAAAGATCCGGGATTTCTATTGCTAACCCCCCAACTGCCCCCGGAGAAGGCTCTTTCGCCTCCCGGGGGTGCAGTGCTTTGTAGGGGCGGCGGCATGCCCCGCCCCTACCGGGTCCTGCCGGAAGCATCAAAAAATAAAATGAGAATTATTCTCAAAAAGTGCTTGACAAAATTCCTGGCCTGTGCTATACTCTGGAATGTAAACAAGAATCATTCACAAGGAGGCCGGATATGGAAGCCAAGCAATTCCGCAAGCGCAGCGCCATTCTTGCCTGCCTTCAAGGGACCACCGCTCACCCCAGCGCCGAGACCCTCTACGCCATGGTGAAGGCGGAAAACCCGGACATTTCTCTGGCTACCGTGTACCGGAACCTGACCCGCTTCAAGGAGCAGGGGCTCATCGTGAGCCTAGGCACCGTCAACGGCGTGGAGCGCTTCGACGGGAATATTTCCCGCCACGCCCACTTCATCTGCCGCCGCTGCGGCCGGGTGGACGATCTGCCTATGGCCGATGTGCCCATCCCCTGCCTGAACGGCGCCAAAGTCGAGAATTGTTCCCTGAGCTATACCGGCCTGTGCCGGAATTGTCTGCGAGAAGGTGGTGAGGAAGCGTGAAGAAGTTCGTCTGCACCGTCTGCGGCTACGTCTACGAGGGCGAGGAGCTGCCGGAGGACTACGAGTGCCCTCTCTGCGGCGTGGGGCCCGACCAGTTTGAAGAAGTCACCGAGTAAAAATCACACATAAAATCACACACAATATCACACACAAAATTATGGAGGAATTTATTATGAAGAAGTTTGTTTGCCCTGTTTGCGGTTACGTTTACGAAGGGGACGAGATCCCCGAAGGCTTCAAATGCCCCGTGTGCCATGTGGACGGCTCCAAGTTCAAGGAAATGGACACCACCAAGCTGGCTGCCGAGCATGAGTTCGGGATCTACGAGAAGACCGTTCGGGACAACCCCGACATCTCCGAAGCCGACAAGGCTTATATCCTGGAGCAGCTGAAGGCCAACTTCACCGGCGAGTGCAGCGAAGTGGGTATGTACCTGTGCATGGCCCGGATCGCACACCGGGAGGGCTATCCGGAGGTGGGCCTGTACTGGGAGAAGGCCGCTTACGAGGAGGCTGAGCACGCTGCCAAGTTCGCCGAGATGCTGGGCAGCACCCTGGAGCCCAACATGACCGCCTCCACCAAGAAGAACCTGGCCTGGCGTGTGGACTGCGAGTTCGGCGCTACCCAGGGCAAGTTCGACCTGGCCGCCTGCGCCAAGAAGAACGGCCTGGACGCCATCCACGACACCGTCCATGAAATGGCCAAGGACGAGGCCCGGCATGGCAGAGCGCTGAAGGGCCTGCTGGAGCGGTACTTCAAGTAAAAATCAAAAGCGGCTCGCCCCTTGACGTTGGGGGCGAGCCGTCGTATAACCAGCGTAGAAAGCGGGCGCTGCCGATAGACGCTGTGCCCGCTCGCTGGATAGGAAAAGGAACCGTGAAGTCGGGGAACCGCGGGCGGTTCCTTTTTGCAGATGCTCTCACCCCTGCCCGGATTGGGAACGATCCGGGCAGGGGTTTTGTAATTTTCGGACTGTATCAGGGAAACGTCCCCCTACACGCCGGGGGCGGAATTTTCATCTCACCGGATAAAATTCGTTCTGACCCGCTCCTCCTGCTCCGGGCAGGGGAGGTCTGCTTTCCGGATGGATTTCAGCAGCCAGGCCATATTCCGGCCAAGGGTCCGCATGATCTGCATTCCCTCCAGGTCCCGGACCACTTCTTCCGGGCTGTTGCCGTGGACCACGTTCCAATAGCCGGAGGACACTACCGGCATCTGGTTGATGGTGAAGTACTTATTCAGCACGTCCACCGAAGCGGTGGTCCCGGCCCGGCGAGCGGAGGCAATGGCGGCGCCGGGCTTGAAGGCGAAGGCGGAGCCGCCGGAATAGAACATCCGGTCCAGGGCGCAGAGGATGCGGCCGCTGGGATGGGCGTAGTACACCGGCGTGCCGAACACGAAGCCGTCGCTGTTCCGGGCCTCCTCCACCAGAGCATTTACCGGGTCGTCCTGGAACACACACCCGCCGCCGTTCTTACAGCCGCCGCAGGCAACGCAGTCCCGGATGGGCTTCACTCCCAGCCAGCGAATGGATGTTTCGATGCCCTGGGCCTCCAATTCCTTGGCAACTTCGGCCAGGGCCGTGGCCGTGCAGCCATGCTCGTGACTGCTGCCGTTGATGAGCAATACCTTCATAATAACATCGGGCTCCTTTCATGTGGTTACTTTCAGTATAATCCTGGAAATCTTTTCTGTCAAGGATGAACACTGAAAGGAACTTTCATCAAAATTTATAAGAAACCGGGCTTGACTTTTCGCCGGTTTGTGTGTATTATATAAGAACTCTGTAGGGGGGCGCAGGCTCCTTCGGCCACGTCGTTTTTCAGGGAACGACGTGTATCTTTTTTAATCGGGTTTTTGGAACCCTCCAAATAAATATTTTTATATCGAATGAAGGGAGCGTGGTCCTTTGCTGACCCCATTTTACGAGGCACTCCACATCACGGACACCGTGTCGGTCATCATCGTCTCCATCGCCTTGATGCTCATTTGCGGCTTCGCCGTGACCCGCATCACCAAACGCCTGCGGCTGCCCAACGTGACGGCCTACATCGTGGCCGGTATCCTCATCGGTCCCTACTGCCTGAACCTGGTTCCCAAGGGCGTGGTCTCCGGCATGGATTTCATCGCCGACATTGCCCTGGCCTTCATCGCTTTCAGCACCGGCGAGTTCTTCAAGTTTGATACCCTGAAGAAAAGCGGCGCAAAAGTAGTGGTTATTACGGTTTTTGAGGCCGTTCTCGCATCCGTTCTGGTGTTCATCGTGACTTATTTTATGCTGGGACTGGAGCTGAATTTCTCCATCGTCCTGGCGGCCCTGGCCTCCGCCACCGCCCCGGCCTCCACGGTCATGACCATCCGGCAGACCCATGCAAGGGGCGATTTCGTGGATACGCTGCTGCAAGTCGTCGCCCTGGACGACGTAGTTGGCCTGGTCGCTTACAGCGTCGCCATTTCCGTGGCCCTGGCCTCCGCCACCGGAGCCTTTCACGCAGCCTCCGTGCTGAAGCCCCTGGCCGTCAACGTGCTGGTGTTTCTGCTGGGTGGGCTGTTCGGCGTGTTCCTGAAGCTGCTGCTGCATAAGCGGTCCACCGACAACCGGCTCATTGTGTCCGTGGCGCTGCTGTTCGCCTTCTGCGGCATCTGCGCCATGCTGGACGTGTCGCCCCTGCTGGGCTGTATGTCCATGGGCATGATTTACATTAACCTGACCGGGGACGAGCGGCTGTTCCAGCAGCTGAACTATTTCAATCCCCCCATTCTGCTGCTGTTCTTCGTGCGCTCCGGCCTGAATTTTGACCTGGGTGCGCTGGTGAACACCTCCGAGAGCATCGGCACCACCCCGCTGCTGGTGGTCGGCGTGCTGTATTTTCTGGTCCGCATCATCGGCAAGTACGCCGGAGCCTTCTTCGGCTGTCTGGTGACGAAGAAGGACAAAAAAGTCCGGAATTTCCTGGGGCTGGCCCTGATCCCTCAGGCGGGCGTGGCCATCGGTCTGGCGGCCACCGGCGCCCGGACCCTGGGCGGCGAACCGGGCAAGGCCTTGGAGACCATCATTCTGGCCTCCAGTGTGCTGTATGAGCTCATCGGACCGGCCTGCGCCAAGCTGTCCCTGTACCTGTCCGGGTCCTATTCCAACAAATTGGAGGATCTGGCCCCCATTCCCGAAGCGGAACCGGGGGAGCCGCCCAAGTCTCAGGTGGAGCTGCTCATCGAGCGCATCCAGGCCATCCAGCAGGAGCTGCCCAAGCACGACAACCCCTATTATGACGACGAGTTGGCCTTCACCCAGGCGGCCGAAGAACACGCCGCCCAGATGGAAGCAGCCTTTTCCGGCACGCCGGGACCTATGAACGCCGTCGCCCCAAGGAGGAAGCATAAATGAACACCCTGATTTCCGTTTCCGACCCCATTGCCCAGGCGCTGGGCCCCTGGGCCGGGGAATTGAACCTCTGGTCTGCACTGCTGCGTATTGCCCTGGTGGTGTTCCTGGCGGCCACCATCGGCTGCGAGCGGTCCAGTAAGCGGCACAGCGCCGGCCTGCGGACGTTCATCCTGGTGGCTTTTTCCGCCGCCGTGGCCATGCTGCTGGACCAGTACCTGTACCTGTTCACGGGCTGCAAGGCCCCGGTGCTGTCAGCGGCCACCCTGCTGGCCATCACGTCTATCAGCGCCAACTCCATTCTTTACTCCTCCCGGAGCCAGATCAAGGGCCTGACGACCTCGGCGGGCCTGGTGTCCTGCTGCATTCTGGGCTTCACCATGGGCGCCGGGCTGTACACGCTGACGCTGATCGTACATGTATTCCTGCTGTGCATCCTGGCGGGCTTCCCCTCCTTCGAGACCTATCTGAAGGACCGGTCCAACCACTTTGAAATTCACATGGAGCTGAAAAACAGCTCCTATCTGCGGGATTTTGTTACGGTCAGCCGCCGACTGGGCCTGCGTATCGATGACATCGAAGCAAACCAAGCCTACGCCGGGTCCGGCCTGAGCGTGTATTCCGTCTCCGTGACCATCTGCTCGGCGGAGCTGAAAAAGTATAAGACCCACGTGGAGATCATCGAAGCCCTGTCCTCTTTGGACTATATCTACCATATCGAGGAAATGCACTGAAATACCACACCCCCGGATAGACCAACGGCCTATCCGGGGGCCTTTTAAGCAGAGACTTGACTCTGAGGAACCTGCCCCGTACTTCTGAGGGAAGGCTTCTCCCGGAGGAGAAGCTGGCAGTCCGCAAGGGCTGACGGATGAGGTCGAAGCTACCAATTTTTACCATGGGTTGGTACGACGCAGTGACCTTCGACCTCATCCGTCACGCCTTTGGCGTGACACCGTAGTAGAGGTATGACTGCCACCGGCAGTCATATAGATTTTGGATTCGCTGCGCGGAGCACCACCCTCCAGGGGAAGCCTAAATCGCACTACGCAAACAGCGTGGTGATCCAATAAATGAGTCCATAGACCACGCTGGCGCTGACGCCGTAGAGAATTACCGGCCCGGCGATGGTGAACATCTTCGCCCCCACGCCCAGCACATAGCCCTCCGTGCGGAACTCCACCGCCGGAGCGGTGATGGCGTTGGCAAAGCCCGTAATGGGTACCAGCGTCCCGGCTCCGGCCAGCCGGGCAATATCGTCGTACCAGCTCAGGCCCGTCAGCAGTGCCGACAAAAACACCAGTGTCACGGACACTCCCGTGGCCGCAGCCTGCTTGTCCAGGCCTAAGGACGTGTACCAATGGGACAGCACCTGTCCCAGGGTACAGATGAGCCCGCCGACCCAGAAGGCGTTCAGGCAGTCCTTGCCCATGGGCGACGGTGGGGACAGTTCCTCCACCAGTTTTCCGTATTCTTTTTCCGTCATTTCCATCCCCTCCGGGGATAAAATGCCCGATAATGGGGGATTTATGCAAAAAGGTGCGATGAAAAAAGGCTTCTCCCGGAGGGAAAGGCTAATCTCAAAAGAATCGGTACCCTTCTGCTTCGTCCGACCGTACCCCCCTCAGTCACGGCGTTGCCGTGACAGCGTAGTAGAGGTATGACTGCCACCGGCAGTCATATTTATTTCTATTCGCTGCGCGGGGCACAACCCCCGGGGGAAGGGCTTTTCTCAGAGGGTCGGGGGCTTTTGCGTACAGAAAACCCCCGGCTTTGCAGCCGGGGGCTTATTGCTTATTCCTCAGTCTCCTGGGAAGCGGGGGCTTCTTCGGTCTCTTCGGCAGTCTCGGACTCGGTGGTATCGGCCTCAGCGGTCTCCTCGGAAGTCTCCGGTGCGTCCTCAACGGGTGCGCCGGTCTCCTCGTCGGCCTCCAGGGTCTGGACTTCCTCGTCGTCCTCGGTCTCGGTCTCCGGCTGCTCGGGCACGGGGGCTTCATGGACCTTGGGCTCCGGAGTCTTGGTCAGCTCGAAGTCCCGGTAGGCCATCAGGCCGGAACCGGCGGGGATCAGCTTACCGATAATGACGTTCTCCTTCAAACCAACCAGATGGTCCACCTTGCCCTTGATGGCGGCATCGGTCAGAACCTTGGTGGTCTCCTGGAAGGATGCGGCGGACAGGAAGGAATCGGTAGCCAGAGAAGCCTTGGTGATACCCAGCAGCACCGTGGAGCAGGTAGGCAGCCGCAGCTCGGTCTCCCCTGCGTCGATGCGCTTCTGGACCTCGTCATAAGCGTCCTCGAACTCGAACCGGTCCACAACGGTACCCACCAGCAGCGTGCTGTCGCCGGGCTCCTCCACACGGACCTTCCGCATCATCTGGCGGATAATGACTTCGATGTGCTTATCGTTGATCTCAACGCCCTGCTGACGGTACACCGCCTGGACGGACTGGACCAGGTAATCCTGCACGGCCTCCTCGCCGGAGATGCGCAGCACGTCCTGAGGATAGAGGGCGCCGTCGGTGATGGGGTCGCCCTGCTGAATGGTCTTGCCGCTGGTGATCTTCAGGCCCACGGAATGGGGCACCTGGTAGGTCTTGACCTCGCCGTCCTCAGCGGTGATGGTGATGGTACGCATGGCGCTACGGTGGGTCTCGTCGATGTTCACCACGCCGGTGATCTCGGCGATCTGGGCCATCTTCTTGGGCCGCCGGGCCTCGAACAGTTCTTCGACTCGGGGCAGACCCTGGGTGATGTCGTCACCGGCAACGCCGCCGGAGTGGAAGGTCCGCATGGTCAGCTGGGTACCGGGTTCACCGATGGACTGGGCAGCGATGATGCCGACGGCTTCGCCCAGGTCCACTTCCTTGGAGGTGGCCAGGTTCATGCCGTAGCACCGGGCGCAAACGCCGCTGCGGGCCCGGCAGCCCAGGATGGTGCGGATATAGATTTTGTGGATGCCGTGCTTTTCGAACAGCTCGGCGTCCTCGGGCATCATCAGCTTGTCCTTGGAGTGGAGCAGCTCACCGGTGACCGGGTCCACCACGTCATGGACCGGATAACGGCCCCGGATGCGGTTGCCGAAGGTGTCGATGACATCGCCGTTCTGGACCACCTCGCCCACCCAGATACCGTGGGTAGTGTGGCAGTCATGCTGGCGAATAATGACATCCTGAGACACGTCCACCATTCGACGGGTCAGATAACCGGAGTCTGCAGTACGCAGAGCGGTATCGGCCATGCCCTTCCGGGCGCCTCGGGTGGAAATGAAGTATTCCAGAACGGACAGACCTTCCCGGAAGTTTGCCTTGATAGGAATTTCGATAGTCCGGCCGGAGGTATCGGCCATCAGGCCACGCATACCGGCCAGCTGACGGATCTGAGCCATAGAACCACGGGCGCCGGAGTCGGCCATCATGTAGATGGGGTTAAACTCGTCCAGGTTGCCCTGCAGGGCGTCGGTGACTTCGCCGGTGGTCTTTTCCCACTGCTGCACCACCAGGCGGTAACGCTCGTCGTTGGTGATGTAGCCCTGGCGGTAGAAGTTCTCGATCTCCATGACCTTGCCTTCTGCCGCACGAATGAGGTCATGCTTCTTCTCAGGCACCACCATGTCCGCAATGGACACGGAAATAGCGCCCTTGGTGGAATAGTGATAGCCCAGGGCCTTGATGCGGTCCAGCATTTCCGTGGCGATGGTGAAGCCATGCTTGCGGATGCACTTGTCGATGATCTTGCCCAGCTGCTTCTTGCCCACCAGGAAGCTGATCTCCAGGTCGAACTCATGGCCGGGAACGGTCCGGTCCACGAAGCCCAGGTCCTGAGGGATCGGCTCGTTGTAGATCAGACGGCCCACAGTGGCATCGATGATGCGGTACTCCATTTTCCCGTCGATCTTCTTGCCGAAGCGGACCCGGATAGGAGCGTGGAGGCCGATTTCACCGGCAGCGTAGGCAGCTTCTGCCTCCTTGACGCTGGAATAGTTGTGGACCGGGCGGAAAGTGGCAATGTTCTTGCCCTCGGCCTTGGCGGCCTTGTTGGCAGCCAGGAACTCGTCCGCATCCACTACGGTGTTCACGGGCAATTCGGTGTCGCCTGCATTGGTGACAAACACGGTCTCGGCGCCCTTCTCGGCCTTGCCCAGACGGGTGTAGGTCAGGTAGTAAGCGCCCAGGATCATATCCTGCGTGGGCACGGTGACGGGCTTGCCGTCCTGAGGCCGCAGCAGGTTATTGGCGGAGAGCATCAGCACACGGGCTTCTGCCTGGGCCTCGGCGGACAGGGGCACATGGATAGCCATCTGGTCGCCGTCGAAGTCGGCGTTGAAGGCGGTGCAGCACAGGGGGTGCAGCTTCAGGGCACGGCCCTCCACCAGCACTGGCTCGAAGGCCTGAATGCCCAGACGGTGCAGGGTCGGGGCACGGTTCAGGAACACGGGGCGGTCCTTGATGACGTCGTCCAGTGCGTCCCAGACCTCCGGCTGACCCTTGTCGATCATCTTCTTGGCGGACTTGATGTTGTTGGCCAGGCCGTCGGACACCAGCTTCTTCATCACGAAGGGCCGGAACAGCTCGATGGCCATTTCCTTGGGCACGCCGCACTGATAGAGCTTCAGTTCCGGGCCGACCACGATAACGGAACGGCCGGAGTAGTCGACACGCTTGCCCAGCAGGTTCTGACGGAACCGGCCCTGCTTGCCCTTGAGCATATCGGAGAGGGACTTCAGCGCACGGTTGTTGGCGCCGGTGACGGCACGGCCCCGGCGGCCGTTGTCGATCAGGGCGTCCACGGCCTCCTGGAGCATCCGCTTCTCGTTGCGGATGATGATGTCAGGGGCGTGAAGCTGAATGAGCCGGCGCAGACGGTTGTTCCGGTTGATGACCCGGCGATACAGGTCGTTCAGGTCGGAGGTGGCGAACCGGCCGCCGTCCAGCTGGATCATAGGACGGATGTCCGGGGGGATAACGGGCAGCACATCCATGATCATCCAGCTGGGCTTATTGCCGGACTCCCGGAAGGCTTCCACCACTTCCAGCCGCTTCACCAGCCGCAGCTTCTTCTGGGAAGAAGCTGTTTTCAGCTCGTTGCGCAGCTGCTCGGACAAGGCGTCCAGGTCAATTTGCTCCAGCAGGGTCTTGACGGCCTCGGCACCCATACCGGCCTGGAAGTCGTCCTCATATTTTTCCCGCATATCCCGGTACTCTTTTTCGGTAAGCACCTGGTTCCGGGCCAGGGGGGCGTCACCGGGGTCGGTGACGATATAGGCTGCAAAATACAGGACCTTCTCCAGAACCTTGGGGGAAATGTCCAGAATCAGGCCCATCCGGGAGGGAATGCCCTTGAAATACCAGATGTGGCTGCAGGGAGCGGCCAGTTCAATGTGGCCCATGCGCTCCCGGCGGACCTTGGCACGGGTGACTTCCACGCCGCAGCGCTCGCAGACCTTGCCCTTGAACTTGATCTTCTTGTACTTGCCGCAGTGGCACTCCCAGTCCTTGGTGGGTCCGAAGATCTTCTCGCAGTACAGTCCGTCCCGCTCCGGCTTCAGGGTGCGGTAGTTGATGGTCTCCGGCTTCTTGACCTCGCCGTAGGACCACTGCCGGATCATCTCCGGCGATGCAATGCCGATCTTAATGGCATCAAAGGTGGCATCTGCCATACTCACGCCTCCTTAATCTTCTTCGGAAGGTTCGGCATCGGCCTCTGCGTCGCCAAACACATCCATAATATCCTCAGGGCCGTCGGTATCGATGTTGAAGCCGGAATCCAGCACTTCATCGGTGTCCACGACCACCTGCTCGTCATGGGACTCGTAAACGACATCATCGTCGTCCTCGTCGTCCTTCAGATCGACCTCGTTGCCCTGCTCATCCAGCACCCGCACATCCAGGCACAGAGCCTGCAGCTCCTTCACCAGGACCTTGAAGGATTCCGGCACGCCGGGGGTGGGGATGTTGCTGCCCTTGACGATGGCCTCGTAGGTCTTGACACGGCCGGTCACGTCGTCGGACTTGACGGTCAGAATTTCCTGCAGGGTGTAGGCAGCGCCGTAGGCCTCCAGGGCCCAGACTTCCATTTCGCCGAAGCGCTGGCCGCCGAACTGGGCCTTGCCGCCCAAGGGCTGCTGGGTGACCAGTGCGTAGGGGCCCGTGGAACGGGCATGAATTTTATCATCCACCAGATGATGGAGTTTCAGGTAGTAGGGGTAGCCGACCGTGACCAGATTGTCGAAGGGTTCGCCGGTACGGCCATCGTACAGGACGGTCTTGCCGTCCTCCCGGAGGCCCGCCAGCTTCAGGGTCTCCCGGATGTCCTTCTCGTTGGCGCCGTCGAACACGGGGGTAGCCACCTTCCAGCCCAAGGCCTTGGCGGCGTAGCCCAGATGGACCTCCAGCACCTGTCCGATGTTCATACGGGAAGGCACGCCCAGGGGGTTCAGCACGATGTCCAGGGGAGTGCCGTCCGGCAGGAAGGGCATATCCTCCTCCGGCAGGACCCGGGACACAACGCCCTTGTTGCCGTGACGGCCGGCCATCTTATCGCCCACGGAGATTTTCCGCTTCTGAGCGATATAGACCCGCACGGACTTGGTAACACCGGGGGCCAACTCGTCGCAGTTCTCTTTGGTGAAGATTTTCACGTCCACCACGATGCCGCTCTCGCCGTGAGGCACTTTCAGGGAGGTATCCCGGACTTCCCGTGCCTTCTCGCCGAAGATGGCCCGCAGCAGCCGCTCCTCCGGAGTCAGCTCCGTCTCGCCCTTGGGGGTGACTTTACCCACCAGGTAATCGCCGGAGTGGACCTCGGCACCGATGCGGATGATGCCGCTCTCGTCCAGGTCTTTCAGGGTATCCTCGCCCACGTTGGGGATGTCCCGGGTGATTTCTTCCGGTCCCAGCTTGGTGTCCCGGGCTTCGGTCTCGTGTTCCTCAATGTGAATGGAGGTGAACACGTCCTCCCGGACCAGCCGCTCGTTGAGCAGGATGGCGTCCTCGTAGTTGTAGCCTTCCCAGGTGACGAAACCAATCAGCACGTTCTTGCCCAGGGCGATCTCGCCGTTGGAGCAGGAAGGACCGTCTGCAATGATCTGGTCCTTCTCTACCCGCTCGCCGGCTTCCACGATGGGCCGCTGGTTGATGCAGGTGCCGGCGTTGGACCGGGCAAATTTGGTCAGGTGGTAGGTCTCCACGCCGCCCTCGTCATAGCGGACGGTGATGTCGGTGCCGCTGACGGCGGTAACGGTGCCGTCGCCCTCGGCCTTGATGCAGACCTCGGAGTCAATGGCGGAGCGATGCTCCACGCCGGTGGCCACGATGGGGGCCTCGGTGGTCAGCAGAGGCACAGCCTGCCGCTGCATGTTAGCGCCCATCAAGGCACGGTTGGCGTCGTCGTTCTGCAGGAAGGGAATGAAGGACGTAGCCACAGAGATCATCATTCTGGGGGACACGTCCACATAGTCGATCATCTCCCGGTCCACTTCGATGATTTCGTTGCGGTGGCGGCAGGTGATACGCTTGTTGGCCAGGCAGCCGTTCTCGTCCAGCGGCTCGTTGGCCTGGCCCACATAGAAGTCGTCCTCCACATCGGCGGTCATATACTCCACCTTGTCGGTGACGAAACCGGTGGACTTGTCCACCTTCCGGTAGGGGGCCTCCACGAAGCCGTACTCATTGATCCGGGCGAAGGTGGCCAGGTAGTTGATCAGGCCGATGTTGGGACCTTCGGGGGTCTCGATGGGGCACATACGGCCATAGTGGGTGTAATGCACGTCCCGGACATCGAAGGACGCCCGCTCCCGGCTCAGACCGCCGGGGCCCAGAGCGGAAAGACGGCGCTTGTGGGTCAGCTCGGCCAGAGGGTTGTTCTGGTCCATGAACTGGGACAGGGGGGAGGAGCCAAAGAACTCCTTCACCACGGCGGTCACGGGCCGGATGTTGATCAGGCTCTGGGGGGTGACGGCATCCAGGTCCTGAACGGTCATCCGCTCCCGGATGACCCGGTCCAGACGGGAGAAGCCGATCCGGAACTGGTTCTGCAGCAGCTCGCCCACGCAGCGCAGGCGGCGGTTGCCCAGGTGGTCAATGTCATCGGGGGTGCCGATGCCCACGGCCACGCAGTTCAGGTAGTTGATGGAGGCCATGATGTCGTCCACAATGATGGTGTTGGGCACCAGGTCCGTGAGCCGGTCGGAAATGGCATCGGCCCAGGCTTCCTCGGAAGCGTCGGGGCCCAGCTGGTCCATCATTTCCCGCAGCACGCAGAAGCGGACCTTTTCCTTGATGCCGTGGGCCTTGGGGTCAAAGGACACATAGTCGGCCATGTTGACCATGCCGTTGGAGAACACCTTCACCCGCTGGTCGTTGACGGTCAGCACCGCCTCGTTCACGCCCCGCTTGGACAGGTCCTTGGCCATGTCCCGGGTGATGAGTTCGCCGGGCATCACCAGAATTTCGCCGCTGGTGGGGTCTGCGATGGGTTCTGCCGCCACTTGGCCACTCAGGCGGGTCCAGATGTCCATTTTCTTATTGAACTTGTACCGGCCCACACGGCTCACGTCGTAGCGGTGGGGGTCAAAGAGCAGGCCGTTCAGATGCTCGATGGCGGTCTCCACCGTGGGAGGCTCGCCGGGGCGCAGCTTCCGGTAGATTTCCAGCAAAGACTCTTCCCGGGTCTTGCAGGGGTCCTTCTCGATGGTGGCCAGGATGCGCTCGTCCTCACCGAACAGGTCCTTGATCTTCTCGTCGGTGTCCACGCCCAGGGCCCGGATCAGACAGGTGATGGGCAGCTTGCGGTTCTTATCGATCCGCACCCAGAACACGTTGGAATTGTCGGTCTCGTACTCCAGCCAGGCGCCACGGTAGGGGTTCACGGTGGTGGTGTAGGTGTGCTGGTCGGCCTTGTCCACTTCGTGGCCGTAGTACATACCGGGGGAACGGACGATCTGGGAGATGATGGCACGCTCAGCGCCGTTGATGACGAAGCTGCCGCCCTTGGTCATAATGGGCAGGTCGCCCATGAAGATGTCCTGCTCCTTGATCTCGTCGGTCTCGGTATTGCGCAGCCGCACCCGGACCTTGATGGGGCGGGCATAGGTAGCGTCCCGCTCTTTGCACTGCTCAATGGTGTACTTGGGGGGGTCGTCCATGGAGTAGTCCAGGAAGCTCAGCTCCAACTTACCGGAGAAGTCGGTAATGGTGCCTACGTCCCGGAACACTTCCCGCAGGCCCTCGTCCAGGAACCACTGGTAGGAGTCCTTCTGGATGCGGAGCATATTGGGCATTTCCAGGATCTCTTTGTACTTTGCGTAGCTCTTACGCTTGGTCTTGCCGAACATTTCGTCCTTGACCATTGCCATATGGATCATCACAGCCTTTCTTTCGGCATAGCGCCGGAATCATGTGTTGTTGATACGCACGGACCCGTTGTCAAAATTAAATTTTCCTCTTGACATCGGCCATGATCTGTGGTAGAATCAAAGCACTACAAAGGGGCGTGGGCGAAAGCCCACACCTCCACAGTATGGAGAACCATTGTACCATGGTTCTCTGGATTTGTCAATGGCCTTACCGGGCCTGGTCGGGGATTTTTCCCCGATTTTTTCATTTTTCGGGAATTTTTTGCCGACGGGATTGCATCCGCCGGTTTTTTGTGCTATATTGATTGTGCAAAATAAACAGCAGGAGGCATGAACCTATGGCAAAATATGTGATGGCATTGGATGCAGGCACCACCTCCAACCGCTGCATCCTCTTTGATGCCGCCGGGCAAATTTGTTCCGTAGCTCAGCGGGAATTCACCCAGTTCTTCCCCCAGCCCGGCTGGGTGGAGCACGACGGGGATGAAATTTTCACGACGGTCCTGCAGGTTGCCCAGCAGGCCATGGCCAACATCGGCGCTACGGCGGCGGACATTGCCGCCATCGGCATCACCAACCAGCGGGAAACAACTTTGGTTTGGGACAGGCACACCGGAGAGCCTATCCACCACGCCATCGTCTGGCAGTGCCGCCGGACCAGCGGCTTCTGCGACGACTTAATGGCACGGGGCCTGACGGATATGATAAGGGCCAAGACAGGCCTGCTCATTGACGCCTATTTCTCCGCCACCAAGCTCCGCTGGCTGCTGGACAATGTGCCGGGGGCCAGGGAAAGGGCCCGCCGGGGGGACCTGCTGTTCGGCACGGTGGACTCCTGGCTCATCTGGAAGCTGACCGGCGGGGCCGCCCATGTGACGGACTACTCCAACGCCTCCCGGACCATGCTCTTTAACATTCATACCCTCCAATGGGACCAGGAACTGCTGTCTCTGCTGGACATTCCGGAGGCCATGCTGCCCCAGGTCCTGCCCAGCAGCCAGGTGTACGGCCACACCCTGGCCCAGTTCTTCGGAGCGCCCATCCCCATCGCCGGGGCGGCAGGCGACCAGCAGGCGGCCCTGTTCGGCCAGACCTGCTTTGCCCCCGGTCAGGCGAAAAATACATACGGCACCGGCTGCTTCCTGCTGATGAACACCGGCGAGGCCCCCGTGACCAGCCGGAACGGCCTGGTGACGACCATCGCCTGGGGCCTCAACGGAAAAGTGACCTACGCCCTGGAGGGGTCCGTGTTCGTGGCGGGAGCCGCCATCCAGTGGCTCCGGGACGAGCTGCATCTCATCGATTCCGCCGCCGAGACGGAGTATCTGGCTCAGAGCGTGGCGGACACCAACGGCTGCTATGTGGTCCCCGCCTTCACGGGGCTGGGGGCCCCCCACTGGGACCAGTACGCCCGTGGCGCCATCGTGGGCCTGACCCGTGGCTGCGGCCGAAACCACATCGTCCGAGCCACATTGGACAGCCTCTGCTACCAGACCTGGGAGGTCCTGCGGGCCATGGAGGCGGACTCCGGCATCGGCCTGGCCTCCCTGCGGGTGGACGGCGGGGCCAGCGCCAATAACTATATCCTGCAGACCCAGGCGGACCTGATTCACGCCCCGGTGGTCCGGCCCAAATGCGTGGAGACCACCGCCATGGGCGCTGCCTATCTGGCGGGGCTGGCCGTGGGCTATTGGGGGTCCACCGCCGACGTGGAGAAAAACTGGGACATTGACCGGGAATTTCTCCCGGAACTGCCGGAGGCGGACCGTCAGAGCCGGTTGAAGGGCTGGCAGAAGGCCGTTCGGTGCAGCTACGGCTGGGCAAAGGAGGACTGAGCCATGCGGGATGTGGTCATCATCGGCGCAGGGGTCAGCGGCTGCGCCATCGCACGGGAATTGTCCCGATTTGCGCTGGACATTCTGGTCTTAGAAAAAGAGGAGGACGTGTGCTGCGGCACCAGCAAGGCCAACAGCGGCATCGTCCACGCAGGCTTTGACGCACCGGCAGGGAGCCTGATGGCAAAATTGAACGTGGCCGGGTCCAGGGCCATGGAAGCCCTGTCCAAAGAGCTGGACTTCCCCTACCGCAGGAACGGCTCCCTGGTGCTGATGACCCGGCCGGACCAGCGGGACGCTCTGGAAGCCCTGCTGGAAAACGGCCGGAAAAACGGTGTAGATGGTCTGGAAATTCTGGACCGGGACGCCCTGCTGGCCATGGAACCCCACCTGTCGGACGAAGTTCTGGCGGGGCTGTACGCCCCCACCGGGGCCATCGTCTGCCCCTTCGGCCTGACCATCGCCCTGGCGGAAAACGCCGCCGCCAACGGCGTGGAATTTCAGTTCGATTCCCCGGTGACGGGACTTTCCCGGACCGGCGACTTCTGGACCGTGGAAACGCCCACGATGACCATCCAGGCCCGGACGGTCATCAATGCCGCCGGGGTCCATGCCGGGGACATGCACGGCTTCGCCACCGGGGAAAATATGAAAATCATCCCCCGGCGGGGAGAATATTTCCTCATGGACCACGCCGTAGGAGATTATGTAAACTCTACCGTTTTCCAGCTGCCCGGCCCCTATGGCAAGGGCGTTCTGGTAACGCCCACAGTCCACGGCAATCTACTGGTTGGACCCACAGCCACGGACCAGAATGACCCGGACCGGACCGCCACCACACGGGAGGGTCTGGACAGCATCCGGGAAAAGGCCGCCCATTCCGTGACGGACATTCCCTGGCGGCAGACCATCACCAGCTTTGCGGGCCTCCGGGCCCACCGGCCGGAGCATGAATTTTACATTCAGGAGACCCTTCCCGGCTATATCGACTGCACCGGTATCGAGTCCCCCGGTCTGACCAGCGCCCCGGCAGTGGGAGAACTGGTGGCAAAAATCGCAGAAAATATCCTGAACCCGGAGAAAAAAGCCGATTTCTGCCCCACCCGGAAAAACATTCTGAACCCGAACACGCTTTCTCAGGAGGAACGCTCGGCGCTCATTGAACGCAAGCCCGCCTATGGCCGCATCATCTGCCGCTGCGAGGGCATCACCGAGGGGGAAATTCTTGACGCCATTCACCGGACCCCCGGCGCACGGAGCCTGGACGGGGTAAAGCGCCGGGTCCGGGCAGGCATGGGCCGGTGTCAGGGGGGCTTCTGCTCCCCCAAGGTCGCCGCCATTCTGGCACGGGAACTGGGCATTTCTCTGACGGAAGTCACCAAATCCGGCGGCTCGTCGGTCCTGCTGACGGGCCGGGATAAGGAGGTACAGCCATGAAAAACCCCGATCTGGTCATCATCGGCGGCGGTCCCGCAGGACTGTCGGCAGCCGTGGCCGCTTATGAAGCGGGTCTGCGGGACATTCTCATTCTGGAACGGGACCGGGAACTGGGGGGCATCCTGAACCAGTGCATCCACAACGGCTTCGGCCTCCACACCTTCCATGAGGAACTCACCGGCCCGGAATACGCCGGGCGGTTCATTGAAAAGGTCAACGCCCTGGGCATCCCCCGGAAGCTGGACACCATGGTCCTGTCCCTGGGGCCGGACCGGAGCGTCACCGCCACCAACCCGGTGGACGGGCTCTTTACCCTGCACCCCAAGGCGGTCATTCTGGCCATGGGCTGCCGGGAGCGGCCCCGTGGGGCGCTGAACATTCCGGGGACCCGCCCTGCGGGCATTTATACCGCCGGAACGGCCCAACATTCTGTAAATATCGAAGGCTTTTTGCCCGGCAAACGGGTGGTCATTCTGGGGTCCGGGGACATCGGCCTCATCATGGCCCGGCGGATGACGCTGGAGGGCGCAAAAGTCCTTGCGGTAGCCGAGCTGATGCCCTACTCCGGCGGATTGAAGCGGAACATCGTCCAGTGTCTGGAGGATTTCAATATCCCGCTGCTTTTGAGCCACACGGTCATCGACATCCGGGGGGACAAGCGGCTCACCGGCATAACGTTGGCCCGTGTGGAGAATGGCCGTCCCGTGCCGGGAACGGAAATCTCCTACGACTGCGACACCCTGCTTCTCAGCTGCGGCCTGCTGCCGGAAAACGAGCTGAGCCGTGGGGCCGGGGTGCCGTTAAGCCCCGTCACCGGCGGGCCGCTGGTGGATGAAGGGCTGGAGACGGGGATTCCGGGGGTATTCGCCGCCGGAAACGTGCTGCACGTCCACGATTTGGTAGATTATGTCACCCAAGAAGCCGCTCAAGCCGGAGAAAATGCGGCAAACTATGTGCTTTCCGGGGAGAAATCCACAGAAAACCCTGTCAAAATCCAATGCACCGGCGGGGTCCGCTATACGGTCCCGGCCCAGGTCCATCCGGGGACAAAAAGCCTGAAAATTCGCCTGCGGGTGGACAAGCCCTACCGGAACAAGCGCCTGACGGTCTGCGCTGACGGCGTACCGGTGCTGTCCCGGAAGCGGCCTGTGCTTGCGCCCGGCGAAATGGAAACTCTGGACGTGAAGGCCCTTCCGGATCATTTTTCGGCCATCACCGTGGCCTTGGAGGAGGGAGAATGATGGAAACGAGAACCCTCACCTGCATTGGCTGCCCCCTGGGCTGCACCCTGAAAGCGGAATTGGAGGGGAACACCGTCCGGTCCGTCACCGGCAACACCTGCCCCAACGGGGAAAAGTACGCCCGGAAGGAGTTGACCGCCCCGGAGCGCATTTTGACCACCACCCTGCCCATTCTGGGCGGGGATCGGCCCACGGTCAGCGTCAAGACCGCCGCCCCGGTGCCGAAGGGCATGATTTTCGCCTGTATGGAGGCCCTGCGGGGCGTAAGCGTGTCAGCCCCGGTAAAAATGGGCCAGACGCTGGTACAAAATCTGGCAAATACCGGCGTCAGCCTGGTCGCTACAAGAGCCGTTGAGGAGAAGTAAAAGTCTTCTCCCTGGGGAGTTGTGCCCCGCGCAGCGAATGTGAAGTCTATATGACTACCGGTGGCAGTCATACCGCTACTAAGTGGCCCGAAGGGCCGGATGTGGGACGGTAGGCAGTATCGTTCCTGAATGTAGGGGCGGCGGCATGCCCCGCCCGCTCGGTAACAATGCCAGAGCGGTAAAAATCGACGCTGGACTCGCCGGAGGCTCTTTTCACTCTTCTCTCTTCACTCTTCTCTTAAAATTTTTCCCCCGCCGTTGGCTTTTTTGAAGTGACCCCCAAAAGTTAGACAATATTTTGAAGTAAAAATTGTTCAAGCAA